>Ga0126384_10002223_pt1 | contig 11775 bp, 3 predicted proteins | sample PanSoiMetPlot_36_FD_92543 | JGI IMG/M metagenome (GOLD analysis project Ga0126384, IMG submission 92543) | Tropical forest soil microbial communities from Panama - MetaG Plot_36 | ecosystem: Environmental > Terrestrial > Soil > Tropical forest > Bulk soil | place: Panama | collected 2016-02-17 | reverse complement strand
ATCGCAATGGTGTGTGGGAAAACAGTTGGGTGCGTTTTCCAAAACGAAACCTTACATCCTTCGCGCGAGACCTGCTCCAGGCCGATCTCGAAAACAATAATGGGATTCCCAGGTCAGACCTCAGCCGGTTTTCAGTGTCGACAGCGTGGGGGGACTGGCTCAGAGTTTCAATCAGCTATCTGCTCAGGCTGGCGCTGGCGGACGTGCTCGGCGAACAGCCGCGGACAACCGCGTCGCTGCCGACGATGGCGCCGCGAATGTTGAATCATTTCCTGAATGACCTGACCTCACCTGAAACCTATTCGTTCTACGTCGTCAATCCTGCGTTGCAGCCTCTCGGCGAGAGCGCGGCGACGGAAATGAGCCGGCGGTTCTTACTCACGCACCTGCTGCTCGAATGGGCCAACAAAGCTATCGACCTTGAATCACTCGGACAGAGAGCCTCGTTACATTTCTCGCCTCATCCGCCGGTGCGCCAGCAGGAGCTCAATGACTGTATTTCTGATTCCTTCTACAGTGAGCTGTTTGTAAACCCATGCCTGGGATGGACAGACGGCGAGATCAAACAGGAATACATGAGACTCGCTTACCGCACCATCAGCCGCAGCCGCATCAACGCGGTAATCAAGTTGAAAGACGCCGGTCTGATCCCCAACAACCTGGTTGTTCTTCCCAATACGTCCAGCGCCAGTCTTGCGAATAACGGCACACATTTGAGTTTGGGTAGCAAGCGTCTGAGCGGCCTCCTCGCGGACAACGATTCAAGCTTTCAAGCAGCAGATGAAAAATATCTCGGTGATCTGGTCATCAAAATCAGCGAACATTTCCTGCCATTGTTTGTGAGTACCTACACAGCCGCGCCATATAGACTTGCGTTTGCCGACTTGCTGCCCGAACGAGCGTTGGGATTTTTGCCGCACGCACTTGACTACACACAGCTGCGCATGCTTTGGCGTCATTGGAAGGGCAAGGCCGATATACGATTTTTTGGCCGTCCCATATCTCCTCATGGACCAGCATGGCTCGATGATTCTCGTTCCGCCTTGTTCAGATTGCGAGGAGACCTCGTACCGGACTACCGCCTGATTGATTTTCCAGTCGCGTGGTTGTGCACAGAAGAAGCTTCAGCCCTCGATGGCATGGTCGGCAACGTGGCAAGGCTCAGTAGCGACCTTGACGCAATGGGTGTCGTCGATCACCGGCTGAAGTTCTACATGCCGATCAGTCTCAGAAACTTCAGCGCGATGGGATTCTCTGGATTTGAAGCGCGGCACTACAGCGTCTTCGAAAGTTTTGCGGACGATTTCGCGCCGGCAGCTAGTCTGCAACAGCTCATCACCATGCTGGCTTACAAGCTGGCGCTGTCAGGCAAGTACGGCCATGCGAACACGCCAAATGATCCGCCATCGGAAAGCGAGCGGCGCTTGCCGTTCTTTTATGCGGCGCTGGGCCTTCCTGCATTTAACGCTCGCGTTGCGACACCCAATGATTTACTGCGCCGCGTTGTGTCTTTAACGGGCGCTACGACGAACAGCCGCCATCGGGGTTACCTGCGCGTTCCGTTGCTGCAGTATCAGCTGGCGCTGGTGCGCATCATTGAAGAAGAGGGGGCCGACATCATCGAACTGCTGCAGCTCAAAAGTACAATTGCAGACCTGAAAAAGAGATTGCTCGACTCGAACCGCCAGACTTATGGACGATTACTGCGAGGCATTACTGGTCATGACCGTCCCGCCGGGGCGTTGGGGATGCGAGCTCGCGAATTCAATCTCGCTGCCGAAAACTACTACCGCGGTACGTTAAAACAGAAACTGCTCAGGGAAGCGTTAGACAATCTCCGAACAACATGTGAAGCCAAACGGAGTATCCCTGAATCCTTGTACGAGACCTGTGACGGAGTCGATCTGGTCACCTTTCTGCGAGAGCTTGAACAGCCGTTGCTCAATGATCGGTTGCGACCAGCTGAGTTGTACCGGCTAATCAATGTTGTCCTGACCGTCATCGCTAACGAGATGACCGATCCAAGCTCGGATTCACCGGATCATTTATTCACTGGTTGTGCAAGTACATCAATACATCGATCGGCGCACGCAGCAAGTGCGTGATGAAACGCTGCCCGGTGACCGTGTGATCACGGCGCTTTATTCTCCGGTGCTTGAGAACGCGCCGTGGCTGGTGCGTGTGGCCTCGAGCCGTCACTTCTCAAAGACGCTGGCCTATCTCAGTTATGACAATCTACTCAGCAGACGTGGGGGCGGCACCCGGCAGCTGTTGATCGACAGAGGAATAAATCTTGATGAATGCGTCGAGCCTCTGGAAAGACTGGACACGCCCAGAAAACTGTTTGAGCGCCAGATTCGATACTGGGAATGCCGACCCATGCCTCCGGATCCGGCGATTGTCGTCTGTCCTGCCGACGCGCGACTCCTGGTAGGGTCGCTCGACGATAGCGCCACGCTGTTTATCAAAGAAAAGTTTTTCGATTTTGAGGAGTTGCTGGGTGTGAATGAACATGCATGGCTGCGCGCGTTTCGCGGTGGCGACTTTGCCGTCTTTCGTCTCACTCCCGAGAAGTACCATTACACTCATTTACCCGTAGATGGCGTCGTCGAGGATGTCTACGAAATTGCCGGCGGCTATCACTCATGTAATCCCACCGCGCTTATTTCGGGGCTCGACTGTCATTCAAAGAACCGGCGCCTCGTAACGATTATTCAAACAGATGTCGAACACGGGAGCGACGCGGGCCTGGTGGCGATGGTTGAGGTCGTAGCGTTGATGGTGGGCCAAATCGTTGCGTGCTATAGCCATGACCGTTATGAGTCGCCTGGCGAGATGACGCGCGGTCTATTCGTGAAACGCGGACAGCCGAAGAGCCTGTTTCGTCCCGGCAGCAGCACTGTGATTCTTTTCTTTCAAAAAGGTCGAATGCGCTTTTGTGAGGATTTGACGAGAAATCGGTTTCGTCAGGACGCACAAAGCCGTTTCTCGTTCGGATTCGATCGCACGATTGTTGAGACTGATGTGGCTGTACGGTCGCCGCTAGGCTTTGGAGTGCGCTGACCTGTCAGCGCTTTGGCCGTAGCTGCAACGGAGAAAGCGCCGCCAGGTCGGCGCACTCCAAAGGAGTTTTATGACCAGCACTGCTTTTGTAATTGCGCTCGCCGGCTTGCTGTCGGCGATTTTTTATTGGGGATTCCGCCATCTGCCGAGCGAAGAATGGCAAATGCTGGCTTCCGTTCCGACCCGGAAAGAACGAGACGGGCAGTGGCGAGGAGTCAACCTCACCTATTACGGCTTCTTCAACGCCACGGCCTGCGCATTTGCCTGCGCGATGACGGTTTTGCTGATGAGCGCGGTCAACACACCCTGGACTACTACGTTCATTGTAATCGTTCTACTGCTCGCGATTGCCTTGCCCGCAGCCAGAATCGTTGCTCGAGTGGTCGAACGAAAGAAACATACCTTCACTGTCGGCGGTGCGTCGTTTATCTGCATTGTCGTTCTGCCGTGGCTATTAACCGCGTGCAATTCTGCGCTACACGTCTTTGGCTTTGATCCGATTCCAATGCTACCGATGCTGGCAGCCGTGGCTATCGCTTATGCCTTTGGCGAGGCGGTGGGCCGTCTTGCATGCATTAGTTTTGGCTGCTGCTATGGCCAGTCGCTTGGTGCGTTATCTCCACGTTGGCTGGAAAGGTATCGAAAGTTCTGCTTCGTTTTTACCGGAGCAACAAAGAAGGCGGCCTACGAGAGTAACCTGAGTGGAGTACCGGTGGTTCCAATTCAGGCCATAACCTGCACGATATTCGGCTTGGCAGGACTGGCGGGCACACTGTTTTTCTTCACCTCTCATTGGCTGACGGCGATCATTGTGCCGGTGGCCGCAACGCAGATTTGGCGTGTTCTCTCTGAATTCCTGCGGGCCGACTTTCGCGGTGGAAATAGAATTTCTGCTTATCAGGTAATGGCCTTGCTTGCGCTCGTTTATAGCTTGCTCTTAGTGCCATTCATCGAGCCGGGCGTGATTCCAAAGCCAACGCTAGCAGCAGCCTTTCACTCTTTCTCCAGCGGCTGGCTCGTCATCCTGATCGAGGCGGTGTGGATTGCAGTATTTATCTATCTGGGCCGAAGCTCAGTCACGAGTTCGCGCCTCTCATTCCATGTCGTTCGCGAGCGAATCTAATCGAACTATTTAAGAGAAGTGCTGCCGCTGCGGTGCGGCGTGCTGTGCGTGGTGGGCATGGTCAAATGCATGCGCATGCGCTGTTGCCATTGGGTGCGGTCGCATTCGACGTCTTCAATCTGCTCGAGAGTTGCGCCCAGCGTTTCGCCTCCGAGCTGCCGCATCTTCAAATAAAGCAAAGCAGATACGATCGACATCAGCGGCACTATACCAATGTTAATGAGGCCTGAAAGCTGCTGATAGACCTGTTCCATATGAACCTTGGTTCCAGCGGCGCTTGGACGGTGAAACGAGATGCGTCCTACCAGCGAGCTGACAACAATGGGAATCAGAAATTGGAGCAGAAACACCAGGATGATCGTGCGCCAGGACCTCGCCGCCAGGGCACGCGCGCGTTTCAAGGCCGCCTTTGTCTGCAGTCCCTCTAACAAAACCACCGGAGCGTACAACCCATAGCGAATGGTGATGACGATGCCGGGAATGATTCCAAGTATCGTACCGCCGATGATACGGATCGTGACGTAAAACACCGTCTTGAGAAATGGTTTCCAGCGACGCTTCAGAACAGCAAACGCCATTCGCAGCCGCACAGGTCGCATCGGGGCGGCTTGTAACTGCGTCACGATGACTGCCGTAACACCGGAAATTATTGAAGCTGCGACGGTGTAGGAAATCACCTGCAATAAAGCGAAGAAGACAATGCAGATGAGCAGAAGAATTTTCGTTGGGGTTATCGCGCGAGGTTGCACACGCTCGGCGAGAGTTAGGCCCACCATTATAAGCGTCGTGATAATCACAGGGATGTGCGCGAGTACAGATAGCTTGAGGAATTTGGGAAAGTATTCGCTGTAGAGAGCAAAAGCTCGACGGTAAAGAGCTCCAATTCCATCAGCCTGAGCACGCAGCGAATTCGCAAAGGCTGCGGCACTTTGTGGTCGTCCGGCCGGATCCTTTGCCAGCGCTGACATCACGACGCTGGATACCCGCTTATTCACTTTTCGATTGCGTTCGTACATTGCGGGCGGCTGATTCTCGAGATGGCCGCTCATTACCGCACTGGTGCTGCCGGTAAAGGGCAGATCACCAGTTAGCATCTGATAGGCAATGACTCCCAGGCTGTAGATATCGGATCGCGCATCCAGGTGCGCACTGCGGCACTGCTCCGGTGACATGTAGTGCGGAGTGCCCATGATAGCGCCGACCTTCGTCAATCCTGTTCCCTGCATCGCTGCGACCTGGGTCAGCTTTTCCTTCGCGTCCAAGCCCGTTGTTTCGCCAAACATCAAAGTCTTGTCGACGTCACCTGCAACTTGGGTGGGACGACCAGCCGGAGCTGCGGTCAGTTGATGATCAGAGGAAGGTGCGGCAGTAAGTAGCTGCGTGTTGGCTCCGTCATCGCCGACTTCCGCGATGGCCGCGGCTTTTACGCCATCGAGAGGTGCGGATGCCGCAGGCGCAAAGTGCAGCGTCGCCATTTCTTCGCCGTTGTCCGCCGCTGGTCTGGCGGGCTCGTCAAAGATCAGCGTATCCGTTTCCAAGCTGCCCGAGCTGGACGATACGCCGCTGCTAATGTTCAGTGGTTGACCGGGTTCGATTAGCGTATCCGCTTGAGCTGAAGCTGCCTGCGCTTCGTCGCCTGGACCAACGGCTGCAAGCTTGGCGATACCGAAGTCAAGCACTTTTATTCGATAGCCGCCCAGCCGGTTAGGCTCCAACCAGATATTGTCGGGCTTCAAATCGCGATGAACGATCCCCTGCATGTGTGCCTCATGAACTGCGGAGCAAACCTGTTCGAGGATGTCTACAACCCAGTCCAAAGGCAGGCGCTTCTCTTCGGCAAGCACGTCGCCCAAGGTGCAGCCATCGAGGTATTCCATTACCAGATAAGCGACGCGGTCCGCGCCTGCTCGAGCGAAGCCGAAGTCAGTGACATCAACCACATTTGGATGACGCAAGCGACCGGCGGCTCGAGCTTCTCTCTTGAAACGCTCGACGAACTCTTCGTTGCTCATTAACTGCGGCGTGATCAATTTGAGAGCGACATAACGTTCGGTACCAAGGTGCGTCGCCAGGTACACAGCACCCATTCCGCCCCGGCCCAATAGGCGCTCGAGTTGGTACTTATCATCGAGTATCTGACCGACGTAACTCTCCAACCTGGTCATGCGGGGATCCTACAGCAATACAGATGGGCTGTCTCTATTGAGGCAGACCTGCCAACGGTGTGGAATCAACAGCTTTAAAACCCACGTCATAAAACACGCGGGTCATGTTACGGTTAGCGGCCGCCGATAGTTTCGGGTGCAAGTCTTTTGTTAAATCTCCGTTCATTTAACGGAACGCCCAGTTAGGATTGGCCAAATGAACTGGGCCAGCAAGACGGTGTTAACACCATATAAACAACCAAAGGATTCAGGCATTTCTCATTCACACGGGGCTTCAGCCCGGTGGTTAGGTTCGGGAGAAATTCGGGAACCGTTTTAACGGTTTGCTGTTCTTTCTAACGGGACTTAGCGCGCTGGAACCCTGATAGTCGGTTGTGCGCGGAACCGTTGAAACGGTTCTTGATTCATTGAGACCCTTGAACACCGGGCCGAAGCCCGTTGTGAATGAAAAGGAACCTCAGATAAACCTGCTGATTCAGCTTACCTAAACAGGACGAATATGAAAATAATCGCGATTCTCGCCGCACTCGGCTTTGTGCTCCTCTTGCAAGTAAACCAGGTCTCACACGCAGGTGGCACGGGCGTCCCGCCCGTGGATTCCGGTGACACACCAACGGACTATGCAGAACTACAAGCAGAAGCTGAACGAGCTTATGCTCAAGGTTCTTACTCTCGCGCCCTGGAAATCTATTCGAAGATTGATAAGAAAAGCATTCCTGAAACTGAGCTGCGCTGGGTGGACCTTCGCATTGCCGACACAACCTGGCGAGCGCAAGCCGCGACCGAAACCTCCGACAATACCAAGTTTGAAGAGGCGCAGAAGCAACTGGAAGAGCTGATTCGCACGGCTGATAAAGAAGAAGATCGCGATTACGTCTGGGCAGAAGCGCATGAATCACTTGGCGATTTCTTTTGGACGCGCCGCAACCAGATCAATTGGGGCGCGGGTTGGCCCCATTATCAGCAGGCTCTCGATTGGTGGGCCGGTCAGCGCGATCTCACACGTGCTCGAGATCGCTATCTCAAGATCGTCTTTAAAGCTGCCGCGCCCCCGAATCCAAACGAGTATTACTACTACACCTATTATGGAAACTACATTCCCGTTGATGTCCTGGAAAACGCGCTCAAGATTAGCGCGAACGAAAAGGAGAAATCGCATCTTCACTTCCTGATCGCAATGACGATGCGAAGCATGGGAGGGGACTGGGAATCGCGCCAGCGCATTCCGGACGAATTTGAAGCTGCCCTACAAGCCGGCAAACAGAGCGATTGGTATGACGATGCGCTCACCTACTACGCCGAATGGATGAACAGTAACGGCACGATTCGCGAACTCGGCGAAGGGCAGTGGCAGCAGGAACCGGATTATCTCAAAGCTCTGGAACTCTACCGGCGAATCGTTCGAGAGTTCGCCAAAGGCGAGACGCGCTACTTCGATCAAGCTCAGGAACAGATCAAAAACATCACCCAACCGAGCCTCGGTATCGGCGTATCGAATATCTTCCTGCCTGATTCTGAGCTGCAGTTCGGTTTGAATGGAAGAAACATCAAGCACGTCGACTTCTCACTGTACAAGATCGAATTAACGCGCGACGTGCGGTTTATTAAGAATCCCGATGATGAAGAAGGCGAAGGCGATAACGAGACCTGGACCCAAAGAGTTTCCCTGCAGGGTCGAGTTCCAGTAAAGACCTGGTTCAAAACGTTTGAAAGCAATGTCGATCACAAACCGATAAACGAGGAAGTGCGAATCGAAGGAAAACTGCCGGTGGGCGCTTATCTTCTCGAAGCGAAGAGCGGCACATTGTCGGCACGCGACCTCGTGCTTGTCTCTGATACGTCGGTAGTCGTCAAGGCATCAGGCAAAGAGGCCGTGGTCTACTTCTGTAACGCGCTCACTGGCGCGCCAGTCGGCAATGCCGGAGTGCTGCTTTGGGAAGGCTACTACGTCGGTAATCACTGGCGCTGGCGTCGTCTTACACAAACCACGAACGGCGAGGGCCTGGCGTCGTTCCAATTGACGCGCAGTTCCTATCACAATCTGTTCGCAGCAGCCGCCAGCGGTGATCGGCAGTCATTCTCGTATGGAAATGCCAACCGCAATGATAGCGAAGCAGAGTCATGGCGTATTTATGCGTTCACTGATAGACCCGCTTACCGGCCCAGGGAGACGGTTCAATGGAAGTTCATCGCCCGACGCACCTCAAACAACGTCTACACAACTCCAGTCAACCAGGTTGTCGAATACGAGGTTGACGACCCGCGCGGCTCGAAAATTAAGGAAGGAAAAGCGACACTCAACAGCTTTGGCAGCGCCTGGAGTTCTTTGGATTTGAATGGTGACCTGCCCCTGGGCGAATACAAAGTACAGTTCTGGGATCAAGGCAAGCAACACAGCATCGGCAGTGCGACTCTCTTTCGGCTTGAAGAGTACAAACTGCCGGAGTTCAAAGTCGCCGTCAAAACTCCTGAGGAAGATGGAAAGAAGAAAGCATTTCGTCTTGGCGAGAAAGTCGAGGTCAATATTCAGGCGGATTACTATTTCGGCGGACCGGTAAGCAACGCCTCAGTCGAGGTCGTGGTTTATCAAAAACCTTTCTATCATTATTGGTTTCCTCGTCGAGATTATCCGTGGTACTACGAAGATTTCGAAACTATGGGTCGTTATAACTACTATGGCCCAGGTCAGGTCGTAAAACGAGAAACGCTGAAGACCGACGCAACCGGAAAAGCCGCGGTTACCTTCGATACACCACGTCCAAACTACAATCAAGATTACGAGTATCGCATTGAAGCCCGCGTCACTGATTCATCTCGCCGCGAAATTGTTTCCAGCGACACTGTGCGCGTGACTCGGCAGCGCTACTACGTCTATCCGCGTCCTGAACGCAACATCTACCGGCCTAAAGATAAAGTCACAGTCGATATCAAGGCGCTGGATGCAAACAACCAACCCGTAACCACCGAGGGCACGGTAAAGGTGACGCGGGATTATTGGTGGGAAGTCTGGATCGATCCCAATGGACGTGAAGTCAAAGGCGCCGAGCTTCGGGCGTTACGTGAAAAAGCGTTTCCCCCGCAGCCCGTGAAAGGACAGAAACCGTGGCGCTTGAAGTTTCGCGGTTATCAGCATGACGACATCCTTACACAGACTCTGAAGACGGATGCTGAAGGCGCAGCCCAACTACAGTTCACCGCAGATCGAGAAGGCTACTACCGCATCGCCTGGCAAAGTAGTCAGGCCGGCAAGATCCCAAATAAGTCAGATCGGTTCCTGGCTCCCATCAAAGCCGAAACAAATGTCTTTGTTGCCACAAACGCGACAACGGATCTGGGCTATCGCCATGAAGGCGTCGAGATCATCGTCGACAAAGATACTTTTCGCAGCGGTCAGACAACTCCCGTGATGTTGGTTGTAGACCAGCCTGATAGGTACGTTCTTTTCAGCGTCGAAGGCGAAGACATCTACAACTACAAATTGGTCCATGTCACCGGAACTACGAAGCTACTGGAACTTCCAATTGAAGATAAGTACGTCCCGAATGTTTATCTTAACGCGGTGATGATCGGCGATGGCGAGGCGCATCTCGATAACAAGCAGGTGGTGGTGCCGCCGGTGCAGCACTTCCTTACCGTCGATGTGAAAGCCGATCGCGAGCAATATCAGCCACGTGAAGAAGGAACACTCGCGATAACCACACGCGACGCTGACGGAACGCCCGTCGCCGCTGAGGTAGCGCTGGGACTGTTCGATGAGTCGGTCAGGTACATCCAGCAGGATTATGCTGCTGACCCGCGCCAGTTTTACTACGGCACAAAACGCTTGCAGACCGTTCAGACCCAAACCACTTTCAATCAGAAAACCTATGCAAAATTGATCGAGGTTGAGAAAGGGAAGTTGATTGAGGAGAAACACGCCGAGGCTGAAAGTGACGATGAGCGTTCGATGAGACCTTCGGGAACACTTTCAGGTGAATTCGGAGCGGCTGATTCTACTGCAATAGCTCGCGACAGATCGAAAGCTCCCTTCGCAAAGTCGGAAGCAGTGACATCAGTAAACGGCAGGGAGATGAGAGAACTCGATGCCCTTCGCAAAGACGGCAACCTGGCTCCCCCGGCGGCCACGCCGGCGCCCGAACCGGGACAGGAACCGGCGGTTCAGGTGCGTAGTGATTTTCGATCGACGATCATTTGGCAGCCCGACATCATTACTGATGCAGATGGTCATGCTTCAATCAAGGTCAAGTATCCCGACTCGCTGACCACCTGGGTGGCAACCGCTCGTGTTGCCAGTTCCGGAAATCAATTCGGCGTCGGTAATGCGACCACGCGCACGAAACAACCACTGATTGTTCGGCTGCAAGCGCCGCGGTTTTTTGTAGTGGGTGATCAAGTAACCGTTTCAGCTGTCATTAACAACAACACCGATCAGCCAATCTCGGTTCAGCCTTCTTTGCAGGCTGAAGGAGTTACTGTCGGCGGCCTGGTGATCGACGGCAAGGCGGGCAAAGGCGAGCAAAGTCCGGTGGTCGTAAAGCCCAACGACGAAACGCGGGTTGACTGGCTCGTCTCTGCGACCACAGCGAACGAGGCAAAGCTTAAGGTGATGGCGCGCGGTGACAAATACGCTGACGCGATGGAAAAGACTTATCAGGTCTATGAACACGGCGTCGAAAAGTTCATCGCCCGGTCAGGCAAGATGCGCGGCGACGGTGTAACCGTCAAGCTCGATATTCCGCAGGCGCGTCGTCCCGAATCAACTGTGCTAACTGTGCAGGTCGCGCCCAGCATGGCTACGACCATGCTCGACGCGCTGCCCTACTTGATCGACTACCCGTACGGCTGCACAGAACAGACCATGAGCCGTTTTCTGCCAGCGGTGATCACGGCCAAGACCTTGCGCGATCTTGGTATGAAACCCGAAACCGCAATGAACAAGCTCTTTGGCGGCATCGAGCAGTCGACCGCAACCCAGACTCATCCGAAAGGCAAACACGATCTCAGTGAATTGAACAAGATGACCGACGCCGGCCTCGCGCGCCTTTATGACTTTCAGCATGCTGATGGCGGCTGGGGCTGGTGGAAACTGGGCGACAGTGATCACTTCATGACCGCCTACGTTCTATGGGGGTTATCGCTGGCGCGTGAAGCAGGTGTTGAGGTTCGCCCCGATGTCGCAGCGAGGGCGGCGAGCTATCTCGACAAGGAACTCGTCGAAGAGGAAGTGAACTATGACGAGCAGGCCTGGATGCTGCATGCACTGGCGGCCTACAAGTCTTCATCGAAATCAGCTGAAGTGAGCACCTTCCAAGCGAAGGCTTTTGATAACCTCTGGCTCAATCGCGACAAGCTCAACGCCTACACTCGCGCTTTGCTGGCGCTGTCGGCCCACGGCTTTGGTTATAACGACAAGGCCAAAACACT
>Ga0126384_10002222_pt1 | contig 11776 bp, 10 predicted proteins | sample PanSoiMetPlot_36_FD_92543 | JGI IMG/M metagenome (GOLD analysis project Ga0126384, IMG submission 92543) | Tropical forest soil microbial communities from Panama - MetaG Plot_36 | ecosystem: Environmental > Terrestrial > Soil > Tropical forest > Bulk soil | place: Panama | collected 2016-02-17 | reverse complement strand
TATCGACCGGATCCGGGAGTCCACCGAGGCCATCGCCCGCGGGGTGGGCGTGCGCGGGCTGCTGAACGTCCAGTACGCGCTCGCCGCCGGCGTGCTGTACGTGCTGGAGGCCAACCCGCGGGCGTCGCGGACCGTGCCGTTCGTGTCCAAGGCGACGGGGGTGCCGGTGGCCAAGGCGGCCGCCCGGATCATGCTCGGCGACACCGTGGCGCGGCTGCGGGGCGAGGGCCTGCTGCCCGCCGAGGGCGACGGCGGCAGCATGCCGCCGGACGCGCCGATCGCGGTCAAGGAGGTGGTGCTCCCGTTCAACAGGTTCGCCGACACCGAGGGGCGCGGCGTGGACACCATCCTCGGCCCGGAGATGCGGTCCACCGGCGAGGTGATGGGGATCGACGCGGAGTTCGGCACCGCGTACGCCAAATCCCAGGCGGCCGCCTACGGCACCCTGCCGGTCAAGGGCCGTGCCTTCGTGTCGGTGGCCGACCGGGACAAGCGGTCCATGATCTTCCCGGTGAAACGGCTCGCCGACCTGGGGTTCGAGATCTGGGCGACGCGCGGAACGGGTGAGGTGCTGCGGAAGCACGGACTTCGTGCCACGATCGTGCGCAAGCACAGCGACGGCACGGGTGCCGGCGGCGAGCCGGACATCGTTGCCCGGATCCTGGATGGCCAGGTCGACCTGATCGTGAACACGCCGTTCGGCAGCCCCGGCCAGTCCGGGCCCCGGGTGGACGGGTACGAGATCCGCACTGCCGCGGTCCGGCGCGGGATTCCGTGCGTGACCACGATCCAGGGCCTGGCCGCGGCCGTGCAGGGCATCGAGGCGATCACGCGTGGTGAGGTGGGTGTGCGGTCGCTGCAGGACCACGCAAGGACGCTCCGCGGTAGCGCGGCGGCGCCGGCCGGGACCAAGACGGAGGCTCATCCGTGACCGGCGAGCGGGGCGAGCCTGCTGCCTTGCTGACCCCGGCGCAGGTCAAGGGGACGGTGCTGACCGTCCGCCGGGTGGACGCCTACTACGCGATGACGGTGATCGCGCCGGGGGTGGCGGCCCGGTTCCGCCCGGGCCAGTTCGTCGCCGTGGCCGTCGGCGGGCCGCAGACCTCGATGCTGCTGCGCCGGGCGTTTTCCATCCACGAGGTGCGCCCCGACCATGGCGGGACCGTGGAGTTCGTGTTCGCCGTGGCCGGGCCGGGCACCCAGTGGCTGTCCGAGCGCCGGACCAGGGACACCCTCGATGTGGCCGGGCCGCTGGGGCGGCCGTTCCCGCTGCCCCGGGATCCGGTGAACGCCCTGCTCGTGGGCGGCGGGTACGGCAGCGCGCCGCTGTTCGCGCTGGGTGACAAGCTCCGCGGCCGGGGCGGCGCGGTGGACTTCCTGCTCGGCGCGGCCAGCGCGGACCGGGTGTTCGGCGCGCTGACCGCGCGCCGCACCGGGCGCACCGCGGTGATCACCACCGAGGACGGGTCGATGGGCGCCCGCGGGCAGGTGACCGACCTGCTCGCCCAGGTCATTCACGAGGCCAGGACCGACGTCATCTACGCTTGCGGGCCGATGGGGATGCTCCGCGCGGTGACCTCGCTGGCCAGCCGTTACGACATTCCGGTGCAGGCCCTGGTGGAGGAGTCCATGGCCTGCGGGACCGGGGTCTGCATGACCTGCGTGCTGCCCGTGATAGGCGAGGACGGGGTGACCCGGATGACCCGGTCCTGCATCGACGGGCCGGTGTTCCGCGGCGACCTGGTGCGCTGGGACGACGTCGGGACCATCCCGTTCGACGCGCTGGGCGCACCGGGGTGGAAGCCGCGACCGCAGGCCAAGCCGCGCCTCTCCGCCAGGCCGCAGCCGCCGGGCAGGCAGCCTGCCGGGAAGCAGCCCGGCGGCAAGCCGCAGCCCGGCCGGGCGCGGGCCGGGCCCGCGGCGGGGCGGCGAGGCCATGGCCGTTGACCTCAGGAGCCGGCTGGCTCACGTGGAGCTGCCAAGCCCGATCCTGACCGCGTCCGGGTGCGCCGGCGCGGGCCGTGAGCTGGCGCGGTTCTTCGACGTGGCCAAGATCGGCGCGGTCGTCACCAAGTCGGTCATGCTGGCCCCGCGGTCGGGGCGCCCCACCCCGCGGATGGCGGAGACGCCGAGCGGCATGCTCAACTCGATCGGGTTGCAGGGCCCGGGGATCGACGCGTTCCTGCAGCGCGACCTGCCCTGGCTGCTTTCGCGGGGCGCCCGTGCCGTGGTGTCCATCGCCGGCGGCACCGTCGACGAGTACGCCGAACTGGCCGCCCGGCTGTCCGACGCCTCCGGGGTTACCGCGGTTGAGGTGAACATCTCCTGCCCGAACGTGGAGGACCGGGGTCAGGTGTTCGCCTGTGACCCCGGTGGCGCGGCGGCGGTGATCGAGGCGGTGCGGGCCCGGATCCGCTACGACGTCCCGGTGTTCGCGAAGCTTTCACCGGACGTCACCGACATCGTGGCGATCGCCGGGGCCTGCGTGCGCGCGGGCGCGGACGGGCTTTCGATGATCAACACGCTGCTCGGCATGGCGATCGACACGAAGACCCTGCGCCCGGCGCTGGCCGGCGTCACCGGCGGCCTTTCCGGCCCGGCCATCAAGCCGGTCGCGGTGCGCTGCATCTGGCAGGTGCACGAGGCGTTCCCCGACGTTCCGATCATCGGGATGGGCGGAGTGCGGACCGGCCTGGACGCGCTCGAGCTGATGCTCGCGGGCGCCAGCACGGTGAGCGTGGGCACGGCGATATTCCACGATCCTTCCGCGTGACCGCGCATTGCCAGGGAACTGGAGGAAGAGCTGGCCAGCCGGGGGATCGAGCGGGCCGCCGACGTGGTTGGTCTTGCCCACGAACCGCGCCAGGTGGCAATCCACAGGCGGCAGCAGGGCGTCTTGTAATTGAGCACCTGCCAGGAGGAGGACCGTTGACCGAGCCTGCGCCGATCGCCGTCGCCCTCGACGCGCCCGACCTGGAAACCGCCGCCCGGTGGGCCGGGCTGGTAACGCCGCACGTCAGCACCGTCAAGGTCGGGCTGGAGCTGTACCTGCGCTACGGTCCGGGAATCGTGGCCTCGATTCGCGGGGCAAGCGGGGTCAAGGTCTTCCTTGACCTCAAGCTGCACGACATTCCCGCCACCGTGGCGGGCGCGGCCCGCGCGGTGGCCCGCCTGCACCCGGACGTGCTGACCGTGCACGCGGCTGGCGGGCCCGAGGTGATCCGTGCGGCCGTCGAGGCGGCGCCGTCGACGATGATCGCCGCGGTCACCCTGCTCACCTCGCTGAGCCCCGCCGACCTGGACCGGATCGGGATCACCGGGCCGCTGCCCGACGCGGTGCGGCGGCTCGCCGTGCTGGCCGTGGGGGCCGGGGCCCGCGGGCTGGTCTGCTCGCCCCGGGAGGTGGCCTCCGTCCGGGCCGAGGTGGGGCCGGACGTGACCCTGATAACCCCGGGGGTGCGCCCCGCGGGTGCCGCCGCGCACGACCAGGCACGGACCGCGACGCCGGAGGAGGCGCTGCGGGCCGGGGCCGACCTCCTGGTCATCGGGCGGCCCATTACGAGCGCGCCGGATCCCGGTGCGGCGGCCGCCGCTATAGCCGCCCCGCTGCGCCGGCTGACGCCCGCCGCGGGATGAACCGCTTCACTCCGGCAGGCGGAATGAACCGCGTTGGGCGAACCCGCACCAACGCTGCGCCTACGGACGGTATACGATCGGGGAAAAAGCAGGCCGTCAGCAGGGCGGACCCGTCCCATCGGCCCGGGATCAGGGGACAGCGCGGGGTCGGGCGCTGCCCCTGACGATCGGGCAACCACCACAGTTAACTACCCTGAGTAACCAGTCGCTTTCGTGGAGTAGTACCAGTCAATTTATGGCGTGTTAAACGGGCATTCGCGTTGCCCTGGAGAGCCGAACTCGATACTTTCCCATGCCGAACCATTGTTTTCTATTCGAAACCCGAGGTGACACGGAGTGGCTCTTCCTCCCCTCACTCCCGACCAGCGCGCAGCTGCCCTGGAGAAGGCGGCTAAGGCACGCAAGGATCGTGCTGAGGTCAAGAACAACCTAAAGCGTGGCGCCATCACGCTCCCGGCAGTGCTCAAGCAGGGCCAGTCGGACGACACGGTGGGCAAGATGAAGGTCTCGGCGCTGCTGGAGGCCATGCCCGGGGTCGGCAAGGTGCGGGCGCGGCAGATCATGGAGCGGCTCGGCATCGCCGAATCACGCCGGGTTCGCGGCCTGGGTGCCAATCAGCGCACCGCGCTGGAGAACGAGTTCGGCGGTGATATCTGACCGAGCCTGACGACCCCGAGGGCAAGCGCGGGGAACTCGGTTCCACGGCCGATTCGCCCGTCCATCGCCTATGCGATGCCGCGCTTGTCCGTAGGGGATCCCACCCGGCCCGGCTGACTGTCCTTTCCGGCCCTTCCGGCGTTGGCAAGAGCACCGTCGTTGCGCGCTTGCGGGCGCAGCGCCCGGACATCTGGCTGTCGGTTTCGGTTACCACGCGGTCACCGCGGCCCGGTGAGGTGAACGGCCGCGAATACCATTTCGTGAGCGATGAGGCTTTCGACGCGATGGTCGCCCGCGGCGAGTTGCTGGAGTGGGCAAAGTTCGCCGGCCGGAAGTACGGCACCCCGAAAGCCCCCGTAGCCCAACGGGTCGCCGCCGGGGTGCCGACTCTGCTTGAGATCGACATTGCGGGGGCCAGGCAGGTACGCGGCAGCGTTCCCGGTGCGCTGCTGGTCTTCCTCGCCCCCCCGTCCCGCGAGGAACTGGCCCGCCGGCTCACCGGGCGGGGGACCGAGCCGCCGGACGTGATCGCGCGCCGCCTGGATATGGCGAGGCAAGAGATCGAAGCCGGCCGCGAGTTCGATATCACCCTGGTAAACACGTCGGTCAAGGACGTGTGCAGGCAACTGGTAACCTTGATGACGGCCTGACATGGCTACTGCGCCGGCAACTGGCGCGCAACGACGGAAGGAACCCGGTGGCAGGGATTACCACTGCGGACGGCATCACTAACCCGCCCATCGACGATCTGCTCGACGTCGTCGACAGTAAGTACCGCCTCGTGATCATGGCCGCGAAGCGGGCGCGGCAGATCAACGCCTACTACGCCCAGCTGGGCGAGGGCCTGCTGGAGTACGTGGGCCCGCTGGTCGAGACCAGGGTGCAGGAGAAGCCGCTGTCGATCGCGCTGCGCGAGATCCGTGAAGGGCTCCTGACCGCCGTCGAGACGGCGGAGCCCTGACCGGCTGAGACCCCATGCCGGCCCGCGTCATTCTCGGCGTGAGCGCCGGGATCGCCGCCTACAAGGCCTGCGAACTGCTGCGGCAGCTTACCGAAACCGGGCATCGGGTCCGGGTTGTGCCGACCCCGGACGCCCTGCGTTTTGTCGGCGCGGCAACGTGGGCCGCGCTCTCCGGCCAGCCGGTGACGACAACCCCCTGGGAAGACGTCCACGAGGTGCCGCACGTGCGCCTCGGCCAGGACGCCGACCTGGTCTTCGTCGCTCCGGCCACCGCCGACCTGCTCGCCCGCGCCGCGGCCGGGCGCGCGGACGACCTGCTCACCTCGGTCCTGCTGACCGCGCGCTGCCCGGTGGTATTCGCCCCGGCCATGCACACCGAGATGTGGGAACACCCCGCCACCCGGGCCAACGTGGCCACCCTGCGCGGCCGGGGCTGCCTGGTACTGGACCCGGCGGCGGGCCGGCTCACCGGCGCCGACACCGGCCCGGGGCGCCTGCCGGAACCTGCGGAACTCTGGCAGGTGGCGGTCCGCGTGCTGGCCCGGGGGACCGCCGGGATGGGGCAAGACCTGCGCGGCCGCACGGTGGTGGTGAGCGCCGGCGGGACCCGGGAGGAGATCGACCCGGTGCGCTTCATCGGCAACTGGTCGTCCGGGCGGCAGGGCTACGCGCTGGCCGAGGCGGCGGTCGCCAGGGGCGCGGCGGTGACCGTGGTGGCGGCCAACGTCGGCCTGGCCGATCCCGCCGGCGCGGCCGTGGTCCGGGTGACCTCGGCCTGCCAGATGCGCTCGGCGGTGCTGTCTGCCGCCTCGGACGCGGACGCGGTGGTCATGGCCGCTGCGGTGGCGGACTTCCGTCCCGCGTCCCGCGGCGAGCAGAAGCTCAAGAAGGCGGGCGGTGCCCCGCCGCCGCTGGAACTGGTCGAGAACCCCGACATCCTGCGGGAACTGGCGGCGCAGCGGCGCACTGGCCAGATCCTTACCGGCTTCGCCGCAGAGACCGAGAACCTGGCGGAAAACGGCCGCGCGAAGCTCGCCGCCAAGGGCTGCGACCTGCTCGTCGTGAATCAGGTGGGCCCCGGGCTCGCCTTTGGCACCAGCGACAACGCCGCCCTGGTGCTCGCCGCCGACGGCACGGTCACCGAGGTCCCGCGCGGCCCCAAGGAGGCGCTGGCCGACGTGATCTGGGATCTCGTGGTAGCCCGGCTGTCCCCGCTGGCGAAGCCCACCGAGTTGGCCTAACTGCCGGAGTTCGCCAGCAGGTGCCCGGGTAGAATTCGGCGGACCCCCGCGCAACAGACGTCCGCGCAGCAGGGAAGGATCTCAGGTGGCCCGTCACCTCTTCACCTCCGAATCAGTTACGGAGGGCCATCCGGACAAGATGGCAGACCAGATCAGCGATGCCATTCTCGACTCGATGCTCAGGGATGACCCAGGCAGCCGTGTCGCCGTAGAGACCCTGATCACTACCGGCCAGGTGCACGTGGCCGGCGAGGTGACCACGGAGACCTACGTCGACATCCCCACCATCATCCGGGAGAAGATTCTGGAGATCGGCTACGACTCCTCCGCCAAGGGCTACGACGGCGCCTCGTGTGGGGTATCGGTCTCTATTGGCGCCCAGTCCCCGGACATCGCACAGGGTGTCATGGACGCGTTCGAATACCGGGAGGGCGAGGGATCGTCCGAGCTTGACCGCCAGGGCGCGGGCGACCAGGGCCTGATGTTCGGGTACGCCTGCCGCGAGACCCCCGAGCTTATGCCGTTGCCGATCATGCTGGCGCACCGGCTCGCGCGGCGGCTGTCCCAGGTGCGCCGCAGCGGTGACGTGCCCTACCTACGGCCCGATGGCAAGACGCAGGTGACCATCGAGTACGCCAAGGACGAGCCGGTCCGGCTGGACACCGTCGTGGTCTCGGCCCAGCACGCGCCGGACATCGACCTGAAGGAACTGCTCGCCCCGGACGTCCGCGACCACGTTGTGGACCCGGTGCTCGCGGGCCTCGACCTGGACACCTCCAGCTACCGGCTGCTGGTCAACCCGACCGGGCGGTTCGAGATCGGCGGCCCGATGGGCGACGCGGGCCTCACCGGCCGCAAGATCATCATCGATACCTACGGCGGCATGGCCAGGCACGGCGGCGGCGCGTTCTCCGGTAAGGACCCGTCCAAGGTGGACCGCAGCGCCGCCTACGCGATGCGCTGGGTCGCCAAGAACGTGGTTGCCGCGGGACTGGCCGACCGGTGCGAGGCGCAGGTTGCCTACGCCATCGGCAAGGCCAAGCCGGTCGGCCTGTTCGTGGAGTGCTTCGGCACCGAGAACGTGGATGTCGCGCGGATCCAGGACGCCGTGCTCGAAGTCTTCGACCTGCGCCCCGCGGCCATCGTCAAGGCCCTGGACCTGCTCAGGCCGATCTATGCGCAAACGGCTGCCTATGGTCACTTCGGCCGGGAGGAGCCCGACTTCTCCTGGGAGCGGACCGACCGCGTGGACGAACTCAGGTCCGCCGCAGGTCTCTGAGTCCTGGAGCGCATACGCGGGGGCTGAGGGCGGCCGGGAGTTAATCGCGGCACTGGCTCATCGCCGCTGCCGCGATCACGCGCCCCGCCCGCTGGGGTCGGCCCAGCGAGTTCGTGACGGTGGCGCTCGTCCTCGGCGGGGCCGGGCTCAGCCCACCCATTGCGCCCCAGGTCGCCGGGTCGGCGGCGCCGTTTGCCGAGGGCCGGCGGTGGCGGCGCAGGCGGGTTGGGCCGACGGATGGGTCTGGTAGGACAGGGAGCGTGGCTGGGCATCAGGAGCAGGCGGCGCCGAGCGCTACGGCCGCTCCCGCGCGGGGAGCGGGGCGGGCGGGCCGCGCTCGGGCGCCGCGCCGCCGTACGCCAGCCGCGCAGCCCGTGGCGGCGCAATTGCCGGTTGCCCGGGTCCTGGTGGATGTGCCGCTGGCGCATCTCGACCGGCCGTTTGACTATCTGGTGCCGGAGCGGATGGCGGCGGCGGCGGTACCCGGGTGCCGGGTGCGGGTACGGTTCGCCGGGCAGCTGATCGGCGGGTTCCTGCTGGAGCGGGTGCTGACGAGCGAGCATCCTGGCCGGCTGGCGGCGCTGGAACGCGTCGTCTCGCCGGAGCGGGTCCTGACTCCGGAGATCGCGGCGCTGGCCAGGGAGGTGGCCGACCGGTACGCCGGCACCGCCGCCGACGTGCTCCGGCTGGCGATCCCGCCGCGGCACGCGGGGGCCGAAGCGCGGCCGGGCACGCCGGGCGCGCCGGGTTCGGTGGGGTCGTTGCCGGTGCGGCCGGAGGCGGGGCCGTGGGCGCGGTACCCGGCCGGGCCGGCCTTCCTGGCCGCGGTGGCCGACGGGCGGCCAGCGCGCGCGGTCTGGACGGCCCTGCCTGGCCGGGACTGGCCGGAGGAGGTCGCCCGCGCCGCGGGCACCGCGGCCGCCACCGGCCGGGGGGCGCTCATCGTGGTCCCGGACGCGCGGGACCTGGGCCTGGTCGACGCCGCCCTGGCCCGAGTGCTCGGGCCAGGTCAGCACGCCTGCCTGTCGGCCGGGCTGGGGCCCGCGGAACGGTACCGGCGCTGGCTCGCGGTGGCGCGCGGCGAGGTGCGGGTGGCAGCCGGCACCCGGGCGGCGATGTTCGCCCCGGTGGCCGACCTCGGCCTGGTCGTGGTCTGGGACGACGGTGACGACCTGCACGCCGAGCCGCGCGCGCCCTACCCGCACGCCAGGGAGGTGCTCGCGCTGCGCGCGCACCGGGCCGGCGCCGCCGCGCTCATCGGCGGGTTCGCCCGCACCGCCGAGGCGACCAGCCTGGTCGCGAGCGGCTGGGCGCACGCCGTGACCGCCGACCGGCCGACGGTGCGCGGGTTCGCGCCGGACGTCCGGGCCGCCGGTGACGACGCCGAACTGGCCAGGGACGAGGCGGCCAGGTCGGCCAGGGTGCCGAGCCTCGCGCTGCGGGCCGCGCGGGCCGCGCTGGCCCGGGGACCGGTGCTGGTGCAGGTGCCCCGGCGCGGCTACCTGACCGCCGTGGCCTGCGAACGCTGCCGCGCGGCAGCCCGCTGCGCCGGGTGCGGCGGCCCGCTGGCGGTCGAGGCCAGCGACGCCCCGGCCCGCTGCCGCTGGTGCGGCCGCAGCGACGCGGAATGGCGCTGCGCGGCCTGCGGCCACGGCCGGGTGCGCGCCGTGGTGGCCGGATCCCGCCGCACCGCCGAAGAACTCGCCCGGGCCTTCCCCGGCACGCGGGTAGTGGTCTCCGGTGGCTCTGCCACGGTCGGCTCGGTGCCGGCGGCTCCTGCGCTGGTGGTCGCCACACCCGGGGCCGAGCCGCTGGTGGACGGCGGTTACGCGGCGGCGGTGCTGCTCGACGGCTGGGTGCTGCTCGGCCGTCCCAGCCTGGCGGCGGCGCAGGAGGCGCTACGCCGGTGGATGAACGCCGCGGCCCTGGTCGTCCCCGGCAACGCGGGCGGATCGGTGATCCTCGTGGCCGAGGCGGCGCTGCCGGTGTCGCAGGCGCTGATCCGCTGGGACCCGGTCACCCACGCCGAACGGGAACTGGCCGAGCGGGAAGCGCTCGGCTTCCCGCCCGCCGTGCGGATGGCCGCCGTCACCGGGCCCGCCGAGGCGGTGGCGGGGTTCCTCGCCGAAACTGCGCTGCCGGCCGCGGCGGAGCTGATCGGCACGGTCCCCGCCGCCGGGGCCGGGGGGCCGGGGGAGGCAGGCCAGGACCGGGTCCAGGCACTGATCAGGATTCCCCGGCCGGGCGGGCTGGCGCTGGCGGCCGCGCTGCGGGCGGCCCAGGCGGCACGCGCCGCGCGCAAGGATCCCGGGCAGGTCCGGGTGCACCTCGACCCGGCCGAGCTGATCTGAACCCGCAAGCCGTTGCGCGCCGGGTGCCCAGGCCAACCGGGCTGCCAGCAGGGCACCGGCGCTCTTACCCGCGCGACGTCGTAGGGTGCTGGGGTGGCCACCTCACGACGGAACCCGTGTTCGGAGCCCGGCACATCCGCGCCGCCGCCACGCTCCGGCGAGGGTGACACCGGCGGCAGCGGCGGCGCAGCCGCAGGTCCGGCGGGTGGCGGGCCAGCCGCCGGCCGCGCCGGAAGCCGGGGCGGGCCACCCAGACTGCCGCCGGTCAGGCTGGCACCCCGGGAGGAACTGGCCGCCGCGGCGCGGGTAGCGCCGCTGCTGCGCGCGGCCCGGCTGGTCGCCTCCTGGGCCGCGGCCGACCAGCGGCCCGGGACGGGGGAAGGGCTGACGCCCGCCGTCGCGGCGGCCGCGATGATCGAGCTCGAGCTGACCCCTGCGGAACTCGACGTCGCCTGGCGCGTCGCCGCCGGAACCGGCATGGTGGCCGTGCCGGGCCAGCGGGCCGCCCCGGGGCCGCGGGTGGACGTGCTGGCCAGCGGCGACGCCGGGGACGTGCTGACCATGTGGGAGGACGCCCTCCGGGTGATGCTCCACGCGGACGACCTGGACGGCATGGCGACCGCCCTGTACACGGTCGGCGCCCCGGTGAAAATGGATGCGCTGTTCGAGGCCTACGTGGCGGCGGCCGGCAGCCGGGACCGCCCCGGGCGCCCCCGCTCCGGCGGCGAGGACCTGGCCGCGGGCCTGTCCGCCGCGCTGGAGACCCTGGCCGACCTCGCCGTGGTCGAACTGGGGACCGACGACACCGCGGGCGGGCTGACCGTCACCTTGTCGCGGCTGGGGATCTGGGGCATGCACCGGCAGCTGGGCGCCCAGGGGTGGCACGTGCCGGTGCTGGGCAGCGGCGCCCGCGACGGTGCTGCCGCGCTGCTCACAACGCTGGCCAGTTGTGATGCGGAAGACGGTGAAGCGGAGATCGCTGCCTGGCTGGCGGCGCGGGTCCCGGCGCGGGCGGCGCGGGAACTGATCGACGCGGCCCGGCGCGGCACCCCCGGACTGCGCGGCGCCGGTTTCGCGGTGCTGGACCGGATCGGCGAGCAGGCCGTCCCGGCGGTGCGGGCCGCGCTTGACGACCCGATGCTGCGGGCGCACGCGGCGGTGTGGCTGCACGAGCACGGCGAGGAGGCCGAGCTCGGCCCCGGTGAGCGGGCCTGGCTGCTGGTGGACCTCGGGGCCGGGCTGCTGGAGGAGGCCGACCCCAGGGACGTGGTCGTCGAACTGCTTCCCGACCTGCCGCCCAAGGCCCAGGCAGACATGGTGGCCGGGCTGTGGGAGGTGGAGCATCCCGCGGTGACCGACCTGCTGACGGCGCTCAGCGAGCACCACCCGGACCCCGCCGTGGCCCGGGCCGCGCGCAAGGCCGCGTTCAAGGCGCGGTCCCCGTCGCCCGGGCCGCGCTGGCCGCGTTCGTGAGCTGCGCGACCCCCTAGACTTGATCCGGCGGAGCCTCGCCGCCCCAGGCCGCCCGCCCGCCGCATCCGGCGGCCCCGAAGGGATGGTGCGCCATCAGCATCAAGCCGATCCGGCTGTTCAGCGATCCGGTGCTGCGCACCCCGGCTGACCCCGTCAAGGTCTTCGACGCCGAACTGCG
>Ga0126384_10002220_pt1 | contig 11780 bp, 11 predicted proteins | sample PanSoiMetPlot_36_FD_92543 | JGI IMG/M metagenome (GOLD analysis project Ga0126384, IMG submission 92543) | Tropical forest soil microbial communities from Panama - MetaG Plot_36 | ecosystem: Environmental > Terrestrial > Soil > Tropical forest > Bulk soil | place: Panama | collected 2016-02-17 | reverse complement strand
TATACTTCAACTTCGGCTTTCGATCTTGTGGACGAGGTGGTCGTCGAGGGTAAACGGATTCTAGTTGATAAAAAATCATAGAATCTCCTTTGTAGGAAATTGACTTCTAAGTGGTTGATCTTTGTTTTATCGGTTCCCTTCGTTTGAGTTCTAACCTCATGCTTGCCCCCTTAGCCGGCTATACCAATCTGCCGTTTCGCCTGTGTATGCGAGAGGTGGGTGGGTTCGGCTTGGCTACGACTGAACTGGTCCACGCCCGCTCTCTGTTGGAGCAGCAGCGTAAAGCCCTTGAGCTGATTGAGACCTGTCCGGCCGATAGCCCGCTGGGGGTGCAATTGTTTGGCGCGGTGGCGGAAGAAATCCGTGATACGGCGCAGTGGCTCGAAGCATCGGGTGTGCCGTTGATCGATCTCAATATGGGCTGTCCGGTCGAGAAGGTGGTACAGCGCGGCGCTGGTGCGGCGATGTTGCGTAACCTGGAGAAAACCAGCAAGCTCGTCCGTATGGTCACGCGAGCGGTCAAAATTCCCGTGACGGTGAAAACGCGGCTGGGCTGGGATGACTCGCGGCTCGATGCCGTACATCTGGCACCTCTCTTAGAGGATGCTGGAGTTGCCGCACTCACCATTCATGGACGCACACGCGATGGGGCGTTCGGCGGGTCGGTCAACCTGGCCGGAATTCGCGCCGTCGTGCAATCCGTGCGGACGATGTCAGTCTTCGGCAACGGCGATGTGTGCAATCCCCAATCAGCCAAACATATGTTGGATGAAACCGGCTGCGCTGGGCTGGTGATCGGTCGTGGCGCGCTGGCTAACCCTTGGGTGTTTCATGAAATTCGTGCCGCTCTAGACGGAGGTCCTCCGCCACCCACGCCCACGCTGGAGGAACGGGTGGCGTTTATGACGCGCCATTTTCTCCGGGCGGTCGCCTTGCGCGGTGAGTATATTGCCTGTATCCAATTTCGCAAAATGATTGACTGGTACGCCCGCGCTTTTGGTCCGTGCACGGCGTTCCGTCTGAAAATGAAGCAGTTGAGCAGTGCGGCGCAGTATCATGACTTGGTGGGTTGTTTTCTGCAGGAACGGCGAGGTGCAGCCGGGTTGGCTGCGCCAATGGCTGCGGCGTGCTAATGGTTGTTGGCATGGGTTGCTCGCTTGTATCGATGACGCAGCCAGATAACCTTTTTTCTCTATGACACGTTGCCTCGTTTGTCTCGGTCTCGTGCTCTGTGTGGTGTCCTCGAGTTTCGCCCAAGATGAGGAGCCGATCTTCAGCAGCGATGAGGCCCTAACCACTACCACCACCACGACCGGTACGCTTTCTCCAACCTATCCTGCGACCGCCTACTGGAAGGTTGCGGCCACCATGACTCTGGCCGCTGCCGCGCCAGGAACCCACGTGCAAATGTTACTGCCTCTGTCTGATGGCCGCCAGAGCGTACTTGCTCGGCACACGGGCGCCGAGGGTGTCAACTATCGCGAGGAAGCCGACGGACTGAATCTGTGGGGACACTGGCAGGTGACCGGAGCAAGTGGGGCCAAGCGACAGATCAGCTATGAATACACCGTGCAGATTGCCGACGCGCGCACCGAAGTGCCATCCGTGCCATTTCCTCCTAAAAGGATTGTTCCTGGCTTGAGAGCGTATCTTTTGCCGTCAGCCTTGATTCAGAGTGACGTTTCAATGGTGCGTGCCCGCGCGCAGCGCCTGGTGCGGGGAAGCAAACAAGTTGACCAGGCAGTATGGGTATTGTACCAACACACAGCTGCCTTTGTGGCACAGGATACAGGCAAGGAACAAAGTGATGCGCTGTCGGTCCTTACCGCTGAACGTGGCAGCCGCTTTGGCAAGACGCGAGCGCTGGTTGCTTTACTACGCGCCGCCGGGATTCCGGCTCGCCTCGTCGGTGGCATCCGGCTCGGCGACACCGCGCGCAAGCGCACAACGATCTCCTGGGCGGAAGCGTTGATTGGTGAAACCTGGGTGCCGATCGATCCGGCTGGGGGCCATTTTGCCTGGCTGCCCAATACTTACCTTGCGCTCTACCGTAATGATCTCCCCCTCCTCATCCACACCCGCCGGGTACCGGTCGAGTATACATTTTTAATCCGACAACTCACTCGTACCGCCGCGCTAGCAACGGACCATGCAGAGGAACACAGTCAGGGGAAGAGGAGGAAGCACGCGCTCCACTACGAGAGCGAGCATGTTCATACGGTGGCGGCCTATGTTGATCGACCGCTTGCCAGTGTGGTGTTGCTTAACGATGAGGCTATCCCGCAAGGCGTCGCGGACCAGATGCTAGCCGCAGCTCGGGAGGCTCAGATCAATATTGCTTTACTGAGCGCGGACTTCGAGTCGAGCTATTTTCGCGAACACTACCTCCAGTCTCTGGTCAGCACCAACCTCACTCTCCTGCGCGAAGCTGACCTTTTGCTGATCAACACTGCCGACACCGCCGGTCTCTATGCGCTGCTCAAACAAGGAGAACTTGGCGTGAAGCTCGACGGCTTGCAGGTGGTAATCGCTGGTGGGTTTGCCCAGCCGGTGGGCAGGGTACTCGGCGCGGTGCTGTTGCGCGTACTGGAACCGACGGAGGTCGTCTTAATCCAGCAGCAGCCCGACCTTGCCCGACTGTGGGAGATTGCTCGTATTCATCTTCACGATGGGCTGCCTTTAGTTGAGAGTGCAACTCGCTACGATGCCCAGGCTGCCGTATTAAATGCCGAAACTCTCAACAGTCTGGGTTGGTGGCGACGCGGGTTGGTGAAACTGTGGGTGCTGGCCGTGCAAACCCAGGTGCCGTTGCCGTCTCTCAATCTGATCCTCGTGCTTCCGCTTATCGCGTTTTTCTTGCTTATTATTCGCAATGTCATCGGCCTGGAGACCTTTGGCACTTTCTCGCCCATGCTCTTGTCCTTGGCATTTTTGACCACTGGTCTTGGCTGGGGGCTCGTCGTCTTTCTGCTCATTGTTGGCTTGGGGAGTGGCTTACGCCTGGCCTTGCAGCGCCTGCGTCTACACTTGGTTTCTCGGATCGCGATTCTGATTGCTGTGGTAGCAGTGAGTATGGCAGGGTTGACAGTGCTAGGGGCAACGCTGGGGATTGGTGCGTTGCTTCACGCCAGTATCTTTCCCATGGTTATCATGGCGAACCAGATCGAGAGTTTTACCAACACACAACTCGAGCGAGGGACAGGCGAAGCTCTACGGCTGACCCTCAGTACATTGCTAGTGGCTACTTGTTCTTACGTGGGTATTGAGAATACTGGACTGAAGCCACTGGTGCTGACCTTTCCCGAGATCCTTATCGGTGTGATCGGCATCGAATTGCTCCTCGGGCGCTGGCGCGGGTTCAGATTGGTCGAGTATGTGCGGTTCTATGGCGTGTGGCGACAGGACACCGTCAGCTTTCAGCCATCAGCCGTCGGTCACACCCCAATAAACCCAAAAGCGACAACGGTTGCCAAGTCACAGACTGGACGGTGAGAGGTTGTCTGAGCGAATTGGTCTCGCTGATAGCTGAGAGATAATGGCTAATATAGTTTTCCTGATTGAGATATGGAGGCCGAGCGCCGTTCACGCTTCGACTCTGCCGCTCTCGCGGCGACGCTCAGCACGAACGGGAATGGAAGAATCATGAAAGACTTCCGTTCGCCCTGAGCGTAGCGTAGCGAAGTCGAAGGGTGATGGGTGTGATCTTTCTCTATTTCAAAAAGGATTCCTATAGCTTACTCCTATGCTCCGCTCTCTTTGCACTCTGTCGCGCGAGTTCCTGGGCCTCAACCGGCGCAACCAAGACCTGTTGGCACGCTATAATCCTCGTGCGCTCTTCCAGGTGGTGGACCATAAACTTAAGACTAAGGAAGCTCTCACCGCCCTTGGCTTGCCGGTAGCCGAGACCTTGGGGGTCTACCGTCTCCAACGCGACATTACCCGCTTTGTCTCAGATGCCCACAGTTGGAGGGAGTTTGTCATCAAACCTGCTCAGGGTGCCGGTGGGGAAGGGGTGGTGATCGTCACTGGCAGACACGGGACAGCCTTTGTGACCGCGGATGGGCGTCGCCTCCAGGCCCGTGACCTGGAGAGCCATCTGTCAGACATTTTGGGAGGAGTGTTTTCCCTCAACCAGCGCTACGACGAAGCTCTGGTTGAACGACGCCTACGCGCATATCCGACGCTGGCGCGACTCAGCTTTCAGGGTTTGCCTGACATCCGGGTGATTGTGTTCCACGGGGTGCCGTTGATGGCGATGCTACGGCTGGCGACGGTGGCATCCAGAGGCCGGGCCAATCTGCATTTGGGCGGTATTGGCGTGGGGATAAATCTGACTACGGGGCTAACGACTTACGCAGTGGCTGGCAAACGCTGGTTGACTCTGCATCCGGATACCGAGGTCCCTCTCTCAGGGGTGCGCATCCCGCGCTGGGCAGACCTGCTTGCTATTGCCGCGCGTTGCGCCGATGCCATCCCTCTCGGGTATCTAGGGATAGATCTGACGCTGGATGCAAAGAGCGGTCCGTGCGTGCTGGAACTGAACGCTCGGCCTGGGTTGTCAATCCAACTGGCCAACCGCCGTGGTCTGCGACCGCTGATCGCAGCCGTTGAGCAGCAAGGGCAAAAAGAACGCTCGGCGAGTGAGCGGGTGCGCTTCGGTCAGGAGATTGCCGAGATTGCCAGAACGCGGTGATCCACCGGAGCAACGATATAGCCTCGTTCCATGTCGCCAAAGATGCGGCAACGCTCCGTACCCCACCACCAATAATAGAGCGCCAGGTAGGCGCAGAACACCGCGTCGAGTTGATCTTCATAAGTCTTGAGCGCTCGCCCTCGTTTGCTCAGGTGGTCTGTATCGAGTAATGCTTCGGGTAAAATTGCCGGAGGAACCCTCTGTCTGAGATTTCGCAAATGTTGTTGGTACTGCCGGAACGCTTCCACCCGCTGAGCAAGTGGGATTCCTGGCTTCGCCTTGTATTTCAACACTCTCTCAAGCTGGAACAACACAACCATCGCCGGATGGGGATACACCTCGAACGCCTGACGAGTTGGTTTTCGCGGAACGATAACCGCATCGTGCTGAATGTCCAGCGTTGCCAAGCGACTCAACAACTCTTCCCCACGTATGGTACCGCCATTGTAGCTCGCTAGTCGCTGACGGTTTGCCGGATGCGCACCGGCATGAAAGCGGGCGAAGGCAGCAGTCAGTTCCGCTTCTGCAGGGCGACGCCCACTCTGGTTAGGTACTGTCAGTGGCGCGTCGATGGCAACGACGATATCGTCATGTCCCGCAATGCTCCGAATATACGCGCCGATCTCATCATCAGTATAGCGTGGAGTTGTTGGCAGCGGTTCAACGAGTGTAGCGGCCGTGCCATTCCATTGCAGGGCTGCTAGGCCAGTTGGATTACGGCTCGACCATGCTAGATCCACACCCACGAAATGTTGCACTCTCATGCTGCCTCCATTGACAAGAGAGGGAGAGGTAATTAGTATGCGTCGAAATTACGCAAACATCCCTGGGGAGGGAGCATGCATACCATGTACGGTGGGGAAAAATCCCCACAGGAACTCTACGACCACCTAGCCAAACTCGATAGTGGATACACCCTTGCCTCCTGTAGCGAATACACTGAGTGGATCCGCGAGATCAAGGCCCTGAAACAACAGCGCAATGCGGTGGTCCTCGCGCATAACTACCAACGGCCGGAGATCTTCGAGGTGGCCGACTTTATTGGCGACTCGCTCGAACTGGCCCGCGCGGCCAAGAAAGTCTCGTCGGACATGATTGTATTCTGCGGGGTACATTTCATGGCCGAGACCGCTAAGGTTGTCAATCCCGAGCGTACCGTGCTGTTGCCTGATCTGCGCGCGGGCTGCTCGTTGTCGGAGAGCATCACTGCCGAAGCCCTGGCCGACCGCAAAGCTGAACTGCGCAAAGCCTATCCGGACCTGAAGGTGGTCTGCTACGTCAACACCACCGCGGACGTCAAGGCCGAATCCGACGTTTGTTGCACGTCAGCCAATGCCCTGCAAGTGGTCGAAGCGCTAGACAGTCGGCACATCCTGTTCGTGCCCGACGAGAATCTCGCCCGTTATGTGCAGAGCCAGACTGCTAAGACGATTCTCTCCTGGGAAGGGAATTGTTATGTCCATCATCAGATCACCCCTGAGCATATTCTCTCCGTGCGCCGCAATTTGCCACAGGTGAAAATCCTCGTGCACCCGGAGTGCCGGGAAGATGTGATCCAACTTGCTGACGCGGTGCTCTCGACCAGCGCTATGATGCGTTACGCCAAGGAGAGTCCAGCCCAAGAGTTTCTCATCGTCACCGAGTGCGGTCTGTCTGATCGGCTGTTGCTCGAAGTGCCGGAGAAGAAATTCTACAAAAGTTGCAAACTGTGCGCCTTCATGAAGATGATCACCCTCGATGGAGTGCTCGATTCACTCTGCCATCGCCGGTACGAGATCTCGCTACCCGAAGACGTGCGAGTGGGAGCGGAGCGTTCGCTCGAGCGGATGTTGCAACTCAGTGCCTAGTCTGATTGCGGATTGCGGATTGGCAATTGCAGATTACACCACTCAGCTCCATCCACGTGTAGCCGTGGATGCCGTGCTGTTCTCCAGTTTTGCCAGCGCGCTGCAAGCCTTATTGGTTAAGATCAAAAAGGGGCCGTATGCCGGGCGCTGGGCGTTTCCTGGCGGTTTGGTGCAAGTTGGAGAATCGCTTGATGACGCCGCGCGCCGTGAGCTGTACGAGAAGACCGGCGTTCAGGATCTCTACCTCGAACAACTCTACACCTTCGGCGCTGCGCAGCGCGATCCGACTGCTCACACTGTAGCTGTGGCTTATTTCGCTTTGGTACCTGAGGCGGGTCGCACGCTCCAGAGTGGCGAGAAGTACGCTGACATCGGCTGGTTCCCGGTGCGCAAATTGCCCCACCTGGCCTACGATCATAACGCCATCGCTGCTTATGCGCTACAGCGGCTTCAGGCCAAGCTGGGGTACACCAACATTGTCTACAGTCTGTTGCCGCGCGAATTCACGCTGGCGGAGATTCAAGAAATCTATGAAATGATCCTGGATCGGCGGCTCGACCGACGCAATTTTCGCCGCAAGATCCTGGCGCTGGGCCTACTCAAACCCTTACAGAAAACTCGCCATGGTGCCCACCGCCCGGCCACGCTCTATTCCTTTACCCGCCGCAGCCCGACGAATGTCGAAGTGCTTTGAGGACGTAAAACGTGAAGCGTAAAACGTAAGAGGACAAAGGCCAAATTGTTTTTTCTTACATTTTACGTTTTACTCTTTACTGTGGTAATTCCCTAGAACCTAGCGGAGGTAGGGTAGAGAGGGCAATGATGGTCCTAATTGTTTGGCTGTTGGGATTCACCCTCTTCTTCGCAACAACAGGCTCTACAGTCATGGCACAATCTGCCCCTCCATTGAAGTGTATCACCTTCAATATGCTCCATGGGGGAATGTTTTCTGGATTGCGAGGAAACGCTCAAGACCTTGATCGCCGCCTGGAAGTGGCGGTCGAGGAATTACGTGCTCTAGATGCGGACGTCCTCGGTCTCCAAGAGGCCTCTATGGGTCGAGGAAGAGGAAACGTCGCCCAACGTCTAGCCGCGCAGTTAGGTTTTCACTATGTGTATGCGCCAGCCAGTTTTCGTTTGTTCGCTAGCGAAACCATCAATAGGGTAATCGCTCGGGTAATGAACCTGACTGAAGGGCCAGCCATTATCAGCCGCTTTCCCATTATCTCTTGGGAAGCGCATGACCTCCCGCGCTGTGGCCGCTTTACCGACCCGCGTGTGCTGCTCTGTGCTGAACTACAGACTCCTTGGGGACAGGTATCTGTCTGCTCTACACACGTCTCAGGAGATCCTTGTCAGACTGAGAGTATCACTCATTTTCTTCGCCAGCGGCGTAACTCTCTCCCATTGCTCCTCATGGGAGACTTTAACGCCCCAGAAGGCACTCCTGCTATTACCGCCCTTACGAAGGAAGCCGGCTTTGTCGATACCTTTCGTGCAGCGAACCCAACCGCTCCTGGCGCTACAGTTTGGCAGCGGGTGTATAGTCCTCGTCCCACTGCCTTTCGCCGCGTCGATTATCTCTTTCTGCTGCCCGGGACAGACTTCCCCGGGAAAGTTCGTAGTAGCCGAGTGGTCTTAGATGTTCCTCAGCATTTCCAGGATGGACAGGTCTTATGGCCGTCGGATCACTACGGGGTGCTGTCAGAAGTAGAGGTTTTTCCTCCTCTAAGTTGAGTGAGGTGGTTGGGGAAAGAGCTCGTGTTGTGATACGTTGCGACAAAGAAAGGAAACTATCGTAATGCGAAAACTTCTGGCTTCCGCTGTGCTGTTCACCTTCGGGTTGTGTGCACCCCTGGCGGCTGAACCTGAGAAGGAGCCGACCCTGCCAGCAAAAATCAGATCTACTCCGGCGACCTCAGCTCAACCCCCACAACCCCCTACTTCATCTGCGCTCCCCACTCCACTCCCGGCTGATCTATTTCGTGGACAAGCCCGCGAAGCTTACAAAGCCGCGGCGGAGATCCCCGACGTGTTTGCCGGCCTCGCCTGCTACTGCGGCTGCAACAAATCTCACGGACATCGTCACCTGCTTGATTGCTTCACTGATGATCACGGCGCTGGGTGAAGCCACTGTCTCAGCGAGGCGCTGGATGCGCACTCTCTCTTTATGTCCGGCACTCCTCCCGACGAAATACGCAAGTTTATCGATCAAAAATATGGCGATGAGAAATAGGGTGAAAAGGGAGAAGTGGATCCCTGTTTGCCTTTTGGCTGAGGGAGCGTTTCCCGCTCTAGAAGCTCGCTGAAGAGGAGAATTTTACCGTGTCCGAAGCAGTTAGCATCAAGCCCATCTTCGCGGCGATGCCATCGAGCCTCAACAAAGCCGCGGCGCAGGAAGCAAACGCCATCTATCAATTCAACTTGAGCGACGAGGGCGGCGGGCAATTCGTCGTGACAATCAAAAACGGTGAATGTACGGTCGAAGAAGGTGTCGCTCCTGCGCCCGATGCGACCATCTCGGCTACTGCCGCCGATTATATAAACATCGTCGCCGGGACCTATCCGTTCGGTTTAGCCTACATGAACGGTCGGCTCAAAGTCGAAGGGAATTTGCGCCTCGTCGTGCGCATGAGGACGTATTTCGCGCCGCAATCGTAAACTGCGATGTCGTCGTTCCCCTAAGAAAATTCTCAGCCGTCTCTTAACTATACTAGGAACTTCTCGCACCATCGGTGATCAGCGAAGCGTTGCCAGCAAGTATTCCCCTATTGTCCCTCGCGTGAAAATTTGCGGATCATTTCTCCCCGAGAGAAGAGGCCGGCGATTTTTGCGGTCCATCACCCACTGGGCTTCGCCATGACGAATGAGTTCGGGCCACATTTCCGTGGCGGCCTTGTCGAACACAGTTGCTGCATCGGCCTGCAGGACGTACCAGCCTCCTTGCGCTATCTCCATTTCGAGTTGCCCATGGGCCCACCCGGCGTAGCCGAGATAAGCGCGAAACTTCGCGTTCGGACCTGACTCGTCAAGGATTTTCTGCAGCCCGGTCCGCCCTGAGATGGTGTAGACATCTTCGAACACCCGCAGGGCTTCGTCGGGCTGGCTACGAGAGCGAGCCAGTATGAGCATCTGGTTGCGGCCGACCGGTCCTCCGAGATAAACAGAGTCGGTTCGCTGTTGCAGTCCTTTAACATCCGGTAACAAAGTCGAAAGCCGTGCCTCGATAGGGCGGTTGATGACTACGCCCATCGTGCCGTTCTGGCCATGCTCGATCAGGAGGACGACGGTTTCCGCAAAGTTTGGATCTCCCAGGCGCCGACTGGCGACGAGGAACTTCCCTTTAGCCGGCGCTGACTGAGACTGAGAGGGACCGGATGGTGAAGAGGTAGCAGGAGACTGGACAAACTCCAACGCTACAGGTTGAGCGGCAAACGTCGCTCCGGTGAGCGGCGTACCCGGTACGACAGCAAAAAGGATGAAAAAGATGGAGACGAGCATGGACGCTGGGCTTCCAACGGCTTGCCTGATTCTCTTCAAGAGCAAATGGAACATCACCTCTTCTCCCCTAGTGAGGGTTTAGTGAGCCGGAACGTCGTGCATCCCAACCAATCCGACCTGGTTGTCATAAGGTCTCCCTTTCTTCTTTCTGATGAAGTCGTTCCCCCCATAGCCCAGGCCAACGGCCCTGCCACCAAAGGGCAAGTACCTGGGGATAAGCGGCGCAGCCGGCTCGCTGCATTGACCGAGCCGAGGTTCTCTTACTCATCGTTTCAGCTTTTCGAAAAACATTTTGCGCAATTTTATGACTTTCGGCACGATCACGTACTGACAGTAGGGCTGAAACATATTCTGCTGAAAGTAGTCTTGGTGGTAATCTTCTGCCCGATAAAAAGTCTCAATCGGTGTGACTTCCGTCACAATCGGGGAATCCCAAATTCGTGCGGCGGTGATTTCTCCAATAACTTCTTCAGCGATCCCTTTCTGTTCCTGACTGTGGTAGAAAATAACTGACCGGTATTGCGTGCCGATATCTGCCCCTTGACGATTCAGGGTCGTGGGATCGTGGATGGTGAAGAACACCCGTAAGATATCTCTGAAGGAAATCTCCTGTGGGTCGAAGGTAAGCTGGACAACCTCAGCGTGTCCGGTGTCGCCCTCGCAGACCTCATAATAAGAGGGGTTCAGGACTGTCCCGCCTGAATAACCGGATACCACCTGCTCCACGCCTTTCAGTTCAAGGTAAACGGCCTCCAGGCACCAGAAACAGCCGCCTCCCAGCGTGGCGAGTTCTTTCTCTTGCTGCGAGTGCGATTGGATATGTTCACTGCTCATATGCGTTGTTCTCCCACTAAACCTCTGTTTATCAATAAATGTTAGAGAGGATTCTTACCTATCTTTCTTAGGAGCACAGAATAGCCGGAAGTGCAACCGTGTTGGCCAGCCGTGCCTGAAAGAGAAGAGAATCTTCTTGCGCACCGAAGCGAGGTACGAGTGGGCTTGGAGAAGGGCCTGGAACTGCGCTCTGGCAGTGCGGATATTAGAGACTCATGCCGCCCGGAAAGAATTATCCTGCGGCCGACGCAGTCAGTGAAACGTTGCTCTCGTTATCCGCACCCCTCAGCGTACGGACGTTATGGCGAAGCTGATGCTTCCGTCATCTGTTGGTGACATGCGAAAGACATGGACGATTTCCAGTATTTAGAGGCATTCTAGCATAACCCAAAAACTGGTAGTCAATCGTGATGAGAGAAAGGCCAGGGAAGCATCTGCTTTGTCCAAATGAAAACTGCATCCGCACGGGGCGTTGACATTTGGGAAGACAACTCGCACGCCTGCGATGCAGGCGTGCTTAACAGTGCGGCGATATAGCTTCAGGGATATCTTCCTATCCGTCGCTACCCTTCCAACAAGCGCTGCATCGATTCGAAGGTTCCCCTGTCGGTGTCCGCCCAGTTGGGTGCCAAGAAGAGCCATCCATCAACACCACCAACAATAGGTGATGGAAGCACCACTTGGAGAGCACGACCGTCAGTTCCCGCTAAGCTGCGCGAACACGGCGATGGCCAGCGCTTCCAGTAGCCCTACCTCCCGGCCGTCAGGACTCGCCTGGTCGATGGTCGCCGGCGGTGTATTGACGCCGGGCTCCTGTCCGTTCCACAGCCGTGCGATCTTGCCGAGTCCCCCGGCGACCAGCATCTCGCGGATGACACGGAACGCCTCCACGCCGTCATTCAAAC
>Ga0126384_10002218_pt1 | contig 11787 bp, 9 predicted proteins | sample PanSoiMetPlot_36_FD_92543 | JGI IMG/M metagenome (GOLD analysis project Ga0126384, IMG submission 92543) | Tropical forest soil microbial communities from Panama - MetaG Plot_36 | ecosystem: Environmental > Terrestrial > Soil > Tropical forest > Bulk soil | place: Panama | collected 2016-02-17 | reverse complement strand
CCGCCATGCACGACGAATTCGATCGGCCGCGTCGGCTTGAACTCCGCGAAGGCCGGCCTCAATGCACCGGCCGCGACGACGGAGGCGGCGCCGGTGAGAAGGTGACGTCTGTTCATGGGTTTCCTCCGAACCGCCGGCCGCTCGCCGGTCATCCGCCTTCCGCGATCGCCCGCACGCGCATCCGGTTGAGTTTGCCAAGCAGCGGCGCGAGCAGGATCAGGGCCGCGAGCCCCAGCATGATCGCCGAGATCGGGCGCTGCACCAAGGTCATAAGATCGCCCTGCGACATCATCAGCGACTGTCGTAAGGCTCGTTCCATGTTGTCGCCCAGCACGAATCCCAGGATGAGCGGCGCGGCGGGATATTTGAGCTTACCCATCAGGTAGCCGAGCAGGCCGAAGGCGACGACCAGGCCGAGGTCGAACATCCGCCCCGATGCCCCATAGGCGCCCACGATCGAGATGCCGAGAATGCACGGGAACAGGATATAGGCCGACAGTCGCAGGATTTGCGCGAACAGCGGGACGAGCGGCAGGTTCAGGATCAAGAGCATCACGTTGCCGAGATACATGCTGCAGACCAGACCCCAGAACACGTCCGGTGATTCCAGCATCATCAAAGGACCGGGCTTGACGCCCCACAGCACCAGCGCTGAGAGCATGATTGCGGTCGAGCTGCCGCCCGGAATGCCGAGCGTCAGGAGCGGCACGAGCGCGCCGCCGGTGTCGGCATTATTGGCGCCCTCCGGTGCGGCGACGCCCTCCGGCGCGCCCTTGCCGAACTCCTCAGGATGCTTGGATACCGCCTTCTCGATCCCGTAGGAAATGAATGACGCGATCGTTGCACCGGCGCCGGGCAGGCAACCCAGCAGAAAGCCGGTCACCGACCCGTTGAGGAATGCGAAGCGGCAGGCCTTGAGCTCGGCCAGACTGGGCAGGAGATTGCGCAAGCCGCGCGGGACCGGCAATACCTTGGCGTCGTCGCCGGCTTCGATGCTGGAAAGAACTTCGGCAATGGCGAAGACGCCGATCGCGATCACCATGACGTCGATGCCCCCGAGCAGCGTCGCCTGGCCAAAGATGAAGCGCGACTGGGCGGTGAACAGGTCGGTCCCGATGCTGGTCAGCCATAGCCCCAGCAGCATCGACAGCAGTCCCTTGATCAGCGACGAACCGGACAGCAGGACCACCAGCGCGAGCCCGAGGCACATCAGCGCGAAATATTCGGGCGAGCTGAACGACAACGCGAAGGCGGCGACTGGCGGAGCAATGAGCGTAAGCCCGACCACGCCGACGGTCCCGGCTACGAACGAGGCGATAGCGGCGATGCCGAGCGCAGCGCCGGCGCGGCCCTTGCGCGCCATCTGGTAGCCGTCGAGGCAGGTCACCACCGAGGAGGACTCGCCCGGGATATTGAGCAGGATCGACGTGGTCGAGCCGCCGTATTTGGCGCCGTAGTAGATCCCGGCCATCATGATGATGCCGCCGGCGGCATCCATCTTGTAGGTGAGCGGCAGCAGCATCGCGATGGTCGCCGCCGGACCGAGCCCCGGCAGAATGCCGACGACAGTGCCAAGGAGGCAGCCGACGAAGCACCAGAACACGTTCGCGGGTTGCAGCGCGACCTGAAATCCGTGCAGCAGTCCCCCGAGCGCGTCCATCTCAGAACCCGAGCAGGCCGGTGGGCAGCGCCAGACTGAGCGCGACCGGGAAGACGAGATAGAACCCGAGCGCGGTTGCGACCGCAGTGACGGCAGCCGCCACCAGCGACCGGCGGAACACGACCGCGACGATATAGAAGGTCAGCAGCGCAAAACTCACCAGGAACCCGAGCCAATTCATCAGCGCGACCGACAGCGCAAAGGCGGCCCAGGTGGACAGCGCCCGCTTTGTCGCCGTCCAGTCGATGGCGCCCTCCCGCTCGACGCTGCCTCTCCGCACCGCGCTCACCACCAGGAGCAGCGATAGCGCCACCATGGCGACGCCGTACCAGAACGGGAAGAAGCCGGGCCCAGGCCCGTCGGGACCGGAATATTCCCAGGCGAGTGACTGCATCACGATATAGACGCCGAGCGCGGCCAGCACCGCGCCCGAGATCACGTCGCCGTCCTTGAGGATTGTCCGTCCCATCCACGCCGCTCGGGTTCCGCCGGTGTCGGGACAGCGGAGCATCCGGAGCGCCGAAAATCAAGCTTGGGCCTGACGCCGCAGGCTGCCTCAATGCCCTCAAGGCGCGACATCGTTCGGCGGCTGCTCGCAGATGCCGTCGCAGCAGTGGGCGATGCCGCTGCCGCCGCAGTCGGGACAGGGGATCAGACGCTCGTCAGTATCGCTGTCCGCCTCGCGCGGCGCCCGCACGAAGCCGGGACGGCCGGCCCAGCGGCAGGTCTCGCACAGCATCGGGCGCCTCCGCCCGACAGCACACCTGATTCTGAGACCGGTGAAAAGTGGCAGCGGCCGGAGACCTACCGGGTCGGGCCGCTGCCCAAGGCACGGGTGGGGAAACGGGTTTCAGATCGCCGCTCGGCTGAGGCCTTTGCCGGCCATCAGCTCGCCGATGCGCTTACGCGCATAGAACATCCGGGTCTTCACCGTGTTGGCCGGCACGCCGATAATGTCGGCGACCTCCTCGATGGTCTTCTCGTGGTAGTAGACCAGATCGATGATCTCGCGATGCGCCGGCGACAATTGGGTCAGGCACTCCCGCAGAACCGACGCTTGCTGCCTCTTCTGCATCGTGATTTCGGGACTGTCCGACGGATCCTCGATGAACTCGGCGACTTCCTCGTCCAGCTCTTCAGTCGAGCGCCGGCGCAGCACCGATAGCGCCTTGTTGCGCGCGATCGCCATCAGCCAGGTGGAGACCTGCGACCGCCCTTCAAAGCGGTCGGCCTGGCGCCATACGTCGAAGAATACCTCGCTCACCATGTCTTCGGCCGCCGCCTCGTCGTTGAGGAAGCGCAGCACGAAGCGGTAGACGCGGACATTGTGGCGGCAGAACAGAACCTGGAGAGCCTGCTTGTCGCCCTGCGCGACCAGGGCGACCAGCGATTCGTCCGACGTGTCGTGCGCGGCAGCGCGCTGCCGAGCTGTCGACGGGGCGGACACGACCTGGCCGTACTGCATGGGGCCCTCCAAGACTGCGCGCTCTCCAGCGCAAGCTCCTCGTGGGCGATGTAGCGAAGGGCCGTTTCGGCAATGTTGCCAAAGTCAGGAATATGGTTTCGTCATTCCTCCGAATTGTTTCGTGCCCTCGCAGCAAAGAAACAATTACTGAGGCGGCCGGCTGGGCCAGCAGATCGGATTGCGGAAAATGTCAGCTATCGCAATGGCATCATGGGCTTCACGGCGAAGCGGTAGCGCGCCGACCGGGGCCCCGGACGGGTGCAAGGAAGCAATGCCTGCCCCAATTGCGGCCGTTTTCTTTGATGGCACGACGCGGACGCCGATCCTATGATCGGGCCGGCTCACGGTTGGGCCGCGGAGGCAATCCCGCATGTCAAGGGACCACAGGGGCTTTCGAGGCCTGCTGGCGAGCGCCGGCGCGCTCCTGGCGCTGCTGCGGTTTGACGCTGCGGCCAGCGCGCGCGAGTTCCGTGTCGCCGACATCCAAGAAGAGAACTACCCGACGGTGCAGGCGCTTCGTTACATGGATCACCTGGTCGCGCAAGGCACCCATGGGCGCCACCGCATCCGCGTCTTTCACTCCCGCCAGCTCGGCGAGGAAAGCCAGACCATCGAGCAGACCCGCGTGGGCGCCATCGACATGAACCGCATCAACGTCGGCGCGATCGGCAACTTCGCGCCGGTGCTCAATGTGCTGGCATTGCCGTTCCTGTTCCGCTCGATCGAGCATCTCCATGCCGTGATCGGTGGCCCGATCGGCGAGGAGATTCTCGCGGCCTTGGAGCCGAGCGGCTTCATCGGCCTGACCTACTATGATTCTGGCGCCCGCTCGATCTACACCGCAACCAAACCGGTGCACAGCATCGATGATCTCAAGGGTTTGCGGCTGCGCGTACAGCAGTCCGACCTCATGGACAATATGATAAAGGCGCTCGGCGCCGAACCGATCGGACTGCCCTTCGGGCAGGTCCTCACCGCCTTGCAGACGAAACTTATCGACGGCGCAGAGAACAACTTGCCTTCGTACGTCTCGACCGGCCATTACAAGATCGCGCGCTTCTACACGACGACCGAGCACACGATGAGCCCCGAGGTTGTGATCATGTCACCGCGCGCCTGGGCCGACCTGTCCGCCGATGACCGCACCGTCTTCCGCGACGCCGCCCGGCAATCGAGTCGCTACATGCGCGAGCAATGGCAAAGCTTCGAGCAGCGATCGGAGCAACAGGTAAGCGAATCGGGCGTCACGATCATCAACACCGTCGACCGCAAGCCGTTCGAGACCGCGACCCAGCCATTGCGCGACGCCTTGCGGGCCGACCCGAAGTTCCGATCGCTGATCGAGCGGATCGACGCCCTACGATGAACGACCAAAGATCGGACTTGCAGCAAGCGCATCGATTGAGCGGCACCGCGACCAAGCCGCACGCTGGCCTGCGGTCGCTCGATGCATTGCGTACGTTGCCGATCCGCTGGCGGATTCTGCTGATCGCGGCGCTCAATACGATCGTTGCGGTGATCTGTGCGGCGGTGATCTGGGACGGCGCGCAGGAGCTCACCTTGGCGCGCAATGAGCTGCGCGACTCGCGCGAATCCGAGCGCCTGCTGGCGACCCTGGAGAGCCAGGTCGGCCGGCTGCAGAACCTCATCCACCGCTATTTCATGCAGTCCAATGTCGAGCTGCTGAAGGAGATCACCGATCTGCGCGAGGCCTTGCTCGGCACGCTGGTGAACCGCGCCACCAGCGACCCGATCCTGTCGAAATCGGCCGAAGACCTGATGCAGGCTACCGAGCGTTTCGTCACCGGCTTCAGCGATCTTCGCAATGTCCAGGCGGCGATCGCCAACTCCTATGAAAACCAGGTGCTCAAGCCGGCCCACGAGATGGCGGGCCTCTACGCCATTCTCGAGGACTCCACGAAAGGCAACGCGCTGATCTGGCCGGCGCTCAGCAAGTCGCGCGAAGCCTTCTCGACAACGCTGGTACAGACCAACGTCTTCTATCTGACCCCGACGCGGCAGGCCGCCGAGGAGGTGGCGAAGAATCTCGAGACCATCGAGGCCACCATCCCGGTCATGATGGATCTCGCCGACAACGATCTGCAACGCGGCGCCCTTGGCGCGCTCGGCTACCGCGCGGTGTCGTGGCGGCTCGGCGTCGCACAATTGTCGGAGAGCTTTGCAATCCGAACGCGACTGTTGCGCGATGCCATCGACGGCAACCAGATGGCGATGTCGAGCACGATCGACGTCCTGTCCAGGAATATCCGTGAGCGCGACCGTCTCGCCTATGTGAGGTTCGAGCAGACACTTTCGGAGGTGTACGTGCGGATCGCGATCGTTGCGATCCTGGCGCTGTCGATCTCCGTGCTGATCGGGCTTGCCATTGCGGCTTCCATCGTGCGCCCGCTGCGCGAGCTGATGGACTCCATGCATGCGATCGTCACCGGCGACTACGCGCGTCCGGTGCGCGATGTCAATGCGCATGACGAGATCGGCGCGATGGCGCGGGCAGTCGAGGTCTTCCGCGAGAACGCGATCGCGAAGCTCAAGGCCGAGCAAGAGCTCAAGGCCTCAAAGGAGCGCGCCGAGAGCGCGCTGCGCGAGCTGCAGGACACCCAGCAGAGCCTGATCGAGGCCGAGAAGCTCGCCGCGCTCGGCGGCCTGGTCGCCGGCGTCGCGCACGAGGTGAACAACCCGGTCGGCATCAGTCTCACGGTCGCCTCGAGCTTCGCGCGGCGGTGCGACCGTTTCTCCGAGGAGATCAGCGACGGCCAGGTGCGGCGCTCCAAGCTCGACGAATTCATCGCCGGCAGCCAGGAAGCCGCCAAGCAGCTCGTCGCCAACCTCAACCGTGCAGCCGACCTGATCCAATCCTTCAAGCAGGTGGCGGTCGACCGCAGCCACGCCGAACGGCGTCTGTTCGATCTCGCCGAATCGACCGAACAGATCATCGCCAGCCTCCGCCCGGCGCTCAAGCGCTCTTCGATTTCGCTCGCCGTCGACGTGCCGCCGGGGATCCAGATGGACAGCTATCCGGGGCCCTACGGGCAGGTGCTGACCAATTTGGTTCTCAACGCGCTGGTGCACGCTTTCCCGGACCGGCGCCCCGGCTCCATGCGTCTGTCGACGCGGCGGATCGGCTCCGAGCAGGTGGAAATCCAGTTCGAGGATGACGGCACCGGCATGAGCGAGGACGTGCAACGGCGCGCCTTCGAACCCTTCTTCACGACGCGGCGAAGCCGCGGCGGAACCGGCCTCGGCTTGCACATCGTGTACAATCTCGTCACGCGCCGGCTGGGCGGGCGGCTGCGGCTTGATTCGGAATTGGGCCGGGGTACGACCTTCACGATCAGGCTGCCGCTGGTGGCGCCGAAGAATGAATTTGCTGACGGCGCGCGGGCGGCCTCCATGGCGGAATCGACATGAACGACGACAACGATCTGATCCGCGTAATCGAGGACAGCGGTGCTGCGCCGGACCAGCCGCAAGTCGCTTGGAAGGTCGCCGTCATCGACGACGACCCGGCGGTGCATGAGGGCACACGATTCGCGCTCTACGATTACAACCTCTACGGCCAGGGGATCGAGATTCTCTCCGCCTATTCGGCCGAAGAGGGACGCGCGCTGATGCGAGCGCATCCGGACATCGCGGTCGTCCTGCTCGACGTCGTGATGGAAACCGATGATGCCGGGCTCGTCCTCGTCGATCATATCCGCACCCAGCTCAAGAACGAGGCGGTGCGCATCATCCTGCGGACCGGCCAGCCCGGGCAGGCGCCCGAGCGCCGGGTCATCGTCGAGTACGACATTAATGACTACAAGGCGAAGACGGAGCTCACCGCCGACAAGCTGTTCACCGCCCTCACCGCAGCGCTGCGCGGTTATCAGCAGCTGCTGCGGATGGTCGAGACCCGACGCGGCCTGGAGATGATCATCGAGGGCGCCTCGACCCTTTACGATTTCAAGTCGATCCAGAAGCTCGCCGAGGGCGTCCTCACCCAGATCGCTTCGCTGCTCAACGTCGAATGCGCCGGCATCCTGGTGCTGCGCGAAGGCGGCAGCCCGCGCGAGAAGTTCTCGATTCTGGCCGGCTCCGGCTGCTACAGCCATTTCGCCGGTACCGCCGGTTCGCTCGACCCGGTGCTGGCGCAGGCGGTCCAGGGCGCGTTTGAACGCCGCGCGCACGAATTCCGGCCCAAGCTGTCGATCCTCTATGTCCGGACCGCCACTGGACGCGAAGTGGTCGTCCTGCTGGAGACGATGCGGCCGCTGACCGATACCGACCGCGCGCTCGTCGAGGTGTTCTGCAGCCGGCTCTCGGTCGCGTTCGACAACGTGATCCTCTACGAGCAGCTCCAAGACGCAAATGTACGGTTGGAGGAACGCGTGCGGGAGCGCACCCGCGAGCTCACCGCCGTCAACAAACGCTTGGCGGCGCAATGGGCACGGCTGCGCCAGGCCAACGAGTTCAAGAGCGAGGTGCTCGGCACCGTGGCCCATGATCTCAAGAATCCGCTTGGGGTCATCCTCGGGCGCGCCGAGATGCTCAACGAGCTCGCCGCCATGGACCCGATTCCGATCGACAAGATCCAGGATCAGCTCGGCCACATCCGCGGTTCTACCAGGCAGCTGACCGTAATGGTCAACGACCTGATCTCGGACGCCATGATGGATGCGCTCGACATCGCCATCCGCAACGAGTCCATCGACCTTGCCGCGCTGCTTGGCGAGATCGTGGCGTCGAACCGGGCGCTCGCCCAAAAGAAGCAGCAGACCATCGATCTGGTGTCGCCGCCGAGCCAGATGTGGATCTGCGATCCCGACCGGTTGCGTGAGGCCGTCGACAATCTCCTGAGCAATGCGATCAAGTACTCGCCGATCGGCGGCAACGTGGAACTGTCGATGTTTGTCGACGACGCTGGCGCGGTGATCGCTGTCAAGGATGAGGGCGCCGGCCTGTCGGCCGACGACCTGTCGCGGCTGTTCGGCCGGTTTCAGCGCCTGTCCGCTAAGCCGACCGGCGGGGAAAGCTCGACCGGATTGGGCCTGTCGATCGTCAAGCGTATCGTCGAGCTGCACGGCGGCAGCGTCAGCGCCGAGAGCGCCGGCCTGGGTCGCGGTGCGACCTTCACGATCCGCCTTCCGCTGCCGGCTTCGCCATGACTGCGGCGCGCGCCCAGCACATCGTCGTGGTCGACGATGAGCCTCCGGCCCGCGAGATGGTCGGCGATTACCTGCGACTGCACGGTTTTGAGGTCACGCTCTGCGACGGCGGCGCGAGCCTGCGTGCGGCCATCGCCAAGCACATGCCCGATCTGATCGTGCTTGATCTCAACATGCCGGAGGAGGATGGCCTGTCGATCGTCCGCTCGGTCAAGCAGCGCAGCGCCGTCCCCATCATCATGCTGACCGCGACCGCGAGCGCGATAGATCGCGTGGTCGGGCTTGAGCTCGGCGCCGACGACTACCTGGCCAAGCCCTGCGAGTTGCGCGAACTCCTCGCCCGCATCCGCGTGGTGCTGCGGCGCGCTACCGCCACCCCTGTGGCGGCCGCCCCGGCGGCGACCGCCCCGCGTGCGCCGGTCCGCTTCGGCACCAAGTGGCTCGACGTCGACGCCCGCGTCTTGCGCGACGAGGGCGGCAACGAGCATCCGCTCGCGAGCTCGGAATTCGCGCTGCTCAAGGCCTTCGCCGAGAATCCCAAGCGCGTGCTCTCGCGCGAACGCCTGCTTGATCTCGCCGAGGCACGCGACCGCGAAGCCTTCGACCGTGCGATCGACGTGCGCATTACCCGCATCCGCAAGAAGATCGAGCCCGATCCGGCGCACCCGTCGGTGATCCGCACGGTTCGTGGCGCCGGCTACCTGTTCTCGCCCGACGGCTCCGACCCGGGCTGATTTCTGCAACGGGCTGGGTCTCTCCTCAGCGCTCGCTCTCTCCGCTCCCCTCCCCCCGCGAGCCGTTGCGAGCGGTGGGGAGGGGTGGGGGAAAAGCAAATACAGCGCTTAACGGTGCGTTGCGATGCCAATCGAAGCACCCCCACCCCACTCGCTTCGCTCGCGACCCTCCCTACCGCTTCGCGGGCGGGAGGGTAGCCCGCGGCGCGATCACGGCCTGAACAACTGTTCGAAACTGTCGCACGCATCCAGAAACGTGTCAGCACGTCAGCCGCGCTTGTGACGGCGGCCCTCGCGTAATACGTTCCCGTAGCCGTCAGGGCGAAACACCCCATGGAACGCTCGTTCAAGAAGGAAGTGCAGGCGCTCCGCTTGGGCGAGGGCGAAACCTTCCGCGGCGAGGGCATCCTCGCTGTCACCAAGGCGCTTTTGCAGTCGGGGGTGAGCTACGTCGGCGGCTACCAGGGTGCGCCGGTCTCCCACCTGCTCGACGTGATGGTGGAGGCCGAGGACCTGCTCGCCGACCTCGGTGTCCACGTCGAGACCTGCACCAATGAGGCCTCGGCCGCCGCCATGCTCGGCGCCTCGATCAACTATCCGCTGCGCGGCGCCGTCACCTGGAAGTCGATCGTCGGCACCAATGTGGCGGCCGACGCGCTCTCGAACCTGGCCTCACCCGGCGTCGTCGGCGGCGCGCTGATCATTCTCGGCGAGGACTACGGCGAAGGCGCGAGCGTGATCCAGGAGCGCTCCTATGCGTATGCGCTGAAGTCGTCGATGTGGCTGATCGATCCGCGCCCGGACCTGCCGACCATCGTCAGCATGGTCGAGAAGGGCTTCGAACTCTCGGAAGCGAGCCACGCGCCGGTGATGCTCGAGCTGCGCATCCGCGCCTGTCATGTGACCGGCGAGTTTTCCGCCAAGGCCAACCGCCGAGCCGCCTTCTCCGGCCTCAACCGCATCGCGGGTCCGCCGCGCTTCGAATACGGACGCCTGGCGCATCCGCCGGTGACGTTCGTGCAGGAGCGCCTCAAGGTCGAGGACCGGCTGCCGGCGGCGCGCGCTTTCATTGCCGAGCACAAGCTCAACGAGGTCGTCGCCGGCGATCTCGACGACATCGGCATCATCGTGATGGGCGGGCTCACCAACAACGTTCTGCGCGCGCTGGCCCGGCTCGAGCTCGCCGACCTCTACGGCATCACGCGCGTCCCGATCCTTGTGCTCAACGTGGTCTATCCGCTGGCGCCCGACGAGATCCGCGCGTTCTGCGCCGGCAAGCGCGCCGTGCTGGTGGTGGAGGAAGGCTCGCCCGACTACATCGAGCAGCAGATCAACGTCGAACTGCGCCGCGCCGATCTGCAAACGCGCGTCATCGGCAAGGGCGCGCTGCCGGCGGCCGGCGAATACACGTCTGAGGTGCTGATCGGCGGGCTCGCGGCTTTCCTGGCGCACGCCAAGCCCGCGGGCCTCGACGCCGAGGCCGCTGCCACGCGCGCGCAGGAGCTCGTCGCCCACAAGCCCGCGGCCGCGAAGGCGGTGGGCGAGCTGCCGCCGCGGCCACCGACCTTCTGCACCGGATGTCCGGAGCGGCCGGTGTTCTCCGCCATCAAGCTCGCTCAGCGCGAGCTTGGCCCGACCCATATCTCGGCTGATATCGGCTGCCACGCCTTTGCGACCTTCGCGCCGTTCAGCCTGGGCAATTCGATCCTCGGCTACGGCATGTCGCTCGCCAGCGCGGCGGCGGTCGGCCCCAACTTCGACCGCCGGCCGATCGCCGTGATGGGCGACGGCGGCTTCTGGCATAACGGCCTCATCACCGGCGTCACCTCGCACCTGTTCAACAACGGGGACGGCGTGCTGATCATCATGCAGAACGGCTACACCTCGGCGACCGGGCTGCAATATATGCCGTCGAGCAAGTCCGGCCGCGCCGGTGTCGCGCCTGGCATGGACATCGAGGAGACGCTGCGCTCGCTCGGCGTCACCTGGCTGCGCAAGGTGCGCACCTATTCGGTCGCCAAGATGGTCAAGGCTCTCAAGGCGGCGATGCGCAGCACCGAGCGCGGCCTCAAGGTGATCATCGCCGACGGAGAATGCCAGCTGGCGCGCCAACGCCGCGTGCGCGCCGAGGACGCCGAGAAGCTCAAGCGTGGCGCGCGCGTGGTAAAGACGCGCTTTGGCGTCGACGACGAGATCTGCACCGGCGACCATTCCTGCATCCGGCTGTCCGGCTGCCCCTCGCTCACCGTCAAGCCCAATCCGGATCCGCTGCGCACCGACCCGGTCGCGACCGTGATTGAGAGCTGCGTCGGCTGCGGGCTGTGCGGCGAAGTGGCGCACGCCGCCGTGCTCTGCCCGTCGTTCTATCGCGCCGAGCTCGTGCGCAATCCCAACGCCTTCGACCGCTTGCTGCACAGGACGCGGCGTGCCTTTATCGATTGGCTCGGTGGGCGCGCCGAGGCGGTCACGTGACCGCGCCCGGCCGTCCGGTCTCGATCCTGATCGCTGCGCTGGGCGGCGAGGGCGGCGGCGTGCTGACCCAATGGATCGTCGCCGCCGCCGAGCGGTTCGGCTTCCCGGTACAATCGACCTCGATACCGGGCGTCGCGCAGCGCACCGGCGCGACCACCTATTACATCGAGATCCTGCCGGCCTCGCGGCGCGAGCTCGACGGCCGCCATCCCGTGCTCGCGCTCGTGCCGGGCGTCGGCGACATCGATCTGATGGTGGCGAGCGAACTGATGGAGGCGGGGCGCGCGGTGG
>Ga0126384_10002217_pt1 | contig 11787 bp, 9 predicted proteins | sample PanSoiMetPlot_36_FD_92543 | JGI IMG/M metagenome (GOLD analysis project Ga0126384, IMG submission 92543) | Tropical forest soil microbial communities from Panama - MetaG Plot_36 | ecosystem: Environmental > Terrestrial > Soil > Tropical forest > Bulk soil | place: Panama | collected 2016-02-17 | reverse complement strand
CCCTGCACGCTTTCTAATCGTTTGGGCATGCAGGAGTTGACCCGCAGATTCCTCTGTTATTCGCCGGCCACGGAACGACCAGCGGAAAAGGGTCTGGGCTAGAGGATGCGTTTTCCTTATACGTGGTATTAACAAAGGAAACGTACCCGAACCATTGGTTTCGCGAATCTAACGTCAATCGGCACGCTGGACGCCTCCTTGTGGCGGGGAAGTCAGTTTTGAAGATAGAAGTGAGCCCTCAAGATAAACGCGAACCCGCAGGTAGAGACTGATTTATGTGGATTGTCCGATTAGCACTGCGCAGGCCATACACATTCGTGGTGATGGCGCTTGTCATTATTATGCTGACGCCCGTGGCGTTGAGGCAAACGCCCACCGACATTTTTCCCGAAATCAACATCCCGGTCATCAGCCTGGTGTGGACCTACACCGGGCTGCAACCGCAGGAGATGGAGCAGCGCATCACATCGAACGTCGAGCGCGGCCTGACCACACTCGTGAACGACGTGGAGCACATTGAGTCGCAATCGCTAAACGGCATTGCCGTCATCAAGGTTTTCTTCCAGCCCCACGCAAACATCCAGACGGCTCTGGCCCAAACCGCGGCCATCTCGCAAACCTTCTTGCGATTTCTTCCTCCGGGAACGACGCCGCCTCTGGTGATTATCTATTCCGCTTCGACAGTGCCCGTCATTCAAATCGGTCTCACTAGCGACACGATGAGCGAGCAGCAGCTGTTCGACTTCGGCAACTATTTTATCCGCACGCAACTCGCCACCATCCCGGGGGCTGCCACGCCTTTTCCGTACGGCGGCAAGCAGCGGGTTATCAGCGTCGACATTGACGCTGCCTCGTTGCAGTCCAAAGGCCTCTCGGCAGTGGACATCGTCAACGCGGTGAATGCGCAAAATCTGATTCTTCCGACCGGCACCGCCAAGCTTGGGCCACTCGAATACACCGTCGAAATGAACGGCAGCCCTCAAACCGTTGAGGAACTCAACGACCTGCCGGTGAAAACCACCAACGGCGCGACCATTTACATGAAGGATGTGGCCCACGTTCGCGACGGCTTCTCGCCGCAAACCAACATCGTGCTCGCCAATGGCCAGCGCGGCGTGCTTATGAGCATTTACAAGACCGGCGGCGCCTCGACGCTCCAGATCGTGGACGGCGTGAAGCGGATGCTCGAGTACAACAAAGGGTCGTTCCCCAAAGACTTGAAGGTCAACCTGTTCTTCGACCAGTCGCTATACGTCCGGGCTTCCATTCAAGGCGTGCTGCGTGAAGCTCTGATCGCAGCGTGCTTGACGGCCATCATGATTCTGCTTTTCCTCGGCAACTGGAAGAGCACGCTAATCATCGCCGTCTCGATTCCGCTCTCCATTTTGGTCAGCGTCCTTTGTCTTAGCGCCTTGGGCCAGACCATCAACATCATGACACTGGGTGGCCTGGCCCTCGCCGTCGGCATCCTCGTGGACGACGCCACGGTGGAAATCGAGAACATCAATCGCAACCTGGCCATGGGTAAGGACACCGTGCAAGCCATTCTCGACGGCGCTCAGCAGATCGCCGTGCCTGCGTTCGTTTCTACGCTCGTCATTTGTATCGTGTTCATTCCCATGTTCTTCCTGTCGGGCGTGGCAAGGTATCTGTTCGTGCCGCTGGCGGAAGCCGTGAGTTTCGCGATGCTGGCTTCTTACATGTGGTCACGAACCATCGTTCCGACCCTGGCCATGTATCTGCTGAGCGCCGAAGATGAGTATCACGCCGAAGAGCACGCCGGGGAGAGCATGGGCTTCTTCCGCGGGTATCAGCAAGGGTTCGAGAGGAAATTCGAGCAACTCCGCGAATCCTACCGGAGCGCGCTTCACACGGCGCTGCACTTTCCTCGTCTTTTCACCATCAGCTTTTTGGGATTCTGCATTCTTTCCATTTCGCTTGTTTTTGTTCTCGGCCGGGACTTCTTTCCCAAAGTTGACGCAGGGCAGATTCGCCTGCACATGCGCGCCCGCACTGGCCTGCGCATTGAGGAAACCGCACGCCTCGCGGACCAGGTGAATAGCGCCATTCGCGAAACCATTCCGAAGGAAGAAATCACCACGCTTCTCGACAATATCGGCGTGCCCTACAGCGGCATCAATCTGTCGTACAGCAACGCCGGCACCATCGGGACATCCGACGCGGAAATTCTCGTGCAACTGAAAGAAGAACGCGGCAAGTCCACTGCCGGATACATCAACGACCTGCGGCAGAAGCTGCCGCAGGATTTTCCCGGCGTGCAGTTCTTCTTCCAGCCAGCCGACATCGTCACCCAGATCCTGAATTTCGGCACGCCTTCGCCCATTGATGTGGAAATCACCGGCATGAATCAACGGGGGAATTATCTCGTGGGAGAAAAGCTTGCCAGCCAGATTCGTCACATTCCCGGCGCTGTGGACGTCCACGTTCACCAGGCGTTTGACGATCCCACACTGTTTATGGAAGTGGATCGGGCGCGCGCACAGGCTCTGGGCATGCAGTCGCGCGACGTCGCGCAAAACGTCCTCGTTTCCCTAAGCTCCAGTTTCCAGACCTCCCCGGCATTTTGGCTGGACCCGAAAAACGGCGTCGAGTACTCCGTCGCCGTCCAGGAGCCGCAGTACCGGGTAGATTCCTACCAGGCGCTGCAGAATACGCCTATCAACGGAAGCGCTCCGGGGGCCGCGCCCCAGATTCTGGGAAATCTTGTTCAGACGCACACGACGGCGCGCCCGGCGGAAGTCTCTCACTACACCAGCTTGCCCATGATTAACGTGTATGCGGCCGTGGATGGCCGCGACCTCGGCAGCGTAGCCGACCAAGTGGAACAGCAAGTGGCGGCCATCGAAAAGAATGGGCTGCCACCGGGCAGCCACATCTTGATTCGCGGCCAGGTACAAACGATGAAGACATCGTTCGCGGGGCTGGGCTACGGCCTGCTCGGCGCGATCGTTCTCGCCTACCTCCTCATCGTCGTGAATTTTCAGTCCTGGCTAGATCCTTTCATTATCATTACAGCTTTGCCCGGCGCTTTGGCCGGCATTTGCTGGATGCTACTGCTCACGCACACCACTTTAAACGTGCCCTCGCTTACCGGTGCAATCATGTGTATGGGCGTGGCCAGCGCTAACAGCATCCTCATGGTTTCCTTCGCGCGCGAACAAATGGATGAAGGCAAGGGCGCCCGGGAAGCGGCCCTCGAAGCAGGTTTTGTGCGCATCCGCCCGGTGCTGATGACCGCGCTGGCCATGATGATCGGCATGGTACCCATGGCGCTGGGTTTGGGAGAAGGCGGAGAGCAAAACGCGCCGCTGGGGCGCGCCGTGATCGGCGGACTGCTCTTTGCTACCTTCGCGACGCTCTTCTTCGTCCCTTGTATTTTCTCAATGATTCATGGGCGGCGCACGCGTCGGCCTGGCTACGAGCCGCCACCGGAGCCGGTCACGCCTTGAGATTGTTCGGGATGGAACTTAGCGGTCGTTTGGGCCATGATGGGAGGCGGTGTTTCGATGGATTCTGAGCATCAGGAAACGCAGTACAGCAGAGGCAGGCGGACTTTCACCTTGCTCCTCTTCTTCGTGATTCTGCTCGTTGTCTTTGGCGGATTCACGTTGTTCGAGCGCCGCGCGCAATATCAGGCCCTGGCCAAGGAAACGGAAACGCTGGCGATTCCCACGGTGGCCGTGATTCATCCCACGCCGGAAGCGGGTCAGGAAGACCTGGTCCTGCCCGGGACGCTGCAAGCGTACGTGGAATCCCCTATTTACGCGCGCACCAGCGGCTATCTGCAGAAGTGGTATCACGATATCGGCAGCCGCGTTCGGAAGGGAGACCTGCTCGCAGACATCGACACGCCAGAAGTGGACCAGCAACTCTCCCAGGCGCGCGCCGATCTCAACACGGCGAAAGCCAACGCCCATCTTTCTGAAATTACCGCGACGCGCTACGCCGAACTCATCAAGACCGACGGCGTGAGCAAACAGGAAGTGGACAATGCAACGGGCGATTTCGAAGCGAAGCGGGCAACCGTCCAGTCTTCCGAGGCCAACGTTCGCCGCCTCGAGGAATTGGAATCCTTCAAACACATTTACGCACCTTTCAGCGGAGTCATCACGAAGCGCAACGTGGACATTGGCACGTTGATCAATGCCGGGAACGGCGGCTCGTCGCAGCTGCTCTTTTCTCTGGCGCAGACCGACCCTATTCGTGTTTACGTCAACGTTCCGGAAACGTCGGCACCTTCGGTTCACGCCGGGCTGGGCGCCTATCTCGAGCTTACGCAGTATCCCGGTCAGCAGTTTGAAGGCAAAGTCGTGCGCAACGCCGAGGCCATTGATCTGACCACGCGCACGTTGCTCACCGAAGTGGATGTGCCTAACCATAACGGCGCGCTTCTTCCCGGCGGCTACGCGCAGGTGCATCTGCGCGTGAAAGTAACCACCGCTCGCCTGTCCGTTCCCGTCAACGCCCTCTTGTTTCGGTCGGAAGGGCTTCGCGCCTTGGTCGTGGACGCAAATCACAAAGTTCACCTGCGCCCTCTGACCATCGGCCGCGACTACGGCACTTCGCTCGAAGTCTTGCAGGGACTTCAAGACTCTGACTGGATCGTCCTCAACCCTGCGGACTCGCTCGACGAAGGCCAGGAAGTTCGCGTGAAAGAAGTGGCCCAGAATGCTGCGCCCGCGGCTGCTCCCGGCAAGCCACAAGTATCCGCGCCAAGGCCAGCTTCCAACAAACAATAATGCGAAGTATGAAAAAAGCTGCGGTCCTGAATAGCATCGCTGTCTGCGTTTTCGCTGCCGGCTGCACCGTCGGACCAAAGTATCAGCGCGCGTCCGTTCCCGTGCCCGCCAAGTGGGACGTTTCGGAGCCCTGGCGCGAGGGCGCGCCCAAAGACGGCGTGCCCAAGGGCGAGTGGTGGAGCGTTTTCCACGACGAAGAACTGGACGCTCTCGTAAGGCAAACTCTGGACGCGAACCAAACCATCAAAGTTGCCGCCGCTCGCCTGGAGCAGGCGCGCGCCTCCGCGGCGGTGCAAATTGCCACGCAGTTTCCAACGCTATCCACAGCGCCTCAGGCAGAGCGCCAGCGCCTTTCCGGAAACCGCCCTGCGGGTGGATCTTTTCCCGTTACCTCCGCGATAACTCAGAACAGCTACACCTTGCCGTTCACCGCCGGCTATGAAGTCGACCTGTTTGGCCGGCGCCGTCGCAGCATCGAAGCGGCGCAGGCCGCTTATCAGGCAAGTGCCGCGGATCTGGAAAATGTCCGTCTGGTCATCACTTCCGAGCTTGCGGCAGATTACTTCACGGTCCGCCAACTCGATACCGAGCTGGGCATTTTGAATCGCACCGTCGAGACCTTGCAAAAGGGCCTGCAACTCGTGGAGTCGCGCCACAAAGGCGGTGTTGCTTCCGGCCTCGATGTCGCTCAGGAAGAAACGCTTCTCAACACCACGCGCACACAAGCCATCCTGCTTCAGCAGCAAAGAAAGCAGTTTGAGGACGCGATTGCCGTTCTGCTCGGGAAACCCGCTCCGGATTTCCATCTTGCGCCAAAGGAATTGAACGCCGAGCCACCCGCGCTCGATGCCGGGCTGCCATCGGACCTTCTCGAGCGCCGCCCGGACATCGCCGAAGCGGAGCGTCAAATGGCTGCTGCCAACGCGCAAATCGGCATTGCCCGCGCCGCTTACTTTCCCTCGCTGAATCTTTTTGCAAGTGGCGGATGGCAGGCGGCCGACATTGCCAAGCTCCTGAATGTGCAGAGTACGGTCTGGGCCGTAGGAGCCGACGCCGCCGAAGCCATCTTTACCGGCGGTTCTCGCCGCGCGCAAACCCAATTCGCGAGGGCCGGTTACCATGCCACCGTCGCTGGATATCGCAACACCGTTCTCAGTGCCTTCGGCGAAGTGCAGGACGATGTGACCGGCCTGATCGTGCTCGACCAGGCCTTTCATTCGCAGGAGCAAGCTGTAGACGCGGCCCGGCGGACGCTAAATATCTCCACGGATCGCTATACCGGGGGGCTCGTCAGTTACCTCGACGTCGTCACCGCGCAGCAGACTTTGCTGAACAACGAACAGCAGCTTGCGGTGATTCGCGGCCAGCGCTTGGTCACCAGCGTTTTGCTCATCAAAGCACTCGGCGGCGGCTGGGATGCCTCAAGCCTCTCGGCAGTCCAAGTGAAGACAAAACTGAAGGACGTAGTGGCTCCCTAAGACCCCGGGCAGCGCAACGATAGGCTCTAGGGATTCCCCGTGTCGTGCGGTGAAACAACGCGCCCCAACTCCGACGCACGGCTCAGGCGGTCGAACATCTGGTAAGCGGCATCGGAGATTTTTGTAATCGCTTCGCCGCCGTCGCGCTCTCTTCGCAAATACGTGGTCATCACGCTGATGATGTAAGGCCGTTTGCCCGTAAAAACAATCCCGGAATCGTTCCGCACGCCTTCCAGCTCGCCGGGCTTGTTCGCCACTTTCAAATCTTCCGGTAAATTTCGCGGAATGTAGCTCTCCTTGTGCACGCTGAGCAAATTGAAAAAGTCCTCGGTCATCTGCTTGTTCAAAACCTTTCCGCGATAAAGGATTTCGAGCAGCAGCATCATTTCGCGCGGCGTGGCCACGTTTTCGCGACCTTCCGAGGCCGCTTTGATATCCATCATTTTCCGCCGCAAGCGCGTATGCGTTAGTCCCAGCGAATCGAGCAGCGCATTTACATTGTCCATTCCGATGCGGTCAATAACGACGTTCGTTGCCGAATTGTCGCTCACGGAAATCATCAGCCCCGCCACGTCCCGCAGCGTCAGCTTGGTCATTCCCGGTGTCAGCACGCCGGTGATTCCGCTTCCACCCACCAGATCCGATTGTTGCAGCGTGTAAAAATCCGTCAGCTTGACCTTGCCTTGTTGCGCTTGCCGGTATAGCTCCGCAAGGATTGCGATCTTGATCGAGCTTGCCGTGGGCATCACTTCGTCGGCGTGCCGCAAATATTTCTGTCCGGAGGACAAATCCAAAATCGCCACCGCCAGCACACCATCGAGTTTGCCATCCACTTCATTGACCGTAGCCGCTAGTTTCTGCCAAAGAATCTGCTCTTTCTCCTGCGAATTTTGCTCTGCGCCAACGAGACCAGGCACGCGCGCTGAAACCGCTGCGGCGAATGCCGCAAGCATCATCACTCTCTTCAACAAGGAAGCCTCCCATCGCGGGAGATTATAAGGCTTGCTGAAAGAGGATCGGAGAACTTTCCTTGGCCTCTCCAGTGATTCCGCCGCTTGCTCCTTGTGCCTTTTCCGCGTAGCGAAATAAGCGCCTCCGAAACCATTTCCCGGGAAATGTGCTGAACATGAGGACGGTGATCAATCTTCCTGCGATGGACTAGTGAGGCTCAGCCCAGCTCAAGCCTCATCTCGTTAGTCGGTTGGAATCCCATGCTCTCATACAGCGGGCGTCCCACCTCGCTCGCATGTAGAGAAACCGATCCGTAGCCCTCACTTCGGCACCACTCAGTCATCGCCTTCATCAGTTCTCTGGCAACTCCGCGGCGCCGCACTCTCGGCTCGGTGTACATGTTGAGAATCCACGCCCGCTTCGTCTGATTCTCTCCGGGAAAGCCGGGCCAGGCAGCAACCACGATCCCGCCGCCTCCAACCACCTGCCCGCCCGAGTCTTCTGCGATCCAACCCAGGTACGTTTGAGCCCAAAGGGCTTCCGCGAAGTACTTCCGCGAAGCAGCCTCCACTTGACCGAGAACGGCAGCCTCGCGAAATCCCATTTCTTCAAACATGGCGACGCGATGGTGCAGAATGTGCTTCAAGTCTTCCGCGCACGCTCGGCGTATTTTTATTTGCATGCAGGGATGTTCTCGACCTCTACCTGAGAGTGGTAGGTACAAAATGGTCTTGCCACGAGCCGTGGTTCCATGCCGCGGTCGTCTAGCTGTCATCGTTCAATGTGAACTAAAAAAAGGAGGTTCTAACTAACCACTGATAACGAAGGACCAAAGAACTGCCTTATCCCGGGGGCCACCGGAACGGCCTACCGCCTAGCAGGTGCAAGTGCAGATGAAACACCGACTGCCCCGCTCCTTCGCCGTTGTTCAGCACTGTCCGGTAACCCGCGAGGAGTTTCCGCTCTCGTGCCAACTGCGCCGCCACGAGCTGCAGCTTTCCCAGGACCGCTTGATCTTCTGTCCTCGCTTCCGTCAGCGATTCGAAATGTTTGCGCGGACAAATCAAAATGTGCGTCGGCGCCTGCGGGCTGATGTCCTCAAATGCGAACAGCTCCGGATCCTCGTATACGATCTTCGACGGAATCTGCTTCTCCCCGATCTTGCAAAACAAACAGTTGGCATCCATCACTTGCACCTCGTGGAAGGTTGAATCGCAAGAATAGCGGGAAACCCATGCAAGGAAAAGCGCAAGAACGGACGCCGGCCGCGTTATTTAGGCCGCTTGCGCCATTCGGTTTCCACCGGAGGTGGCAGGGAGTCCAACCGGCTCAAAAACAGGGCAAGTTTCCAGGCGTGCTCCTCGGAAATGAGCGGATCATTGCCGCCCATGCCGAGTCATCCATCGCGATCTCACGACCGCAAACATCATGCTGACGGAGCAGGTGGCGCAATTCTCCTCGAACGCTTTCCCGGACACGGCGGCCGGATCCAAATTTCTACCGGAGTCGGAGCCCAGCCTCGATCGAGCCAGGACGGCAGGCAGATCTTCTTCATTCAGCGGTGTCGCAAGATGATTGCAGTAAGCTTTGACCCTACCACGGGAAAGGCTGCGGCGCCGCGGGTCCTTTTCCAGACGCGCATCGCCGCCGAGCGGGTCGGCAATTGACAGTACACGATCGCGGCCGACAGCCGCTTCCTCATCAACGCGCTTCCCTCAAACACCTCTGCTCCCCTCACGCTTCTCACGGTTGGGATGCGTCTTTGCCGCAGCGCCGATTCATTCGTCGAGGCGAACGACATACGGGGAGAAGCTTTCCCGCGAGCGCAATTGCTCGCTGAACTGCTGGGCCGCATCCTCACCGGAGATCTTGCCCACCCGGACGCGATAATAGGTTCCTTCAGGCGCATCGTATTGCTGGATGAAAATCGGTGAGTACGAAGCGTTTAGGCGGTCGCGCAGCCGTTCGGCATTTCCGCGGTCCTTGAACGCCCCCACCTGCACGGTGAAGAATCCCGCCGTCGGATCCACGTGGTTGCCCAGCACTTCCACGCGCACCGGCGCGACTCCCGGACCTACCAAATCAATCTCCCGCGCGGCCGCCAGCGAAAGATCGATGATACGGTTCTCCACAAAAGGCCCGCGGTCCGTGATGCGAACCGTCGTGCTTTTCCCGTTGCTCAGGTTCGTCACTCGCACCATCGTATCGAACGGCAGCGTCCGGTGCGCCGCTGTGAGTTTATACATGTCGTAGATTTCGCCGTTTGAAGCGCGCCGTCCGTTGAACGGCTCGCCGTACCACGAAGCGTTTCCTTCTTCCGTGTACCCGGCCGGAGCGGGCGCCGCCATCGGCCGGTCACGCCTTGGCGTTCCCGCCGGCCGATTCGAAGGCGACTCCGGCACATCCGTCGAGCGCTTCGCGGATTCCGCCGTGCCCGGTGGAGTGTTCGAAGGCTGCGTCGGTGCCGGCTGGCGTCCGGCAATCGGCCTGCGTCCGGCGCATCCTGATCCAATCAGCGCCAGCAAGAACAAAGTTGTAGAGCCAAAATAAAGAATGGCGCGCACGCGTCGCGCGTCGGCAGAACGGCTTCGCCGTCCGCTCGTTTTCCCCGCCCCTCGAGACGACACAGAACTTCGCCGCCTGCTCCCAGGGCTTGCGTGGCGCTGGAATGAGTCTTTCAAGGACCGCCCGTTTTAGGACTGGGAGGAATCTGTCGATTTCTTCGCATCACGCGCGGCGTTACGCTCTTCGATCCGGCTCGCCGCTTCGCTCAGCTTCTCGGACACTTCTCGCAAAAATTGCGCCGTTCGCTTTTCCGTCTCCGGCGCAACATCTTCTTTCAAGAAGCTCTTGATGCGCGAAAGCTCCTCGTCCACACGTTTTCCGAAATCTTCGAAGTTTTTCATGCTTTTCAGCCGGGCGACTTCGTCGTCAATGCGTTTTCCGAATTCTTCGAACCGCCCCATGGCTACCCCTTGCCTTCGCGCCGCGACATTCTGCGCGATTTCTGTATTATATAATTCGCCTTCGCATTTAAGTATACGCCGCTCAATGAGTTAGTTTTTCTTTTCGGTCCATTTCGGTCCAATTCTCAGTTCAAGTACTTGGCCATCTCCTCAACCGCTTTGCGGTGCGACGGCTCCACGACATGCGCGTAGATGCTGAGCGTTGTGCGTGCATCTGCATGCCTGAGTTGTCGCTGCGCCGTCTTGATGGAGGCTCCGGAGTCTACGAGCAAGGTTGTGTGCATGTGTCTGAAGGCATGGAAGCCCGCACGCGGGATCCCGAGCCGGTCTAGAAGTGGCTGGAGCACTTTCGAGACGATCTTTTCCGCATGGTATGGCTTTCCACGATGATTGACGAAGACAAGTCCGGTGACAGGCAAATGAGGCCGGATTAGCTCAACCAGTATCTCGGGCATCGGGACGCTGGTTTCGCTTCCTCGGGTTTTGGCTGATTGAGTTTTCCCGCGGTAGGCTGTTTGACCAACGCAAAGGATTCTCCTTTCGAGGTGTATGTCTTCGGCCCGCAGGCCCATTATTTCGCCAGCGCGAAGACCGCAGTAACCGGCCAACGCGAACATGAGCTTGAACGGCATCTCTGCCGCGGCAATGATTTGCTTGCCCTGTTCTGCCGTGAAAGAGCGCCCTTCTCCGTAGCGGTCCCCTGGCAGCGTCAGGTCTCGCCAATTCACCGTCTGGCAGATATAGCCCCATTTCTTGGCCGTACCCAGCATCTTACTGAGCGTTGCCAGGATACCCACCACGTATCCGCCGGGAACTCCGGCCCCCCTTAGCTTGGTGATGAACGCTTGCTGGTTTTCGATACCCAAATCGTCGAGCCGCATTTTTCCTAAGTGCGGGATGATGTAGCGGCGGATGTGCGTCTTGTCTTTCGATTGCGTGGAAGGCTTGCACATGGAGAGGACTTCCGTCTTCCATCGCTCTGCGAAGTCTGCCAAGACCGCAACCCTGCCCGGCCGATAACGCTGGGTCATTGATCTTCGAGAGAAGCTGTTCCATGCAACGTTCGGCTAAGCGTTTGGTGGGATATTCTTTCTTGGTGCCTAACGGAGTGTTCTTCCGCACGCGCTTCACTTGCCCGTCTCGAATTTCATCAGCCCGGTATCTGCCGTACCACATCTCACCACACAAGTAGACTTGCCCCTTTTGGAATCTACGCCGAGCCATCGAGCCCTGTCTTTCTCTCGATGACTCTGTTGCCCTCGACGGGGAGTCTATCACCAGAGTGGACAAGCGGGCGAGTTGTGGCACGGTCACCATGTCCAGCGCGCTCGAGCGGCCTCCAAGCTGGCCGGCCGCGGATTCCCCGTTGCTGGCCCAGACGTTCGTGGCAGCGGAGCGTTAAACTTGTAGGGCCTCATACTTTCCTCGGCCACTGTTCCCCGGAGGCTGTTTCCATGGTAGGTTTTGGCCGGCTTTGGCCGATTTTCTGTAAACTGTTGTGCGCTTCATTCTCCAGGCTTTCCTCATTGGATTGACCGTATTGATCTCGCCTCTCTTCTTGCATGTTGCTCATGACGATTTCATTTGCTTTTGCGTGTGTCCAGTGTCAAACCTTTGTAAAACCCGCTCTTG
>Ga0126384_10002216_pt1 | contig 11788 bp, 11 predicted proteins | sample PanSoiMetPlot_36_FD_92543 | JGI IMG/M metagenome (GOLD analysis project Ga0126384, IMG submission 92543) | Tropical forest soil microbial communities from Panama - MetaG Plot_36 | ecosystem: Environmental > Terrestrial > Soil > Tropical forest > Bulk soil | place: Panama | collected 2016-02-17 | reverse complement strand
GGAGTTCTTTAAGGCGGCGTGCGTATTCTGCTTGGGACAGCTTACCTTCCAGACAAACTGCACCAAAGTCGATCGTCCCGCTGTCGATACGGTCAAGTCCATTCAAACATCGCAGCAGGGTAGTCTTGCCACTGCCTGACGCGCCGATTATTCCAAGCACCGTCTTCGGCTGAATTTCGAATGACACGCCGCGCAAAATGCGCGTGCCGTTCGCTTTCTTGATGACGTCAGTTACACGAATCATGTCTCATTTGTGTCCTATCCGACCCATATGTCCTATATGATCTATCATCCTGCCACCTCAGTTTCGACGGCTTCGATCGCGCGGCCGCGTTGCAACCTGGTTTCCAGTTGCCGTGCCAGATGCGCCATCGGCAGACTCATCGCCAAATAAAACAGCGACACGGCTACGCCTAACAAGAGGAACTGCCCCGAAGCATTCGCGAGTTCGCGATACGCGGTTGCCAACTCCCACACGGAAATCGCATAGGCGACTGAGGTGTCTTTAAACAAAGAAACAAAGTCGTTCGTCATCGGCGGCAAGGCGATGCGAAACGCCTGCGGCAAGATGATCCGGCGAAAAGCCAACACTGCGCTCATGCCGAGCGAATACGCTGCTTCCCATTGACCGCGAGGAATCGCACTCAGCGCGGCCCGATAAACTTGTGATTCATAAGCAGCATAGTTCAAGCCTAATCCAACCAAAGCGGTCAGCCACCCGGGCATCGCCAGGCCAATGGCTGGTAAACCAAAATAAAGAAACAGCAATTGCACCAGCACCGGCGTGCCGCGAAAGAACTCAACATAAACCGTGCAGATCCAGGAGAGGAACCGCGGCCCCTTCCATTGCCCCAACGCGAGCGGCATCCCGAGAAGTAAAGCGATAATCATCGAACCGAACGCCACCAGCACAGTCACAGCTGCGGCGCGCGTCAGCCGCCAAACGGCTTCGTGCCAGTTAAAAGAAACAGATGTGATGTCATAGCCTGCGACTTGTTGATCCGCACGATTAGGTGTTTGTAACTCGGCTTGCGCGTCATTCCACAGGCCCCACTTTTGCAGGATTCGCTGCAGCGTGCCGTCACTGATGATCTTGTCAATGGCCGCGTCGACCTGTCGTTTCAATTCGTCATCGCCTTTGCGCAAACCAATGTTGTAAGTTCCCCGAAAGAACGGTTCGCCCGCGCGCTTAAGCGTAGCGCTCTTGCTGACGTAAAAGACCTCCGCCGGAACGTCCATTAACACGGCGTCGATTCGCTTCAATTCCAGATCGCGATAAGCGGCCACCGGGTCGGCATAACCGCGAAACGGCACGCTCTCTTTTTGCAGCAGTCGTGAGGCAGCCGTGTTTCCCAGCGTCCCCACCACCCGACTGCGGCAATCCGCAAGCGCGTGAATTTGTTGCTCGTCTTTGCGGACGGTCAAAGCAAGCTGAAAAATGTAATAAGGCTTACTGAATTGAATCTGCTTCTGCCGATCGGCAGTAGGCTCTAGGCCATTTACGATTACGTCGAACGATTTACGTTGTAAAGCCGAAACCAGGGTCTCCCAATCAGAGGGAACAAATTCGGCCTTGCGGCCCATCGCCGCCGCCAGCGCATCGACCATCTCCTTTTCGTAACCAATGTATTGATCGGGATGATTCGGATCGTTGAAGACGTAAGGTGCGCCGCCACTGGGATCCGCACCCCAGCGAAGGGTTTGCTGTGCCTGGGCGCTGTTAAAGGAAAGCGACCCCAGCGCCAGCAGATAAGTAAGCGTGCGTAGCCTCAATGAGCGATTAGAGTCGCGCAAGTCTCCAAAAATTGGCCACAGATTAACGCAGATATACATAGATAGAAACAAGAAGGACGGGAAATGCCTCTTTAATTCACCCGAGAGTCTGCCCCTTAATCCGCGTAAATCTATGAAAATCTGTGGCCAGGTTGTAGCGCCGGCTCGGGCCTTCGATTACAATCCGCGCCATGTGCACTGACAGAAGAGATTTCTTGCGCGCGTCGGCAGCCGTCGCGGGTATAGCTTTGCTCAGACCGACGTTTTCATTCGCCGACACCGGCGACGTCGATGCGATTCAGCAACGTCAGCCTGTTCCTGACCTGATTCAAAAACTAAAGCCAATGACTACGGGCGCTGTACCGATCACCGACGACGAACGTCGGGCGCGGATTGCAAAGGCTCAACGGCTGATGGGTGAGTACAAACTCGATGCCATCTACATTGAACCGGGCTCAAGCATGTTCTATTTCACTGGGATGCGGTGGAGCACCAGCGAGCGGATGTTCGCTCTGGTGATTCCCCAGCGCGGGGAACTTGCGTGGGTTTGTCCGAAGTTCGAGGAAGAACGCGCCCGCGAATTGATTAAGTTCGGTAACGACGTCCGCACCTGGGAAGAAGACGAAAGTCCTTACCGTCGCGTGGTTCAGATCATTCGCGATCGCGGGACGCGGACGGGACGAATCGGCATTGAAGAGCGGGTGCGATTTTTTCTTTATGATGGCATTCGCCAGGAAGGTCCGAAACTTGAATTCGTGAGTGCGACGCCCGTGACCGCCGGCTGTCGGATGTTCAAATCACCCGCAGAGATCGCCCTGATGCAACGCGCAAACGACATCACGCTCGTTGCGTATCGTGCGACGTGGGCCACAATGCGCGATGGCATGCCGCAGGAGGAGTTTGCCGGGAATTGCGCCACGGCATTTCGTAATTTGGGCGTTCAGGGTGGAATCTTCTGCAGCTTTGGGAAGTACACGGCGTTTCCTCACGGCAGCAGTACGCCACAGGTCCTGCATGAAGGCGAGATGGTCCTGATGGATGGTGGGTGTAATGTCGAGGGTTATCAATCAGACATCACGCGCACGTTCGTTTTGGGCACGCCGACTCAACGGCAGCGCGACATCTGGAACCTGGAGCATAAATCTCAGGACGCGGGCTTCGCGGCCGCCCGGACAGGCGCCGCGTGTGAGACTGTCGATGCTGCGGCGCGCAAGGTGATCACGGATGCTGGATTTGGTCCGGACTACAAAGTTCCTGGTTTGCCGCACCGCACCGGTCACGGTATTGGGCTTGACGGCCACGAGTGGACAAACTTTGTCCGCGGAAACAAGACCCCGATTCAACCGGGAATGTGCTTCAGCGACGAACCGACAATCGTCATCTACGGTGAATTCGGAATTCGGCTCGAAGATTGCCTTTACATCACCGAGAGCGGGCCGAAGTTCTTCACAGAACAAAGTCCATCGATCGATAAGCCGTTTGGGTAGTGCAAGCTGTTAGCTTGCGCCGCAAACTAACAGTTTGCGTTACAAGACTTCTTCGCCACATTAGAGGAACTGGTTGCTGGACTTTGCCATCCAAACTGCGCGCGAGGCGGGCCGACTTTTGGCTGAACGCCTCGGTCGAACCTCGCTGCAAATTGAAAATAAGAGCGAAATTGATCTCGTCACTGAATCGGACTTAGCGTCTGAACGTCTGATCATCGATCGCATCAAGACCTACTATCCGCGGCATAACATTCTTGCGGAAGAATCGGGCGCGACTGCTTCCCCGAGGGGCGCGCAGACGGAATGGCGCTGGATCATAGATCCACTGGATGGCACCACAAACTACGCGCACGGCTATCCGTGCTTCTGTGTGTCGATCGGGCTCGAACATCAGGGCCAACTGCAGGTCGGTGTCATCTATGACCCACTGCGCGACGAAATGTTCGCCGCTGAAAGAGGCCAGGGCGCAACTCTGAACGGCCGCCGGATTCAAGTGTCCAAAACGCGCAGCTTAGGTTCTGCGTTGCTGTGCACGGGTTTTCCTTACGATGTTCGCGAGCGCGGAGAGTTCGCACGCCACTTTGCAAATTTCATCATGAATGCGCAAGGGGTAAGGCGCGATGGAACGGCCGCCCTCGATCTTGCTTATGTCGCGTGCGGCCGCTTCGACGGTTTCTGGGAAGAGGGACTCCGACCCTGGGATGTGGCGGCCGCCGTTTTGATCATCGAAGAAGCGGGAGGCAAAGTTACGCACTACGACGGCTCGGCATTTGATATTTATTCCGCGCCCATCCTGGCGAGCAATGGACTTGTTCATGAGCAGATGATGAAGGTACTCGCGCAATAAGTCAGAGGTCAGAGATCAGAGGTCGGAGGTCAGAGATCAGAGGTCAGGATCAGAGGTCGGAGATCAGAGATCAAATGGGGAGCCGCTGCTTATAAGGCCGATTTGATGATTTGTGAAAGCCGCTCAGTCTCGCGACGCGCGCATTCGCGAACGTCTTCTCCTTCGCGCGGTTCGATGTTTATTGGTGAATGATAAATAACCTCGACATGGGCCAATCGCGGGAAGCGAAACGTTGAGGGCCAAACGCGATGACCTCCGCGGATTGTTACCGGCAGAATCGGCACCCCTGTCTCTAAGGCCATTCGGACAGCGCCTGGTTTGAACCTCCTGGTTGAACCAGTCGGCTCTCCCCGCCCGCCTTCGGGAAAAATTACGACGGCCCCACCTTCACGGATCCATTGCAATGAGCGGCGAATTGGCGCCGGGTCGCTGCCCTCCAGTTGTAGCGGCCACGCGCCAAACAGACGCATCAACGGTCCCACCAGCGGCCAGTTGAAGGCCGCGTCCCAGGCCAGGTACCGCACCGGTCGTTTTATTGGGCAGGAAACCCAGAACGGGTCAAGGTAGGTTTGATGATTCGAAGCTACAATCAAACCTCCGGTCCTCGCAATGTTCCCAGTATGAGTCCAGCTTGTTCGCCATAACAGGCGACAAATTGCCGCGACAATCGGGCGGCAAATATTCAGCGCCCACTGCGGCAGCATACGCGGATATGGCCGTATTCCGTTGCGACCGTTAGTTTGTTCGATGGTGCTCGTGTGGTTCAAAGTATCTGCGCGCGAACCTTAGTTGATTCCCTCGTTCCGGATCAAACATTCAGGGGCCATTCCTGTCCCACGAACTCGAGATGCAGACGCGTGACGCCATCAACTCCCGTATGTGAACTTCTCACTGCGGCCAGCAACGAGATTCGATACTGATCACTTGTTATTTTGACAAAACGTCCGGCGGGTAGCCGAATTGACGTGAAAACGCTCGCGCCGTGCGAGCTAAGGTTTTCGGTTACCGTGTTTTCAGCCTGCGATAACGCTCCTTTTTCGTCAAATGCTTCAATCACTACACTGACGGGGATAATATGTCGTGTTTCCCTTTGCTGATGCGTGTTTACCTTCTCGACAAGTGCGGGGCCGGCGTGTCCATCTTTCGACCAGTCAACCTCAGTGTTAGGTCCCACAATGTCATAACGACGAGTGGGATCAATTTCAAAACTACGGGGCGGCCGCTTGCCGATAAAAGCAACTCCAATTTCTACCAGCGCTCCCTGCTCTTTAAGAGGATCCAAAAGTTTTAAGTTGCGCACCACGCACCACACGCGGTATTGATCTTCGACGTGATCGAAGACGCGCAGCTGCCGCGGCATGGGAAGTGTCAAATGCAAAAGCCGTCCAAGTTCCGTGGGGCGCTTAAGCGTGAACCGTGCCCCAAACGGAGTTACATCGCGCAGCCGGGACATTTCGGTCCAATCGAAATCCGATGTTTCGCGACCGTGGACCCGCACCGGCAACGCCAACTGCATTCGCTCACGTACGGGCAGCGCCTTGTCACCGCCTTTTGTCATTTTCTGAGGCGTAAAATCAGGTCCTTGTAATGCTTCGATCTGAAAACTTGTCGGGACCCGCGGACAACGGGAAACCCGCGATTTTATTGAGCTTTGTGCAGTAATCTCGCTTTACGAAACGGGGGAACTCGAGGTAAAATGATTGCGAAAAATTAGTGCATGAATGTCCGTCCTGCGACCCTGGCGCCAGATCAAAATACGCGAAAATTCGTGCCAACAAAAACGATTGAGCGACCTGTTTGCAGTCGTTCTGCTCGGGGGCGGCGCGCGCGATCATAACGGAAAGGCCGATTGAATGGAAACGCTTGAGCGACAACACGTAAGTATTGAAGACGAAATGCGGCGGTCCTACCTGGACTATGCGATGTCGGTGATTATCGGCCGCGCCCTGCCCGACGTACGTGATGGCCTGAAACCAGTGCACCGGCGCGTGCTCTGGGCCATGCACGAACTAGGTAATACCTACAACCGTCCGTATAAGAAGAGCGCGCGCGTTGTTGGTGACGTCATCGGTAAATACCATCCGCACGGAGACGTTCCTGTCTACGACACAATTGTCCGCATGACGCAGGATTTTTCGATGCGTTATCCGCTTATCGATGGCCAGGGGAACTTTGGATCCGTCGATGGTGACGCCCCTGCGGCGATGCGATACACCGAAGTCCGGATGGCGCGGCTGGCTGATGATGTGCTGGCTGACATTGAAAAGGAAACCGTCAGCTTTCAACCGAACTATGACGAGTCTCTGAGTGAGCCCACCGTTCTACCGACGCGGATTCCAAATCTCTTGGTAAATGGATCAGATGGAATCGCAGTTGGCATGGCGACAAAAATTCCGCCACACAACCTGACGGAGATTGTCGATGCCACAATTGCGCTCGTTCGCGATCCACAGATCGATATCAAACAGCTGGTTAAGATTGTCAAAGGTCCTGACTTTCCCACCGGCGGCTTCATCTGCGGCCGCGAAGAAATTCGGAAGTCGTATCTGGAAGGCCGCGGCATTTTGCAGATGCGCGCCAAAGCTTCAATCGATCGGATCGGGCGCGGCAGCCATGAACGAGACGCGGTCATCGTCTCCGAAATTCCCTTTCAGGTTAACAAGGCCAAACTGATCGAACGGATTGCGGAGCTGATCAACGAGAAGAAATTGGAAGGGGCGATCAACGTGCGTGACGAGTCTGACCGGCGAGGCATGCGCATTGTCGTGGAATTGAAACGCGACGCCGTCCCGCAGGTCGTCCTTAACAAACTCTTCAAACTGACACCGATGCAGTCGTCATTTGGGGTCATCAATCTCGCGATCGTCAACGGTCAGCCGCGCGTGCTGAATCTCAAGCAGATGCTCGAGTGCTTCGTCGACTTCCGGCGCGAAGTCGTGCGGCGTCGCACGGAATACGATCTGCGGAAGGCGCGGGCCCGCGCGCATATCCTCGAAGGCCTGACGAAAGCAATCGATGCGCTCGACCACATCGTCACTTTGATTCGCAACTCACGTTCAGTTGAAGAAGCCCGTCAGTGGCTGACCGGCGACCTGAGAACCACCAGCGAAGTGAAGTCCTGGAAGGGAATTCCGGGCGGTGAAGCTGTCAACAAGTACCTGCCAAAGCTCAAGAAAACGATGGAACGGCTCGGGTTTTCTGAGATCCAGGCCCAGGCGATCCTCGATTTGCAACTGCGCCGGCTCTCCGCGCTCGAGCGTCAAAAGATTATTGAGGAGTACGAGTCGATCATTAAATTAATTGCCGAGCTGGAAGAAATTCTGGCAAACGAGCAGTCGCTGCGGCGGGTGATCGTCAACGAACTTGAGCAGGTCAAGAAAGAGTTTGGCGATGCGCGTCGCACCGAGATCACGGATGAAGGCACCGAATACACGATCGAAGATTTAATCGCCGACGAAGAGGTGGCAATCACCGTCACGAAGAGCGGTTACATCAAACGGACGCCGGTGACCACCTACTCGCGCCAGGGACGGGGAGGCAAGGGCCGCTTCGGCGCGATGGCCAAAAACGAAGACTACGTTGAGCATCTATTCATCGCGTCCACGCATGCTTACCTCATGGTCTTCACCGACGATGGTCTGGTTTATAAGATGAAGGTGCATGAGGTCCCTGATGCGGCCGCTGCTTCGCGCGGTAAAGCCATCGTCAATTTGATTCAAATCCCTTCGGATCGAAAACTTGCCGGGGTGGTTCCCGTCCGCGAATTTTCCGAGGGTCGGTACGTCGTGATGGTGACGCGCAAAGGCGTGATCAAGAAAACAGCGCTCGCTGACTTTCAGAACATCCGATCGAACGGCATTATCGCCATCAACATCGATGAAGGAGATGAGCTGCTCGATGTGGTCTTGACTGACGGAACCAAGCGGATTTTTATCGCTACCCACAACGGCTTTGCGATTCGTTTCGACGAAAAGAATGCCAGGCCGATGGGACGGGCCACGCGGGGCACTCGCGGGATTGATCTTCGCAAAGATGATTATGTTGTTTCGCTGTGCGCCGTTTCTTCAGACGATTCGGAACGGATGCTTTCCGTGTCGGAACAGGGTTACGGCAAGCAGACACCGATCTCAACCTATCGTCTGCAGTCCCGCGGAGGCAAGGGCGTCATCAACATGAAGACGACTGAAAAGACTGGCAAAGTGGTGGCGGTCTTTCCGGTTGAGGACGAGTCGGAAATCATGATTATCACGCAGCAAGCTAAGTTGATTCGACTTGAGGCCGGAGCCATTCGCAAGACGGGGCGCAGCGCTCAGGGCGTGCGATTAATTAAGACCGAAGCGGGCGACAAAGTAACCAGCGCTTCACTGGTCGAACCCTCTGAAGAAGACGAGCTGCTGGAATCGCCTGCGAAATGAAACGGACGAAAGCTTTCGGCGGAGAAAATGGCGAGGCACAAATCGAACGGGTGCGCCGAATTTGCCTGGCGTTACCCGGTGCGTGGGAAAAACTTTCGCACGGCGAGCCGACATGGTTTGTAGCCAGGAAGGTCTTTGCCATGTTTTCGAATAATCATCACAACGATGGGCACATCGCAGTCACGGTCCCTGCGGCGATCGGTATTCAGGAAATGCTCATCAAAAAGTCTCCCCGGAAATTTTATCGTCCGCCGTACGTTGGTGTGCGCGGCTGGATTGGTATTGAAGTCGATCGCGTCACCGACAAAGAACTTGCCCTCCACCTCCACGAAGCCTGGCGGTTGGTAGCGCCCAGGAAACTGCGCTAAGGCAACAGTCAGTTTGGGGCGCCAGCTGACAGCTTGCGCTACTTTTCAATCAAGAAACTATTCTGAGGTTCCGGCATGCATAAAGATGACCAGTTCATTCCACATCTGATCGTGAACGACGGCCTGGCGGCGTTAAAGTTTTATCAGGAGGTGTTCGGTGCTGAAGCAGGTCATAACATGATGACGCGTGACGGCCAGCGTCTGATGCACGGCGAAATCGTCCTGGACGGTCACAAATTATTTGTTAGTGACGAGTTCGCCACCAGTGAAGGCGGCTTCTGCAAGACGCCACAAACACTTGGCGGCACCTGCGCGCGCGTGACGCTGATGACCGACGACGCTGATGGTGTAGTGGAACGCGCCGTGGCGCGGGGCGCAAAAGTCCTTATGCCGGTGCAGGACATGTTCTGGGGAGCCCGTTACGGCCAAATCCTAGATCCTTTCGGCCACAACTGGGGCATTAATCAACAGCTACAGGAACAAACCGAAGTAGAAACCAACAGAGCGGCAGCAGAGTTTTTTACCAGGCGGTCACAATAGGAGTGCGGCCGCTTGCCGCTTCATTCGAACAACCTTAGTCTATCGCCATTGTGAGCGTCCTCGAACTTAAAGTTCGTGAAGGCTTTTGTCTGTCACCGATTCAACGGATGGACAAGCCGGCGCTGCTCGAGTATTTGAACACGCGAGAAATCTACGATACGACCCTCAACATTCCGTTTCCTTATCTCGAAAGCCACGCAGATGTCTGGCTCCAACGGCGAGCGGAACAAAGTCAAAGGCTGTCGAAAGAAGTTTGTTTCGCGATTCGCAACTCCACCGGAAAATTGATTGGAGCTGTAAGCGCCGATTCGTTTGAGCCGGGCGTGGCCCATAAAGCAGAAATCGGATATTGGCTGGCCAGGCCTTTTTGGGGGCGAGGCATTATGACTGACGCGGTGCGTAGTTACGTCGATTATGCTTTTCGTGAATTGGGTGTGGTGCGCTTGACCGCGCATACATTTGCTTTCAATCTGGCCTCTCAACGGGTGCTCGAGAAAAACCGTTTCCAATTGGAAGGACGGTTGCGGCAGCACTTGATGAAAGACGGAAAACTAATCGATGCGCGTTTTTACGGATTGCTGAAGGAAGATCTGCAATGGTGACCTACGTCGCGTTCCTGAGAGCCATTAACGTCGGGGGCCAAAAACTGATTAAGATGCAGGGCCTGGTTCGCATGCTTTCTGATGCCGGCTTTCGCAACGTGCGCACCTATATTCAAAGCGGCAACGTCATTTTTGATTCCAGTTCCGCCAACTCGGTGTCTGTCAAACGGAAGTTAGAACGCGCAATCGCGCATAGTTTAGGCTACGAAGTCACCATCGTACTCAAACGGCTTGACGACCTGGAACGCTTAATCAGGAACGCTCCCTTCAATAAGATCAGATCGGACGCGAAAGTAATGTTTTTCGTGGTGTTGCTGGCCGACGACCCGCAGGTCAAACCAAAACTCCCATTCGTTTTTGAAAAAGAAAGGGTGACTTTAATCGAATTAAAGGACGGCCTGGCCTTTGTCGTGGCGCGCCAGAAGCCAAACGGCTGGTTCGGTTTTCCGAACGCCTTTGTCGAGAAAAAGCTCGGAGTAGCCGCCACCACCCGAAACTGGAACACGCTGAATAAGATTATCGAGGCAGCTGAAAAGAAATAGTTGCCCGGTGGTTAGAGTTCGATTTCGGCCTGACCCAGTACCGATTGATAAACTGTATCAACCAGCTCGACTGACTTGTATCCATCAAGGGCGGTGACTGATGATGGCTTCCGCTCTGTGATTGAATCGATAAACGCGCGATCCTCCTGCGGGTAGCCCCATTTCTGTTCTTTTGGCAGTTGGTGCATTGAACGCTCGATTTGGCGGCCGTCCAGTCCTTCGCTGCACACGAGAGTCTATGCAGTGAAACTCGAATCGCAGTAGAATCTCGCTCACTTAGCAACCTGTATTACTGGTTTTGGAGTGCGGCGGCTTGACGCCGCTTTCATGCACCGTGCCAGCCACTCAACCAACAACCACGAGGGATTGGCCTCACGCGCCGGTCCACCGTGTGGATTCACGTGGCGTTTATATGATAACTGCCGCTACATTCCACAAGCAGCATTTTTTCATGTCTGACGAAAAGCTCGACTTACTTGAGAGCGAATTGTTGTCTTTGGCGAAGCATTACAGTTGGCATCTACACGCCTGGGCGGTTTTCGCGAATCACTACCACTTCATCGCACGCACAGAAAACGAAGTCCCACGGCTTGCCGAGTTCCTAAGCCACTTACACACGTCGACGGCTCGTGACCTAAACCGATTAGATGAAGCGTCGGGGCGCAGAGTCTGGTATAACTTCTGGGATACGAAACTTACTTACGAACGGTCTTACTTCGCGAGATTAAGCTATGTGCATCAGAATCCTGTGAAGCACGGCCTCGTTACTGTCGCCAATCAATATCGATGGTGTTCTGCTGCATGGTTCGAAAGAACTACGCAACCGTCGATGGTAAAGACGATTTACGGATTTAAGATCGATAAATTGCGTATCGCGGACGACTATTAAAAAGCGGCGTCAAGCCGCCGCACTCCAAATCTGCTCAGAAGGAGCGCATATGCACCTGCGAAATTCTTTACGACTTCTGTTTGTTCTGTTAATCGCGACGACATCTGTGGTCGCTCAAACGGCGCGCCATCCGCTCAAGCTCGACGATCTCGCTCGCTTCCGCAACGTGAGCGATCCACAGATTTCTCCGGATGGACAATGGATCGCTTACACGGTGTCGACTATCGACACCAGGGAAGACAAAAGCAACACGCACATCTGGCTCGCGAGCTACGATGGCAAGAGCGATCGTCAGATCACGTTCAGCAACGAAAGCGAAGGCTCG
>Ga0126384_10002215_pt1 | contig 11789 bp, 8 predicted proteins | sample PanSoiMetPlot_36_FD_92543 | JGI IMG/M metagenome (GOLD analysis project Ga0126384, IMG submission 92543) | Tropical forest soil microbial communities from Panama - MetaG Plot_36 | ecosystem: Environmental > Terrestrial > Soil > Tropical forest > Bulk soil | place: Panama | collected 2016-02-17 | reverse complement strand
GCCAGGTGCCCGGTGATGGCGGCCGCGTTGCCGATCAGGTGGCGGGCGGGTCCTACCTGTCGCGGTGGCCGTTATTGCCAAAGCTTAAAGATCATGTAATCGTGATTACATGAGTACGCAGGGGAGCACGCAGGGGAGTGCGGGGGCGGACGCGGCGGCGGAGATACGCGGGTGGTGCCTGGGGAGGCTGCCCGACGGGTGGTTCACCGGGCCGCCGGAGGTGATCGTGGACCGGGAGGAGATCACGGTCATCGGAGAGCTTCCTGCCGCGCGGGAGGGCAAGGAGCCGGCCGAGGGCGCAGCAGGCGATGCCGAGGGGGAGGGCGAGGCCGGGGCGGACGCTCTTGCGGTGCGGCGGAGCCGGAGGTTCCGTGAGGAGACGCGGGAGGCGCGGATCGGGATCGCGCGCGAGGCGGAGCGGAGGTTCGGCCGTAAGGTGTCCTGGGGCGTGGTGAGCGAGGGGCGGAAAGTGATGTTCACCACACTTTCCGTCCCGGTTATGACCCGGCTGCGCCAGCCCGAGCGCCGGGTGCTCGACACGCTCGTCGATGCCGGGGTGGCCCGCAGCCGCAGCGACGCGCTCGCCTGGTGCGTGCGCCTGGTCGGGGAGCACGAGGACTCCTGGCTCAGCGCGCTGCGTGACGCCCTGCGCCAGGTGGAGCAGGTTCGCGCGGAGGGGCCTCGCTCGTGACCAGCGGTGAATTACCGCGAGCGGTTTAAACCAAAGGTCTAAACCAAGCCGCGCGCAATGCGCCACGAGCGTCCTCTACCGTCGCCGTTTGCGCTCATTTCCGATGCGCCGCGCGGGCGGTTTGTCACCCCGCACCGCCGGTGCAACCCGGGCGTATCGCGCGGCGCTTCCTGCGTCACGCCGGCCTGTCGGGGCGGCTACCTCCGCGTAACTGGCACCCAGCCTGCATTCGGTCGGGCCGCGCCGGGGTAAACTCCCCAGATCTCGCAGCGTAGGGCGCAGACGAGCGTGCCCGATGGCTGACAGCACCGGGGCAGGGCATCGGCCGGCGCCCAGGAGGAGGAATAACTGTGGGGCAGCAAGTGAACGCGGCATCGGTGGAATGGAATCCCACTGCCGAACGGCTTCGCGAGCTGACGGAGAAAATGCCGAACGCGTCCGTCACCGAGTTTGGCAATGTGAACGTAAGGGCGCGCGTTGACTCGCGCAGCACCCGGTCAACGTTCATCGTAGAAGACTCGACCAACGCGACCAAGCAAACTATTACCCGGGCGGAATTCGACCGGATCGCCGCGGACCAGGACGCCTACATCGCCGGCTCGCACATGGTCGTCGTGGACGGGTACATCGGGTCGGACCGGGCGTTCCGCACCCGCGCCCGTCTGGTCATGGAGGCGGCCAACGCCAACGTGGCCGGGATGCAGCAGCAGCTCTACTACCCCGCGGGGGACGACTACGACCCGGCCACCTGGGAGCCGGACACGACGGTCATCTACACGCCTAACCTGCCCGCCCGCGGTTACCCGAACGACCGCGTCATCGCCGTCGACTTGACCAGCAACGTCACCCGGGTGCTCAACTCCGACTACTTCGGTGAGTCGAAAAAGGGCGGCCTGCGGATGTGGAACAACATCGTCTACAACCGCGGCGGCCTGGCGCTGCACGCGGGCTGCAAGGTCATCCCGGTCGGCGGCCGCGCCCGCGGCGTGCTCATCGTCGGCCTGTCCGGTACCGGCAAGACCACCACGACGTTCACCAAGCAGCTCGGCAGCAAGCCCGCCCAGGACGACTTCATCGCGCTCATGCCCGGCGGCAAGGTGTACACGACCGAGAACGGCTGCTTCGCCAAGACGTTCGGCCTGGACCCGCGGTTCGAGCCGGCCATCTACAACGCGACCACCAAGCCCGACGCGTACCTGGAGAACGTGTCGGTGGACGCGCTGGGGAAGGTGGACTTCTTCGACACCTCCTACACCAAGAATGGCCGCACCACCTGGCCGTTCTCCTACGTGGACCCGTGGCCGGCGAATGACATCCCGCTCGCCGAGTTCCTGCTCATCCTGAACCGGAACGAGAACATCGTGCCGGGGGTGGCCAGGCTCGACCGGGCGCAGGCCGCCGCGTACTTCATGCTGGGCGAGACCACGGGCACCTCGGCGGGCGGCAAGGACGAAGAGGGCAAGTTCCTGCGCGTGCCGGGCACCAACCCGTTCTTCCCCCGGGCCATGGCCGACATGGGCAACCGGATGCTGGAACTACTCGACAGCCACGAGCTCAAGGTGTTCGTGCTGAACACCGGGCGAGTGGGCGGCGGCGACGACCACGAGGGGTCAAAGAAGGTCACGATCCCGATCTCCTCCGCGATCGTGCAGGCCATCGTGGAAGACACGATCAGCTGGGTCGATGACCCCGACTTCGGGTATGAGATCGCCGCGTCGGTCCCCGGCGTGGACGACGCCGAGATCCTCCAGCCGCGCCGGCTGTACGCCCGGCAGGGCCGCACCGTCGAGTATGACGCGATGGTGGAGCGGATGAAGCGGGAGCGCCGCGAGTACCTCGCCTCGTTCCCCGGCATGGACGAGGCGATCGTCAAATCCATCGGCTGAATCCTGGTTGAATGTTGACCCCGTCCTGTCCGCGTACCGCGGCGGGGCGGGGTTAACGTAGGTTTGTAGCTCTCTCACCAGCCTCACCGTCATCCGGCATGAGCGCAGAAGGGGTGCAGATGGGACTGCGCGGGCTCGCCTACCGGCTCTACGAGCGCAGGCTGGAAGCGTCGCTGTCCAGGCACACGATCCCCCGGCACGTCGGGGTGATCCTCGACGGCAACCGCCGGTGGGCGCGATCGGCGGGCCTGTCCGACGTCAGCCACGGTCACCAAAAGGGCGCCGACAACATCTTCGAGCTGCTCGGCTGGTGCCGTCAGGCCGGCGTCGAGGTGGTCACCCTGTGGCTGCTGTCCACCGACAACCTGTCCCGGTCCGGCGCGGAGGTGGAGGCCCTGCTCCGGATCATCGAGGGCACGGTGCGGGAGCTGGTGGCCCAGGGCTGGCACGTCAAGCCGGTCGGCGCGCTGGACCTGCTCCCGGTGGACACCGCGCAGGTGCTCAAGGACGCGGCCGAGGCCACCGCGGACAACCCCGGGCTGCTGGTCAACGTGGCCGTCGGCTACGGCGGTCGGCGGGAGATCGCCGACGCGGTGCGGTCGCTGCTGCACGACCACGCCACCAAGGGGACCAGCATCGAGGAACTGGCCGAGATCCTCGACGTGGAGCACATCGCCGACCACCTGTACACGGCCGGCCAGCCCGACCCCGACCTGGTGATCCGCACCTCGGGGGAGCAGCGGCTTGGCGGTTTCCTGCTCTGGCAAAGCGTCCACTCGGAATTCTACTTCTGCGACGCCTACTGGCCGGCCTTCCGGCGGGTGGACTTCCTCCGGGCGCTGCGGTCCTACGCCGCGCGGCATCGCCGGTTCGGCTCCTGAGCGTGTTCCCGGGCTCGCTGCGGGTACGGGGCGGGGAATTTCGGGCACGCCGGCCGGCCGGGGCCGTGGCTTGGCAGGTGGGTACTTCCGGGATTTGATCCCGGACTGTACCGTCGGAACTGGATGGGCGGTGCGTAGCCGCCCGCCGGGAAGGCCCTCGACATCCTCGAGCTTGTTGTCCTGGTACGCAGGCGAGACGAGCGCAGGGCCGGCGACCGGCCCCACGCGGGCTGGCCCGGTCTTTATCACCCGTCTGGAAGTCTGAGCGCGGCACCGCCACGGTGCCCCGAGGAGAACGAGTGGCCAGTTCTTCTGCCCGCCGCTCCGCGCGGCAAAGCACATCCAGCCCCGATACCGACCGCCCGGGCGCGCCGAGCCCGCAGCGGCGGACCTATGTCCTGGACACCAGCGTCCTGCTCGCTGACCCGGGAGCCATCGTCAGGTTCGCGGAACACCGCGTGGTCCTGCCCATCGTGGTCATCACCGAACTGGAGGCCAAGCGTCATCATCCCGAACTAGGATTTTTCGCCCGCCAGGCCCTGAGGTACCTGGACGACCTGCGGATTTCCTATGGCCGCCTCGATGATGACCTGCCCATCGGGGACTGCGGCGGCACCCTACGGGTCGAGCTGAACCACACCGATCCCCAGGTGCTCCCGCCCGGTTTCCGGCTCGGGGACAACGACACCCGGATCCTCTCCGTCGCCCGCAGCCTCGCCGCCGAGGGCGACCACGTGGTCCTGGTCAGCAAGGACCTGCCGTTGCGGGTGAAGGCGGCCTCGCTGGGGCTGACCGCGGAGGAGTACCGGGCCGAGATCCCGGCCGACTCCGGGTGGACCGGCATGGCCGAGCTTGTGGTCACCGCCGCCGAGATCGAAGAACTGTATGGCACCGGCTCACTGGACTGCGCCGCCGCCAGGGACCTGCCCTGCCATACCGGGCTGGTGCTGGGCGCCGGGGGGGTCGGCGCCGGCAGTGCGCTCGGCCGGGTGCTGCCGGACAAGTCGGTGCGCCTGGTCCGCGGCGACCGGGAGGCCTTCGGCCTGCGCGGCCGGAGCGCCGAGCAGCGAGTCGCACTGGAACTGCTGCTGGACCCCGAGATCGGGATCGTTTCGCTGGGCGGCCGGGCCGGCACCGGCAAGTCGGCCCTGGCGCTGTGCGCCGGGCTCGAAGCGGTGATGGACCGCCGCCAGCACCGCAAGGTAGTGGTGTTCCGCCCGCTGTACGCGGTGGGGGGCCAGGAACTGGGCTATCTGCCGGGCTCCGAGGCGGACAAGATGAACCCGTGGGCGCAGGCGGTCTACGACACCCTGTCCTCGGTCACCTCCCAGGAGGTGATCGACGAGGTGCTGGGCCGGGACATGTTCGAGGTCCTGCCGCTGACCCACATCAGGGGCCGGTCGCTGCACGACTCGTTCGTGATCGTGGACGAGGCCCAGTCGCTGGAGCGCGGGGTGCTGCTCACGGTCTTGTCCCGCATCGGGTCCGGGTCCCGGGTGGTCCTCACCCACGACGTGGCGCAGCGCGACAACCTGCGCGTGGGCCGGCACGACGGGGTCGTGGCGGTGATCGAGAAGCTCAAGGGGCACCCGTTGTTCGCCCACGTGACGCTGGTGCGGTCCGAGCGGTCGCCGATCGCCGCCCTGGTCACCGAGATGCTGGAGGACGTAGGCCTCTGACATAGGCTCCCCGTGCGGGCCTTCGCCGTCCAGTCAGCCCCGTCTCACGGCAAGGCGCGAACCGGGGCTCATCGCGACTCGTGGCTAAGCAGGGTTTCAGCGATGGCGAGGTCGCCGGGGAAGGTGATCTTGAGATTGCGCTCGCTGCCCGGCACGATATGCACGCTGATCTCCGGCAGGTAGCGCAGCACGATCCCGCAGTCGTCGGTCGCGGGCAGGTCGCCGAACCGCGGGTCCGTGGCGGCGAGTTCGTGCGCCCGCCGGATCACCGACAGCCGGAAGCCCTGCGGGGTCTGCAGGCGCATCAGGCTGTCCCGCCGTGGCATGTCCGTCATGGCACCGTCGGCGACCACGGCGATCGTGTCGGCGGAGGGCACGGCCACGGCCACGGCCCGGTGCGTGGCGAGCGCGGCTGCGCAGTCGGCGATGATCCGCTGGTCCACCAGCGGCCGCGCCGCGTCGTGAAAGAGCACGTCGCACTCGCTGTTGCCCAGTTCCTCGATGGCCCGCCGGGTGGACTCCACCCTGGTCGGCCCGCCGGTAATGACCCCGGCCAGCTTGCGGTAGCCGCCGGCCGCCAGCGCCTCCCGCGCCTGGGCGGCGTGACTGGCGGCCATCACCACCAGGACCGCGTCCACCGCGGGAGCCCCGTCGAACGCGGCCACCGAGTGCTCGATCAGCGGCCGCCCGGCGAACGGCAGCAACTGCTTGGGCACGCTGGTGCCGAACCGCTCACCCGTGCCGCCCGCGAGCACCACCGCGACCGTGTGCATGAGCCGGACTCTACCTGCGCCCGGCAGCCTCCATTCGACGATCACCCGTTCATATCGCGAGGTGGCAGGGCGTGACCTGCGTGGCGAGCTGAGCACGGGGAACACGGTTTTGGCTAGGATGGCCCTCGCTGGAGGGTGCATGTCGATGCTGATGCTGAGGCAGGTACCGCTGAGGTTCAGGTTCTCTGCGCCGCGCCGGCTTAACTGGCCGTCGCCCGCACTGGTACCGCGGTCCTGGCTGACCGGTTTGTTCGCCTTGTCGGCGACGTACGCCCTGGTGATGGCGCTGGTGACGACCAACCCGCTGCACCGGACCTGGGGGATCATCGCAGCCTGTGCCTACCTGCTCGCGGCCATGGTCGTGCTGGCTTTGAAGGCGCGCGGGGTGGACCCGGCCCTGCTGATCGGACTTGCCGGGGCACTGGTCCTGCCGCTGGGGCTGATGGCGGCCGACCGGCTGCAACAGCCCGAGGTGCGGGTGATCAACAAGTCGGCGTCGCTGCTGGTCAAGCACGGCACGCCGTATCTCGGGCCAGCGGCCCTGGCCACGGCGCACAGCCCGAACATCTTCAACCCGTACCTGCCCGTGATGACGCTGTTCGGCATGCCCCGCGCCCTGCTCGGCTTTTCGGTGCTGACCGACCCGAGGATCTGGTTCGGGGTCGGGTTCATGGTCATCTTCGCCGCGGCGCTGGCCGTGGCCGGCGCCCGGGACGTGGTGCGCTGGACCGTGCTGGTGACCGCGTCGCCGGTGATCGCGTTCTCGCTGTCCGTCGGCGGCACCGACGTGCCGGTGCTCGCCTGCGTCTGCCTCGGCCTGGCACTGCTGGGGCGGGATCCGCACCCGTTGCTGGCCGGGCTCGCGCTCGGTGTCGCCGCCGCGATGAAGGCGACGGCCTGGCCCGCCCTGCTGGTGGCCGTGGTCCTGGTGCTGGTCAGGGACGGCAGGCGCGCGGCGTGGACCCTGTCCGGGACCGCGGTGGCCGTGTTCGCCGCCATCGTCGGCCCGGTGGCCGTGCTGGGGCCGCGTGCGCTGGTGCAGAACACAATCTCGTTCCCGCTGGGCCTGACCAGCCTCAAGTCCGAGGCAGTCAGCCCGCTGCCGGGACGGCTGCTGGTCGAAACCGGGCAGACCGGTCACCTGATCGCGGTTGCCCTGCTCGCGCTCGCCTGCCTGGGCATCGTCGTGTCCCTGGCCTTCTGGCCGCCACGCACCGTCCCGGCCGCCACGTGGCGCCTGGCCATCGCGCTCAGCCTGATGTTCATCCTGGCCCCGGCGACCAGGTTCGGCTACTTCCTCTATCCGGCGGGCCTGCTGGCCTGGCTGGGGATCTCCTGGCTCGGGTCTGCCGTGGCGGGCCCGGGGCCGCCGGGTTCCGGTGCGGCCAAGTCGGCGAAGGCCGCCGCCCAGCCCGCGTACCAGCCGGCGAACCACGGCTCATCGGCCGCCAGCGGCACGATGTGCTCCACCGTCTGAGCGTAGTAGTCGCGCTGCCGGGCTTGCGGCAGATTCCGCAGCGTCTGGGCATTGCTGGCCCGGTCGGCCAGCTTGACCAGGATGGCGTCGCGCGGGGCGTGCCGCAGCCCGCGAAGGTACTCGTCCTTGACGCTGGCGTGGTCCTGGTCCGGGCCGGGTTCCGGAATCGTCACCCAGGTGACCAGTTCGGCGATCCGCGGGCCGAAGGCGGCGCGGATGTCGTCGGCGGTGCAGCCGGTGTCTTCGACCACGTCGTGCAGCACCGCGGCGCAGAGGATCTCGGGGTCGGTCACGCCCGCGCCCCGGACCAGCACCTCAAGCGCTTCCAGCAGGTGCTCCAGGTAGGGCGCGCCGGTAGGCCGGCGCTGATCGCCGTGGTGCGCGGCGGCGAATGCGACCGCCTGCTGCAGCCGCGCCACGGTGTCCGCCGGCAACGCGGCGCGCAGCCCCGGCTCGGCCTGCTGCCACGTGTGCCAGGTCGTGAACAGCTCCACCCGATCAGTGACCAAACATCGTGGGATTATCCGGGCCGTTGAAGGCCGCGGACTCGCGGCAGATGTTCGCGCTGCCGTTGACCCCGCCGTAGTTCTTGCTCAGCGCCGCCGCCGAGGTGCTCTTTGCCTTGTGCGCTCGGTGCGCCCGGTGCGCCCGGTGCGCCTTGTGCGTGCCGATGCCCTTGAACCCGGAGCCGAGGACCAGGTCGATGGTGCTGCCCTGGAGGCCGGGCACCTGCTTGATCTCGGCGCCGGGGATCTGTTGCCGTAGCGTGTACACCTGGGGCATCTGCGATGCTGACGCGTACTCGATCGTGGTGCTGCTGACGACGCCGGCCGTATTGCCGGTTCCGGCCACCTTGAAGCCGCGGGCCTTTAGCTGGCTCGCCGTGGTCGCGGCCAGCCCGGCGACGCTGGTCCCGTTCAGGACTTGAAGTTGCACGCTCCCCGGCTTGACCGTGGGCACCGGCTGGGGCTTGGCGTGATCGGCGCGCTGCGCGGTCTTCAGGATGTGGTTGTCCCGCGCGATCGCGCCGAACAACTGGTCCGCCGACGGCTGGTTGAACTCCACCAGGTCGTTGGGGCTGGGCGGGTAGGGCGCCACCGGGGCCATGACGAACTGCAGCGCCTTCGTGCTCAGGCCCTTGAGGCTGTTGGCGATCGCGTACATGTCGGTGAACGTCAGCCCGGTATCGGTGGTCAGCGCGCTTGCGATGTCGTGGACCATCTTGTAGAGCTTGGCCGGGTTGGACAGCGAACTGGACTGCTTGACCCGCTGCGCCAGCGAGGCCAGGAAGACCTGCTGCCGGTTGATCCGCTGCAGGTCCGAGCCCAGGCCGATGTGCCGCTCCCGGACGAACGCGAGCGCCTGCGCGCCGCGCACCATGCTCCGGCCGGCCGGCAGGTTCAGCCGGGAGGCGGGGTCGCGGATGGCGTAGGGCAGGCAGACCGGGACCCCGCCGACGTCGTTGACGATCGACTTGAAGCCCAGGAAGTTGACCTGGACGAAGTGGTCGATGTGGATGTGGGTGACCTGCTCCAGGGTCCGCCACAGGCACGGCGGGCCGCCGTAGGAGTAGGTCGCGTTGAGCTGTTCCAGCGCGCCCGGCTGCGCCTGCTGGCCGGGATGCCCGTTCCCGTCGGCCAGGCACCCGTAGATGGGCACCATGGTGTCGCGCGGGAAACTGATCACGACGGCGCCGGTATGGGTCGGCGGGATGTGCAGCAGCATCGAGGTGTCCGAGCGGGAACCCTGGATGCCGCGGCCGTACCTGCCGTGGGTGCCCGAGCGCGAGTCCGAGCCGATGATCAGGATGTTTTCCGAGCCGTTCAGCTTCGGCGGCCGGTGGCCCAGCTCGCGGGCCGTGACGTCCAAGTGGTGGATGCTGTCGTATACGCCGCGGTAGGCGGCGTAGGCGCTGAGCGAGACGAAGGTGATCGTCAGCGTGGCGAGGATGCCGAGAATGCTGAGCACCGGATGGCGGCCGAGGATCCGGCGGATCCCGGTGGGACGCTCGCCCATCCCCGCTGCGTGCCTGTCGGACGGCTCCCAGGGTTTCCGGCCACGACGAGAACGGCCGCTGGCGTCCCAGTTACCGGTGTCGTCGGCGTCGCCGCGGCCAAGCCGCGATCCGCTGCGCCCTTCTTCCCCGGCGGGGTACTCGCCAGTGCCTTCAGGATCCTCGTAGCGGCTCATTGCTGCTGCTCAGCGCTCCTCGGCATGAATCGTAGCTCACGCGGGGAAAGGCTCCATTCTCTCCGGAGAGGCCCGGGCATGTAGCGATATTAAGGTGTAACCGGTCAGCGGAGCCTCGTTGACAACACCTGTCCCCGGGCCAATGTGGGGATGGATCAACTGCTTGGCGGCCCGTTCTAGAGTAGGGCAGGTGCGCCTGGGACTCCGACTCATCGGCCGGCAGAACGGCGACAAGGCTGCCGGCAGCCAGACTGAAGATCAGCCTGCCGCTGTTCAGAACGCCGATCAGCCTGGCCAGAGCCAGGCCGGAACCGCCCCGGGCGAGGGTCTGCCCGACGAGACCCTGACCGAGGGCGCGCCGGTCGGCAGCCAGGCTGGTGACCGGGCTGCCGGGAGCCAGGCCGAGTACCCGGCCGCCACCGATCAGGCCGGGGGCCAGGCCGCCGGTAGTCAGACCCAGCACCTGCCGGCCGTCCATCGGCCCGAGGACGTGCCCGCCCTGTCCCACGAGGAGTACCTGTCGGCCGGCTCGGAGGACGAGGTCCTGGCCGCTGCCGCCCAGTACGAGGGCCCAGCCGTCGGCGGTCCGTGGCAGCGCAGCCTCCGCCAGGCCTGGCAGCGCAAAGTCGGCCAGGCCTGGCAGGGCAGTATCGGCCAGGCCTGGCAGGGCAGTGTCGGCCGGCTGGGCATCAGCCGGCTGTGGCAGCCCCGCCCCGGCGTGCGCGAGGCCGCCAGCCCCGGTGCCCGGACGCTCGCCCTGGTCACCGTCATGCCGGTCATCCTCCTCATCGCCTGGCTGGTGCCTGGGGTGGTGCTGCTACTGGCGCACCGGTTCCTGCCGGCTCCCATGGTCTTGATCTCGCTGCCGCTCGCGGTGGCGCTCACCATCCTGGTCGCACGCGAGCTCCCCGGCCGATGGCCGGCGCTCGGCACCACGGGCACCGCGGAGCCGGAAACCGGGGACGCCAAGCCCCGCACCCGCCCCTGGGCCGCTTGGTGGGGCCTGGGGGGCACGATCGCGATCGCCATCGTGTTCGCCGCCTGGCAGCTGGCGGAGAACTCGGCGCAGTTCATCGTGAGCCGGGACCCCGGGGCGTATGCCCAGTTCGCCTACTGGATCGCCGAACACGGCTCGCTGCCCATCCCGACATCCGGGGCGGCGTTCGGCGGCACGCACCCCGGCCTCACCTTCGCCAGTTTCGGGTTCGCCAGCCACGGCGGGGCGGTGGCCCCCGGGCTCACCGCAGGCCTCCCGATAGTCCTGGCCCTGGGGATGTGGGCGCATGGCCTCAGCGGGGCAGCGGTGATAAGCCCGCTGCTCGGCGCGCTCGGGATCCTCGCCGTGGGCGGGCTCACCGCCCGCCTCGCCGGGCCGCAGTGGGCTCCCGCGGGAGCGCTCCTGCTGGCGCTCACCGTGCCGGAGATCTACACCAGCCGGTCCGCGTTCGGCGCCACCCTGGCCCAGGCGCTGCTGTTCGGTGGCCTGTGCCTGGTGGTCGACTCGTTCTCCTCGCGGCGGCGGATCACGCTGGCCAGCTTGGGCGGGCTGGCGCTTGGCCTCACGGTGCTGGCGGGGACCGGTTTCCTGCTGATGCTCCTGCCGGTCATCCCCGTCGCCGGGGCGTTGCTGGCCAGCCGCAGGCCGCAGGCCATCCCGCTGACCGCTGGCTGCCTGGCCGGGGTCATCGGCGGGCTGGCTGCCGTGATCGCGCTGGATGATCCGGCGCTGAGCACCACGACGCCATCGTTGAGAACTATTGGAGTTCTTGCCGGGGGACTAGCGGTGGTAACCGCGGCAGGCGTGGCCGTCGCACTCGTGGGCCCGGCGCGCCAGCGGGCGCGCAAGCTGCTGGACGGGCGGCCGCTGCGCTGGCTGCCCGAGGCCGGGGCGATCCTGGTGCTCGCCGCCGCGATCGGGCTGGCGATCCGCCCGTATGTGGAGAAGGTGCGCGGGCCCGCGAACCCCTATATCGGCGCGTTGCAGCGGCTGGAGCACCTGCCGGTGGACCCGGGACGGCTGTACGCCGAGAGCAGCCTCTACTGGGTGATCTGGTACCTGGGCGTTCCCGCGCTGCTGCTCGGGCTGGTCGGCCTGGCCATGGTCACCCGGCTGTGCCTGCGCGCGCTGATCACCTGGCGGGACCCGGCCGGGGTGGCCCGGGCCTGGGCCCTGCCGATCGCCATCATCGGCTGGGGGGTGTTCGCCGTACTG
>Ga0126384_10002214_pt1 | contig 11791 bp, 9 predicted proteins | sample PanSoiMetPlot_36_FD_92543 | JGI IMG/M metagenome (GOLD analysis project Ga0126384, IMG submission 92543) | Tropical forest soil microbial communities from Panama - MetaG Plot_36 | ecosystem: Environmental > Terrestrial > Soil > Tropical forest > Bulk soil | place: Panama | collected 2016-02-17 | reverse complement strand
GGACCGACGCAACGTTGACAATGCTACCGCCGCCCGCTTGCCGCATGGCCGGGATCGCACCTTTGGCGCAATAGGCATAGCTTTTCAGATTGACGCTCAGGATCTCGTCCCAACTCTCGGCCGTGGCCTCGACGACCGTCTGATACATGCGAATCCCTGCGTTGTTCACCAGAATGTCCAGCCGACCGAACCGCTCCACCGTTTGCTGAATGAACCCAAGGCAGGCGGACTCATGGCCGACATCGGCCTCCACGAATAGGGCTTTGCCGCCACCCGCCGCGATCTCTGCCGCCACACGATGACCCCTCGCCGCATCGCGGTCAGCAAACGCCACCTCCGCCCCCTCGGCGATCAAGCGCCGTACCGTCGCCTCGCCGATGCCCGATGCTCCGCCGGTGACTGCGGCGATCTTTCCATCCAGCTTTCCCATCCGCCTTTCCTCCTTGTGAGCTGCGGGGAGGATACGAACGCAATCGGACGCGGTACAGGACCGAGTTGAACGGCCTGAATTGGCTTAAATGACCAGCGGGACCTAGGCTCAGCTCTCGCCGCCACCAAGGAAGTCGCGGGTCCAACCCGCGTAATCGCCCGAGCGGGTGACATCGGCCATCAGCTCACGGGAGGCGAGGTTCTTCAGATCCGCTGGTGGGGTGCCGTCGCGCAATGCCTTCAACGTGTCGTGGATGGCCCGCACTGACGCCTGGAACGGCTGGTGGCCCTGCAGCGCCACCCGGACACCCTTGCTGGCGAGATACGCGCGGTCTCCGAGGCCGGCGCCGCCGCCGAGAATAATCGGGATACGCAGCTCAGCCTGGGCAGCTTCGAGCTGCTCTCTGGTCTTAACCCCGACTAGGAACATGGCGTCGACACCAGCCGCTTCGTAGGCTTTGGCGCGTCTGATCGCATCCTCGGCGCCGGTCATGGCCATGGCGCTCGTGCGTCCTGCAATCGCCAGATCTGGGTCGCGCCGCGCCGCCAAGGCAGCCTTCATCTTGCCGACGCCCTCCTCGAGAGAGAGTAACTCCGCCTTGTCCGACGGGCCATATCCCCGCGGCAGGTTCGTATCCTCGATCGAGAGCGCCGCGACGCCAGCATTCTCCAACTCCTCCACCGTGCGCATGACGTTGAGGGCGTTGCCGTAGCCATGGTCGGCGTCGACCAGCAATGGCAATTCGGCGGCGCGGCCGATGCGGTATGCCTGATCGGCAAACTCACTCAGCGTCAGCACGATCAGGTCGGGCGCACCGAGCACGGCCAGCGACGCCACCGAGCCGGCAAACATGCCCAATTCGAAGCCCAGATCCGCGGCAATCCGCGCGGAGACGGCGTCGTGGACGGAGGCTGGGTGCACGCACGCCCCGCCATCCAGAATTGCACGAAACCGTGTGCGGCGAGTGCTCCAGCGCGATGGCATGTCATCCTCCCTAATGGCGCTAATAGTTCAACGGTCCCCCCGGACGGCGCTTTGACCTGGCATGGTCGCCTCGGCAAAGCGCCACAGCAGGTCATGGAGACCATGGGAGACTATCTAGTGCAAGAGGCGTCGCGATGCGCGTCCTTTAGTGGACCACTGGACAGTCGACGCTTCGAGGCGCTGCGCCCCTGGCGACGGGGCGAGCCCCGCCTCCAGACCCTTAGAGAGCCGGGGCCAGGCAGGCGAATAGCCGAATTGCCCTTCCGGATCGGCGCGGCTAGGCTGCGACCATCCGCCAGCAACCGGTCGGGTCGAAACGCCGAGCAACAAGCCCAAGCAGCTATCAGCACAGAGGACGTTGGTACGACGCTGGAGGCTCGTTGCAACAAGAAGGGGTAGAACGTGGCAAAAAAAGGCAGAGGCATCTTCCTGGTGTACGTCGACATCGACGCCGCACACGATAAGGAGTTCAATGAGTGGTACACGACGGAGCATCTGCCCGAGCTGCTGGCGGTTCCTGGCATCCTGGCAGCGGCCCGTTACGTGGCGGTGAAGGGCGGCCCCAAGTATCTGGCGTTCTATGAGCTCGAAAATGTCGGCGTGCTCAGTACCCCAGCCTTTACCAGCCGGCCGCGCACGCCATGGGGACAGAAGGTCTCGCCGACCGCTATCGGGTCGAACCTGACGCGGATTGTTGGAGAGCAGATCTTCCCGGATGACATCGAAATGCCGGAACGCGGCATGGCGCCCGTGCTGCAGATCGGCCGCATGTCCGTGCCGTCCGAGATCGATGCGGAATGGAACGCCTGGTACAACGGCGAATATATTCCCGGCTATCGCAAGGTGCCGGGTGTGATTTATGCCCGCCGCTACCGGGTTCATGAGGGCCCGAGCACGTATACCACCGTCTATGAGTTCACCGGCACGGCCGTTCCCGAAAGTGCGGAGTGGAAGCACCAAAACCAGCATTCCTCGCCGCGGTCCCCACGCATGCGGCAGGCGATGACGCATGGCCCAGGATCACCGGGCGTATATACTCGGATCGATCCTTAAGCGAGGTCCCGGCGAGGGGGCCGGAAAGTGAGCGATCTGCGCGGTCATTGGCTGGGGCAGCCGACCGAGTTTGGGTCGATCGCCGTCCGTACCATCCGCCGACAACGCGTGGGTGCACGGGGTGGGTCATTCGCAGGCAGGAGCGAGTGATGCGCCCCGATTGCAGCGCGCGCGACGCACGGTGGATGGCTCCGGCGTAATGTTTTGCCGTGCTTTCGAGATCTGCCTCGCCAGTAAACGCAACAGCCGTTCGAGCGCGAAGCACGTTGCGCAGTGGCCGTCGTCGACAATGGACACCTAAGTCTTACGGCCGCCGCCGGAGCTCGAATAGTGGTCTCGCAACTCACCGAAGTGTTGGCACGGCGGCTCAAACAGCGACCCCCAACTAGTGCATCGGCATGTTGGCGTTCAGGTTGGCGACGATCCAGATGGAGCCGCCGATGACCAGAAATACGATCAGCACCCCAAAGGCGAGGGCCAGGATATTGTTGGTCTGATCGGGCGCGCTGCCCAGATGCAGGAAGAAAACGAGGTGGACGCCGATCTGCGCCAAGGCGAGTACGATCAGGCCGGCGGGTATGCCGGGGGGCCACAATAGATCGGTCTGCGCCACGGTGAACGAGGCGATCGTTGCCACGATCGCCAGCCCCAGTCCCAATGTGTACGACAGGATGCTGGCGGTCGACTCGTGTTCTTCGACACCCGGCGTCCGATCTTCAACCAAAAGATCATCACCATCCATCACTGTATCCCCATCAGGTAAACCAGCGTCATCACCCCGATCCAGACGATGTCGAGGGCGTGCCAGAACAGGCTGAAGCACAACAGGCGCCGCAGCACGGCGGCATGCAATCCCTTGGCGACGACCTGCGCCACCATATAGACGAGCCAGATGAGACCAGCGCTGACGTGCGCGCCGTGCATGCCGACCAAAGTGAAGAAGGCGGACAGGAAGGCGCTGCGGGAGGGTCCGGCGCCCTTGTCTACCATGCCCATGAATTCCGAGATCTCGAGGGCGAGAAACGCCGCGCCGAGCACGAACGTGGGAACGGCAAAAATCAAGAAGCGTTCTGGTTTGCGCTGCTCGGCGGAGAGCGCCCCGAGCCCACTGGTATAGCTCGAGACCAGCAAACACATGGTCATGAGAAAGACGTTACGAATGTTGAACAGGTCGGCGCCGGTCGGTCCGCCGGCGGTATTGCCGGCCAGGACCGCATAGGCGGCGAACAGCGCCGAAAACATGACGATGTCGCTGAGGATGAAGATCCAGAACCCGTAGGCGACGACGATTCGCTTGGGGGCCGGTCCGACCTCGCGCTGGTGCGCGGCTCTGTTTGCGGCGGCCTCGATCGTTGTTGTTGTCATGCCGCGCCCCCAAGGTTTGCTCGGGTGCGTTCCGACCGCGCGATTTCAGCGGCCGAGATTTCGCGTTCGCGCTCATGGCTCCAACCGGACACCAACATCGTGGCCGTGGCGGCGATGAGGCCGAGAATTACGATCCACCAGATGTGCCAGATCAGCGCAAAACCGGTGACGACCGCAAAGAAGGCGGTGATGAACCCGGTCGGGCTGTTGCGCGGCAGGTGAACGGGTTCATACCTTGTTTGTACCGGCCGCCGCCCTTTGCGCTTCATTTCCCAAAAGGCGTCGATCGTCTCGACATTGGGCAGCACGGCGAAGTTATAGGCCGGCGGCGGTGATGGGGTTGCCCATTCAAGCGTTCGGCCGTTCCACGGATCGCCCGTCACGTCGCGGCGATGCGCGCGCGTCCGGATGCTGACGTAGAGCTGTGCGACCTGGCAGAGAATGGCAAACAAGATGACGATTGCACCGACCTCCGCAACCAGCAGCCAGGGCCGCCAACTCGGATCCGCGATGTGTTGGAGGCGCCGGGTCATGCCCATCAGGCCCAGGGCGTAGAGCGGCATGAAGGCGAGATAGAAGCCGAACAGCCAGAACCAAAAGCTGGCCTTGCCCAGCCGCTCGTCGAGGGTGAATCCGAACGCCTTTGGGAACCAGTGATTGTAGCCTGCCAGCACACCGAACAGGACGCCGCCGATGATGACGTTGTGAAAGTGGGCAACCAGGAACACGCTGTTGTGCAGAACGAAATCGACCGGCGGAATCGCCAACAGAACGCCGGTCAGGCCGCCGATGACAAACGTGATGATAAAGCCGATCAGGTACAGCATGGGCGTCGTGAATACGATCCGCCCACCAAACATTGTGAACAGCCAGTTGAAGACCTTGACGCCGGTCGGCACGGCGATGACGGCCGACATGATGCCGAAGAAAGCATTGACGTTGGCACCAGCCCCCATGGTGAAGAAGTGGTGTAGCCAGACCATGAAAGAGAGGATGCAGATTGCCAGCGTGGCTAAAACCATCGAGCGGTAGCTGAACAGCGCCTTGCCGGAATAAGTCGCAGCCACCTCGGAGAAGATGCCGAACGCGGGCAGCACCAGGATGTAGACCTCGGGATGGCCCCACGCCCAGAACAAGTTGACATACATCATCTGGTTGCCGCCGGCATCATTGGTAAAAAAATGCATGCCGAGGTAGCGGTCCAGCAGCAGCATCAGGAAGGTCGCGGTCAATATCGGAAACGCCGCGACAATCAGCAGGTTTGATGCCAATGCGGTCCAGCAGAACACCGGCATGTGCCAATAGCTCATACCCGGCGCACGCAGCTTGAGAATCGTGGTTACGAAATTGACGCCAGTGAGCAGCGTACCTATGCCTGAGATCTGCAGTGACCAGAGGTAGTAATCGACGCCAACATCGGGGGAAAACTGGAGCCCGGCCAGCGGCGGATAGCCCATCCAGCCGGTGCGGGCGAAGTTGCCGATGACGAGCGACACGTTGACCAGCAGTGCGCCCGCCGCCGTGAGCCAAAAGCTGACCGAGTTGAGCACGGGAAAGGCCACGTCGCGGACGCCGAGCTGCAATGGCACGACAAAGTTCATCAGCCCGATCACCAGCGGCATCGCCACGAAGAAGATCATGATCGTGCCGTGCGCGGAGAAGATCTGGTTGTAGTGTTCGGGGGGCAGGTATCCCTGTGCCGTGCCGACCGCGAGCGCCTGCTGCGAGCGCATCATGAGCGCATCGGCAAAGCCGCGCAGCAGCATGACGAGACCCAAAGCCACGTACATGACGCCGATGCGCTTGTGGTCGACGCTGGTCAGCCACTCGCGCCACAAATAGGGCCACCAGCCCTTGGCCGTGACAATCCCGAGCGCGACCAGGATGATGATGGCGACAACCGCGGTGCTGATTAACGGCAGCGGCTCGCTAAAGGGGATCGCCGACCAGCTCAGCTTACCCAGCATTTCAGCGTACCTCCTGTGGTACTGGTGGAGTGACCGCGGCGTTTGCGGATGCCGCCGCCGTCTGCTCGACGATGTGTTCGAATAGCTGGGGCATGACCGAGCGATATGTCGTCGGCGGGGCCGTGCCCGGCTTGGTCAGCTCGGCGATGCGGGCATCATCGAGGGCAGCACCGCCGCCCCGCACCTGCGCAACCCAGGCTTCGAAGTCACTGCTTGGCACCGCCTTCACGAGGAACCGCATGCGGGAAAAGCCGTCGCCGCTGAAATTTGCCGAGATCCCGGGAAATTCGCCCGGTTCGCTCGCCAGCAGGTTGAGGTGGGTGGTCATGCCGCCCATGGTGTAGATCTGACTGCCGAGCTGCGGCACGAAGAAGGAGTTCATCACCGTCGCCGAGGTCAGCCGAAACGTGATCGGGGTTTGGGCAGGGATGGTCAGCTGATTGACGGCAGCAATGCCCTGATCGGGGTAGATGAACAGCCATTTCCAGTCGAGCGCCACGACGTCCACCCGCAGAGGGGCGGCCTTGGCGGTGATCGGCGCCCGCGGGTCCAGCTGATGCGAGCCGATCCAGATGACCCCGCTGAGAAGGATGACTGTCAGCGCTGGGATTGACCAAGTGACGAACTCAATGCGGCCTTCATAGGCAAGCTCTGAACTGCGGACGGCGCGCGGATTGGACGCCCTGTACCACCATGCGAACGCCAACGTCGCTATGATCACCGGCACCACCACCACCAGCATGATCGCTGTGGAGTTGATGAGGAGCAGCCGCTCAGCCGATGCGATCGGGCCTTTAGGGTCGAGAATCCCTCCAGCGCAGCCGCCGAGCGTCGCGGCACAAAAGGAGACAAGACCCAATAAACTGTACCGCGTGCTAGGCCTGGTCGGCTCAGCCGCTGGCGGCGGTGATGCGGTCCGGACACGGCACGGCAGGTAGGGGGATTGTCCTTGTGCCGCACATCGATCCATTCGATCTTCCCCGTCTTCGGATTTCCTCAGCGAAACGCTCGAGACGCACCAACGATACCGTAGATCCGCTTGACGCCCGCTGCGGCGAGGTCTCCACAAATGGCTCGTCAACACTTTTGGCCATGGTCAAACGTGCGTTGATGTCCCGCGTTATCGGTCTTGCAAACAGCAGGCACGTTGCGGCGCCCAGTGGTCGCTGCTGTTGCGCGCTTATAGGCCGTCACCGAATAGAACTGGTGCTCGCCTCTCGCCAGCGCCTGCCCGTGGCCTTAAGCGATTTAGCCGGTTGATACATGCTAACCTGGATCGTGCTGATTAATTGTTGGTGTGAGCAATCGGCATGAATCCTAATAATGCGACGGAAAAATCTTAATCATAGGAAGGGAAACCCTAAGCATGCCCTGGCGCACGCATGAACCGCCCTCGGGCATTGGCTAGGTCCAAAACGCGTGGCAGCCGCAGAATGTCCATCGAACAGGGACCGGACGCAGGCAGTTGAACGGGGTTACGGCACGGTCGCCCAGTGGGTTGGTGTGGGTTCAAAAGCATGCTTCGGACCCGACCCCGCGACCAAGCTTCTCGGAGTAGGTCCTCTCCAGACGCTCGTGATCGATCCGCTGGAGTAGGCCGTCAGGACTATGAGCGGGGCCGACAACGTGCAGGGTGTTATTATTTCCGGCAGCGGCCACTGGGTCGCCGACGAGGCCCCCGGGGGCGTGCCGGCGGCGCTGAAGCCTTTCCTCGCCCCCGTACCGTGACGGACGTGGCGCGGCTCAATGACGTGACATGACCCGCGTGCAGTTCGCTTGCAGCGAAATGCACGGGGGCCCCTAGCCATTCAGGAGATCGCTATGGATTTCGAGACCCTCAAAGTGCGCAAGGAAGCCGCCGTACTGTTTGCGGAAATTGCCGCCCCGCCCATGAACCTCATCGGCCCGCCACTGGTCCGCGATCTGGTGTCTCTCATTCAGCAGGTCGAGGCCGACAACGCCATTAGGGTGGTGGTATTCAAGAGCGCCGACCCGGACTACTTCATCTCCCATGTCGACGTGACGGATATCGGGGGATACCGCGAGGCGACGGCGAAGCTCACCGGCGAAGCGTCGCTCGGGCTGCTGTATCGCTACCTGAGCGCAAGCCGGCTCGTCACCATCGCTCAGGTCGAGGGGCGTGTCCGCGGCGCCGGCAGCGAGTTCGTGTTGGCCTGCGACATGATCTTCGCGGCGCGCGAGACGGCGATCTTCGGCCAGCCCGAGGCCGGTTTCGGGCTGATCCCCGGCGCGGGCGGTATCCAGCATCTTACGCGCCGGATGGGCCGCGGCCGGGCGCTCGAGGCCATACTGAGCAGTGACGACTACGACGCTGCTCTAGCCGAGCGCTACGGCTGGATCAATCGGGCCCTTCCCGCCGCTGAGCTTGGCGCGTTCGTGGCATCGCTTGCGCATCGCGTGGCTAGATTCCCGGCGGCCGCCCAGCAAGCGATCAAGGAGCGCGTCAATGCTATCGCACTCGCCCCAGCCGAGGACTTCCGCCGGGATTCCGATCTCTTCCTCGAGCGCTCGCGCAGCCCCGAAGCCCAGAGCCGGATCAAGGACGCAGTACCGCGCGGCTTCCAAACCCGAGACGGCGAACTGGACCTGGCTCGGCTCATAGCCGCGCTCGGTTAACCATCGACAAGAGACACCATCGGGTTCATCAAAAAAAACGCCCCGCCACGAGCGGGATGTGCTTTCAGCTTGGCGGTTTGGGCCCGAACAAGGCCCCCGCCCACCTACTGGCCGATGCGCTATGGGGGCGCCAACTATCACGGCGTTGAGCCGATGACCGAAGCCTTCGGCTGCGGCTGGTTTCGTGGTGTTGCTCCAGGACCATCGCGGCTTCCACGTTAGCCGCGGCGAACCGAGACAGGCCTCAATCCGTGCCAGCAGATCACCGACGACGGGCGGCGCCGTATCTTTACGACTGCCCGGAGGGGATGAGGGGACGAGCTTCGCGGGGGGACGCCATCGTCCTTAGCGCCACGCGATCGACGGCTGAGGGCAGTGATAGCCCGATTGCCGGATGGCTTAGTGTCGACTTGTTTTCTCTGTCATTCGTGTCCTTGGTCCCGGACCGCGCATATAGTGCAATTCCGGCCGGTACACATTACGCACCAGCAGCGACCGGACGGCGTGCAGTGCCTTCATCAGGGCATCCCTGGATTTGCAGATCGCGATCCTCGCGTGCACGGCAATCAATGCCATGGCCGAACAATCCACTCAGGAACTGATTCTAGCACCAAGCAGTAGCGTACGAGGTGTTCGTGACGCTTCGGTTGCGCTGTCGCGTTCGATCTCGGCTTCGCACCGGCTGCAATGCACCGAAGTTGCCCGCCAGCAGGCCCGGACATTGACCCCGATCCAAGTCGTCTGTTGGAAGTTGCGGTGATAGGCATGGCTCACCTTGCTTACAGAGAAGTGGGCGCAGTGTCAGGGCGTTTGTGGCGAGATGTCGAACTAGGCCTTAAGCAGGCGCGCTAAAAGCCTTTTGAATGCTTGTTCGGGCCACGCGATGTAATACCCGGAAACAGTTCTTGATGAGCTACGGACGCCGCCACGCCGGCGCGACAGATCAAAAGTTCGAATCTCGTTTCTTGGCCCGCATTGCATCGGCACGGTCGCGACGACCCCCGCGAGATGATGCCCCCCGGGGATCCCGCATCGATCGCCCCGCATGAGTGAGCGCTCCTGTGCGCGCATCGCGTGATTGCGGCCACCGCGTCCGATTGATCGCGACCAGGCGTTCAGATCGATCGCGACCACCGCTGCGAACCATTGGCACCAATGTTGCCGGCGATCGCGACCCGTCCTGTGGAGAGGACCTGACAGCGTCGTGGGCGATCTGCTCGTCGCATCCCTGCCTCCCGCTTTCAACAGGAGCGATGTGGCGCGAGCTTACCCAAGCGACAGAGATGATCTTGAGACTGCATGCAGCCGGCCCGTCGCACCGCAAGATCGCGTCTCTCGGCTTTGCAAGCTCAGCAATGACGTCGGTCGGTGACCGGCCGGGACAGAGTTTCCGGCGACCGCAGCTCGCGCAACTGTGGTTCTGTCATTGCGTGTCCCAGAGCCCGTGAGTGCAGAAAAACGCTGTGAACTTCATCCGCGGCACCGTCCCGTGATGCCGCTATCACGGCCACGGTACTCAAGATAACCGTTAATTGTCCGGCCGCATTGGCTCCGGCTGAGCTGCCGCCGCTTCATTCAGCCGCGCAGCGGAACCCGCAAGCGCAAGTCTGATTGGGCGATTTTTATTTGCAATTGCTGGTCCAAACCCGATCTAAGAACTAGCTGCCATGCTTAGGGTCCGCTGCACGACCACGACAATGAGAGGATACATGAGGGACGAGAATGCTTCATTCGGCCGATTGCTGTTGTCAGCCCCGGTGTGACTATGTTCACGACCTTGAAGCGATCCGCAATTCGAGCGGGTTTGTACGCCCGAGGAACGATTGGAAAGACGGCACGCGCGGTGGCGGATGCTTGTGACTCCGGACACATCTCCGACGCGAAGCACGTCTCCTCGAATCCGATGCAGATCTCGCAAAGCTTTGCAGACCTTCCGCATTACCGATTCATCCTCAAGCACAAGGAGATCGGTAAGGTGTTCGATATTTCGGATCCCTTCTATCGATGCCATGAGGCGCGTAGCGGTGTTACCACCCAGATCGCCGGACGGAAGTACGTCAACTTTTCCTCCTATGACTATCTTGGCCTCAATCAACATCCCAAAGTCGTCGAAGCTGCCAACAAGGCAATTGAAAAGTTTGGCACATCGGTGTCGGCGAGCCGCATCGTCGCCGGCGAGAGGCCACTGCATCAGAAGCTCGAGCGCTCGCTTGCTGCTTTCTACGGTGTCGAAGCCGCGGTCGCCTTCGTCAGCGGGCACGCCACAAATGTATCCACAATCGGCACCTTGATGACGCCGGATGATCTCATCCTCTACGACGACCTGTCGCACAACAGCGTTCTGGTCGGTATAAAGCTTTCAGGCGCAACGGCCTTTGCCTTCAAGCACAACCATGCCCAGGCGCTTGAAGCACTGCTCAAGCAACATCGCCATCTTCATAAGCGGGCATTGATCGTGGCCGAGGGCGTTTATTCCATGGACGGCGATGTTGCCGATCTTCCGAGCCTGGTAGCTCTGAAGGAAAGGTATGGCGCGTGGCTGATGCTCGATGAAGCCCACGCCTTAGGTGTCCTTGGTGCGACCGGTCGAGGTTCGGCTGAGCACTTCGGCATTGATCCATCGCGGATTGACATCTGGATGGGCACGCTCAGCAAGGCACTGGCAAGCTGCGGTGGGTATATTGCGGGAAACCTGGAGCTTATCGATGTACTGAAATACCAGGCACCGGGGTTGGTCTATTCCGTTGGGCTGTCACCTCCACTGACGGCCGCGGCCATCGCTTCACTCGAAATTCTTAAGGCCGAGCCAGAGCGGGTTGAACGTGTCCAAAGGAATGGAAAACTCTTTCTGTCGTTGGCTCGTGCTGCGGGCATGGATACGTCCACAAGCGAAGGCTATGCCGTCGTTTCTGTGATCGTGGGTGATTTGGTTAACGCAGGCCGCATGGCCGACCGGCTGCTTGCCCGCGGTTTAAACGTACTTCCCATCATTTACCCAGCCGTCCCGATCAAAGCAGCGCGACTGCGCTTTTTCCTCACCTCAGAGCATACGCCTGCACAGATCAGCGATGCCGTGCAGACAATGCGAGAGGAACTCGATGGTCTGCGTAAAAGACAGAAGCAGGTCGCCTGACCCTTGGCCGATCCTCGGCGGGTTGTCCGCCTGTGAGCGAATAGGCACGCGCATATGCTAAAGCGATCGTCCCCGGCAATCGTGCTGGTCACAGGTTGTTCGTCGGGAATCGGCAAGGCGATCTGTGATCAGCTGGCCATGGGCGGCACAACCGTGTACGGGGGCAGCCGCACACCTTGCACGTCCTCTCGGTGGACACATCTTCCCCTCGACGTCACCGAG
>Ga0126384_10002212_pt1 | contig 11797 bp, 9 predicted proteins | sample PanSoiMetPlot_36_FD_92543 | JGI IMG/M metagenome (GOLD analysis project Ga0126384, IMG submission 92543) | Tropical forest soil microbial communities from Panama - MetaG Plot_36 | ecosystem: Environmental > Terrestrial > Soil > Tropical forest > Bulk soil | place: Panama | collected 2016-02-17 | reverse complement strand
GAACGCGAACGTAAAACTCACATGAGACCGATATTGCGGGCGACACCTTAGTACAGGTCTTGCAAAGGCGCAATCGAAAATATTTACAAGAACGCTCCGAGAGAGACGCGCTGACAGATTCCTCAAAAAGCGTTATATTAAACAACTCAAAATGATAACTCGAACATCCCTTTTCAGTTGAAAAACGACAAGCACCTCAAGTTAATCGATCTATTCTGCGGAGCAGGCGGCCTGACGTCCGGATTCAAAAGAACATTCGGTCGTCGCATCGAACCGGTCTGGGCGAATGACTTTGATGAAGCTGCCGCCATGACATACGCTGCAAATTTCGGGGCGTGTAATACCGGCGATATCGTTTCGTTACTTACGAAACGTAGAGCACCAAAAGCTGACTTAGTTATAGGCGGTCCGCCGTGTCAAGGTTTTAGTCTTCTTAACAAGAACAAAAAAGCAGATCCGCGGAAGCAATTATGGCGACCGTTCATCGAAGTTGTTCTTCAGTCAGGTGCTGAAGTGTTTGTGATGGAAAACGTTCCTCAACTCAAGGACTCTCCAGAACATGAAGCAATCATTCGTGAAGTTCAAGAACATGGGTTTGAAACAGCGACTGAAATCTTGCGTGCGTCCGACTACGGAGTGCCACAGCGACGATATCGTTGCTTCATCATAGGGTGTACCTTTACTGATCCAGCGGCCGTGTTTCCCCCGAGGAAGACTCACTACAATCCGAGCAACGGCCTTGTACCGTCACTGTTCCAGACGAATGGTGATTATATCGATGCCGCTGAGCCTTGGAGAACAGTACGAGACGCAATCTCGGACTTGCCCGATCCTGAGGGAACGGAGATTAGAGACGAGGAGCCACCTCTGGACTTGCATTTTGGTAGGACACCAACGCTGATGAGCATGAAGCGCTACCGTGCAATTCCTAACGAAGGAATGAATCGTTTTGACTTACAGAAAAACGCTCCGGAACTAACACCAGGCTGTTGGATACGAAAGAAAACTGGCGGGACGGATCTTTTTGGACGGCTGTGGTGGGATCGACCCGCCTTCACAATACGAACGGAGTTCTTTAAACCCGAGAAAGGTCGCTACCTTCACCCGGTGAAACACAGGCCTATAACTCATCGCGAAGCCGCACGATTGCAAACATTTCCCGATTCGTTCAAGTTTTGCGGAACCAAGATTGAAATCGCCAGACAGATTGGAAACGCAGTTCCGCCATTACTTGCAGCGAAGGTGGCCGAGAGTGTACGAGAGTTATTCCGTATACGCGATCGCAACGTCAGTGGTCGATAAATTCAGCCCTTCAAAACGTAGTACCATCATGTCGCGGGTAAGGGGACACAGCACCCAGCCTGAGAAGTTCGTCCGCAGTTTATTGCATAGAATGGGCTACCGCTTTCGAGTCAATCGTAGTGATCTCCCCGGGAAACCGGACATCGTTTTATCCAAACACATGAAAATTATTTTTGTTCATGGCTGTTTTTGGCACGGTCACAAAGGATGCAAGCGATCGGCTCGTCCCACAACGAATGAGGATTTTTGGAATCGTAAGCTGTCCGGCAATATAGAGCGAGACCGGCGGCTCAAGATTAAGCTACAACGTTATGGTTGGAGGGTGCTTGTGATTTGGGGTTGTGAAACTAAGAGTGAGGAAAGAGTAAAACGCAAACTAATGAAATTTTTAGCTGGGTAAATGCCGCGAAGATCGAGACAAGAAGATATTGAAGTTCTGAGAAGGAAACTCATAGCTCTTCTTACGAGTTTTGAAGATGAGCTAAAACGAGGCGACCTAAAAGCCAGAGTAGAAGCGTTAATTCCTGCGTTTCACGCTCTCCGCGATCTTGGCAGTTCGTTAATTCCAAGTAAAATTGCAGCTTCCGGTCGCGATCGAGTTCTCGCTTACCTTAAGAAGTATGCTTTAACCGTTGTTCGAGGCGACGAGCTAATGGTTGTATCCGGAATCGGAGACTGGCCGCGGCGAGTGCGGGAATTACGGAAAGAATTTGGTTGGTCTGTAATAACTGGAGCCACAGCGAAGGAGATGGATGAGGAAGGGGACTTTCCGCTCAAGCAGATTGATACATCAAGTCTTGGACCTGACGACTATATCCTACTTAGTCGTGAGCCTGATCGGGACGCTGCTTACAGATGGCGCATCGCGAACGATATCAGGAAGAAAAAATCAGGTGTTAGAGAGAAGATTCTCGAGTACATGAGACTGAATGTCGAAAAAGGCATCACCGGCGAGGAGCTGCGTTACATAGCAAACGATAAGAGCGAGTGGGCACGAAGGGTGAGAGAACTCCGAACAGAACTAGGCTGGCCGATTGTTTCAAAGAACACTGGCAGGCCGGATTTACCCGTGGGCGTTTACATGCTTGAAGAGGAGCGTCAGAGTCCGCCGCATGATCGGAAGATTAAAGATTCCGTTCGACGAGAGGTTCTCCGCCGCGACAAGTACACTTGTGTACCATGTGGTTGGAATCACAAATTGTGGAATCGGTCAGATCCGAGACATTTGGAATTGCACCACAAGAAATATCACTCTCGCGGGGGTGAGAATGACCCAGAGAATCTAATTACTATCTGCACGGTTTGCCACGATGAGGAACACCGGCATCACCATTGATTCGCTGTGCGTCTCGCTGGGTTGTCGGCTCCCATCTTTGCCGATCTTTGTAGGCCTTATGCCCAATCGAAGCTAAAGAGATATGACAAGCGACGGTGAGGCATAATCTGGCCCTCAATTAAATTATTGAGCCCTTCGCATGCCTAAGGCCAACAAGGTAAAATGGACCTGCGACCATTTCCTCATCGCGTTGAACCTTTACTGCAAACTTCCATTTGGTCAGTATGATCGGAAGAACTCAATAATCATTGATGTCGCGTCCAGGATGGGACGCACGCCGAGCAGTTTGGCGATGAAGCTCAGCAATTTTGCCTCTCTAGATCCAATTCACAGAGCTCGAGGAGTCAAAGGCTTGTCGAACGTTGCGAAAAAAGATCGCATTATGTGGAACGAATTCCACTCCAACATCGGTACGCTCGGAACTGAGAGCGAACAACTCCTTCACGATCTGTATACTGAAGACAATAATGAAGAGGTTGATTTTCTGCAACGTGACCATGTCCGGGTCGAGCATAGTCATGTATTCGTAGGTGCTACAGAGAGTATCGCAGTCGTAAAGGTGCGACGCGGTCAACAGTTCTTTCGACAGACAGTATTAAACGCATATAGTGTTCGATGTTGCATTAGCGGTATCAATGTTCCGCGCCTGCTGGTGGCGAGCCACATAAAGCCTTGGAGCGATTTCCCGAACGAACGACTTGAGCCGCGCAACGGACTGTGCCTATCGAGTCTGCATGACGCTGCTTTCGATGCAGGCCTAATTACAGTGGACGAACAGTCGAAACTGATCCTGAGTAAACGGTTAAAGGATTATTTTCCTCAAGCCGCTTTGGAGCAAAATTTTGTTCAGTTTGAGGGGAAGCCAATCCGCCCGCCTAACAAGATAGCCGAACCTGATCCGTCGCTCCTTCAGTACCATCGCGAAGTGATTTTCAGCGATCGGTGATAGCGATTACCATTCTTCATCTCATCCCGTATCAATTTCGCTTCAAATCTCTGAAGTCCCATCGCGTGTGTAGGGGTGAGCCAGGCGGGGCGAGGTCTTCGAGGGCTTGGTGGTGGAAGTGGTGCCAGTCCTTTTCGAGGCCCATTGGTTCGATTGCGTGGCGGAAGCGGCGGAAGGCGCTGGGGCCCTGGATGAGGCGACGCAGGTACTTTGAATCGTCAGGATTCTCGAGGTCTAACGCGAATTCGGCCATGATTTCGTATTCGTGAATCTGGTATCGATCAGGTAACTCGACGAAGAATTCTTCTGAATTGAGAATCTCTCGCGCTTTTAGGATTGATTCTTGTTGCCATTCGGGATAGGCGGAGAGCGACTTATCCTTTCGGGCGGCGCTTATGTCTTCGTCCGTAAGTTGGAAGATTTCGCCGGTGCGGCGGTCGAGAAAGTGCGAGATGTCCTCGGACGCTTCCTCTAGTGCTTCGATGATGTCGTTGAGTTTGACGGGTAGTGGCATGGCTAGAAATTAATTAGCCGCGGATGCACGCGGATGAAACGGATCTGAAAAAGACATAAGGAGTTTACCAGTTCGTGGCTGCGGTAATGTTCGTGGCTCAGTCTTCAACGCACATTTAGTAATAAAACCTTGTTAGGCAGCAAATGAAACGCTACCCTTGGTCCTTCTCCTATTTTGCGGCGGAACTTGTTGGTGTACTAAACTGGGGGCGATGACGGTCGACGATCTCATTACGATTGACCCAGACATTCTCGGGGGTACGCCTGTATTCAAAGGTACGCGTGTGCCTGTGAGAACACTGTTCGAATATCTGGAGAATGACTACTCATTGGAAGAGATTCTCGAATGCTTCCCCTCACTCAACCGCGAAATGGTTCGAAAAGTATTGGCACGCTCTGAACAAGCCTTACTCTCACCAGCATGAGGATTTTATTGGACGAGTGATGAGCCATGCCCCTTCCATTGAAACTATCGGACGTCGTTGAGCAGCTGAAGATTGCAGCTGACGAGGTTGCGGCCTATTTGAACATACAAACGGGAGAGCTTGTTGTCTTGATGTCTGATGAGAACCTTGGTTTCGAAGACTGGGATGACTTTGCGGAAGCGGAAAGCGAAATCGAGCCTGATTGGTTGGAGGAGCAACCTCAGTGGGTTAGAGACGAGAGTGAGTTGCGACGTCAAGTGCTCAACTCTGACGATTACATTCCGCTGCCAGACAAGTTTGAGATCCATGAGTGGCAGATCATGGACGACTTTTGTGTCTCACTGCCGGCGGGCGATTTAAGAGATTCGTTGCGCAGTGAGATCAGAGGAAGAGGTGCGTTTCGCAGATTTCATTCCGCAATCGAAACACTTCAGCTGGAAAATGCCTGGAACAGTTTTCGAGACAAGACTCTTGAGCAGATAGCCGTCAGGTGGTTAGACGAAAACGATATTCCCTTCGTCGCTGATTCCGAATCAAACGAGCCGCGGGTGAAAGAGCGGGCTCGAGCCTTAGTTGACGACGCAGATGAGCCGAGGAAAAAATCCCCAGACAACCAATCCGTATCCGGCAAGCTTTCAGAAGCGAAACCTCCTGACGATATCGAGCCCAAACCGCAAGCCAACGAGAACGAAATCAAGGTATTCATTTCGCATCGTGACTCTAAATGTGAAGATTGCGGCGAACGGTTAGGACGACAGGCGTGGATTACACTCGAGGAGAACAAAGGCGCGGTGTGTTTGGCCTGCGCCGACCTCGATGAGCTGGTATTTCTTCCTACGGGCGACGCTGCGTTAACCAGACGCTCAAGAAAATATTCCACGCTGTCAGCGGTCGTACTGAAGTTCAGCAAGGCTCGGCGTCGATATGAACGACAAGGCTTGCTGGTCGAGGAAAGCGCGCTCGCACAAGCTGAGGCAGAGTGTTTGGCTGACAGCGAAGTGAGGGAACGACGCAATGAACGAGCACGCGAACGACGCGCGGAAGTGGACCAGGAATACGTTAGGCGATTTGCTCAGCGAATCAGAGAGTTATATCCGAAGTGCCCTGAAGGGAGGGAACGAGCCATTGCTGAGCACGCGTGTTTGAAATACAGCGGCCGTGTCGGGCGCTCGGCCGGCGCCAGGAGCTTTGACGAAGAAATGATCAGGCTTGCGGTCATGGCGCACGTGCGTCACCGCGAGACTAACTATGATTCTTTGCTCGCGAAGGGTTGGTTCAGAAACGAGGCGCGAGCCAAGGTGCGCGATCGCGTTGAGGCAGTAATTGATAATTGGCGAGGATAGCGCTAGTGTTTGCCGCCTTGCAGCCATTGATTCATTTCTTTCAGTGCTCGATTAACGTTCGGAAGTTTTTTGGCGTAGCGCACCTCGACGTTCAGCATCTGTGCCAGCGGCTGAAGTACCGCGCGTAGCTTCTCTGAACCCACGGTAATTCGCTTTGGCACAAACTGGTGATCGGCTAACTGATTTAGGAGGTTGCCTGGAACGCGTGAGTACATGTCAGCGACAGAGTCCGTCGCATTCATTAATTCGATGCCGAGTAACAAGCCGCTATCACGATCGACGGTTACCAAAGCGTGAGCAGCAACGGGTCGCTCGGCTGGTTCGCCGATGCGTACCGGCAGCAGTCTCAGGTCTACTTCGAAGTCCGCATCGCTTCTCGGAATTCGCTTCACTGACTCCAGCAACCGTGAATCAATGCTGACCGTTATAGACTCAGGTTTCGGCTTCGGGATCTGCCAAACCTGATCTCGCCAGACCAAACCGGCCGGTGTCTTTTGCGACACGCGCATCAGCCACCCGCCTTCCTCGACTCGTCCAGTCGGATGGAATGGTTGCTCTTCAGCGTCGCGAACCATTACGGCTAGTTCGATAATTTGCGACAGCGCATGAACGAAAAACCGCGCCTCGTCCAGGGTAATGCGCCAGGGAAGATATCCGGCTCTGTAAGTGCGGAACAAAGGCCACGCGCCCGTACCACGAATTTTTAGACCAAGTGTCTTGATTAGATTGAGATCCTCTGTCTCCAAGTCCTTTCGATCAGAGAAGGCGACTTGAATGTGATTCACCTGGAGCAGAATGTCGGGACTGGAATCCCGCTTCTCATGCATATCGATGAAACCGTGCAAGCCTTCCGCGCCGAGATAGAGAGCCACAGCTTCATACTCGCCGATAGATCCCATCACGCTGATAAACCCGATCTTGCCCGACTCTGGACTCACAATGCCGATCAGATCTGATTCTTCCATCCAGCGCCAGGGCTTTAGTTCCTTGATTTGTTTTGCAAGATCAAACAGTTGTCTCGCCTCCGGATGGTGTGCAGCAAGCATTTCTTCCATTGGCTTGGACGGCGGGCTCGTCTCGAATATGCGCGAATCGATGTGTTGCTCGGCTGATCGGGGATTTACATCTTCCGAGCGATTCTCATCGTCGAAATCGAACAGAGTTCGGCTTTTTGGTTCAAGCTTAGCTTTTCCGGACATAGTCGGATTATACGGAGCTCGTTTACTTATTCATAAGTGTGAGTGGGTTTATTCTGGTTGAGAATGAGGCGGATTTGAATCAATGAGAGCTTACCATCTTGTTTGCGTTGTGGCGTAAGCTAAACCGTTGAAACGGTTAGGAAGTCGAGGTGGTGCGGCTCAGGCACCCGGTTGAAACCGGGTGTGAATGAGAGGCGTTGAAGGCAGGGATGACGGATGAGCTTTTCACATCTTGCTCAAATGAGGCGCGGGCGTTATTGTCTTGGCCGCCGCTAGATCGACTTAATTCCAAGTGCAATTTCGGAGGGATAGATGAAAAGCTACGGACGCTTGTCGGCTCAGGCCTACTTGCTTCGCTCGATCCGCTCTCGTCGGACAAGGCTTAAAGCCAGGACGATGACGTTGCTGGTTGTCGGCTTGTTAATCACCATCCCCGCGCAATTACAACTGCGATTCGGTAATGCAGCCGCCCAATTAATGACACAGACAGGAGATTCTCTTCTTCAATCGCGCGCGAGGACCGAAACTGCACACGCTTACGCTCAACCGCAAGCTGGAAATGTGAAGGCCCTGGTTGGCGGGACGTTGATTGATGGATACGGCAGCAAGCCGATCCGGAACAGCGTGGTGATTATCGAAGGCGAAAAGATCAAGGCGGTGGGGCAGGTTGGATCGTTGGCGGTGCCTCGCGGCGCGGAGGTCATCTCTACTGAAGGCATGACTGTCTTGCCGGGACTCTGGGACATGCATGTGCACCTCATGATCAATGGGCACAGTAACTATGCGCATTGGGACAAGACTTATCCGCCGCAGATGGAAAACGTGATCATGCCGGCGTCAGCGAAGCAGCTGTTGATGGCCGGTATAACGAGCGCACGTGATTTGGGCGGACCACTGCAGGCCAGCATCTCTGTTCGCGATCGAATTAAGAAAGGCGAAATCCCAGGGCCGACGCTCTACGTTGCCGGTCCATTCATCCAGCACGAGCCGTATCCGGGCACGGACTATTTTCGTTGGGGAGTGAAGGGCGAGGACGATGCTCGCGCCAAAGTGAAAACGCTGGCTGATGCGGGTGTCGATGTCATCAAGCTGATCGATCAGGACCAGATGACGATGGAAGAAGTGCAAGCCGTCGTCGATGAAGCGCACAAACGCAAGCTGCCAGTCGTGGCACATTCCCATCGTCCCGAAGAAATCCGGCGCGGCCTCATCGCCGGCGTTGATTGCTTCGAACACACAGGATTAGCGGCGGCGCCGGAGTATCCAGCGGACATCATGGCTTTGTTGCGCGAGCGCACCGCGAAGATGAGTTTGGGACCTTTGTTCTGGACACCGACCGTGCAGGGACTGCTCAATTACGAGTATGTTCGCGACAATCCGGAGCAGCTCGATGATCCGTCGTGGCAAGTGGGCTTGCCGCAGTCAATCATCGACGACATCAAGGAGTCGCTGAAGAATCCGCAGCGGCTCGATTACTATCAAATCACGCCAATGCGGCGGCCGACGCTTAATCGAAAGTTCCAGCAACTGTCCGAATCAGGTGTGGTGCTGCTAATTGGAACTGACAGTGGCATCCCAATGAACTTTCACAGTCAGACGACCTGGCGCGAACTGGATGCGTGGGTAAGTGAGTTCAAGGTTGATCCGATGGTTGCGATTCGCGCCGCCACGTATTGGCCTTCGGTAGCGATGAAGGTTTCGGATCAGGTTGGGACTGTCAGTGAAGGGAAGTACGCGGACATCATTGCAGTTCGCGGGGATGTGCTGCGGTACATCAATCTGCTTCAGAATGTTGATATCGTGATTAAGCATGGAAAGCGTTACAAATGAGCTTGGCGGCTTGGCGTGATAAGAAAAAAGCTCTTCACGCAAAGGCGCAAAGGAGCAAAGACGCAAAGAAGACCCTTCAAATAAATCTCTCTCCGACAAATGCGCGGTTGGTGTATCATCGCGCGCAACTCTGCTAGCTAAATCTCTCTCGCTGAGGAATCGCTGAATGACAAAACGCATACCCCTGGTAATCTTTCTTTGCCTTCTTCTGACCAACCAATCGTTTCTGTCCACAGTTTCTGCTCAAACAAAACCGACACCTGCTGCGGATGACTACAACGCCATCTTCAAAGCTCTCAAGTGGAGGTCGATTGGCCCGTTTCGTGGTGGCCGCTCGAATTGCGCCACCGGAGTCGTTGGCGATCCCCGGACTTATTACATGGGAACAACTGGCGGCGGCTTGTGGAAATCTGATGACATGGGCATCAGTTGGCGCAACGTCTCGGATGGATTCTTTAAAACAGGCTCAGTTGGCGCCGTCGCCGTCGCCGAAAGTGATCCAAACGTCGTCTACGTCGGCATGGGCGAGCACGCCGTGCGCGGGGTGATGACTTCGTCCGGCGACGGCGTATACAAATCAACTGACGCTGGTAAGACCTGGAAGCGAGTCGGCCTCGAACTTACTCAACACATTTCGCGCATTGTCATCGATCCAAAGAATCCGAATGTCGTTCTGGTTGCAGCACAAGGCGCGCTCTACAGTCCGTCACAACAGCGAGGCATCTTCAAATCCGTTGATGGCGGAGCCACCTGGAAGAACACTTTGTTCGTGAGCGACAAGACCGGCGCATCCGAGTTATCGATGGATGCGAGCAATCCGCGAATAGTCTATGCGGCGATGTGGGAGCACGGCCGGCTTCCCTGGAAAGTGATCAGCGGTGGTCCAGGCAGCGGTCTCTACAAATCGACTGATGCCGGCGACACGTGGGAAAAGATGAAGGAAGGCTTGCCTGACGAGATGGGAAAGATGGCAATCGCCGTCAGCCGCTCGAATCCCGAAAAAGTTTACGCGCTGATTGAAAGCGATTCTGATAAGGAAGCCGGCGGCTTGTTCGTTTCGAACGATGCGGGCAAGAAGTGGAGCCGCATTACCAATGACCACCGTTTGCTGCAACGAGCCTGGTATTACATCGAACTGTTCATCGATCCGAAAAATGATGACACCATTTATGTAATGAGCGCGCCCGCGCTACGCTCAACCGACGGTGGTAAGACCTGGGAGAACCTCACCGGTACCCACGGAGATTTTCACGATCTCTGGATCAATCCGGACAATCCGAACAACTTCATCATTTCGAACGATGGCGGCTCGGCGATAACTTTCAATGGCGGCAGGAGCTGGAGCACGCAGCTGAATATGCCGACCGGACAGTTCTATCGCATCAATGTCGACAATCAGTTTCCCTATCACATCTACGGCGGGCAGCAGGACAACACTTCAGTGTCGATTAGCAGTCGCGAGTTGGGTAGCTCTGGGATCACCGCCGCAGGCTGGGCGCCTTCGGCCGGCGGCGAGAGCGCCTTTCTCGCATTTGATCCGAATGATCCCACACGTGTCCTGGGTGGAAGTTACCAGGGAACGATCGAAGTGCTGGATGTGAAGGCAAAGGGCGGGACCAACATCATGGCGGCGCCCATTCAATACCTGGGAATGGATGCGAAAGACGCGAAGTATCGTTTCAACTGGAACGCTCCAATCATCTGGAGCAAGCACGAGCCGAATACTTTCTACCACGGCGCTCAATATCTCCTGAAGACGAGCGATTGGGGCAAGACGTGGAAGGAAGTTTCGCCGGATCTCACTCGGAACGAAAAAGAGAAGCAAGGCAGAGCCGGCGGTCCCTACACCAACGAAGAAGTCGGCGCCGAGAATTACGGCACGCTGAGTTATGTCATCGAATCGCCGCATGAGAAAGGTGTGATTTGGACCGGCAGTGATGATGGGTTTGTGTATGTGACTCGCGACGGCGGCGCCAACTGGAAGAACGTGACGCCTCCGGGACTCGCTGAATGTTTGATCAACTCAATTGAAGTCTCGCCGCACGACAAAGCTACAGCTTACATCGCTACGACTCGATACAAGTTTAATGACCACGCTCCGGGTTTCTACAAGACAACGGACTACGGAGCTACGTGGACGAAGATTAACAATGGTCTGCCCGCCAACGCGTTTACGCGCGTCGTGCGCGAAGACGACGTGCGCAAGGATCTATTGTTTGCGGGCACTGAACTTGGCATGTTCCTGTCGTGGAATGGCGGCCAGGACTGGTCACCTTTTCAGTTGAACTTGCCCATTACTCCCATCACTGATCTGCGCATACACCAGGGAAACTTGATCGCAGCGACTTCAGGCAGGGCTTACTGGATTCTGGATGACTTGAGCGTGTTGCGTCAGTACAAGAAAGACGCGCCTGCATTCATGATCTACAAACCTGAAAGGTCGTACCTCGTAAATGGCTCAAGCGAGCTGGACGAGACAAGTGAAGAGTTCACCGGCGCGAGCAGGTTCCGCGGAGTCAATCCCGCAACCGGCGTGGTCATCTATTACCTTCTGCCCGAGTTGAAGAAGGACGATCAGATCACGATGGACATCAAAGACGCTGGAGGCAGTCTCGTCCGCAGCTTCTCTTCAAAGGCTGATCCTAATTACAAAAAATACGAAGGCGCTCCCAGCACTGAACCGCTTTTGCCCAAAAACAAAGGGCTGAACCGGTTTGTCTGGAACATGCGTTATCTGACGATGCCCGGCGTACCTGATGTTGATATGGAAGTGAGCTTCGCCGGACACAAAGCGCCGCCGGGAAAATATTTCTTCACGATCAAATCCGGCAATCAGACTGTCTCAACTGAGGCTGAGATACTCGCCAACCCGGTGTATCCGACCGATGCTGCCACGTACAAGG
>Ga0126384_10002210_pt1 | contig 11804 bp, 10 predicted proteins | sample PanSoiMetPlot_36_FD_92543 | JGI IMG/M metagenome (GOLD analysis project Ga0126384, IMG submission 92543) | Tropical forest soil microbial communities from Panama - MetaG Plot_36 | ecosystem: Environmental > Terrestrial > Soil > Tropical forest > Bulk soil | place: Panama | collected 2016-02-17 | reverse complement strand
GTGATCATTAGCTCGGATTAACGATGGGGGTCGCCAAATTCCACAAATCAAGGATAACCGCGTAGCGGTGTCCTATCGCACCGCTACTTCCCCTTTCATAGAACGCGGTTAAGATTTGCGAGAAACTAACGTGTAAACCATGGCCACACGCCTTTAGGACACTACCAAAAAAGAGCTTGACACTGGAACAGGTTCGGCAGTCTATAATCCTCACGAGGTAGCCGAATGAGTAGAGATAAAGATAAGAGTTATCTTCGAGCCGGCGAGCTGGCTGAGCTTGCAGGAGTGAGCACGGATACGTTGAGGCACTATGAACGCAAAGGTTTGCTTGTCGCTCCACGTCGTTCGGTAAACAGTTACCGCGAGTATCCGATAGGCGCTCTTGGACGCGTTCGGTTGGTTCGGCGAGCGCTCGAGATTGGGTTCTCGCTCGATGAGTTATCGCGCGTGCTGAGTGTGCGCGATAGCGGTGGTGCGCCCTGTAGACACGTACGGGCGCTTGCGGGTGAAAAGCTGCGCGAGGTTGAGATTCGGCTCGCCGAACTGGTCGAACTGCGCAATGAGTTGCGCAAGTTATTAATCGACTGGGACGAGGTACTTGCGAAGACCTCTTCTTCGGGACGCGCAGACCTGCTGGAGTCGCTGGCTGCGAATACACCTCCGAAGCGCGTGCGGTCTTCCGCGCTGATGTCGCCCGTCAATCGAAAAAAGAAACGGAAGGAGTTACGGCAGTGAAGATAATACTTACTTTGTTTGTTTTGTTATTCGCATTGCCGAGTGCTTCTAGTGCGCAAATAGCTCAGGATCCGCACCATCAGTCGGACAGGAGGCGTGATGGACTGAATGAGCGCGGCGACCACGCAATGGGGTTTGGCCACGAAAAAACTACACATCATTTTCGATTGGCCGTCGATGGTGGTGCTATCGAAGTCACCGCCAACGATCCTGAGGACGCGGCAAGTGTGGAACAGTTTCGCGGCCACCTCTCACACATCGCCAAGCTGTTTAAGGCTGGAGATTTCGACAAACCGATGTTTACTCACGGTGAGACGCCGCCAGGCGTGCCGGTGATGGCGCGAATGAAGGAGGAGTTAACTTACACATTCGAGCAAATTGAGCGCGGCGGACGCGTCCGAATCAGGACCGTTAATCCTGAGGCGATCGAAGCAGTGCACGACTTTTTGCGTTATCAAATCAAGGAACACAAAACCGGGGACTCACTCGATGTACCGTAGACCGTCCGTCTGCGGAAATGTACTTTAGACACTCGAGTGCGGAAATGTACCGTCCGTTATGCGGATGCTCACCGGACGCGTCACCCCCGTTTAGTTGACTGATCCGAATCCACCCCTCTATATTGGAGTTCGATTGTCGCGCGCACACGGCCTCGCAGGCTCTGCGCAGTCATCGCTCCAAATGCCCAAAAAGCTCAAAACAAAAATAATAGATCAACGCATCTCTGCGGCAACAGGCGCGCCGAGGCGACGTTTTGTTTATCCTTTTACCGCGATCGTTGGCCAACAGGAAATGAAGCTTGCGTTGCTGTTGTGCGCGATCGATCCAAATATCGGGGGCGTCGTGATCATGGGGCATCGCGGCACCGGTAAGTCTACTGCAGTCCGAGCCCTTGCCGATTTGCTTCCCCGAATAAGAATGGTGAAGGGATGTCTGTACAGCTGTGATCCGCAGCGCGTAAACGAACTCTGTGTTGAGTGCGCAAACCGGCTTTCTGAGCAAGGCAGTCTCCTCTCCGAAACCGGCATGGTGCCCGTTGTTGATTTGCCGTTGGGCGCAACGGAAGACAGGGTCTGCGGCACGATTGATATTGAACGGGCCCTTGTCGAAGCAATAAAGGCTTTTGAACCCGGGTTGCTTGCAAGCGCAAATCGCGGATTTCTGTACGTCGATGAAGTGAACCTTCTTGATGACCATCTTGTTGATGTGCTGCTTGATGCGGCAGCATCGGGTCGAAATGTAGTCGAACGTGAAGGAATTTCGGTTACCCACCCTGCGCGTTTCGTTCTGGTCGGTTCCGGTAATCCTGAAGAAGGCGAGTTGAGACCGCAGCTGCTGGATCGATTTGGGCTCTATACGCAGGTCACGACGATTACAGATATTGCCGAGCGCGTGGAAATTGTGACACAACGTGAAAACTTCGATAATGACCCGATCTCTTTTCAGAAATCCCATCTGGATGAACAACAGAAACTGGCTAGAAAAATAACCCGCGCAAAGAAGTTGTTTGCCGCCGTCGCAATAGATCGTGAGCTGTTAGCGGTCGTTGCCGAATTGTGCCTTACATTGAGAATTGACGGACACCGGGGTGAATTAACAATCGCTCGGTCGGCGCGCGCGTTAGCTGCGTTTGAAGGACGCCGAAAAGTAACTTCAGACGATGTTCATAGGGTGGCGGTAATGTCGCTGAGACACCGGCTGCGCAGGGATCCGTTTGAAACTGTTGATAGCGGTGTACGCATTGAGCAGGCGTTGAGAGAAGTAATGTCCATCCCATCCAGTGCGTCTCGCCTGGCTATGGTCAAATGACGAAACCTGACGGCTATGACGAGAGCGGAGAAAGCTATTCAGCACACAAAGGCCGATGGTAGTTTCCTCCGAGTAACGTATCCATTTACCGCAATCATCGGCAACACTACAGCGAAACGCGCTCTACTGATGTTATCGGTCGATCGAGAGCTGAGGGGTGTACTAATCGCATCAAAGGACGGTTCAGATTCCAGTACAGTTGCAAGGTCATTTGCTGCGTTAATATCTGAAGTCGATTTGAATCCCACTGGGTCGAAGACAGGTGATCCGTCGGATTCAAAAGTTGCGACGGGTATCGTCGACCTACCCCTAAACATCACTGAAGACCGGCTTCTTGGAGGTCTGGATCTCGATCGAACTATCGCCAGTGGCAAGCCGCAGGTTTCACCGGGCGTCCTGGCGGCTGCAAATGGCCGCGTTCTCCTCGTGCACGATATCAACCTGCTGGAAACCAGCGCGTGCGGTCATTTGGCGGGAGCGCTTGATCGGCGGCACATCAGGATTGAGAGAGAGGGCGTCAGCGCGCTTCACGAAGCAGATTTCACTCTGGTCGCAACGTTCAATCCCGATGAGGGTGAGCCCGCTGCTTTGCTTCGCGATCGTGTCGGTTTGATCGTAGACGTTGAAACCAAATGCCAGGATGATCACTCGGTTGAGATCATCGATCGTTTTCTTAGATTCGACGAGAACCCCGCGGACTTCGCTAATGAGTTCGCGGTGGAGACGTCTCGCCTAAAACAAGAAATCGGGAGCAGCCGAGCGCGTCTACCGTTCGTCAAAATCGACCGTGATCAATTGAGTCAGCTTTCGGAGGTTGCGGTAAGGCTCAGTGTTGAAGGCAATCGCTCAGATGGTTTCGCAGTAAGGGCAGCCCGCGCTAGCGCGGCGCTAGCGGGGCGTGATCATGTAATCGAAGATGATCTGATAATTGCTATTCAGCTTGTGCTGATGCCTCGCGCTATCTCAGATCCTGAAATGACTCCGGAAAATGAAGAACCGGCTGAAACCCCGCCTCCTGAGTCCAATCGACAGGATTCCAAAGAATCCAAAGAACGTAGTGATAATGCGAGTGACTCCATTCCGGATGCGATCGAGGATCTGATTTTAGAAGCATTGGATGCCCGGATATCAGACGATCTTCAAATTAGTGAGCAGCGAGCACCGCGCGCCTTACGCTCAGGAAAACGGCTGAAAGACTCGAAATCATTTCGTGGCAGGTATGTGCGCAGTCAAATCCGCCGCAGCTCTAATAGCCGAGTCGCCATCGACGCGACGCTCCGAGCGGCCGCGCCGTATCAACCAACGCGCCGTAGAAAATTGAAAAACTTACTCGAAACTGAGGCCAGTCAAAGGGTAATGCATCCAAAGCCGCGCGTAAGAATCGAGCCCTGTGATCTCAGATACAAAGAACTAAACCACCGAACGGGTATCCTGTTTATCTTTGCGGTGGATGCAAGCGGCAGCATGGCGCTAAATCGTATTTCGCAGGCCAAAGGAGCACTCACACGTTTGTTGCAGCAAGCATATCTTCATCGTGATCAGGTTGCGCTGGTCAGCTTCCGCCGTGATAGCGCGGAAGTGCTCCTCACACCTACCAGAAGCGTCGAGTTGGCGAAGCGATTGACAGATGCTATTCCCGCCGGCGGTGGCACTCCTCTCGCAGCCGGAATAGCAAAGGCTCTCGAGGTGGCGCGCTCAGCAAAGCTTCGGGGCATGCCTCAGGCGATGATTGTGTTGTTCACCGATGGAAGAGCGAATGTGAGATTCGGACGCAGCCCCGGTTTAGGTATGGAGGCAATCGCCGACGAGCTGCGACAAGTTGGTATCGTGCTCCATAAGGAAGACATCAAAACGGTAGTGGTTGATACAAAGGCGAAGCACGTCGGCGGCGAAGAAGGCAAAGCATTAGCCGAGCTCTTAGGAGCGCGATATCTTTCCCTGTCGCGCTCGGATCCGAAACTTATCTACAACGCAATAACATCGGCGGTAGGACGGCTGGATGTCTGAAAAACGCGACAATGAGAATCGCGACAGGCGCGTGCTCGAGCTGTATGAGAAGGTTCTTGAGATCGAGCAGCGGCTGATACCGACCGGTTTGCATGTTTTTGGACGGCCATCGAATCAAGCTGAGACTGCCGATCTGCTGCGCATGGTCGCCTCATTCGATAGGCCTGAAATCGGAATCCGCTCGCTGCCGGATCTGGTGACTGAAGGTCTGGGCCTGGCGCCTTACACTGAATTGCTCCGGGAAAGCGTCTGTTTGGAGCAACGACTAAGGGAACGCGAGCAAGTTGAAGCAATCGTTACGAAAGCGATAACGATTTTTGCAGATGAAACGACCGATGTCGCAAAAGCATCCGCAATTCAATTTCTCGTGGAGTCTGCCTCCGTCCCCAAGGAAGAGTCCAACAAAGTATTCACATTACTGTCGAACATTCGGGTGAAGCTCGAGACTAACAACGAACTCGACGCTCTGGTTCGCGCTCTGAGAGGTGAGTACATCGAGCCCGGGCCTGGAGCTGACATAATTCAAAATCCGGACATTCTTCCCACCGGGCGAAATACTCACGCGGTCAATCCTTATTCAGTTCCATCGTCAACCGCATTTCGCCGAGCGGAGCCGGTTGCTCACGCCCTCCTTGAGCGCAACATTAAGGAAGCAGGGCGCTACCCGGAAACAATAGCAATGGTGCTGTGGGGTATCGACAACATCAAAACCGAAGGTGAGGCGGTGGCGCAGGTGCTTTGGTTGCTGGGTGTGAAACCGCGTCGAGATGCGATGAATCGAGCAACGGATATTGAAGTCATACCACTTGGGACACTAGGCCGTCCGCGGATCGATGTTGTTCTGACCGTCTCTGGGATATTCCGCGACTTGTTTGGAGCGACAATGGCGCTCCTGGACAATGCGATCCGCCAGGTAGCCGCACTTGATGAACCGGTCGACATGAATTTTCTTAGACGACATGTGCAGGAGCAAATTTCGAAAGACGGCTGTTCCTTCGACGAAGCTGCGGTTCGAGTATTTTCTAATGCAGCGGGCAATTACGGCACAAACGTCAATTTCATGGTTTTGGATAGCCAGTGGGAAGATTCCAGGGAGCTAGGCGATTTATTTGTCACTCGGAAGTGTTTTGCATACGGGCGGGATTCTGAGGGAAGGAATCTCGAGGGGCTCCAGGCGCAAAGGCTTCTCGAGCGCGCCTTATCCCGAGTCGAAGTCACGTACCAGAACATTGACACGACCGAAGTCGGAATCACGGATGTTGATCATTATTTTGAGTATCTTGGCGGCGTCTCGAAAGCGGTTGAGAAACAATCCGGAGCTCGCCCAAGAATCTACCTCTCCGATACTCTCTCTCCTGGATCCAAGATGCGAACGCTTGAAGAAACAGTCAGGCTCGAGACTCGAACCAAGACACTCAACCCAAAATGGTTTGAGGGGATGCTGCGGCACGGGTTCAGTGGCGTGGCTGAAATCGAGCATCACGTATCAAACACGTTTGGATGGTCGGCAACCGCCGACGCGGTGGACGACTGGGTCTACGATGAAGTTGCGGCGACATTTGTTCTGGACGAACTGATGCTCGATCGTTTGCGCTCGCTAAACCCGCATTCAGCCAGAACGCTTGTTGGACGGCTGCTCGAAGCATCGGGGCGCGGTTTCTGGTCTGCTGAGCAATCGGTGTTGGAGCGTCTCAGAGATATATTTTCATCCCTCGAAGATAAGCTGGAAGGCGTCACGGGCTGAGGAGATATTCATTACATTTCTCGGATCGCCGTTTTCGCTCCGGCCATTCCTCTTTTCTTCATTCAATTTGAAACTACCCTGTCAATTTGGTCGGTCATTCCTACGCTTCGCTGATTTTTAAGAGGTCGTGATCTTCTATTTATCTCGCATCTTACCTGCCCGTTACGTGGCACTGTCCTTGCCATAGTGCTTTCTGAAGACCGCACGTCCCGTTGCCGAACATTGAATGGTGCATGGTCTGAAATCACCCTGATAGGGCATTTGTTGAGCGCAGGGCCGCAAAAAACAGAATCTCTGATCCACCTGCCGACGCAATCGGAATCGGCTGGACCGGATACGCCTGCCCATTACAATTTGGTACAGGATAAGCCGGATAAATTTATCGATGAGCTCATATTTCTGGCCGCGCAGGTTTGTTCTGCACCCCTTGCTATATTGAGCGTTGTTCGGTCCGGCACGATTCGTCACATCTCCCGATCAAACGCCGCTGAGCTTGCCGGCGAAGATGCGTTGATTGCTCATGCCGCTTTAGAAGGCGTCGCTTTGTCTGTTATTCGGGACACGGTTATTGACTCCCGGTTTAGGGAATGTGTCCAGAGCATAGATCGCAGCGCGCGATTTTATGCTGGTACGCAGCTATCGACCCCCGAGGGCTACCGAATCGGCATTCTGTCAGTCATCGATCATCAACCGAGAGAGTTAACCGACGAACAGGAGCGAGCGCTGAAAGCGGTGGCCCAGGCAATAATGACAGCGTTAGAGCTTAAGAGAAAAGATCTGGAACTCGAGCAGGCAAGAGCTGAACAACAGCGCGCCCGAGAGGCCCTGGTGGCGAGCGAGGAGCGCAACTCGATGCTTCTTCGAGGCGCTAGTGATGGCTTGTGGGATTGGGATCTTGAGACGAACGAGATGCATTTCTGCGCGCGCTGGAAAGCAATGCTCGGCTACAAGGAAGACCAGCTGAGCAGCCATCCTGATGAATGGTTCAATCGCGTGCACCCGGATGATCTCGAACGAGTTCAGTCTGAAATCATGTCTCATCTCCTGGGTGTCACCACGCAGTTTCGCAGTGAGCATCGAGTGCGTCGCCAGGATGGGAGTTATCGCTGGATGTTGAGTCGCGGGTTGGCCGTGCAGAACTCGAACAGCTGTGTATCGCGAATGACTGGTTCTCTCACCGATGTCACCGAGCAGAAGCAAGCAGAGAAGCAGTTGCTTCATAATGCATTTCACGATGCATTGACCGGGCTTCCCAATCGAGCTCTTTTCATGGATCGATTGAAGCACTCTATTAGCGAAGTCAAGAACGCTGGGGCTTATTCTTTTGGTGTTCTCTTCCTGGACCTGGATCGCTTCAAGGTCGTGAATGACAGCCTGGGACACCAAATCGGGGATCAGTTGTTGGTTGCGACTGCGCGCCGAATCGAGGCGTGTTTGCGTCCGGGGGATCTGGTGGCTCGATTGGGAGGCGATGAATTTGCGGTTATTCTCGATCACGTCAGACATGTTAATGATGCGATTCATGCGGCTGAGAGGATTCGAGAACATCTTGCTGCTCCGTTCAACCTGAGCGGCCACGAAGTATTTATTTCCGCGAGCATTGGGATCGCGCTTAACCAGAGTGCCTCCGATGAGCCCGGAGAGATTCTGCGAAACGCGGATACAGCGATGTACCGCGCAAAGGATCAGGGGCGGGGTTGCTGGGAGCTCTTCGACAAGGGCATGCACGCACGCAATGCAGCGCTTTCACAATTGGAAACCGGATTACGCGGGGCGCTCGCACACGGCGAGTTCCGCGTGCACTACCAGCCGATAATATCGCTGGAAAGCTGGCGAATCAGTGGATTCGAAGCGCTGTTGCGATGGGAGCATCCGGAGCACGGATACATTTCGCCCTTGAAATTCATACCGGTAGCCGAGGAAGCTGGCCTGATAATTCCGATCGGACAGTGGGTGTTACGAGAGGCCTGCCAGCAGCTGAAAGCGTGGCAGGAACAATTCCCTTACGATCCTCCCCTATCGATCAGTGTAAATCTGTCCGGAAAGCAGTTCTCTCAACACGACCTTATTGATTGCATCTCTCAGATTCTTGAGGAGACCAATCTTGACCCTGGCACCCTGAACATCGAGATAACCGAAAGCGCTATCATTGAGAACATAGATGCCGCTGCGCTAATGCTGAAGCGCATTAAAGAGCTCGGAATTCAACTTTCCCTGGATGATTTTGGCACTGGCTATTCATCGTTAAGCTACCTGCATCGTTTTCCGATCGACACATTGAAGATCGATCGTTCATTTGTTTCGAGGATCAATCTTCCGAAGAACGTGGAGATAGTTAAGACGATACTGACGCTCGCCGGAAATTTGGGAATGGATGTAGTAGCCGAAGGCGTTGAAACCCGCGAACAAGTTCTTCAGCTAACGGGCCTGAATTGCGAATATGTTCAGGGTTATTTGTTGTCAAAGCCAATCGATGGACGGGCAATGCGCGACCTGATTAGTGAGGTCTACCATAAAGGGCTTGGGGAACATCGGACTGGAGCTGCGTAAATCTGCTACCCTATTGAGCATTCCTACGATCGCGGGCAGGAGTTACTCGGCATCGTTACCTTCCTGGAAGACCGGCTTATCTGAAACGGCGGATCAACACTACATCGTGACTCTGATTTCCGCCGACCAAGGCAACTTGCCTGCCTTCATGCGACCATGCAAAGTGGAAGATTTTTTCTGGGCTGACGTTTGCCAGGTGTCGTGCATCTCCGCCCGCGAGCGGTGGCACACCCATTCGTTTAACGGATAGGTCTGCGAACTGGCCGTCCGTCTCGCCTGACGGAGTGCGTGAGCGGGGCACTTACCTGAGTCCTGAAGCGTTCGATCAACCCGAAGAACGCGGCATCATGTGGTCGCGCAAACAAGACTTGAAGAGATTGAGCAAAGAGCGGCAGATCAAGCAGCGATAATCAGCTGCATGAGAGTATTCCAGCTGGCGGGGTTGGTTTTAGCTTAGGTAACAACTGTAAGGGCGGCCCTCCGTGGCCGCCCCTTGCGGAGATACTGTTTAACTAAGCTGTTCGTAAACCTGACAGTTTTTCGTCGAGGGGCGGCTACTGAGGGCCGCCCTTACAAGTGCAGCCTGAGCTATTCGTAAAACCGCCACCGAGTTGCAGTGCTGGTGAACGCATCTTCCGCGGTGGTGAATCCAAACACTACTTTGGGTCGGACGACGTAAACCGGTTCATCGAACCCTTCCATATCGTAGTCATACTTCGGCGCGTAAGCAGCCGCGAAGTGACGCTTCAATTCTGAATCGGTGACAACCGCGGCTTCGCCTTCGACGATGATTTGATCCTGATTGACCTCACAGGTGATCACGCATCTCGGATCCTCGGAAAGATTGCGAGCTTTGCGAGACTGACTGCCGGTGCTGAAGCAAAACATATCGTCTAACACAACGCCCCAAACCGGCATCACGTGAGGCGCGCCAGTCTGACGCGTGGTTGCGACCCAATAAGTATGTGCCGCTGATAGACGTTCGATCGCCCAACTCCATGGAAAGAGTCCTTGTCCTTCGTCTGAATCGAGGATGCCGTAACCTGGCATATTAGGCCGGCTTGCCACTTGTGTTGTCATCTTACCCCTCCTGCATTTTGACTAGTCCTGAGCATCTTTGAAAATAGTACCGTAGACTGTCCAGTCTGCGGAGTGCTCGAGCTCAGGCGATTCTTCGAGCGTAACGGGATTTAGACCCATTCCGCAGACTAGACAGTCTACGGTACTTCTGCCTAAACGTTTCCTCGCGCCGCGAGGAAATGAATAATAACGGATGGCCGGCGTCCCGTTCGGTGTAGGCTGGACCTGAACAATCCACCCACCGTGGGTGGGATTTGGACTTTTCTCACAGTCTCTGCCGTGGGGATTTGGACTTTTCGCACAGTCTCTGCCGTGGGTGGGATTTAGGATTTTTCGCACAGCCTCTGCGTTGATGGGATTACCGGAGAAGGCGGTCGGCTGCCTCCAGTAGGCTAATTATGAACTATCTACCACCTGCGTTGGCGCGATTACCAGAGAAGGCCGTCGGTTGCGTCCAGTAGGCTGAGTATGAACGATCAACCAACTGGGTTGGTGGGATTTTTCAGGCGGTCACTTGATTCGAGGGGCGAACGGTTATTATGATGAAAGCGTGCAAGCCTGCTCTCGAATCCCCCCTTTTGCTGGTTCCAGACCGAAGGGACAGTCATGATATCTCAAGAAGAGTTCGATAGATTCGTAAGGGATTACAACGAAGATTACCGGCTATTGCTCACTCGAGCGAGCCGCCGACACTATGATTGCCTGATAACTTCGTTCATGGTACTCAAGGATTTTTACAACATGATCCAGGTGAGTTACGACAGTGGACAGTACAAATTCAATGATCTTCCTTACCCCTTTTCTTTTCGAGCTGACTACGTACTACTGAGAAACCTGGGTTTTGATGACGAGGAAATTGCGAATATCTTTGGGTTTCTTCATTACGTTAAAGAGACTCAAGGCATGGAGTTTGAGGCTTGCCTCGAAGCCGGGACATTGGAGATGTGCTCCCGAGTGAGATAAACCGATGAGCCAAGCAGCGATTGCGGACGCGATTGAAAACAATATAGATCGTCTTATTGAGATCTGGACATCCATTGTGCGGGATGACCCGCGGATCGAATCTGATGATGCTTTGTCAAAGCCAGAGCTGATAGACCACGTTCCCGCGATCGTTCAGGAGATCTGCGCCTTGATTCGCAAAAACGAAGTCCCCGATGTGCGGAGCAGCCACGAGGCACGAGCTAATGTGTACATCCGATATCAACAGGGTTACAAGGGTCGCGATCTAATTCGGGAGTTATCTCTCTTGCGGATTACCTTGCTTGATCATCTCAAGGAGATTTCAGAGGATAAGGAACCTTTGTTCGATTCCGAAGAGGTTCACAACGCGAGCAAAATCTTAAATCTCTATCTTGATGAGGAGATGCGCTACGCCATCTCTGTCTACGGAAGCGCTCCGAGTGCGCCTGAAGCACCCGAAGCTAAAGCCTTGTGATGACGAAATATCAAAGGTCGTTAGGATCCTGATGACCTAAAGCAGGTTCATTGGTGTCGGATTATTCGGATCCTTGTAATCGTAAAACCCTCGGCCACTCTTCCGTCCATACAATCCCGCCATAACCATTCGTTTCAATAGCGGCGGTGGCGCAAAACGCTTCTCCTTGAATTCATCAAACATTATGTTGGCGATGTAATAGGTAGTATCCAACCCAACGAAGTCGCCAAGAGTCAGAGGCCCCATCGGATGCCCGCAGCCCAGTTTCATCGCATTGTCTATGTCTACAATCGATGCGACTCCTTCTTCAAGCGCTCTGATCGAATCGAGCATATAGGGCACTAATAAGCGATTCACAATAAAGCCGGTCCTGTCGGATGTTTGAACCGGAACTTTGCCGATCTGACGTCCGAACTCAGTCGCTGTGGTGAAGACCTCCGG
>Ga0126384_10002209_pt1 | contig 11808 bp, 12 predicted proteins | sample PanSoiMetPlot_36_FD_92543 | JGI IMG/M metagenome (GOLD analysis project Ga0126384, IMG submission 92543) | Tropical forest soil microbial communities from Panama - MetaG Plot_36 | ecosystem: Environmental > Terrestrial > Soil > Tropical forest > Bulk soil | place: Panama | collected 2016-02-17 | reverse complement strand
TGGGCTGCCGGCGAACCGGCTGCCTCGGTCATCCCTTCGGCGATCTCGAACGCGGTGTTCGATGCAACGGGCATGCGGCTGCGTTCGATTCCGTATATACTAGCCAAGGTAAAGGCGGCGATGCAGGGGAGCTGATGTGAAATGCAGAGCGCCCCGGCGCTCCGCTCTTCTACGTAGAACATCGGCCTTCTCAGACGATGCGTCCGGAGGTACTCGCAATGGTTAGTGTCGATTCAAAGAACTCCAAATGCACCATGCCGATAAAGCAAGGTGGGATCGCTACCCGTCTCGGTCGACGAAAATTCCTTGCTTCCGCAGCGAAGGGATTCGGAAGCCTGCTACTTGGGAAATTTGCAGCTCCAAAGATTGCGGGAGCGGCCCAACCTTCGAGCATCACTGCTCCCGCAGTGATGACAGTTAAATTCACCGACTGGGGTTGGCCGGAACCATACGAGCAAGTCTCCGACAAGTCGATGGAGTGGCTAAAAAGTAAAGGATGGTGGCCGCTCAGCGCCGGTTGGGTAGTTGTGTGGTCCGGCGAAGAGACCGTCAACAATGTCCTTCAGACGCAGAGATTGCTGGAAAAGCGCGGCATTGAAATGAACTGGCAAACCTTTGTCGCGGCAGGCTTTTCAAACGAGGCATTCATTCCAGGGCGAATCCAACTTGCCAGCACCGGCGCCTTGGGAGTGCTTGCTCTGTTGAGCAACAAGGTTCCGACCCGGGCCCTTGCGGTTCACTCTCCTGGCCTCACTCACGCTGCGACAGTTCCCCTTGCTTCACCGCTCAAGGGTCTTGCGGATCTAAAGGGCGCCAAAGTCCTGGGCCGTCCAGCAGTTGTAGGCACTACCACAGGATCTACTAATCATTTCGGTTTTATCGCTGCGGCGCATTACTTGGGTCTTACGGAAAACCAAGATTATACCCTTCGCAGCCTACCCCCTGGTGATTTGGCCACCGGTCCGAAAGGTGTCGACGTCTATACAAACTGGGAACCGCACGTTTCATATTCGACCGACATCCTGAAAGTCACACGTCTTCTGGAGACATTGAATCCATATTACGTCTATAGCGGCTACTATTACACACGACTGGAGATCGAAAAGAACGCGCCTGATGTGGTGCAGCTTATGACCGACGCATTTATCGAGGCGGTGTTGTGGGCCAAGGCAAACCCGGAGAAGACACTCACATCGCTTATGGGCAACCCTGCCTACGGTCGCCTCAATGCGGACCTAATCAAAAAGATGACCGAACGCTATCTCTTTTGGCCTAAACCGACTGCATACTATCCGTTTGACGAACTCGGAGGAATTTGGCCGAAGGAGGAAGCACGGATAAGCGAGTGGGCTTTCGAAACCGGTGCATCAAAAAACAAAGTAACCGCGGCCGATTGGCAGAATGTGCGGCGAACCAGTTATATGGATGCGACGTTTGAAAAGCTTGGGTGGAAGATTCCCGAAAGACCACCCTTCCTGTCGAAAGACTGGAACGGCGTCGGCAATTTGCCTTACAAACCATATGCGGCAGATCTTCTTCATGGTCCCGCCCCGTTTCCAGAGGCCGGCGAGTTGATAAAGCCGTGGACATTTATGGGTAAGACATATCATCCATGACTGGCGTCGCCCTGAATCACCGAACATCCAGCAGCGACGAAACACTTGCACCGGAGGCGCTACTTGCCGCCGCGATGGTGCCTCCGCGCCGAAAGCGATGGAGGCGGGCATTTGCCAAGATATCGCGGTATTGGCTGCTCGCGGCTTTTATTATCGTATGGGAATTGGTCAGCACTTTCGGGCAAAGCGTCAATCCACAACTCGATGTCATGCTCCCGCCACCAACAGCCTTGTTTTCAGCTGCACAGGATCTGTGGGCTCGCGGCGTCCTCATTATGCACATCGTGGACAGTCTACGCCGCGTGCTTGTGGCCGTCGGAGTCGCCGCAGCACTAGGTGTGCCACTCGGTCTCGCTATGGGCTGGTTTGAGGGATTTCACAGGGTGGTAGACCCGGTCATTGAATTCATCCGCCCGATCCCGCCACTCGCGTGGATTCCACTGAGTATTCTGTGGTTCGGCATCGGAGACGCGCAGATCGAGTACATCATCTTCTTGGCAGCCTTTTTTCCGATCGTGCTGAATTCTATGGCTGGTGCACGCGACACCGATCGCTATCTCGTACGCGCGGGACTCAGTCTCGGCGCGCGCCCACATGATTTGGTATTTACGGTACTTCTCCCGGGAGCGATGCCCAATATCTTCACTGGCCTGCGCATTGGGTTGGGAATCGGTTGGATGGCATTGGTGGCCGGCGAGCTGGTCGCCGCGCCTAGCGGGCTTGGTTACTTAATCAACAATGCCCGAACAATATTCCGCAGCGACTACATCTTGCTCGGAATGGTGCTAATCGGCGCATTAGGTTTGACGCTCGACCGCCTTATGCGTCACCTCATGCGAATTGTGATGCCGTGGCATCGAGGTCTCTAGGTCAAGTCGAAGAATTTTGAATGGCTCGGGTCGATGTCGCGCACATAAGTAAAGTGCATATGTCGGTGAAGGGCGAGCCGCTTGTCGCACTTCATGATGTGAGCTTCCACGTCGAGAATAACGAATTCTTCTCTATCGTTGGTCCGAGCGGCTGTGGCAAGACGACATTGCTAAACATCCTGGCAGGCTTTGAGAAGCCAACGCGCGGCGAGGCACGCGTTGACGGAGAGGTAATCAGACGACCGGGCTGGAAACGCGCGGTGGTGTTCCAGGAATATGCGCTTTTTCCATGGTATACCGTTATAGAAAATGTCCGCTATGGACTCCGCCGTAAACGGCTTCCCGAAGCCGAGCAAAGGCGGCTCATCAGGCACTATATTGAGCTCGTGGGCCTAGATGGCTTCGAGACGCGCTATCCGGGCGAACTGTCGGGCGGTATGCGTCAGCGCGTCAGTATTGCCCGCGCTTTGGCCGTCAACCCTCTTATCTTACTAATGGATGAACCCTTCGCTTCGCTCGACATCCAGACCCGCGAGTACATGCAGGACGAGTTGCTAAAAATCTGGCAGCGTGAGCGTCCAACGGTAATCTTCGTCACACATAGCATCGATGAAGCCATTAAATTGTCGGACCGGGTTGCCATTATGACGCCGCGCCCCGGGAGCGTTGCTGAAATCAAAACGGTAGAATTCGCACGGCCGCGCGATTTGACAGATCCTGCCATGGTGAGATTGGCAGCTGACGTAAAGCGCTGGCTACGGCGACAGGTATTCGATCGCAGTACCAATACGATCGATGCGACAGCTCATTAATTGTCCGCTGCGTTGCCCAAGGCACCATCTACGCCGTCAACGCATTACCGCGGAGATTGCCTCAGGGCACGTCACGACCTGAAGCGGATATTCGCCAGCCGACTTGCTGTAATCCCATAACCCATCACAGCTTCGCAGCGTTCTCTGCGTATTGAAGTAATGGCAACCACTTGTTGAACTCGGAATCGATCAAATCCTTAAGCGCGACCGGCGTTCGTTGTTCGGGAGACGGGACATCCACTCCGAGCGCACTCAAGCGCTTCAAAACGCCATCCTCAGCGAGCGTTTGTCCAACTGCGGAGTTCAACTTCCGAACGACAGCTTCAGGAGTCTCTCTGGGAGCAAAGAGCGCGGTCCATGCGTTGACCTGCAAATCAGGCATTGCCGCCTCTGACGAGGAAGGCACGTCAGGTAGAATTGGCAATCGCCGTGCTGCGGCCAACACCAATGCTCTGACTTTGCCGGATTTTATATAAGACGATGCGAGCACCGCCTGGTTAAACGCCGCATCGATACGGCTACCCATGAGATCCGCATCAGCATCGGGATCTCCCCGATAGGGCACGTGGATGATCTTTGTCTTCGCGACACTGTTAAAAAGCAAGTAGGCGAGATGGGAAATTGAACCAACGCCGGCGCTTCCCATGGTTACGGCTCGGTCGTTCGCTTTCGCGTAGGCGACAAAGTCTGACAACTTTTCACATGGTAAGTCCTTATTGATTATGAGGACCTCCGGTGTGTTGGCGACGAGCATTACAGGCGCGAAATCGCGCCGTGGGTCGTATGGTAGATCTTTGTAATTGCCGACGCTCGACACCTGAGTGCCGAGATTGCCTACCAAAATCGTGTACCCGTCGGGCGTGGCTCACGCTACCCGGGTCGCCGCAATCGTACCACCAGCCCCTGAAACATTCTCGACCACCACGGGTTGATCGGGAATTCGGCTGGCGTACTCAGCCAACAGCCTAGCAACGACATCAACCGCGCCGCCGGCCGAGAACGGCACGACGAGAGTGATCGCGTGGTTCGGATATTTCTGATCGGCGATGGCGATGCCTCTGGCCATCGCCAGGCCCGCAGAGCGGAAAATCTACTCGGCGAAACCGCGCGCGTCGCACTGTTATCGTTCTCGACCAAAGGCAGCGCGCAGCATGCGCGCATCGACAAAGTAACGCGTGCGCTCACGCTCGTCCGGCAATCCGCGCCTGGCCTCGCGGTCGACGGCGAGCTGCAAGCTGACGCGGCGCTAATTCCCGTGGTTGCTGAAAAGAAACTCAAAGCGCTCGGCGCGGTCGCGGGCCGCGCCAATGTCTTGATTTTTCCCGATCTCGATTCCGGCAATATTGGGTACAAACTCGTGCAATGGCTCGGCAGCGCCACAGCTATCGGTCCGTTCCGGCAGGGCTTTGCGCGCCCGATCAGCGATCTCTCGCGCGGCGCGAGCGTCGAGGACATCGTTACGACCTGCGCAGTGGTGTTGGCGACGGCGTAGCTTACAGACCACGCCTTCAGTCACGTCGTCAAAATGCCGCCATCGACCGGGATCGTTGCGCCAGTGATGAAGCTTGCCCGCGCTGAGGCGAGAAAAACCACCAGGTCGGCGACATCGCTAGTCATGGCGAAGCGGCCGAGCGGAATGCGCGGCAGTATTCTTTGTCGCGCATCCTCCGTGAGTGCAGCATGCGTCATCGCAGTGTCCACGATCGCCGGTGCTACGGCATTGACAGTGATGCCGCTCGGGCCCAGTTCGCGCGCAAGCCCCATGGTCAATGCCACGACGCCTGCTTTGGTCGCCCCATAAAGCGCATTGCCGACCGAACCGCCGCCGCGCATGGCAGAGATCGAGGCGATGTTGATGATGCGACCGGCCCGCGCTGTGGTCATTGCGGGGATTGCCGCGTTCACGCAATGAACGATTCCGCTGATATTGACTCGGGCGACCCGGTCGAATTCGCCGGCTGGCAAATCCGCGACCGGGCCGACCGACAACAGCCCCGCCGCGTTGACGAGGATGTGCGGCGCGCCAGCTTTTCCCCGGACGGCAGCGAAAGCTTTTTCAACGGCGTCATTGTCGCCAACATCTACGGTGACCGCGTGGCCGGAGCATCCGCCGCGCCCAATCGATGCGGCGACACGCTCGGCGGCGGTTTGGTCGCGATCGGCGACAACGATGATGCAGCCTTCCACTGCCAGTGCGCGGGCAATGGCTTCGCCAATGCCGGTGCCGCCGCCGGTGACGAATGCGACGCGCCCATTGAGATCGAGGTCCATTTTGTTACTTTTCGTTCGCTCCGCGGCTATGCCGCTTTGAGGACTTTTTGATCGACAGCGATGTCACTGTTATGCCGATCCGTCATCGCGTAGACGCAAAGCGCGCTGATGCAGCTCACCACCAGGACGTAGAGGCAGATCAGCCACGGTTGGCCACTGCCTAGCTGCAGCAACGCCGTCGCGACGAGCGGCGTCGCTCCGCTCGCGAAGATCGCCGAGAACTGATAGACGAACGAGATGCCGGTATAACGCACCCGTGTATCGAACAGCTCGGAGAAGAGAGCCGCCTGCGGACCATAGATCGCCGAATAGACGAAGCCGAACGGCACTGCGACCGCGATGGCGGTCAACAACGTCGATTGCGCTCCCATTAGCCAGAACATCGGGAACCCCAGCACGCCGATCAGAAGCCCGGCGGTGCCGAACAATAGGCGGCGTCCGACCCGGTCCGACCATCTGCCGCAGATCGGTAGCATAACAATCATAATCGCCGAGGAGAGCATGACTGCTGTAAGCGCGCTTTGCCGCGGCATGTGCAGCGTGCCAGTCAGATAGCCGACGATGAACACGCCGTAGATATTGAAGGTCACCCCCTCAATGTAGCGTGCGCCGAGGCCGAGGATTGTGTTCTTAGTGTGGGTGCGGAACAACTCAGCGATTGGTACCGTCACGATTTTGTGCTCTCGCTGCGCTTTTTCGAATGCGGGCGTCTCCAGGATACGGAGTCTGATATAAAGCCCGATGCCGACGAGGACCGCGCTGAGTAGGAAGGCAATGCGCCAGCCCCAGGCGAAGAAATCAGCGTTATCGAGAAACGACAGCGGGGAAACGAGACCGGTGCTGAGCAGGAGTCCAGCCGGCACGCCGACTTGGGGCCAACTGCCGAAAAAGCCGCGCCGGCCGCCGGGCGAATGTTCGACCGCCAACAGCACGGCACCGCCCCATTCGCCACCGATGCCGATGCCTTGGAAGATGCGCAGAGCCAGTAGCGTCAGCGGCGCCCAGATTCCTGCCGCCGCGTAGGTCGGTAGAACCCCGATCAGGAACGTCGCAATTCCCATGATCAATAGCGTCAGGATCAGCACCGTTTTGCGGCCAATGCGATCACCGAAGTGGCCAAACACGACGGCGCCGATCGGTCGCGACATGTGGCCGACGAAGAACGTCGTGTAGGCAAGCAGTGTCCCGATGAACGGATCGAATTCTGGGAAGAACAGCTTATTGAGCACGAGCGGCGTCATAACGCCGTAGAGAAAGAAATCATACCACTCGATCGTGGTGCCGATTGCGCTGGCGAAAGCGATTGTCTCCATCGACATCGGCTTTTTTTCTGTTTGGGACGTCTGCATAGTTTCCTCCCCGAGTTCACTCTTCGTCTATTTCCTTGCCCGTTCAAGCCAGCGGCAGCGCCAGCAGTGCACGTGCCTCAGCGCAGCTCGCTGCGCGGCGACCGTATTCCCCGCACAGGCCGGCTAGCCGCGCCACCAATTCCGCATTGCTGCGGGCGAGCCGGTCCTGGTCAAACTTGATGTTGTCCTCGAGCCCGGTGCGCACATGGCCGCCGAGTTCGAGGCACCAGCGATTGACTTCAAGTTGGTGGCGCGCGATGCCGGCGGCAGACCAGGTTGAGTCGGGCATGATGTCCTTGAGTTCACCGACCAAAAATTCCAACAATTTGCGGCGTGCCGGAAGCGCATTGGGAATACCCATAACGAACTGAACCTGACACGGGCGTTTGAGCAGCCCGCGGTCCGCCATGGCCTTGGCGTTGTAGAGCATCGCCACGTCGAACACCTCTATTTCGGGCTTGACGTCGTATTGCAGCATCGCGCGCGCCAGATCCTCGACGAGTTGCGGCGGGTTCTCGTAGATCTGCTTTGGGAAATTCACCGAGCCGGTGGCAAGCGACGCCATATCCGGTTTCAGATGTAGCATCTTGCCGCGCTGGTTTTGCTCGCGGCCGCGGCCGCCGGTTGAAAATTGAATGATCATGCCGGGGCAGTGCTTGACGATGCCCTCCTGTACCTGCGCGAACAGTGCCGGATTGGAACTTGGTGTCTCGTCGCGATTGCGCACATGGATATGCGCGACACTCGCGCCAGCCTCGAAGGCTTCGTGCGTCGATTCGATTTGCTCGCTCGGCGTGACGGGGACCGCGGGTGTGTCCGCCTTGCGCGGAATGGCGCCGGTGATCGCAACGGTGATGATCGCGGGAGTGGTCATGGTCATGCCGGTGCTGGCCGCCGGATGAAATAAAAGGAGCGAATGCTCGGCCGTAAGGCAATCTCCTTCATGAGCGTGATTAGCGGCGTCGAGGCCAGCGGATAGTCGATGCTGATCGGACCCGCCGCTTTCAACGCCTTGTATTCACGGTCCGAATAGAACGCCGCAAGCAAGAGAGCGTCGTCCGAGGCGAACGGGCCGCGCTCTCGCCGCACGCGTGGAATGCCGGGCTCAATCAGATTGCCCGGCCGGGCCGTGGTCGGCTTCGCGCCCTTGCTGATGCGGTCGTACAAATTCGGCTCGATCGGGCCGGCGATCTCGCCATAATAACCGAGCACGTATTTGCGTACCTCATCGGGCACCGTGGCATAGCGCTCCTTGCCCATAACGTTGAGCACCGCCTGGGTCATCACGAATTGCGCGAACGGGCTGACGATGATCGGATAGCCGAGATCGTGCCGTACCCGTGCGGCTTCCTCGAGCACGTTGGGCAGCCGATCGGCGATGCCGAGCGGCTCAAGCTGCGATTTAAGATTGGACACCATACCGCCTGGCATCTGGTGCTGGTAATGAAAGGCGTCATATTCGGCGATGCGTCCGACCGGTTTGCCTTCGCGGGCAGCGATGTAGCGGAGCCGTTCGGCGACTTCTTCAACGGGCGAGAGATCGACCGGGACCTGAAAACCCCCACGCCTTGCATTGTACACGAATGTCTCGGTGGCCGGATGGGACGCGCCGTTTGCCAAGGTGGAGGTCGCGGTATGCACCACGTCGACGCCGAGCTCGATTGCGCGGCAGGCCGTATGCGGCGCCAATCCCGTTAAGCAATGAGAATGAAGATGCAGCGGCAGCGCGCCGCAAACAGCTTTAAGCGTGGGTACCAGCGTCTGGGCGCGTTCGGGCGTGAGGAGTCCGCTGGGATCCTTGATAAAAACGGCATCGACACCGAGCTTGATCAGTTCGCGTGTCTTGCGGGCAAAATAATCGTCGCTGTGGACAGGGCTGAGCGTGTAGACGACACCGCCCGCGGTATAGAGGCCGGCGCGCTTGGCGGCCCGCACCGGCACCGTCATGTTGCGCATATCGTTGAGCGCGTCATAGGGCGTGTGATAGCGGATGCCATTGGCAAAAATCCGCTGCGCCGTCAGTTCGACGATGTCGTCCGGAAAAAACTCGAAGGTGAACAGGCTTTGCCCGCGAGTCATGACGATCAGCGGCGTCTTTTTCACCCAGCCACTGAGAATGCGCATGCGCTCCCAGGGGTCTTCGCGCAGATAGCGCACGCACACGTCAAACACCGCGCCCCCCACTAGATCGATCGCCTCGAAGCCGGCGCGATCAAGGCGCGGTGCGATGTCGGCCATCATCGCTGTAGTCATGCGCGTTGCCCACAGGCATTGATGCGCATCGCGCAACGTTACGTCGACTAACTGTATGGTTTTATCGCCGCGCATCAGTGGACTGCCGTCTGCAATTGCTCTTCCACCCAGCGGGTATGAATTTCGGCGCGAGCAAATTCTGGCCGCCGCACCAGATCGGCATGGAAGTCCACCGTTGTAGCGATGCCGGCAACGTCAAACCGCGTCAACGCCGATGCCGCCATTGCGATGGCGCCCTCGCGATCGCGCCCGGTCACGATCAGCTTGCCGAGCATGGAATCGTAATAGGGTGGCACGACGTAATTCTCATATACGTGGCTATCCAGCCTAATGTCCTTGCCGCTCGGCGGTCGCCAGCGCTTGAGCATTCCCGGTGAGGGACGGAAATCGTGCGCAGCATCCTCGGCATTGATGCGGAACTCGATCGCGGTCGTTCCGCCGGCCGCTTCGGCCGACCGGAGCGAAAGTTGCTCGCCCGCAGCGACGCGAAATTGCTCCGCCACGAGGTCATTGCCGGTCACCATTTCGGTCACCGGATGTTCTACCTGAATGCGAGTGTTCATTTCGATGAAAAAGAACCGCCCGCTCGGAACGTCATAGATGAACTCGACCGTTCCAGCATTGACGTAATCGATTGCGCGGACCAACGTCAGCGCTGCGTCGGCCATCGCGCGCCGCGCGGGACCATCGAGCACCGGCGACGGTGACTCTTCCACGAGTTTCTGATGCCGCCGCTGCACGCTGCAATCGCGCTCGCCGAGCTGCGCATAATTGCCGTGGCTATCGCCGAAAACCTGGACCTCGATATGGCGCACTCGCGGGAAAAAACGCTCGAGATAGACATCGGGGCGGCCAAATGCGGCTTCCGCCTCCGCACTGGCTTGCTCAAACAGTTCGACAAAAGACGAGGCGTCGGCGACCACGCGCATGCCCCGGCCGCCGCCGCCCGCGCTCGCCTTTAGCAACAACGGAAAGCCGATTTCGACCGCCCGCGGTTTTGCTATCGACGCCGAGGCAAAGCCTGCTTCTGAACCTGGCACAACCGGGATGCCCAAAGAGGCCGCAGTCTGCCGCGCCGCGACCTTGTCGCCCATGCGCGCAATGGCCTCGGAATTGGGTCCGATGAAAGTCAATCCGGCTTCGGTGCAACGGGCAGCGAAGGCGCTGTCTTCCGCCAGGAACCCATAACCCGGATAGACCGCGTCGCATTGCAATGACGAGGCGATTTCGATCAGCGCCGCGGCATTGAGATAGCTCAGCTTCGGCGGTGGCGGTCCGATACAGAGCGCATGATCGGCCGCCCATCGATGCGCAGAGTTGCCATCGGCTGTAGAATAGACCGCAATGCTTTCCAGCCCGAGCTGTCGGCAGGTCCGAATGGCGCGAAGGGCGATTTCCCCGCGATTGGCGATTAATACGCGACGCAATGCCGTCTCCTTATCAGGCGGCCGCCCATTTTGCCTCCCCGTCGCGACTGTCGCACCAAAAAATCGTATTGCAAGAGATTTGCAGTTGATTTTTGATGTGCATGAGACGGCGATCAAGGTGCGCTGCGGCGCTCCGCCGCGTCGTGTTGCGGCAACGATTGACTCAGCGGCGAACAACGCATAGCGAGGAACGTCCGTGGCTCTGAGCTATGACGAGATTGCCGAAATTCTGAAAATCATCGACGGCAGCTCCTGCGATGAAGTGATCATTGATACCGCCGACATGAAACTCGTGGTGCGGCGAAACAGCGCCGGCGCAGCTCACGTCGTGCAAGCGGACGACGCGCCGGTTATCGCATCGCACCCCCCCGCCCCGCCGCCGCCCGCCACGGCCTCCGTCACGCCGTCGAGCACAAGCACTCAGCCGAGTCCATCCGCCACGACCGTGGCGAAGGCGCCGCACCAGGCCGAGGTTGTGGCGCCGATGGTCGGCACCTTTTACCGCGCGCCGGCGCCGGATGCTCCGCCCTTCGTAGAGATCGGCAGTATGGTTCACAAAGGCCAGCCGCTCTGCCTGATCGAGGTGATGAAGCTTTTCACCACGATTGCCTCCGACTATGACGGCCGCGTAGTCCAGATCGCTGCGGAAAATGGTGAATTAGTCGAATACGGACGAACACTGTTCGTTATCGAACCGACGCGACGCGCTCGGGGCGATCACCCATAGCGCGAATGCGGCGCAGGACGACATCGCCGTAGATGCGATCATGATCCCGGACGAGGTAGCCCGGCGCTTCATCCCAAGGGAATGCCTCAGTGAGCTGGCGTGCGATCCATTCCACTGTCGGATTTTGTGTCACGTTAATCCAGACCAGCTCTCTACGGTCCTGTCCCTTCCGAAAATCAGATCCGCACGTAGCGATGGTGCAGTCCCGCCAAGATGGGAATGGCGGCAATGGTACCGTATCGTTGGATCGCTCGACCTAGCGGTGCATCCTTGTGCAAGGATAAGTGCGTCCGCGATTGATTGTAATACGCTGCATAGGCGCAAAGAATTCGCCTTAGGTGCGCCTCGCCGAAGATGAGCATTTGATCCAGGCACTCGCGGCGCAATGTGCCAATCAGACGTTCCACATAGCCATTTTGCCAGGGCGATCGAGGAGAGATCGGTCGGTCCCGAATCCCCATGGCCCCTAACCGGTTCCTGAAGA
>Ga0126384_10002208_pt1 | contig 11808 bp, 12 predicted proteins | sample PanSoiMetPlot_36_FD_92543 | JGI IMG/M metagenome (GOLD analysis project Ga0126384, IMG submission 92543) | Tropical forest soil microbial communities from Panama - MetaG Plot_36 | ecosystem: Environmental > Terrestrial > Soil > Tropical forest > Bulk soil | place: Panama | collected 2016-02-17 | reverse complement strand
TCCTCGACCTTGGCGTGTCGCGCGCTGTCGATGAGCCGCCGCCGGGCCACGGTGAGGAGCCACGCCTCCGGCTTGGCGGGAACACCGGTACGCGGCCACGTATGGAGGGCTTCTAGGAAGGCGTCGCCGAGCGCATCCTCGGCCGCCGCCACATCCCGCGACCATGCGGACAGATACGCGATCAGCTTGCCGTACGAGGCTCGGGCCGCGAGCTCGGCCGCCGCGTGGCTCACATGGCGAGGTTTGGCCGCACCTCGACGCCAGCACTCGCCGCGGCGGGGCATTTCGCCGCCCACTCGAGCGCTTGGTCGAGATTTGGCACGTCAACGACGTAGAAGCCGCCTACCTGCTCCTTGACCTCGGCAAAGGGGCCGTCCTGGACCAGCCGCTTGCCGTCGCGCTTCCGTACCGTGGTCGCCGCGGGCGGGGGCTGTAGACCGGCGCCCCCGATCATGACGCCCGCCTCCATAAGCGCCTGCGTGTAGGCGCGATAGGCGCCCCAGTAGGCGTCCTTGCGGACCGCGTCCGTGCGCGCGCTGAAATCCGACTCGCTCTCGTAGACCAGGATCGTGTATTTCATGGCCTTTTCCTCCGTCATGGATGAGTGGAAGTGTCCCCGCCTTCACTTCCATGACGTGCGACCGGACCGCATTTCGACAGGGGCGTCAGCGATCCTCCTTCGCAGCGCCTCCCGCTCGGCGGGATCGCCCAAGTACCCGATTCGCGCGGTCTTGGGGCTTGCTGCGAGGTGGCGCACTGAGAAGCCCGAGAACACGAGCTACGGCAAGCGCAGCACCTGGCATCATCCGGTGGTTGCCGCCGCGGCGGCGCACGCATAGGTTGCCAGGCGCCGGTCAGCGGCCACGAGAGCAGCCGGGGTGCGGGCGGCCATCGCACGCAGCCGCTCCCTCTCGCCCAGATGCCACCAGCGGCGCCATCCCGTGGCGAGCGCTTCGACGTCGCCATCCGTTGCCGACTCCGGCTGGCCGACGAGTTCGTCGAACCGGCGCAGTCGTGCGCTTTCGGCCGGGGTCGGCACGTGCGGAAGACTTAGACAGAGCACCCGGAGCGACGAGGCCTTGCGGATTGCCTGTGTGGGATCGAGCACTTTGGTCAGGTCTCTGGCCCCAAGGCTTCGAGGTCGGCTCGATCTTGAGTGGATCCTCGCAGTTGCTTGAGGACGCGAAGACCTGCGAGGCTCGCAATTGACAGACGCCCCTCCTGCCATTCGATGCTTTGCCGATCGGTCAGGAGCGACGCGAGGCCGGCATCGTTCGGCACGAGGAGATCGAGAGGGACCAGATCGCGGTCCTCGATCTTGATCAATCGTTGGATCTCCAGTCGCCCTCCGGCCACGGACATGGGAGTTCCAGCTTGCCGGAAGCCGAGCGGCGCGAGCCGCTCCACGGCGCGAGACAGATCGCCGCGCGCCAGGAGAATATCGACGTCCTCTGTCGCACGCGGCGTGGCATAGATGGACACGGCCAGCCCCCCAACCAGCGCATAGGCGATGCCTGCCGCATCGAGCGCCTGCACGATCCCGCGGAGCTCGGCTTGAAGGTCAAGCGCCACGAGCCGAATATACCCGATGGCGCTCTCACGGAGAGAGCCATTGCCTGCCGCTCTATCGCCGATTCATCGTCAGCGCTTAGTTGACCAAGCCCTCGCGATCGAGCGCCGCCCTGAGCCGGGACTCCTCCACCCGCACCTGCACGCCCGCGCGCTCTTCCTGGAGGCTCATGGGAATGCGCGAATCGCGCTCGCCCCAGCCCCGATTCAGCGCCTCCGTCAGCTCGGCCAGCGCGAGGTTCGCCACGCGCATGGGCACGTTCATCTCGCGCCCGAGTTGCGTGGCGAGGCTCACGTCCTTGTGGGCGAGGCGCAGCGCGAAGTTCGGCGGATCGTACTTGCCGCGGAAGAACTGGTGGGGCATGCGATCGAAGGTGCGCTGGCGGCCGAGGGCGCCCTGGCGCACCGCTTCCCACAGCGCGAGCGGCTCCACCCCCGCCTTGACGCCCATAGTGAAAACCTCGGCGAGCGCCGTCTGGATCGCGTAGCCCGCGCAGTTGTGGACGAGCTTGGTGACGGAGCCCGCGCCGATGGGACCCACGTGCACGGCCTGGTCGCCGATGGAGTCCAACACCTTCTTGTGCTGGAGGAACACGTCCTTGTCGCCGCCCACCCAGAGCGCCAGCTTGCCGGAGCGCGCGCCACTCGGCCCGCCGCTCACCGGCGCGTCGAGGAGATGCACGCCCTTCTCGGCAAAGACGCCGTGCACACGTCTCACTACCGTCGGCGAGTTCGTGGTGAGATCGAAGTAGACTTTGCCTTTGCTCATTCCGGCCAGGAGGCCGTCCGGACCGAGGGCCACCGCTTCCATCTCCGGCGGGCCGGGAAGCGAGGTCAGCACCACCTCGGCGGCTTCCGCGACCTTGCGCGGGGTGTCGGCCCACGTGGCGCCGCCGGCCAGGTGCGGACCCGCCGCCTCGCGCCGGATATCGTGCACGACGGCCTCGAAGCCGCCCTTCTTCATCATGTTGGACGCCATGCTGGCGCCCATGATCCCGAGCCCGATGAATCCGACCTTCATGATGGTCTCCTACTTTGTCGCGTCGAAGACGTTCGTTGCGATCCGGGCCGCCGTCATGGCGGTGGGCCAACCGGAATAGAAGGCGAGATGGGTGATGAGTTCGCCGATCTCCTCCTTGGTCACGCCGTTGCCCAGCGCGCGCTCGATATGGCCCTTGAGCTGATCGCTCCGGTACATGGCGGTGAGGGCGGCCACCGTGATGAGGCTACGGTCGCGTTTGGAGAGACCGGGGCGTTCCCACACGTCGCCGTAGAGGACCTTCTCGCTCAGGTCGATCAGTTTGGGGACGGTGCCGCGAACTTCGTCTCGCGCCGACGTTGCCGATGCGGGTGTGGGCATGTTCTCTCCTCTCCGGAGTTCAGCGAGCTCGCCCCCTCACCCTGCCCTCTCCCCCTCCGGGGGCGAGAGATTCGGAGGGTGAGGGTGGCGATTCTGCGGCTCAGGCGATCTTGACGATACCGGGCTCCATGGTCTGGAAGCGGTCGGCCACCTGCGGGTCGTGGCCAGCCACCACGAGCTTCTCCTTCCCCGCCAGCGAGTCGATGGTCTCGAAGGCGTCGAGCATCTCGGGCAGGCTCGTGATGATTTGCACGGGCTGACGGGTCTCCACGTTGTGATAGAAGTGCGAGGCATCGGAGGTGAGCACCACCGTGCCGCGCTTCGTCGCCACGCTCACGATCTGGAGTCCCGCGGTGTGTCCGCCCACGCGGTGCACGCGCAGGCCCGGGAACACCTCGCGGTCGCCCTCGATCATGCGGATGCGCTGGTCGTAGTTCAATGTAACGAGCCCGGCGAGGGAGGGCACGTTGGCCGAGCCGCGGAAGGCCGGCGTGCCCGCGTAGGGCCCGGTCCAGAACGACACCTCCTCTTTCTGGATCCAAAATTCCGCGCTAGGGAAGAGGCTGTGGCCTGCCCAGTGATCGTAGTGGAGGTGGGTGATGAGGCAGAGCGGAATGTCCCCCGGCTTGATGCCCGCGCGCTCCACCATGGAGGCGGGCGTGACGTAGTTGCGCATCTCGCGCTTCTGCGCCTCGTCGCCGAGGAAGCCCGTGTCCACGAGCACGGGCTGCGGTCCGCCCAGGACGAGCCAGACGAAATAGTGGAGGGTGAGCTTGTCGTGCGACGACTCGCGGTAGAAGAACTGGCACTTCGTGGTGTCCCGTTCCGAGTACTTGAGCGCGTACACCTCGTACATGGCGATCCTCCCAGGTCCGGGAGTCTACCCTAAATTTGTCCTAGAGCGAGGCGGGACGACGCGGTGAGGCCGGCCGAGCGACCGTCCGCGCGGAGGACGTCCCGTCACCGACGACGCCGAGGCGCAACACGGCCGGCCTCAACGCGCGCCGGCGTCAGGAAGGCGGCGAGGTGGCGCTGCACGCGCTGGGCAGCGGGCCGAAGGCTTCCTGCACGAGGGCCCGCGCGCGCGTCACGTCGACCTGGTTCGCGCGCTGACACGGCGTGGTCTCGGCGAGCACACGCTCCGGGTCCTGCCACAGCCGATACTTCTTGAACTTGTCCTCGAACTCGATGCCGAGCCCGCGCGCGAACACGGAGAGGTAGTGCTCGATGGTGATCGAGCTCTCCGGCTCGAACACGGACAGGTAACGCTGGCAGCCGTGATAGATGGTGGCGAGGGTGTCCGCGCCCGCGTCGAGAGCTCGCGCGATCTCGTCGCGCGCCATCTCGTCCCACACCGCCGGGCCGACGTGCTGCTGCACGGCGGGCGTGCAGCTCCGGCCGAAGCGCGGATCGGGCTCGACTTCGACGTAGCGCAGTCCCGGCACCGCCTCCAGGAGCCGGCGTCCCGCGAGGCCTTCGCTCGCGCGGGCGGGGCTCACGTTGTGATAGTGGAGCGCCACGGTGGCCTCGACCCGTCGGGTCAGGTCCAGCTCGGGGAGCTTGCCCACGAGGAACTCCGCGGCGTGGCTCACGCGGTAGGGCAGCCGCGCCTGGCGGACCTCGTCGTAGAAGTAGATACAGGACGGGCACCACATCACCACCTCGTCTGGCTGATAGCGCTCGAAGAGCTTGACAGTGTGATCGGCCATGCCGCCCGCGGCCGCCGTGTCGCCCTGCTGATGGTGCACGATGCCGCAGCAGTACGTCGGCCCGCCCACCGCGACGTAGTCGAGGCCGAGGTGGTCGAAGATCGCGTTCACGGTCTGGATCATGTGCGAGGTGCGGAAAACATTGCAGCCGAGGTAGAGGACGATCTGGTGCCGCTCCCCCTCCGCGGGCGGGGCAGTGAGCCGCGACGCCGTCTCGCCGGGCATGTTGAGGAGATCGCGGGTGATCGCGATCTCGTCGAAGTAGCGCTTGTAGTCGTAGGCCATTCGCCTCTCCCGTTCAGGGACGCGGGTCCCGGCTGCCGGCTGCACGAGGGGCGCCCCCGGCTCTAGGCGTCTCACCCCTCGACCCGAAGGAGAAGCGTAGCTCAAAGCCTGCTGCCGCGGCGGTCGATTTTCCGCGGCGGGAAGGCGAACAGCGCTACGACTTCGGCGTGATCACGAACCGGAGACGCGCCTCCGGCTTGTCGTAGCGCACGAAGGCGTCCTGCACGTCCTGCGCGGTGAAGCGCTGGTACTGCTCCTGGGCTTCCAGCACGTCGTCGATGGTGAGCCCACGATAGTCGAGGGCAGCGAGCCGGCCCAGCCAGAAGCCCGGGGTCTTGAGCACCTCATCCAGGAGGGTGGCCGTCTGTTTCTTGGCCACCGTCAATTCCTCCGCCGTGGGCCCGTCCTTGTAGAACTCCGCGTACATCTGCTCGAGGGCGGCGGCCAGCTTCTGCGCCTTGTCGGGATCGGTGGGCGCGGCGGCGGCGAAGAGCCCGAACCCCGGATACACCACGGCGGGCTCGGAGGAGGCGTCGATGCTGTAGACGAGCTGCTGCTCCTCGCGGATGGTCTTGATCATGCGGGTGCTCAACACGCGGGCGGCCAGGTTGAGGAGCCGCGTGTCGCGCACGTTGCGGAGGTCCGTGCCGAAGAAGCCCGTGAGCACGGCGGCTTGGGGGGTGAGGATCTCCACGGACTCCGCCAGCGCAAGAGGGCCCTGCGGCTTGGTGATGGTGCGCAGGTTGGCGAGAGTCTTGTCGTCGATGCGCGGCCGCGCGTGGAGCGAGCCCACGTACTTCGTCACCAGACGCGTGGCCGTCTCTCGGTCGATGTCCCCGACCACCGCCACCTCGATCGGCGCCTCGGTGATGAGCCGTTTGAGCCAGGCCTGAGCGGCCGGACGGCCGAGCGCGCGCACCTGGTTAGCGGTGAGCGACTTGGGGCGCGTCTCGTCGGTGGGGTAGATGACGCTGGCGCTACGGTCGGCCAGCACCTGCATGGGCCGGCTCTTGCGCTGGACGATGCGCTGGAGCTCGGCGTCCTTCCACTGGTCGAGGGCGGGCTGCTCGATCACGGGATCGGTGAGAAGGAGATACGCGAGCTGCATCCCCCGGTCGAGATCCACGGGATCGCCCGACACGGTGAGGCTGAGGGAGTCGCCGGAGGCGCCGCTGCGCACGCGCACCTTGGCCCCTGTCATGAGGTCACGGATCTGGGTGCTGTTGAGCTTGCTCGAGGCAGGACGCTCCCACGCGCGCAGAGCGGCCTCGGTGATCCCTCGGTTCGCCGCCGTCTCCTGGATGGGGCCGCCGGCCAGGGCGATGACGATGCTCGCCTCGTTCTTCCGCTGGTCCATGGCGCGGTGATGCACGCGCACGCCGTTGTCGAGCCACATCGAGGTGACGCCGCTCGCTGCGTGGGTGGTCGTCTCCACCACCGTGCCGCCCTTGGGCATGGTGGTGAGGAGCTTGGTGGCGCGCGCCACGTCGAGAGGCTTGCCCGGTTTCACGTTCACCGCGGCGCGGCCGAGAGCGAGGAAGTCCGCCTCGGTGGGTGGATCGTCGCTCGCCGGCAGCTCGGCGATGAAGAGGGTGCGGGTGGGATCGAAGTTGACGGTGAAGGCGTCCGAGATCTCGCGGGCGGTGATGCCGGGCAGGAGCTTCTGATACAGGGCGAGGCTCTGGGCGGCCGACATGGGACGCGTGCCGCGGGAGACCTCGCCGTTGAGCTGGCGGAGTACCTCGCGGGCCGTGCGGGTGGCTTCCCGGCGCACCGACTCCTCGGCGTCCGCGACGATGGCGGTGCGCGCGTCGGCGAGCTCGCGCTCGCTGAAGCCGTGCAGGCGCGCGCGCTGGAGCTCGATGCCGAGGTCCTTGATCATGGCGCGCCAGGTGCCCGGACGCCCCGAGGCTTCCACGGTGAACATGCGCAGGGTGCCCGGCCACTCCTGGATCGACGCGTCCGCGTCGAGGAAGGCGGCACGGCCCGCCGCGATCTCCGCGCTCATCCGCCGGCGGAAGGCCCAGGTGCCGATGCTCTCCACCAGCTCGCGGCGTTTCTGGCCCACGGTGAGGGCGGGACCGCGCGGGGGCTCCAGCCGCACGATGGAGACCTCCGACCGCGTCAGCTCGGGATCGGTGACCACGATGGCGCGCTGAGCCGCGGTGGTCTTCACCCCCACGTCGCGGGGCACTGGCTTAGATTCCGTGCGCCCGCTGCCGAACTCCTTCTGGATCACGTCGGCGACCATGACGGGATCCGTGTCGCCCACCACGATGACCGTCATGTTGCTGGGAACGTACCAGCGCGCGTAGTAGTCGCGGAAGTCGTCGGGCCCCACCGACTTGATGGTGGGCTCGATGCCGATGGGCAGGCGCCGGCCCAGGGTGGACTCGGGGGCGAGACGCTCGAAGATCTGGTCCTGCACCCGCTGCTGGGCGCTCGCCCGCGCGCGCTTCTCCTCCAGGATGATCTGGCGCTCGCTGTCGATCTCGGCGGGAAACAGGCTCATGCGCAAGCCGACGTCGGACATGTAGAGCATGCCCTTCTCCACGCTCTCGCGGCTGCCGCCGGGAAGGGCGATCTGGTAGGTCGTCTGGTCGAAGCCCGTGAAGGCGTTCTGGTCACGGCCGAAAGAGAGGCCGAGCGACTGGAAGAAGGGAATCACCGCCCCGGGGGGGAAGTTGGCGGTGCCGTTGAACGCCATGTGCTCGAGGTAGTGGGCGAGCCCGCGCGTGGACTCCGTCTCGTTGAGGGAGCCGCTGGAGACGTGGAGCCAGATGGCCACGCGGCCTTCGGGATTCTTGTGCTGCCGGATGATGTAGCTGAGCCCGTTGGGCAGCGTACCCATGACGAGGGCGGGGTCGACGGGCAGCTTTTCATCGCTCGGGGACACCGCTCGCGCGGGGGCCAGCGACGTGAGGAGCAGGGCGACGGTCAGCACCGGAATCAGGAACACTCGCATGCCACACCCTCCGGAGACGTGAATGGGATCCGGGCGCCTCAGGGCTGGGGCGCCCCGGTCGATTCATAGTATCGCTGGATGTCGAAAAGCGCTCTGTCGAGTTGGTGGTGGCAGAGGGCGACCGCGTCCAGGAGCTTCTTGAACTCCTCCTCCCCACCCCCCAGCTCCTCGCGATGGGCCAGCTCCTGTTGCGCCCGCCGATACTGCCGGGCCGCCTGCTCCACGGCTCGCAGGAGGTCCCACTCCAGCTCGGGTGCCACCATCTGCGGCAACCCGGAGCGGGGCAGCGGTCGAGACGTGCCCTGCAGTCGCGCGGCGCTGGCCTTCACGCAGGCCAACGCGCGCCCGAGATGCGTGGGCACGATGCCGAGCTTCTTCCTGCGCATCAGACTGCACACCCCGGTGTCCCCTCCCGTAACACATCGCTGACGACACCCTAGCGGATCCGGATAAGAGCGCGGTGAGAGCGGAATGAGAAGCCTCATAGGATCGGGGCCCGCCCTTTGCGGTAGAATTGCCGCGCCAGCTCCCACTCTCGAGGAGGGCCATCTTCCTCACCGTGCTCGCTGTCAAGCTGCCCGGCGATCGGCTCCGCAACTGGCCCGACCCGCGGCTGCGCAACGCGCGACGGAGCGATCAGCTCTGAAGGCGCCATGAGTCGCCTCACCAACATCCTGAGGATCGTGGCCTTCGTGGCAGTGGTCTCGGCGGCCGGGGTCTACCTCTCGGACTACGTCTGGATCGAGTACCGGCTGAGCCACTCCGCCGGCCCGGATGCTCTCGGCACGGTGACCTTCTACTACGCGACGCCCCTCAAGAATGGCCGGCTCGACATCTTCTACAACCAGCCCCAGACCGAGGTGTGCGTGTACACGCTCTTCCCGCATGCTGGCTACCGCCCCTGCTGGTACGCCGTGCGGGAGAAGGTGCGGACCATCTAGGCCCGGAAGCTCGAAACCGAGCCGGGTGGGCTGACCGTAGGCTGGCGCGGGCCGCTCCGACTCGCTACGTCAGTAGGTCGGATACCGCGATCTGGCTCGATGGAAACGCCATGGGCACCACCACGGCGGGGGACGTCAGGAGGGTGACGGATCGGTACCGCCATCCATGGATCGCCGAGGCGTCAGGCTCCGGGTCGCGATATACCTCGAGAACACGATCCACGAGATTCACGATCCAGTAATCATCGATCCGCCCTCGGGCGTACAGGCTACCCTTTTGCTCACGGTCGAAGGAGAGACTCGACTCAGCCACCTCGATGGCGAGCACCGGGTGAGCAGGGTGCGCCGTGCGGTAATCGGCGGGACGGCCTGGCACCACGGCCAGATCGGGCTCGGGCTCAGACTCCTCGTCCAGCGAGATGGGCGCCTGGAGTCGCACCATCCATCCCGGGGGAAGAGCGGCCCGCAGCGCGTAGTCGACAGCGCTTACCGTGGACGCGTGGTAGGTACCCTGCGGCTCGGCGACGACCAGCTGGCCGCCGATCAGCTCGATCGGCGCGCCCTGGAACGCACCGAGATCAACGAGCCGATCGTACTCGGCACGCCGCCAACGCCACATCGTGAGGGGCGTCTGCGTCATGGCGTCACCGTATCGGGAAGCCCGGGGGGCCGTCAATGTCCCCCTGCGGAGACGCTTTAGCAGGCTGCGAGTTTCTCAGCATCCTGCTAGCCGCCGAGAGCGTCCCAGGCGCGCCGGGCCATCCCGCCGATGAGCCGATACGCGGCGGTGAAGCCGGGCGTACCGTCGGGCAGGGCGGCAGGCACGTGCTCGGTGTACGCGGTGAGGATGAAGAGCGGGGCGCCGTCCTTGAACACGATGCCGGCATCCATGAAGCCGCGCGAGCCCGTGCCCGTCTTGTGCGCGACCTTGGTGCCGAGGGGCAGCTCCGAGGGCAGCCGCGTCTTGAGCTTCTGCCAGGAGAGGATGTCGAGGGCGAGGCGGCAGAGCTCCGGCGTGGAGCCCAGCTTGGCTGCCACCGCCTTATCGTCGACGGCGCGCAGGATCATCTCGAGCAGCCTGCCCTGGTCGTTCGGCGTGGTGGTCGTCACCTGGTCGAGGGTGTGGCCGGGACCGAGGCGCGGCGGAATGCCGAAGCGGTGGATGGTGCGCGCGAGGCCGATGGCATCGCAGTAGCGCTGGATCTCGCCCAGGCCAACCATGTCGACCACGGTGCCGGTGCAGGTGTTGTCGCTCACGATGATCATCTGCACGAGGGCGTCGCGGAGGGTGATCCAGAACCCCGGCGTCATGTGCTGGAAAGTTCCCGAGTCGTTGTCTTGGTAGCGCGCTTCGATGGTGACCTTCTGATCCAGGGAGAGTTTGCCGTCGTGAACGGCCTTGAGGGCCGCCATGAGGATGGAGATCTTCCGCGTGCTCGCCGAGGGCACGGGCACATCGCCCATCCGGTTCGCGGTCCGGCCGGACTTGAGATCCTTCAGGTACCAGCTCGTCTGGAAGGGCAGCGCATCGCACATCGCGTTCATCTGCTTCGCCAGAGCGTCCATATGCATCTCCTCAATGACTCCCTCTCCCTCCAAGGAGGGAGAGGGCCGGGGTGAGGGTGGGAGATCTCCACCTGCGACGCCCCCTCACCCTGCCCTCTCCCCCTTCGGGGGCGAGGGAGGAGGGAGGAAGGAAAGGTTCGTGAGGGCCACGTGCCTCACTCCCCCTTCGGGGGCGAGGGACGGAAGGAGCGCCAGCGCGATTCGGCTTCCTCGAAGCCGGGGCCGCGATCGATGAGCGCCGTGTTGCGAGCGCGCCGGCGGCGCGCCTCGTCGGTGGCGGTCTTGTCCATGTCGAGGGTGGCGGCATCGAGCACCACACCGTAGTCTTCCAGCGCGCCCTGCACGGTGACGAAGCCTCGCGCCACGTCGGCGCGCACGCGCTCCGCGTCGCGCTCGAAGGGATCGCCCCAGCCGCCGCCACCGCAGGTCTCCAGGCGAAGGAGATCGCCGCGCTTGAGCACGATGCCGTCGCCCAGCGGCAGGAGCTCGCGCTCATCGAGCGGGCCGGGGTTGAGCACGATGCGCCCGGTCCGTCCCGCGCGCCCGCCCGCCACTCCGTACGGCGCGACCAGGGTGTTCTCCATGCGATTGGCCAGCTCCGCGCGTTCCGCGAGCACGCGCACGTCGCGGACCACGCCACAGCCACCGCGATGGAAGCCCGGGCCGCCCGAGTCGGGGCGCACGGCGTACCGTTCCACCCGCAGGGGGAAGTCGCGCTCCACGTACTCGATGGGATAGTTTTCCTGGGCGATGTAGTAAATGACGTCCACACCGTCGGCGAAGGGACGCGCGCCCAGCCCCACCCCGAGCCCCTCGATGCACAGGATGGGACGACGGCGCGCCTCGTCCCACGAGCGGAAGTAGTAGAGGACATAGACGGGCGAGCCCGCGGGCACCCTGCCCCCGTTGGCCTGGGCGAGGCTGCCGAAGATACACGACATGACACGGAAGCGCGTGTTGGCCCGCATCCCGAGGGGCGCGGGGAAGCGTGGCTTGAGGATGCTCCCCTCGCGGGCGATCCACTCGTCCAGGTTGCGGAGGAGCCCCTCGTTGACGTCGAGCTCGGCGTCGATGGATTGGAGATAGCGGCCGAAGGCGATGCGGAGCAGTCCCGCGTTGGTCGTGAAGTTGATGGGGCCGCGCGCCTGGTCGTCCGAGCGCGAGCCGTCGAGGCGCACGTGATCGCCCGCCCGCTCCAGCTCGAGCTCGATGCGGAAGGGCCGCTGCTCGCTGCCGCCGTCGCTGTCGAGGAAATCGTGGAAGCTCCAGCGGCCTTCCGGGACCATCTGGAGGAAGAGCTCACGCGCTCGCGCCGCCGTCTGCGCGATGCACTCGTCGAAGGCGGCGAGCACGGTCTCCACGCCGTAGCGCCCGCACAGCTCGGTCAGCCGCGCGTCGGCGAGCCGGCAGGAG
>Ga0126384_10002207_pt1 | contig 11808 bp, 10 predicted proteins | sample PanSoiMetPlot_36_FD_92543 | JGI IMG/M metagenome (GOLD analysis project Ga0126384, IMG submission 92543) | Tropical forest soil microbial communities from Panama - MetaG Plot_36 | ecosystem: Environmental > Terrestrial > Soil > Tropical forest > Bulk soil | place: Panama | collected 2016-02-17 | reverse complement strand
TTGGAGATCGCCACCACCCTCGCCCTCGAGCCCGAGATGATGCTCCTCGACGAGCCCACCGCGGGCATGGGCCACGAGGACGTGGAGCGCACCGCCGCCCTCATTCGCCGCGTCGCCGTGAACCGCACCGTGCTCATGGTCGAGCACAACCTGAGCGTGGTCGCCACCCTTTCCGATGCCATCACCGTGCTCGCCCGCGGGGAGATCCTCGCCGAGGGCGACTATGCGGCGGTCTCGCGCAATCCCGAGGTGATCGAGGCCTACATGGGGCAGGGGCACGCCTGAGGCCATGGCCGGCGGCGCCCTCCTCGAGGTGCGGGACCTCCACGCCTGGTACGGCGAGTCGCACATCCTCCACGGGGTGGACTTCGAGGTGCGCCCGGGCGAGGTGGTAACGCTGCTCGGACGCAACGGGGCGGGCAAGACCACCACCCTCAAGGCCGTCATGGGTATGGTGCCGCGACGCCAGGGCTCCATCCGCTACGAGGGACACGAGCTGACGCTCCTCTCCTCGAACCGCATCGCGCGGCTGGGGCTCGCCTTCTGTCCCGAGGAGCGCGGCATCTTTGCGAGCCTCGACGTGGAGGAGAACCTTCTCCTCCCACCCGTGGTGCGCGCGGGCGGGCTCGGCCTGGACGCCATCTACGAGCTCTTCCCGAACCTCCGTGAGCGCCTGGCCAGCCAAGGGACCAAGCTCTCGGGCGGCGAGCAGCAGATGCTCGCCATCGCCCGCACCCTGCGCACGGGCGCTCGCGTCCTCCTCCTCGACGAGCCTACCGAGGGCCTGGCCCCCGTGATCGTTCAGCAGATCGGGGCGACCATCCGACGCCTCAAGGCGGATGGCTTCACCATCCTCCTCGTGGAGCAGAACTTTCGCTTCGCGGCCACGGTGGCCGACCGGCACTACGTGATGGAGCGCGGGCGGGTGGTGGAGATGATCGCCAACGCCGAGCTCGACGCCCACATGGCCAAGCTGCACGAATACCTTGGGGTATAATCCGGGCCCTTGCTGTCCGCGATGGCGGCGGCCCCTGCTCTCCCATTCAACGACAAAGGAGTTCGCACCATGATGAAACGTGCGGCGATCGTGCTGGCGACGGCGCTGGCCCTCGGGCCCGTCGCGGCCCTCGCGCAGATCTCGGACGGCGTGATCAAGATCGGCGTCCTCAACGACCAGTCGAGCCTCTACGCGGACCTCGCGGGGCAGGGCTCGGTGGTGGCCGCGCGCATGGCCGTGGAGGACTTCGGCGCGGACAAGAAGGGCATGAAGGTGGAGATCATCTCCGCCGACCACCAGAACAAAGCCGACGTGGGCTCGGCCATCGCGCGGCAGTGGTACGACGTGGACAAGGTGGACGTGATCGTGGACGTCCCCAACTCCGGCGTGGCCCTCGCCGTCAACCAGATCACCCGCGACAAGGGCAAGGCCCTCCTCGTCTCGGGCGCGGCCACTGCGGATCTCACGGGCAAGGCCTGCTCGCCCAACACCATCCACTGGACCTACGATACCTGGGCGCTGGCCAACGGCACCGGCAACGCCATCGTGAAGACGGGCGGCGACACCTGGTTCTTCATCACCGCCGACTACGCCTTCGGCCACGCTCTCGAGCGCGACGTGGAGGCGGTGGTGATCAAGAACGGTGGCAAGGTGCTCGGCAAGGTGCGTCACCCTCTCAACACCTCGGACTTCTCTTCCTTCCTTCTCCAGGCCCAGGCCTCCAAGGCCAAGATCGTGGGGCTAGCCAACGCAGGTGGTGACACGACGAACTCCATCAAGCAGGCCGCCGAGTTCGGCATCGTCAAGGGCGGGCAGAGCCTGGCCGGCCTCCTCGTGTTCATCACCGACGTGCACGCCCTCGGCCTGCCCACCGCCCAGAGCCTCATCTTCACGGAGACGTTCTACTGGGACCTCAACGACAAGACGCACGCCTTCGGGAAGCGCTTCGCGGAGCGCGACAAGGGCATCCACCCCACCATGATCCACGCGGGCGTCTATTCCGCGGTGACGCACTACCTGAAAGCGGTGGAGGCCCTCAAGAGCGACGACGGCACCAAGGTCATCGCCAAGATGAAGGAGATGCCCACCGACGATCCGCTCTTTGGCAAGGGCACCGTTCGCGTCGACGGGCGCAAGATCCACCCGGCCTACCTCGTGGAGGTGAAGAAGCCGGCGGAGTCGAAGGCCCCGTGGGACTACTACAAGATCCGCGCGACCATTCCGGCCGACCAGGCTTTCCGGCCTCTCGACCAGGGCGACTGCCCCCTGGTAAAGAAGTAGCATGGCGGCCGGGCGGACAGCGGAGGCGCGTCCGCTGTCCGCCCGGCGCCCGCGCCGCTGATGTCCACCGTGTTCGGCATCCCGACCCAGGCCCTCTTCGGCCAGCTCCTCATCGGACTGATCAACGGCTCCTTCTACGCCATGCTGAGCCTGGGGCTGTCCGTCATCTTCGGTCTCCTGAACATCATCAACTTCGCTCATGGGGCGCAGTACATGATGGGCGCCTTCGCCGCCTACTTCCTCCTCCAATGGGCGGGGCTCGGCTACTGGTGGGCCCTCGTGATCGCCCCGCTCGTGGTGGGCCTCATCGGGGTGGTGCTCGAGCGCACCATGCTCAAGCGCCTCTATGCCCTGGATCATCTCTACGGGCTGCTGCTCACCTTTGGGCTCGCCCTCGTGATCCAGGGACTCTTCCGCAACCAGTTCGGATCCTCGGGGTTGCCCTACCAGATTCCTCCCGCCCTCACGGGCGGACGCAACCTCGGCTTCATGATCCTGCCCAACTACCGCGCGTGGGTGATCCTCTTCTCGCTCGCCACGTGCCTGGTGACCTGGTACGTGATCGAGCGCACCAAGCTCGGCTCCTACCTGCGGGCGGCCACGGAGAATCCTGCCCTCGTCCAGGCTTTCGGGGTGAACGTCCCGCGCATGATCACCTTGACGTACGGCTTCGGCGTGGGTCTGGCCGCGCTGGCCGGCGTGCTCGCCGCGCCCATCTATCAGGTCAACCCGCTCATGGGCGCCGATCTCATCATCGTGGTCTTCGCGGTGGTGGTCATCGGCGGCATGGGATCCATCCTGGGCTCCATCGTGACCGGCTTCACCCTCGGCATCGTGGAGGGACTGACCAAGGTTTTCTACCCCGAGGCTTCGAACACGGTGATCTTCGTCATCATGGCCCTCGTCCTCCTCGTCCGGCCCTCCGGACTGTTCGGGCGGGACAAATCGTGAGCGTGGCGAGCCAGGCCGCGCCTACTGTCGAGCCCGCGACGACGAGCGGGACGAGTCGGCACCAGGTCACTGCGTTCGCGGTCATGGTGCTCGTGCTCGTGATCGCTCCCTTCTTCGTCTACCCGCTCTTCCTCATGAAGGCGCTGTGCTTCGCCCTCTTCGCCTGCGCCTTCAATCTGCTGATCGGCTACGTCGGGCTGCTGTCGTTCGGTCACGCCGCGTTCCTCGGCTCGGCGGGCTACACCTCGGCCTACGCGGCGAAGGCGTGGGGGTGGCCGCCGGAGCTGGCCATTATCTCGGGCACGGCCGTGGCGGCTGTTCTCGGAGTGGTGATCGGCGCGCTGGCCATCCGCAGCAAGGGAATCTACTTCGCCAACATCACCCTGGCCCTCGCGCAGATGATCTACTTCTTCTGCGTGCAGGCGAAGTTCACGGGCGGCGAGGACGGCATCCAGGCGGTGCCGCGGGGCGTACTCCTGGGTGTGCTCGACCTCCGCCACGTGCTCACCCTGTACTTCGTGGTCCTCGCCATTTTCCTGGCCGGCTTCCTGCTCCTCTACCGCACGATCCACTCGCCTTTTGGGCAAGTGCTCAAGGCCGTGCGCGAGCACGAGCCGCGCGCGGTCTCTCTCGGCTACTCCGCGGAACGCTACAAGCTGGTCGCCTTCGTGCTCTCCGCGACCCTCTCGGGCCTGGCTGGCGGGACCAAGGCTATCGTCTTCCAGCTCGCCTCTCTGACCGACGTCCACTGGACCATGTCGGGCGAGGTGGTCCTGATGACCCTGCTCGGTGGCCTCGGCACCGTGTTCGGGCCCGTCGTGGGCGCCTTCATCGTGATCTCCCTCGAGAATTACCTCGCCCAGCTCGGCGCGTGGGTCACCGTGGTCCAGGGCGTGATCTTCGTGATCTGCGTGCTCACATTCCGTCGCGGCGTCATCGGCGAGCTCTCCCGCCTCCTCGGCAAGCCTCTCTAACCCGGCCTGTTCGCATCTGGTGCACGTGCAACCGGGGCGGGTGGCGGCGGGGGCGGGGAGCGCTCTGGCGGAGTGGGACCCCCTCGTCCTGTGCGCCGCCCAGAGGGCTGCGAGTCAGGCGAGCGGGTGACGGAGCTGGAGCGCTCCCCGCCCCCGCCGCCGGGCCCCGACCCGCCTCGCGCTCGCAGATTCGTGAATAGTCTGAGCTGGCTCGGCTCCAGGAGCTGAGGGCCTCGCAACGGCGAGGCTCCGAGGTATGCTCGGGCGGTGATCCCGTCCGCGATGGCGGCAGTGGTGCTACTGGCGGCGCTCGTCAAGGGCTCCATCGGCTTCGGCTTCCCCTCGCTCGCCACCCCGTTGCTGAGCCTGGTCGTCGACGTCCGGACCGCCGTGGTGGTCCTGATTCTCCCCAACATCGTCATGGACACGATCCAGTTCGTTCGACGTGGCGCCCCCCTCACCACCATGCGTCGGTTCATTACGCTGCTGGGGGCGGGGGCGGTGGGCACGGTGTTGGGCACCCGCTTGCTCACGCTGCTCTCGCCTCGTGCCGCCACCTTCACTCTCGGAGTCTTCGTGCTGATCTTCGTGACGCTCAATGCCACCGGCCTCGCGCCGAAGGTGCCTGGCCACTGGGAGGCCTGGCTCTCGCCCCTCGCCGGCCTCGTGGCCGGGGTGGTCGGCGGCGTGACCAATGCTCCCGCCACTCCGCTCGTCCTCTACTTCCACGGCCTCGGTCTTGCCAAGCACGACTTCATCTCGGCGGTGGCCTTCACGTTCATCTTCTACAAGCTGGTCCAGCTCGGTGCCGTGAGTTGGTACAGGCTGCTCCCCTGGCCGCTGCTGTGGGTCTCGATCGGGCTGACCGGCGTCGCCCTCCTGGGCTTCGCGGTCGGGCTCAAGCTCCAGGATCGACTCGATCAGCGGGCATTCAACCGCGCGGTGTTGGCGTTCCTGGGTGTGCTCGGCGCCTGGCTGGTGCTTCGCGGTCGCGGATGACTCAAGAGCGGGCGATCGAGGCACGGCAGCGCTCCTCGAATTCGTCCCGCATCCTTTGGTAGCGCGCCTTTATCTCAGCGACCTTGCGATCCCAATCGAGGTCGGCCTGACGACGCTTCTCCGCCCGGCAGACCTCGCGAGCAGGGCCGACGGGGCAGCGCTGGAGCGCGCGGTCGAGCTCATCTCGATGGATGTCCTCCACCTGCTCTATCTCCGAGAGTTGGGCGTAATCGATGAGCGCCCGGGCGCTCTCCGGTTTTGCGCAATCGAGGTCGAGCTGGCTGAGACTCCCGAGCAGGAGCAGGGTCAACGTGGTGCCCAGCCGCATGGCGTGCGCCATCTTAGCAGAGAGGGTGTAAACCCTTGTTACAGTGGACTAATACTTGACAGTCCTTCACCCCTCGGCTAGAATCCCAAAACTCCAGCGCTCCGTAGCGCAAAGCAGCAACCCCCGGATGAGTTCGACTCGCAACTGACTCGGCGCCTGGACCCAGGATATGGAGACGCACTCCAATGACGTGGGCGTGAAGATTTTCTCGCCGCAGTCGGTGACTCGCCCAGCACGGCGCGATCACCGTCGTCAGCCATCCGTCGACTCGCCACCAAGCCCCTAGATGTCCGCCATCCAGCCGGAGACCGCAGACACTCTTCCCAAGCTCCTGCGGGCCCAGGCTGCGCGATGGGGCGACCGCCGTGTCGCCATCCGCGAGAAGGAATTCGGCATCTGGCAGTCCCACTCATGGCAGGACGCCGCTCGCCACGTCGAGCGCATCGCGCTGGGGCTGGCTTCGTTGGGCTTCCGGCGCGGGGACAAGATCGCGGTGATCGGCGACAACCGTCCGCAGCTCTACTGGACCATGCTCGCCGCGCAGACCCTGGGCGGTGCGCCGGTGCCCGTGTACCAGGACTCGATCGCCGCCGAGATGCACTACGTGATCGACCACTCCGAGTCGCGCATGGTCATCTGCGAGGACCAGGAGCAGGTCGACAAGATCCTCGAGATGAAGGACAAGCTCCCTGCGGCGGAGCTGGTGATCTACGACGATCCGAAGGGTATGCGCCACTACGACTACCCGTTCCTCCTGAGCCTCGACCGCGTGCAGGAGCTCGGCCTGCGCTTCGCCGCCGAGCACGAGGGATTCTGGGAGGCGGAGCTCGGCAAGGGCCGCGCGGGCCATCTCGCCATCATCAACTACACCTCGGGGACCACGGGCTTCCCCAAGGGCGTGATGATCTCGCACGGCGCCCTCATCAGCACGGCGCGGAGCTTTCTCGAGATCGAGCCCCTCGATGAGCGCGACGAGATCATGGCCTATCTGCCCATGGCCTGGATCGGCGATAGTTTCTTCTCGATGGCCGTGGCTTTCCTCGCCGGGTGCACGGTGAACTGCCCCGAGGACGCCTCCACCGTGCGACAGGACTTCCGGGAAATCGGTCCCACCATGACCTTCGCTCCGCCGCGCATCTGGGAGAACATCCTGTCCCAATCCCAGGTGCGCATCGAGGACGCCGATCGCCTCCAGCGCGCGCTCACGAAGTTCTTCCTCCCCCTCGGCATGCGCAAGGCCAAGCGTGAACTGGAAGGGCAGCCCGTGCCCGCCCCCCTCCAGGCCCTCTGCGCCATCGGTCGCTGGCTCGTCTTCGAGCCGCTGCGCGATCAACTCGGCTTCCGGCGCATCCGCTCCGCTATCACGGGCGGCGCCGCCTTGGGACCGGAGGTGATGCAGTTCTTCCGGGCCCTCGGGGTCAATCTCAAGCAGCTCTACGGCGCGACCGAGTGCTGCGCTCCCGCGACCCTGCATCGCGACGGGCAGGTCAAGCTGGAGACGGTGGGCGCGCCCCTGCCGGGAGTGGAGATCACGCTGTCGCCGAGGGGCGAGGTGCTGATCCGCTGCGGCGGCCTTTTCTCGGGTTACTACAAGAACCCGGAGCAGACCGCCGAGGCTCTCCAGGAAGGGTGGCTCCACACCGGGGACGCCGGGCTCTTCGATCCCGAGGGGCAGCTCGTGATCATCGACCGCGTGAAGGACGTGGCCAAGCTCCACGACGGCACCGTCTTTGCGCCCCAGTACATCGAGAACAAGCTCAAGTTCAGCGTGTACGTGAAAGAGGCAGTAACCGTCGGGAACCAGCACCCCTACGTTGCGGCCATGATCAATATCGACATGGAGGTCCTGGCCAACTGGGCGGAGCGGCGAGGCCTCCCCTACACGGGGTACACCGACCTCGCCCAAAATCCCGCCACCTATCACCTCATCCACGACGAGATCCGCCGCACCAACGAGACCTTGGCTCTCTCGCAGCGCGTCAAGCGATTCGCCGTCCTCCACAAGGAGCTCGATCCCGACGACGCCGAGATCACGAGAACCCGCAAGCTTCGCCGCGGGTTCATCAATGAGAGGTATGCCTCGATCATCTCCGCCCTCTATGATCCCGCGGCCAGCCGCGTCACCGTGCGCGCCACCGTGACCTACGAGGACGGCCGCATCTCGGAGACGGAGCGTCAGGTGCGGATCATGGACGTCGAAGGCGCCTGATGTCCCGCCCTCTTCCGGAGAGAGCGGCGGCGGGCGTGGTGGCGGGACCCCGCACGGAGACCCTCCTGCGCGTCGAGAGCATCACCGTGCGCTTCGGCGCTGTGCAGGCGCTCAGCGACGTGAGCGTGGACATCCATCGCGGCGAGATCGTGGCCATCATCGGCCCCAACGGGGCGGGGAAGACCACGCTGCTCAACGTCATCAGCGGGTTCTATCATCCCCAGCAAGGCCGCATCGTCTTCCAGGGGCGCGATCGGACCCAGCTCAAGCCCTTCGACGTGGCCGCCCTCGGCATCGCGCGCACCTTCCAGAACGTGGCCCTCTTCAAGGGTATGAGCGTGCTCGACAACATCATGACGGGGCGGCTCCTCAAGATGCGGGGGAACTTCCTCCTCGACGCGCTCTACTGGGGGCCGGCGCGGCGCCAGGAGCTCGCGCACCGCGCGGCGGTGGAGCGGGTGATCGACTTCCTGGAGATCCAGGCCATCCGCAAGACGCCGGCGGGACGGCTGCCCTACGGGCTCCAGAAGCGGGTGGAGCTGGCCCGGGCCCTGGCCGCCGAGCCCCACCTCCTCCTCCTCGACGAGCCCATGGCGGGGATGAACGTGGAGGAGAAGGAGGACATGTCCCGCTTCATCCTCGACGTGCACGACGAGTTCGGCACCACCATCGCCCTCATCGAGCACGACATGAGCGTGGTCATGGACATCTCCGACCGCGTGGTCGTGCTCGACTACGGCCGGAAGATCGCCGACGGCCCTCCGGAGATCGTGCGCAAGGATCAGGCGGTCATGGACGCCTACCTCGGAGTCGCCCATGATTGAGCTGCTCCATGCGGTGCTCGTGGCGCCCTTCGCCGACATGGCGAGCAACGTCACCTTCCTCGTGGAGGTGTTCATCGGGGGCATCGCGGCCGGCCTCATGTACTCGCTGGTCGCCCTCGGCTTCGTGCTGATCTTCAAGGCTTCGGGCGTCTTCAACTTCGCCCAGGGCGTGATGGTGCTCTTCGCGGCCCTGACCCTCGTCGGCCTCATGGAGAAGGGCGCGCCGGTGCCCGTCGCTCTCGCCCTCACCATCCTCGTCATGATCGGCATGGCCTTCGCCATCGAGCGCGTCGTCCTGCGTCCCCTCGTGAACCAGGAGCACATCATCCTGTTCATGGCCACCATCGGGCTCAACTTCTTTCTCGAAGGCTTCGGGGAGATGGTGTGGGGCGCCAACGTGAAGAAGCTCGACGTGGGTATTCCCGACACCTCGTTCCTCGTGAAGGGCGTGCAGGTCAACCGGCTGGAGCTGACGGCGGCGGTGACCGCGGCCGTCCTCGTCACCGTGCTCGCCATCTTCTTTCAGAAGACCAAGATCGGCCGCGCCCTGCGCGCGGTGGCCGACGACCACGAAGCGGCGCTGAGCATCGGCATCCCGCTCAAGACGATCTGGGTCGTGGTGTGGTCGGTGGCGGGGCTGGTGGCCATCGTGGCCGGCATCATGTGGGGGGCGAAGAGCGGCGTGCAATTCAGCCTCTCCCTCATCGCGCTGAAGTCGCTGCCCGTGCTCATCCTGGGCGGCTTCACCTCCGTTCCGGGTGCCATCGTGGGCGGCCTCATCATCGGGGTGGGGGAGAAGCTCGCCGAGGTCTACTGGGGCCCCCTGGTCAATGGGGCCATCGAGAATTGGTTCGCCTACGTCCTCGCTCTGGCCTTCCTGCTCGTCCGCCCTCAAGGGCTATTTGGAGAACGAATCATTGAGCGCGTGTAAAGGAGCGAGGAGAAGGATCCAGATGCGAGGCGCCCCCCGAAGGCAGCACGCGAGGCGTACTCGATGTACGTTGAGCGTGCTGCCGAGGGCGGCCGCCGTTCGAGTTGAGCGGCGGCCCCGCCGCGAGACGAGAGCTGAGTCGAAGCAGATGGGCCCTTATCGTCGCTCCGAGGGTGCGCCGTGATCTACCGGGAGACGGGCCAGTTCAAGTCGAGCTACGCCAGTGACCAGGCGATCTTTCCCCTCGTCCAGGATCGGATCTTCGTGCTCCTCGCGGTGGCCGCGGCCTTCGTGGTGCCCCCACTGTTCGCGAGCGAATACTGGCTCCAGGCCGTCCTCATCCCGCTCCTCGTCTACGCCCTGGCCGCGCTCGGACTGAACCTCCTCACGGGCTACGCCGGGCAGGTCTCGCTCGGCACGGGCGGGTTCATGGCGGTGGGCGCCTACTCCGCGTTCAAGCTCTCTACCGCCTTCCCCCAGATCAACGTCATCCTCGTGTTCTTGCTCTCAGGTTTCGTGGCCGCGCTGGTGGGGCTCGTCTTCGGCGTGCCCAGTCTGCGCATCAAGGGCTTCTACCTGGCCGTAGCCACCCTGGCCGCCCAGTTCTTCCTGATCTGGCTCTTCAACAAGGTGCCGTGGTTCGTGAACTACTCGTCGTCGGGTACCATCACCGCGCCCACCCGCACCCTGTTCGGCGTGACCGTCACGGGCCCCGAGGCCTCGCCGGGCGCGCGTTACATGGTCGCCCTGGCCATGGTGGTCATCTTTGCCCTCATCGCCAAGAACCTCGTGCGCGGGCGCGTGGGCCGCTCCTGGATGGCCATCCGCGACCGCGACATCGCCGCGGAGATCATCGGCGTGCGTCCCATGCGCACCAAGCTCCTCGCCTTCGCCATCAGCTCCTTCTACTGCGGGGTGGCGGGGGCAGAGTTGGTCTTCCTCTACCTGGGGAGCGCGGAGACCCTCGCCTTCGACATCAACCTGTCCTTCCTCGTGCTCTTCATGGTCATCATCGGCGGGCTGGGCAGCGTGCTCGGCTCCTTGCTGGGCTCCGCCTTCATCGTGCTCGTGCCCATCTTCCTGACCAACGCGCCGCACCTCATCGGGCTGCCCTTGCCGGTAGCCCTGCAGAAGCAGATCGAGCTGATGGTCTTTGGAGCGCTCATCGTATTCTTCCTGATCGTGGAGCCCAACGGGCTCGCCCGGCTGTGGCAGGTCGCCAAGGAGAAGCTCCGGCTCTGGCCGTTTCCCCACTAGCATCAAGGAGGATGCCCATGTCGAGAAGCACCAAGGTTCTGATCGTCCTGCTCGCCCTGGTCGTGCTGGCGTCGCCCCTGGCCAGGGCCGCCTTCGCCCAGTCGCAGAGCATCTTCATCCCGCTCCTCGTCTATCGCACGGGGCCGTACGCACCGAGCGGCATCCCTATCGCCAACGGCTTCAACGACTACTGGAACCTCGTCAACGAGCGCGACGGCGGGATCAACGGCGTCAAGCTCGTCTGGCAGGAGTGCGAGACCCAGTACGATACCAAGCAGGGCGTAGAGTGCTACGAGCGCCTCAAGGCCAAGAATCCCGTGCTGGTGAATCCCTACAGCACCGGCATCACCTACACGCTGATTCCCAAGGGCGCCGTGGACCAGGTCGTGATCTTCTCGATGGGCTACGGCTCGGCGGCCACGGCCGATGGCCGGTGGTTCCCATGGGTCTTCACCTTCCCGACTACCTATTGGAGCCAGGCCTCCGCGGTCATCCGCTACATGGGCCAACAGGAAGGCGGGCTCGAAAAGCTCAAGGGCAAGAAGATCGTCCACATCTATCACAACAGCCCATACGGCAAGGAGGCCAACCCGACCCTCGAGGATCTGGCGAGGAAGTACGGCTTCGAGCTGACCCTTCTTGCCGTGGACCATCCCGGCCAGGAGCAGAAGGCGACCTGGCTCCAGGTCCGCAAGATCAACCCCGAGTGGATCTTCGTCTCCGGGTGGGGCGTCATGAACCAGGTGGCGGTGAAGGAGGCGGCGGCCATCGGCTTCAAGATGGATCACATCATCGGCAACTGGTGGTCGGCCAACGACTCCGACGTCGTGCCCGCCGGCGAGGGTGCCAAGGGGTACAAGGGCGCCACCTTCCATGCGCCCGGCACGAACTTCAAAGTCTTTCAGGAGATCGTCAAATACGTCTATGACAAGGGCAAGGGCGCGGGCAAGCAGGAGGACATGGGCGCGCCCCTCTACAACCGCGGCGTCGTGAACGCGATGCTCTCGGTGGAGGCGATCCGCACCAACAAAAGCAAGTACGGCAACAAGCCGCTCAC
>Ga0126384_10002206_pt1 | contig 11809 bp, 9 predicted proteins | sample PanSoiMetPlot_36_FD_92543 | JGI IMG/M metagenome (GOLD analysis project Ga0126384, IMG submission 92543) | Tropical forest soil microbial communities from Panama - MetaG Plot_36 | ecosystem: Environmental > Terrestrial > Soil > Tropical forest > Bulk soil | place: Panama | collected 2016-02-17 | reverse complement strand
TGGCGCAATCAGCGAGCCCGAGCCAATCGCCGGCGGAGCGACGGAATCGATCTTCCAGCCGGAATGGTCGCCCGACGGCGGAGAGATCGCGCTCGTATCGGATCGCTCCGGCTGGTGGAATCTTTATTCACTCGATGTGGCAACGCGCACCGTGCGGGCGCTGGCACCGTTGGCGGCGGAGTTTGGATTGCCGCAATGGTTGCTCGGCATGTCGACTTACGCTTTCGCGGGGCCGAAGCGGATCGTCTGCACCTATTCCCAAAAGGGACTCGGCTGCCTCGCCGTGCTGGATCTGGCGAATGAAACGCTCGCGCCGGTGGCGACGCCGTTCACCGAATTCGGTTCGGTGCACGCTGTGGGCGACCGCGCCGTGTTTCGCGCCGGTGCGCCCGATCATCCCGCGAGCATCGTGGCACTCGATCTCGCGTCCGGCCGGCACTCCGTGCTGAAGAAGGCGACCGACATTCTCGATCGTACCGACCTGCATCTCACCGGCTACCTCACGCGGGTCGAAAGCGTGGAATTCCCGACTACGGGCGGGGAAACCGCCTTCGGCCTGTTCTATCCGCCTCGCAATCCCGACTATGTGCCGCGGGCGGAAGAGCGGCCTCCGCTTCTCGTCAAGTGCCACGGCGGTCCGACGGCTGCCGCCTCGAGCACGCTCAATCTCGGCATTCAATATTGGACGAGCCGCGGCATCGCGGTGCTCGACGTGAACTACCGCGGAAGCACCGGGTTCGGCCGGCCCTACCGCGACCGTCTGGCGCTGAACTGGGGTGTCATCGACGTCGACGATTGCATCGCCGGCGCGCGGTTCCTCGCGGCGCAGGACAGAGTCGACGGCAAGCGATGCGTCATCAGCGGCGGCAGTGCCGGCGGCTACACGACTTTGGCGGCGCTGACCTTCCGCGACTTCTTTCAAGGCGGGAGCAGCTATTACGGCGTGAGCGATATCGCCGCGCTCGCGCGCGACACCCACAAGTTCGAGTCGCGCTATCTCGACTGGCTGATCGGACCATATCCGCAAGAGGAAGCGCGCTACCGCGAGCGCTCGCCGCTCTATCACGCGGATCGGCTCGCCAAGCCCGTGATCTTCTTCCAGGGGGAGGAGGACGCCGTCGTGCCGCCGAACCAGGCGGAAAGCATGGTCGAGGCATTGCGACGCAAGGGCAATCCTGTCGGTTATTTTCTGTTCGCGGGGGAGCAGCATGGGTTCCGAAAGGCCGGCAACATTCAACGCTGCCTCGATGCGGAGCTCGCCTTTTATGCGATCGAGGTCTTCCGGACCGGGCTCACGTTCTGACGCTTGCTCGAACCCCTAGCATCGGCCGCACTGCATGAGCGCCTGACTTGAGGCTCGCCAATCCGTTATGATGCTGGCCGGGCCAGGGGCACCGGATGCAACTTCATCAACTCAGACGGCGCGAGGTGATCACGCTCATTGGCGGCATGGCCGCGTGGCCGATCGCGGCGGGCGCGCAGCAGCCAGAGCGGATGCGGCTGATTGGGGTGCTGATGGGCTATGAGAGTGGTTCGGGGCAGGCTCTGATCGCAGCGTTCCGGGACGGACTCCAGAAGCTCGGGTGGACAGAAGGCCGCAACGCCCGGATCGACATTCGCTGGGCAGCACCCACCGATGCGGACTCGATCCGGCGCTTCGCGAAGGAGCTCGTCGCGCTGCAGCCCGACCTCATTGTTTCGAGTACGACACGCAGCACGGCAGCGTTGCTAGAACAAACGCGCACCATCCCCATCATCTTTCCTGCGCTTTCCGATCCGCTCGGCATGGGTTTCGTCGCGAGCTTCTCGCGACCCGGCGGCAATGTCACCGGCTTCAACGTTTCGGAGCCGACGCAGACTGGCAAGTGGGTGGAGCTGCTCAAGGAGATTGCGCCGCCTGTTGCCAGGATCGCGATGCTGTTCAGCCTGACATCAGCACCGTATGCCGAATACTGGCTGAACCCCTTCAAAGCCGCCGCTGCCTCCCTCGCAGTGGAGGCGATCTCAGCACCTGTTCGCGACATGGCGGAACTCGATTCTGTCATTGCCGCACAGGCAAGCCAGCCGAATAGTGGCCTTATCGCCATGCCGGATAGCTTCACGATTAGCTATCGCCGGGAGATCATATCGCTAGCGGATGACTATCGCCTCCCCGCCGTCTATCCGTTCCGTTTCTTCGCTGAAGTCGGCGGCCTACTTTCCTACGGAGTCGATTTGGTCGATAATTATCGACGTGTAGCGACTTATGTCGACCGCGTCCTCAAAGGTGAAAAGCCGAGCGAGCTTCCCGTCCAAGCGCCAGTCAGGTTCGAACTGGTCGTCAACCTCAAGACCGCGAAGGCGCTCGGCATCGAAGTGCCGGCGATGTTGCTCGGTCGCGCCGACGAGGTGATTGAATAGGTGTTCTACATACTTAGATTGCTGCGTCTGCTCACGGCAGGCTGTGGCACAAAGCTGACTTACCGAAACGACTTTGTCCGCTTTTGGAGCAAGCGGACGTCGCTGCAATTTTGCGCTGATGATTTCCCGCGTTATTGAAGCTGATTCTCCAGGAAGGCTAACCACGCTGCGCCGCTAGGCTCGACAATGTCGCATCGGCGGCGGTCAACGCCTGCCACGTCAGCGCCGTCGCGATTCTCAACGCCTCATCGAGCTCTCCCGGGCGCACTTTGTTGCGGGTGTCGGCGGCCGTCAGCACGAGGCGAAGGTTGCTCTCGGGTACGTTGAATCCGGCGATCAGCCGAACGGCGGGAATACTGTGCGCCGCAAAATTGGCGTGATCGGAATTGGCCATGAGCGGTAAGTGCGTCGTGATCGGCAGACCGGCGCGCGCGGCGGTCGCCTTGACCCAGGCATCCAGACGTTCGAAGCCGGACGTGAGCGCGGTCAATCCATGTGCGCCGCCGACGGAATCGAGGTTGATGTTGATGACCATCGACCGCCGCGCGGCCTCGTCCATTTGTTCGAGCCAGATACGCGATCCGGCGAGCGCCCATTCCTCCGCGCTGAACAGGCATATGCGCAAGCCGCGCGGACACTCGGACACGTGCGGCGCGAGCATGCGTGCGAGCGAAAGCGCGACCGCGACGCCGGTGGCGTTGTCCATCGCGCTTTCGCCATGGGGGTGACCGTCGATATGCGCGCTCACCACGACCCAATGGGGGCCTTGGCCCGGCAGGTCGGCAACCAGCATGCGCGTGCGCGCGGGATAATCGTCGGTCTCGATGACCATGCGGGCCGCCGGGAGCGTGCCGTCGGGCAAAGCGCGGAATGCCTCCGCCGCTTCGGCGCCGACGCCGAGCGCCGGGATGCCAGCGCCACCGTTGCGTCCACTCGACCCCGAGACGGCGCCGACGCCGGCTTCCGGATACGCGATCAGAAAGCCGACCGCGCCCATCTCCTGCGCCAAGGTGAGCTTGAGGCGGCGGTGCACGTGGCCACTGATGAAAGGATATTCGTGGCGAACCAGGACGATACGGTCGCGGATGCGGTTCGCGTGCCGCTCGAAATCCTCACGCCGGCCCAAGCCGAGATCGAGCACTTCCGCGACCAGACCCGCCGCGGGTGCCGTGCCCAGAAGCGGCATGCATGACAACGTAATACCCGTCGTCGCACTCGTCAGTTGCGCGGTGCGACACCGCCAGCCCGGATATTGCACGGGATCGGCGCGAAACTTTGTACCCGGCACGGCCGCGAGCCGCGATTGCGCGAAGGCCAAGGCCGCTGCTTCGCTGGCCGAACCGGCGACGCGGCCGCCCAGATCGCACAGCGCCTGAAAGTCCGCCCACACCTGCGTGTCGGTGGCGCCTACGGGCGCAGAGAAGAGACGCCCCGCCGATGCGGGCTCGGTCACGGTTCGCTGATCCCGACCGATTTGACGATGTCGGCCCAGCGCGCCGTATCGCTCTCGATCAAGCCTCGGAATTGCTCGGGTGTCACGTGGGAGACCGTGACCCCGAGCGGCTCGAGGCGCGCTGCGAATTCTTGCGAGTCGAGAATGGCTTTGAGCTCTCCCGTCAGACGTGCGGCGATCTCTCCCGGCAGGCCGACTGGAGCGAGCACGCCCCACCAGTGCTCGACCACGAGGTCGATGCCGCTTTCCATGAAGGTCGGGACATTCGTCAGCGTGGGCAGCCGCGTTTTGCTCGCGACCGCGAGCGCGCGAACCCGGTCGAGGACGGAGCTCGTCGTTGCGAGTGTGGTGAAGCCCGACTGCACGTGCCCAGCGACAAGATCGTTCATGGCAGGGCCGGCGCCGCGAAACGGCACATGCACGAGCTTGATGCCGGCCTTGGCCTGAAAAAGTTCTGCGGTGAGGTGAGTGGCGCTGCCGATTCCGCCGGAGGCGATAGTGATTTTTCCCGGCTCGGCTTTTGCGAGCGCGACGAAGTCCCGAACTGTCTGCGCCTTGACGGCAGGATTGACGAAAAAGACCATCGAGGCGGTGCCGATGAGGTCAATCGGCATGAAATCCTGGACTGGATCGTAATGCACCCCCTTCTGGATCGCCGGAACGATGGTGTGCGGCATGTCGGCAAGCAGGAGGGTATAGCCGTCCGCCGCGGACTTGGCAGCGAGCTCGGTGCCAAGGCGGCTGCCGGCACCAGCGCGGTTGTCGATAACGACTTGCTGGCCGAGCGATTTCGACATCCGCTCACCGATGAGGCGAGCGAGCACATCCGAGCTGCCGCCGGCGGCGTAAGGCACGATGAGCGTGATGGGATGATCGGGATAGGGCTCAGCCGCTCCCGCGGAGCCGGCAAGAGCGATGAGAGCGGCGAGAGCGAGCTTTCCCGGCGTTGCCACTCCCCTTGCGAGCAGGAGCGCCATCCATTCCATGATCATTTTCATGACTCAATCAGCATTCGGTGGATGCAGCCTCCAAGGGCGGGTGAGTCGCAATCGATTTAAGATCGATCGTCGGCTTGGCGAGTTTGCCAATATCGGGGTGGGGACGTTGCAGCCCTGGAATATTGGCAAAGGCCTGTTCCATTGCCTCAGCCGCGTCGAGAAGATCCTGATCACCGTGAAAGCGACCCGTGACCTGCAAGCCGAAAGGCATCGCGTGCTCGTCGAGCCCGCAGGGAATGGAAATCGCCGGATTGGTGACGAGGGTGACAAAGTAGGTCAAGGCGAGCCAGTGATAATAGTTGCGCAGCCGCTCCCCTTCGAGCTCCTCGAGGTAGAGCTCGCTCCACGAAAACGGCGTCACTCCCACCGTCGGCGACAACACCAGGTCGTAGTCGCGGAAGATTGATTGGAAGCGCCGGAAAATTCGCGTCTGCTCGGCGTGCGCCCAGGCCATGTCGGCGAGCGTCATGCGCGCTGCCATTTCGTAGTTGACTCGGACATTGGGGCCAAGCGAGTCAGGGTCTTTGGCGTAGGCGTCGCGATAGCGGTCGACATAGCTTTGGGCACGCACGACGTCGAAGCAATCATCTGCCTTGCCGAAATCGAATTGGACCTCGTCACACGTGCGGAAAAGTCCCCGCATCGCTGCGATGCGGCTGCGGAAGACACGGCGTATCTCGGCACTCACGGGGCATTGTCCAAAATCCTCGGTAAAAGCGACGCGCAGCCGACCGAGATCGACCGGCCGCGCCGTCACGATCGCAGCATGATCGAGCGGGAACGCCAGCGGCTCGCGGTCGTCCATTCCGATCTGCGCCGCGAATAGAAGCCGCAGATCCGCGACGCTGCGGCCCAGGGGGCCCAGCACCGAGATCGGCGTCCAGCCGAGTGGCCGGCCATCCATCGGCACAACGCCCGGTGAGGGACGAAAACCCACGACGCCGCAGATCGCGGCTGGGATCCGCAAGGACCCGCCAGTATCGGAGCCGGTGCAAACCGGGACCATGTCGCAGGCGAGCGCGACCGCCGAGCCGCCCGAGGAGCCGCCCGCATTGAGCCGCGGGTCGAAGGGATTTCCGGTTGCGCCCCAGACGACATTGCGCGTATTCGCGCCCGCGCCAAATTCCGGCACGTTGGTCTTGCAGAGAATGATTGCGCCCGCCTTGCGCACGAGCGCCACCATGGCCGCGTCGTGCGCCGGCACATGGTCGCGATAGAGCGGCGAGCCGTAGGTGGTTAGCAGCCCTGCGGTCTCATGCAGATCCTTGATGCCGGTCGGCAAGCCGTGCAGCGCCCCGAGTTGCTCGCCCTTGCGAGCGGCTGATTCGGCGCTCACCGCGAGCTTGCGCGCGCGTGCAAAATTTCTCGCCGCGATCGCGTTGACCGCCGGATCGAGCGCCTCGATGCGGGCGATCGAAGCTTCCACGAGCTCGACTGGAGAGATTTCCTTCGTTCCAATGCGCCGCCGCATTTCGACGGACGAAAGCGCCAATAATTCATCCCATGGCGGCATCCACAGCTCCATCAAGTGCGTAGGGGCGGCAGCGTTTTGCGCGCGTTACTCCAACCGCTCCATCAAACCCTGCAATAAGCGCGTGCGCGGCTCGATCGAGGAGTACAGCATGTATTCATCGTTGGTATGGGCGCCGTCGCCATCGACGCCGAGCCCGTCCAACGTCGGGATTCCCATCGCGGCCGTGAAATTCCCGTCCGATCCACCACCCACTCGTGGTGAGCTCTGCAGCGTAAAGCCTATCTCCTTGGCAATGGCCGCGGCCTTGTCGAACAGAAGGTTGACGGCGCGGTCACGCACGAAGGGCGGCCGCGTGATCTTGCCCGTCACGGTCGTTTCGATGTCACGTCGCGACGATTTCAGGGCCTTGATCCTAGCCTCCATCTCGCCTGCGCTCGCACCGTCGCAGAAACGCAGGTCCACCTCGATCGTGCATTCTTCCGCGACCGTATTTCGCGCGGTGCCGCCCGCGACCAACCCGACATTCGTCGTAATCCCGCGCGCAGGATCGTTGAGCGCGTTGATCGCAAGCACGATCTCCGCCATGGCGACGATCGCGTTGCGGCCCTTGTCCGGCTCGCCGCCGGCATGCGCGGGCCTGCCCCGGGTGCGGATCACGAAGACGCCGATGCCCTTGCGCTCGGTCACGATCTTGCCGCCGCCGCGCGCCGGCTCGGTGACGAGCACGTAACGCTGGCCGCGCGCCTCGTGCTCAATGAGGCTGCGTGAGACCGGGCTGCTCAGCTCTTCATCCGGCGTCAACAGGAACGTGACCGGCAATTTCGTGCGCCGCTTCTCCTGCGCAATTCGGCGAAACGCCGCGAGCGCGAGCATCAGCCCTCCTTTCATGTCGTAAATGCCCGGACCGTAAACCCGGTCGCCCTCGCGACGATACGCAAGCTTGCTGGCGAGCGTACCGACCGGATGTACCGTATCCATGTGGCTGAGCACCAGGACGCCCGGCTCTTGGCGCGTCGGGTCACAGCGCACGCGTAGGATGTCGCCGAGCGAATCCGTCGTTGGCTCACGCTCGCAGGCGGCGCCCGTTCCCTCAAACGAGTTTGCGATCGTTTCGACCACGCGGTTGACACCCGCGGCGTTGCGTGAAGGGCTCTCGATTTCCACAAGCTTGCGGATGTCCGCGAGGACTGCGTCGCTGTCGACTCGATCGTCTAGAAAAGAAGGCATCCCTGGCTCATAACAAATCTCGAGGAATAGAGCGATCCCACTCGCGGCGACAGACTTCGTCCGCGCATTCCCACGCGCATAAACTTGCCTGCAACAGGAAGACCTCGGGCGTACATGAGAGCCGCATCTGCGTCTCGATGCGGATTTGCCATGTTTTTCGTGACATCGTCCACTTGCTTCGCAGGTCGGCCACTGCGCTCAGCGGGTCGTCCTCCTCGACGTGGAGGCGGGACTTGCGCTGCATGCCCAGTTCGAGGCCGATGCGGTCGATGCGCTCGATACGCATGTCGCCGTGCTGGATGATCGTCGGCTTCTCAGGCGGCGCCGACTCTGGGTCAGGGAGCGGCGACAGCAGTGCGTCCGTGCCCTGGGGCGCACGTACCGGCAGATCGACTGTGCCGCCGGAAATCAGGAGCGTCGCCTTCTCGGGAGAAGGCCAGATCATCGGCCAATAGGCCGTGGATAGAGCAAGCCTCACCTTATGGCCGGCTGGAAAAACCGAGCCTGCATCGTTGAGTTGGATACGCACCCGGTAGCGCTGCCCGACCGTCAACGGCGCGGGGCTTTTGTGTCCGTCGCGATGCGTGAGGTTGAGGACGCCATAGCTGACACGCAGCGATTCGCCGGACGGGTGTACATCGCATAATCGAGCCACCACGTTCCCAATCGGCCTGTCGGTGGTGACGTCGAGCGTAACGATCGGCGCGCCGAGGATCTCGATCGGGGTTTTGAGCGGCGGCGTGTCGAAGACCAGCGAGCGCGCGTCGTCTTCACGCTGATCGCCGGCTTGATCGTGTTCACGACCGAACGAAACCCACCCTCCAGCACATTTACCGACCGTCTGCGGTGAGCAGATCGCACGAGCGGTCAAGTGCGTCGCCTCGTCCGCCAGCCCCTGGTCGGTCAAGAACAGCCGCCGAGGCATAATTCCCGGCGGCGGCCATGAAGGCTCGGCAACCCATCGGCCCGGCAACACCTTGTGATGGGACGCAGGTTTTACGCTGTCCATCATCCAAGCCCGCAGCATTGGTTCATCCATCACGCCAGTGTCGATGCCTTTGAGCCAATAATCCCACCACCGCAGCATCTCTTGCAGGAAGCCGATCTGCGGGCCAGGAAGCGCAAAATGCGGATAACCATGCGCCCACGGTCCGATGAGACCCTTGCGCGGTACCGTCAATCGCTCGAGCAGGCGGGGAATTGCATTGGTATAGGCATCGGTCCAGCCGCCAACGGCGTACACAGGGCACTGGATCGCCTGGTAATCCTCGCATACCGATCCATGCTTCCAATAAGCATCACGTCGCTGGTGTTGCAGCCAAAGTTCGAAGAACAGCGGCACATTGGCGAGACGCTCCAACCACATCGCCCGCCAGCGATCGCCGACAAGTATTGGATCGGGTGGGAGACACATCGAGCCGAAAAAGAACGAGGGCCACTCCGCTCCGGCGGTAAGAAGCGTGCCGCCCATGTAATGCGCATCGTCAGCATATCGGTCATCGGTCGAGCAGATGGTTACGATTGCCTTGAGGGCCGCAGGCCGGCGTGCCGCAATCTGAAGCGCATTGAAGCCGCCCCAAGAAATTCCCATCATCCCGACAACGCCGCTGCACCAGGGTTGCGCGGCCAACCACGCAATCACCTCCAGGCCGTCGTCCTGCTCTTGCTTTGCGTACTCGTCGAACAGCAAGCTATTCGAGTCGCCGCAACCTCTGATATCGACGCGAACGCCCGCGTAGCCGTGGCCGGCCAGATACGGATGAGTCAGCGCGTCCCGCTCGTAAGTCCCGTCGCGCTTGCGGTACGGGAGATACTCCAGGATCGCAGGAACCGGGTTCGCTTCGGCATCGTCAGGCAACCAGATGCGAGCGGCAAGCCGCGTGCCGTCTTTCAATGGAATCAACGTGTGCTCGATCACGCGCACAGTGCGTGGAAACGTCGTCACAATCACAGGGGATCCGCAGACTTCGCGATGGGCAAACCACTAAGATTCATCTTACTTGCGTTCTCGGCGGGAAGTCTTCTGCGAGATGCCAGACCGCAGAAGGAAGCTATCCCCATATCCGTCGCGCAGTTTCGCACACTCTCTCGAGCTTACGTCTTTCCTCGTCGATGGAAAGGCTGTTTCCAAGAATCGAAGAGGCAAAGCCGCACTGAGGGCTGAGCGCCAAGCGTTCCAGCGGCACAAAGCGGCTAGCTTGGGTGATGCGACGGATGAGGTCTTCGGGCGGCTCGATTTGCGGCCGCTTGGTGCTGATCAATCCGAGGACCACCATCTTGTCATCCGGGACGTGCCGGAGCGGTTCGAACGAGCCCGACCGATCGTCGTCGTATTCGAGGAGAAGCCGCGTTGCATCGATGCGCTGGAAAATCGGCCGGGCAATCGGCTCGTAACCGCCCTCGACGAGCCAACGGCTTTCTTGGTTGCCGCGACAGACGTGGATGGCGAAGGTCACGCCGGGAAATCCCGTCATGACGGCGTTGTCGAGCTCGATGCCCCGGCTCAGCCACAGATCGAGCGTCCAGCCTCGCGATTCATAAAAGGCCCGCGTCTCGGGTGCGAGGAGCAGGGCGTAGTGAGGCGCGTCGATCTGGATATAAGTGGCACCGAGACGAACGAGCTCCGCAACCTCATCACGCAGGATCGCGACGACGTCGGCGAGGAAGTGCTCCAGGCTTGCATACGCGGATTGGGAACGTTCAGGCGACCAGAAATTCACGAACAGGCTAGGGCTGGGCAGGGTGACTTTTGCGGTGCGGCTTGTGCGGCCGCGCAGATACACGAACTCCTCGGCAGCAAGATGCCGTTGGCGCATGAGCCTACCGACCACGCCGAGATTAGACGGCCGGTCGCAGCGTCGCTCCCCCACGGCGCCATCGCCATGCCAATGGCCCCACAGGAATGCATCGATATCGCAGGCGCCGAAGCCCTCGACAGCCTCGGTCATCTGGCTCTGAAAGGAGAGTCGCCGCATTTCGCCGTCGGTCACGACGTCAAGCCCGGCTGCCTCCTGCAGGGCGATGGCTTCATCGACCGCGCGGTCCTCGATGCACTTGAATTGCGCATGACTAAGGCGCCCGGCCACCCAGTCGTCCCGCGCTTTGCGCAACGCGAGCGGCCGGAGAAGGCTGCCGACAACATCGGTGTGTGCGGTAATCATCGCAGGCCGGAGCGATCCGATGGAAGAAAGAGGCCAGCGAGATGCGAGTAGATCGACGTCTCACCAGTGCGGGACGGTTCGATTGTAGCCGAGACTACCATCGCCTGTGGCTTCCGGACTATTCGGATCGGAAAACGGAACAGTGCGCGGAACGCCCTCGCGGCGAACCGAGCCGCGGCTTTGGGGGGTATAGGGCTGCGACGTATAGGTTCGAGCTGCGCCGTAGCGGCGATAGGGCTGGGCATTCGCCGTCTCCATCCCCAGCATCACGGCCAAAACGCCCACGCCTGCGATAGCGGTCAGAGCGGGCCTCATCAATTACCTCCCTTTGGACGAGAAGCGCGGGAGCAGGCAAGGCCCATATGAGGTGAACGATCCCGTCAATCGACGCGCGCTCATCGATTATGCGCGCGATGTACCAGTCTAGCCGCTCTGGCAACGCTCGCGTCCGCCGGATGATGTCATGACCCCGAGCGGCGTTTAATTTGTATCTTGGACGTCGGTCTCCGGACGATCGCGACCAGCGGCTGTCTCGGTGTGCCAGCGGCCGTTCTCGTCTTCGTATTCGATGACCTCCGTGTGGCCTGGCACGCGCTGCTCGGCCGCGGCGATGCGGGCCGCCGCGAGGGCCTCAGCATGGGTCGGATACGGCTCCGAGAATACGCCGTTCACCTTATACGCCCAGCCGTCGTCGTGCCGGACAATTTGATACGTGACATGCGCCATCGAATTCACCTCCAGTAACGATATAGCACATGCCAGCGTCAATAAGCGTCACGTTCACGCGAGCAGCTCAATGCGCCGTGCTGAAAACGATGCGAGGCAATTCAGATGCTCGCACCGCGGGCGTTGATCGGCCACAGCGCCTCCACGCGCCCGTTTCGCACACCGACATACCAGTCGTGCAGATTGACGGTCGGGTCGCAGTGTCCGGGGATGAGCCACAGCTTTTCGCCGAGCGACAAGGGCTTCGCCTGCGGGCCGACCTTGAGCTTGCCGTGCTCGTCCGAGACGCCGGTCACTTCGACGCCGGGGCGATCGTGCACCCACGGCGCACCGCGCTCGGCGCTGTAGGACTTGAGCCCTGCGTCGACGA
>Ga0126384_10002204_pt1 | contig 11814 bp, 10 predicted proteins | sample PanSoiMetPlot_36_FD_92543 | JGI IMG/M metagenome (GOLD analysis project Ga0126384, IMG submission 92543) | Tropical forest soil microbial communities from Panama - MetaG Plot_36 | ecosystem: Environmental > Terrestrial > Soil > Tropical forest > Bulk soil | place: Panama | collected 2016-02-17 | reverse complement strand
TGGCATGTGCTAACCCATCGCAATCGCTGGTTATGGCGACTGCACAAGGTGCACCATGCGGACCTGGACCTGGATGCCTGCACTGCACTTCGCTTCCATTTTGTTGAAATGATCGTTTCGGTCCCCTGGCGCGCGGCTCAGGTCGTTGCCATTGGCGTCAGCCCCCGGTCGCTGTCGATTTGGCAGCGGCTGCTCATGGCGTCGATCCTGTTCCACCATTCGAATGTGCGGCTGCCTGAGCGGTTCGAGAGAGCGATGAGCTGGTTGGTGATGACTCCGCGGCTCCACGGCATACATCACTCCAGCGAGCCGGCGCTCAGGGATACCAATTGGTCCAGCGGGCTGGCGCTTTGGGACATTCTGCACGGAACCCGGAAGACAGACGTCCCTCAAGATACGATCCGTATTGGCATCGAGGGATTCACCCAGCCCGAGCAGGTTCGGCTCGGTCACATGCTCTCGCTTCCCTTTGCCCGGGACTCAGAAGGCCCAGGTGAAACCTAGCCAGCCACCAGGTTGGAATGAGACTGATGAGGGAATAGGGTCTGTGAGGGTTCCCGAACCTGCAAAGCGCACCGGAAGATGACCCTCGATCGCGAGAAAGGCGCGCGGATAGGTCTCCAGGGAAATACCAAAGTAGGGACCAACTTTGACGAACGGGGCGAGAACACCTTCGCCATAAAGCGCGAGGCCAGCGCCAAGCTCCGGACCCGCGAAAAAACGCCACGCGCCCGTCTGGAGACCAACGCGATAGCCGGCGGTAACCGCCAGCGAGAGTTCGGTTCCATGAGTGTGTCCACTAGTCCATTCACCAATTGTGAGAGTGAGCGCGAACGATGGGCCTGAATGAGCGCCCAAGTGAAGCCCCACATGGCCTGAATACGACAGCTGGTTGTGAATAGTGCCCAGCTCCGTGCCAAACCCTAAGAACACTGAACCGCCCTCGGGTTTGCTCTCAGCCGGTGGCGTTTCGGCGCGTGCAGTTGTCAACGCGTAGAATGCGATGGCGACTAGCGATGCTCTGGTCACGACCTTTGGCACTGCACTCGTATGCTACCCGCAGCGGCACCGACTCGACGGCGACTTACTGGACTACTTTGCCGTTGCGCTTGCGCGGGGCGCGCTCGCCCTTGACCGAGGCTTGCGGCTTGCTGGCCGCCGTATCGGGCAGGGTCATCACGAAGTCGCGCAGCGCTCGAATCTGTTTGAGCTGCGAGCCACCGAAGTAGTTCGGATACATCACGGTTTCGAAGTTATCGGGCGTGAAGAAGTTCGGCATCCGGGTGCCGTCTTGGAGCGCCTGCGGATTCTTCAACCACGCCTCCACCCAGTCTGGACGCAACCGGTGCTTCGCGAGCTCCAGGTTCGGAGCCAACGAGGCTGGATCCTGCTCGCCAGTGGCCGCGCCCGCGGTGTGGCACTTGAAGCACTTGAGCTGGTCGTCCACCATCACCTTGGCTTCCGCTACTTCCTTCGGCGGTGGATTGAGTCTGACGGAGAGGTACGGGTAGGGCACATTCGCACTGGCCGAGAAGAAGCGCACCAAGGTCGTCGCTTTATCGTCGGTGAGCGGGAAGGTCGGCATTCTGACGTCGAGCCATGGCCGCAGCTTGTTGCTCGGATCCTCGATGAAGCCGAACAGCCAATCCGGCTGCACCCGCCACCCTTCCTGCTGAAGAAGTGGCGGCGCCTTGTAGATGTCATCCTCGGCGAAGATGTCGCGAATCGCTCCGCCCTGGCCGTCGACCACGTGGCAACCCTTGCAGTTGTAGTACTCGACGTTTTGGTCCCCGGTGGCGATCGCGGCGCGCCGTTCATCCCGACCCGCCAAGTAAGCGTATGGGATCTTCTCCGTGTACCTCGATTTGAGGAAAGTCATCAGCGCATCGACCTCGTCGTCGTTGAAGTCGAACTGCGGCATCCGGGTATCCACCCGCTCGTACCGATACGAGCGAGGCGCACGCAATTTGAGATCGATCCAGTTGTACCAGGTCTGATGCCGGTGATTGGGGATGGCGTTCCCGTAGTCGAGCAGGTCGGTCGTCTTGCGGCCGAATTCGTTGAGGTCCGCGCCAACCTTGGCGTCGTTCTCGTGCCCTTTGACGTCGTGGCAGCCCGAGCAGCCGTATTTGGTGATCAGCTTGCTACCCGCCTCGGCAGCGGCGGCGAACTCCGGTCTGTTCTCGTCGGCGAAGAAGGACTGTTTTGGAGGCGGCTCCCCATTCTTGAGGGTCAGCAGATACGCGGTGATGTCCGCCGCCTCCTGGTCCGTGAGCCGGAGGTTGGGCATCCGGGTCTGCGCCCACATCAAGGTCGGATTCTTCAACCAGGCGAAGAGCCAACGCTGGCTGGCCTTGTGGCCGATGTTCGAAAGATTCGGGGCGAAGTCCCGGGCGTTCGAGCCGCTCAGGGTTCGCGGCGCTTCGCATTCACCGGGCTCGGTGGGCGTGCCCCGGGTCTTGCCCGCGGCGATCTGCTCGGCGGTGCAAAGCTTGTCCGAGGGCGTGAAGGTGTGGCAGCCGCGACAGCCAACTTTTTGCACCAGAGCTTTGCCACGCGCGGCGTCGCCCGAAACCGGAACCGCCGTTAGGTTGGACGGCTCGGAGTTTTTCCACAGGTAAGCGACGATCTGGCGCACTTCGGTTTCGCGCTGTGCCACCTCCGGGGTCCCCGCGCGAAGCCGGTAGTGGACGTCCAGTGCCTCCGGCCAGAAGTTCGGCATCTTGGTGCGGGGCCGGAAGGACTTCGGATAGGAGACCCACTTCACCAAAAAGTCGGGATTGGTCTTCTTCTTGAGGTCCGTCAGGGTGGGCCCGAGCTTCGGAAAATCTCTGAAGATGTCGATCGGGTGGCAGGCGTGGCAGCCGACCTCGGCCGCGAGCCGGCGTCCCTTGGTGTAGGTGTCGGCAAACTTGAGGTGTACCTGATCGGTGTGGCACTTCGCGCAACTGCTTTGGACAAACTCGTTCTCGTGCTGAACCCATTCGCCGGGAACGCCTTCCTTTGCGTCGGGTGCGGTGAAGCTCGCCGGCCGGTACTTCTTGTGCGCCACGAGATCGAGCATCTGCTTTTCCCAGTAGTAGTCGTCGTAGCCATGGTGGAATTCGCGGCCGGCGATGCCCTTGGTCTGCGCCCCTTCGCCTTCGTGGCAGCTGGTGCACCCGAACCTATCGGCGGGATGGTTCGAGCCGAGCAACTCGGTGCGGTAGGGATGGCTTTGCGCCCAGATCGGATAGTCGTAGAGCACGGGACGGATCGCCGCCAGCTTCTTGCCATCCTCGCCAGAGGCGCAGGCCTTGGAATTCTTTGCCAGGCCCTTGAGCGTCGAGGACACTTCCGGACACTGCTCCTTGACGAATGCGAGCGCCTCGTCGCGCTTGGCGCCTTCGAGGCAGACCTCCCCCTGCGCCTCGACTTTGAGCGAGCACGCGCCGCGTTTGGCGAGATCGGTAACGTAGTTGCCCAAAACTCCCGCCCCGGGGTTGGCGATGCACGCGACCCTGAGCTTCTTGTCGGTCAAAATCTTCGTGGGCGAAGCCTCGGGGCCGCAGTAGTTGCTCACGAATTCCCAGACCCGCTTTCGCTCTTCGCCGCCGTAGCAAACGCCATTGGCCAATTGACCGTTGGCGGAAGCGTCTGGGTCGAACTCCAGGGCGCAGACCTCCGCGGCGGTGGCCTGATAGTTGGCCACGGTGTCGGGATTGAGGCAGAACTTGGCTGGAATTTCCTCGGGCTTGGCGCCCGGAGCGTTGAGCGCTTCGAGAACCTCGTGCGGCCGGCTGTAACCGCACTTGTCGATCAGCGCGTGGCAATTCTGGCAGCGATCGACGGAGTTATCGTAGCTCGTCAGCCAGTACTGGGTGAGCTCCGGGCTCTTCTTCAGCGCGATCTGAAGCTGGGTTTTCGCGGTAACCACTGGGTCCTGAGCCGCGTCGATCGCCGCCTTGAGCCGGTCGCGTTCGCCGACCTTGGACTTCAGTTGGTCTTGAATGTTTGCCAGCGCCTTGGCGGCCCCCTCGGCGGCGACCTCGGCCTTGTGAATCTCATCCGCCTTCAGCTTGCGCTCGTGTTCAAGCTCGGCGACTTCCTTGTGGTAGCCCTGCGCTTTACCCCGGGCGGCATCAGCCCCAGCCCTGTTCCCCTGTGCCTCCAATTTCGCCGCGGTGGCATCCTCCAGAGCCTCTTCGTGTTGGGCGTTCTGGAATCGGTAGAACAAGCCGTCGTCTTCCGACTTGAGAAGCTTGACCTTGATATCCGCATCGGACGCCGCGACGTCGGCCTCCTTCAGCTCGGAGCGGATTTTTTCGATCTCGTTTCGTTCCTTGGCCAGTTTCTGATCCAGCTCCTTCAGCCGCTTTTGAGCCTCCGCTACGGTCGTCTTCTCGTCCGGCTTCGATGGATCCAGGGTGACCTTGATTTGGCCGGAGGTGAGCTGCCGGGTGTAATAGTCGAGATCACCGGCCGCCTTGGCTTGCTCGTACTTGAAGGTTCGCTTCTGAAAGTCCTTCCACGGCCTGCGCCCCAGGAACTCTTCGTAGAAGGACCAGGCGGTGCAGACAGCGATCAGGGAGGCGAGGATAAAGAAAGAGAATAAATGATTTTGGCGCTCGACCGGCTTGCCCATGAATTTTGTCTCGAGGAGCTGCTTGGAAACTTACCCGGCTAGATGTTGAGCACGTTTGGCCAGACCCAAATGTACTTCACCGAGAAGAGGTGTCGCAGGAGGATCTTCACTACCGTCCCACCCATGCAGAGGTAGAGGAACGACACCACGAAGTATCGCACCGCTCCCAGCTTTCTCATCTGGGGATTGTTTCGCTTCCACAGGTAGAACAGCGGGGCGAGGCTGAACCAGGCGATAACCGCAACCGCGCCGGTGAGGAAGGTCAGGGTTTCATCGCGCACCCCGAGCAGGTAGGGCAGGTCGCGATTGGTCATCGGGACGACCTTGTGTGGATCCCAGAAGTGCCACGGCGCGTATAGATTCCATCCCGGGCCGCGGAAGAAGACGCCGATGATGATGAAGCCTACCCACAGGCCGACAAAGCCAACCAGAAACGTGGACACCGCCATCGGGCGTTCGCGAAAAGTATAGTAGCCGTTGCCGTTCGGGTTGATGTCCACGTACGGAATGACCATCAGGCCGATGATGATCAGCGTGGGAAGAATCACGCCCGCGATCCACGGGTCGAAATACACCAGCATTTCCTGCAGCCCGAGGAAATACCAGGGCGCCTTCGACGGATTGGGAGTCTTGGAGGGATTGCTCGGCTCCTCCAGTGGCGCATCGATGACGATTGACCAGATCAACAACGCGAGAATCATCACGCAGCCGGAGATGAACTCCGCGCGCACCAGATAAGGCCAAGTATGGACCTTGTCCGGCAATTGGACGTCGACCGCGGCCCGCCGAGTTGCCGAGTCGACCTTGACCTGCTCCTGGTCCTTGGGAATCGGCTTGAGAGTTTGTGCTTCCGCCATCGAGATCAGCTCCCTTAGCTCTTAGAGCGGTCCGGAAATGCCGCCATCCTTACGGATCCGCCAAAAGTGAAGAATCATCAGAATGCTGGCGATGATCGGAATGAAGATGCAGTGAAGGACGTAGAACCGCATCAAGGCCGGTGGGCCGACGATCGTTCCCCCCAAAAGCAACGCGCGCATGTCATAGCGCGGAGTGGCGCCGATCTCCGGACCAAAGGGTCCTTGATGGCCGATCAGCGGCGTGGCGCGCGCCATGTTGGTTCCGACGGTCACCGCCCAGATCGCCAGTTGGTCCCAGGGCAGAAGGTAGCCGGTGAAGGAAAGCAACAGCGTGAGGACCAGCAAATTGACGCCGACCACCCAGTTGAACTCGCGGGGCGGTTTGTAGCTGCCGGTCATGAAGACCCGGAACATGTGCAGCCAGATGAAGACCACCATTCCATGCGCCGCCCAGCGGTGCATGTTGCGCATCAGCATCCCAAAGGGAACGTCGAAGTCGAGGTACTTGATGTCGAAGTAGGCGTACTCCTGAGTCGGCCGGTAATAGAACATCAGAATCACGCCGGTGACGACCGTGACCAGGTAGAGCAGGAAGGTGAGTCCGCCGGCGCACCAGGTATGTCGGTAGCGGATCCCATGGCGCCGGATCTTGGATGGGTGCAGATGCAGCCACACGTTCGCGGAGACTTGGAGCACCCGGTTTCTCGGCGTGTCGTCGTAGCCGTGCCGGAAGACCGAGCGCCACACCGTGCTGGTAAAGATCTTCTCCAGGGGGCTTTGCTTGGTGGGACGCTGCAGGTCGGGCATGGTTTGACTGTTCCTTCGCTCTCTAGGCAGCGCCGGACGCGCTGAACTTCAAGTAGGCTCCGGGCTTCTGCCACTCGCCCAATTCTTTCCGAAACACGACCGATTTGTCGATCAACAGCTGGCCATCATCGGCGCGGGCAATTTTGATCCGCTCCAGCGGCCGGGGTGCGGGGCCTTCAAAGTTGGTTCCATCTTTGCGGAAGCCCGAGCCGTGACAGGGGCACTTGAACTTGTTCTCGGGACCCAGCCAGCGGGGGGTGCAACCCAGATGCGTACAGATGCCCAGCAGCGCGTAAAAACCGGTCTCCTCGCGGATAATCCAGACCCTTTGGTCTTTCATGAAGCGCTCGGACACCTCGCCCACGATGAAATTGGTCGGATCGCCGGCCTTGAATGCGGTCGGAGGCTCGAAGAGGACGCGCGGGAAAAGCAGGGCGACCAGCGCGGCGCCGCCGGCGGAAAGAGCTCCTAGGATCGCTCCCCACCCCGCGACTCCGAGCAGGTTTCGCCGCGACCAGATGTGCTCGCCACTGCCGCCTTCCTGAAGGTCCGCCATTCGAAAAAGCACCTCCGGTGACCGCGGCGTCTTTATCCAGCACCTCCGACCCTGTCAAGGAGGGGACCCTTCGGAATTCGCGCACTTACAGCCACAATTTGGGCCACTTGCAACACCGCCTGCTCGCTTGACGCCGCCGCGTCAATCCTCTACGTAACCGCGGCATGAATTTCCCTCTCGTCCTGGCATCCGGAGCGGCCGCGTCCAGCGAGGTGGAGCCCTACAGCGGCTGGGAAAACCTGGGCTTAATCCTCTCGAAGCCGGACAACGTTCCAATTCTAATCATGATCGTGCTGGTCTCGTTCTTCACCTACATGGCGCTGCGAGACGGCTTCAAAAACGATCGGCTGACCAAGCAGGGGCGCAAGCAGGACATTCTCAAGTCGATGCAGGAGTAGCCCAGCTCGCAGCTTCAGACTCGCGATTGCGCTCTTGGGCACGAGCCACTGCGGCTTTCAAGCCGTTGGCAAGAAGCGAATCCAACCCCCCATTTTCAAGCACCTCGAGCGCCGCTCTGGTGGAGCCGCCTTCCCCGGCTACTTCGGCAACGAGCTGCTCGAGCGTTCGGTCGGATTTTGCAAGTAGCGCTGTCGCGCCAATCAGAGTCTGCGTTGCGATGCGAAAAGCAACTGGTGGCTCCAGGCCAGCTGAGCGGCCGGCCTTGGCCAGTGCGCTTGCAAACGCGTACAGATAGGCTGGCCCCGCACCCGAGACGGCATTGAAAGCAGGCCACCAGTCTACGCTAGCGGTCGTCGAGCGAGTAATTCACCAAAACCTTCAGTGTTTCGTTCGGGGTGATGCGCACCTGGCGCGTCTTCTTTCCGAAGCGCTCGTGCCAGGTTTCGAGCATGAGCTCACCGGCGGGAACTCCGTCGATGTGGAAACGCCCATCCTCACCACTGACCGCGAACCACGAATTGTTCGTGACCACCACGTACGCGATCATCCACGGGTGGACGTCGCACGTGAGCCTCACGATTCCAACGTTTTCCGGGAGGGCGCGCTCGATCGCTCGCGAGCGAGGAGGTTGGGCCTGATTGAAGAGTGTCGAGGAGCCAAAATGCGCGTGGACGTTGTGAAGCGTGTCGTCGCTCGTGCGAACGACAAGCGTCTGTCCGCCGACTGCGGCTTGGATGCGAGGCTGGTACTTACACTCCTGCTGGTTCACCTCCAGCGCGCGAGCTGGTGCCGGAATGCTTGGCCCGTTCGCGATTCGGACAACGACGTTGCGGAGTTTGCCGTCACGCACCAGCACTTGCTCGTCGATGCCGTCGCTCTTGGCGCAGATCGGATCGGCGCCAACTTTGAGCGGCAACATAGGGGGCGGCGGCCCGTCGAAGAGAATCTCGCCTTCGATGCCGCCCCCACCGCCGATATCCAAGGTTGTGGTCGCCATGGGCGGTGCATTCGAGGTCGGTGCCCGTGACGGACGGGGTGCGGGCGCCTGCGGGGCGCTGCTTTTGAGCAAGTAGAGGCCTCCGGCCAGGACGACCGTCAGCGCGAGCAGAAAGAGGCCGAGCCGCAGCGAAGATGACATGCCGTCGCTATTCGCGCCGCTGCACCCGCCAGGCCGAGATGCCAAGCGCTATGGCGGCGAAGATCGCAAGGGCGACCAGCTCGCGAGCCGCGGAACCGGGGGGAACGCCCAATGCCGGCAGCGCCGAGCCCCCGAAGAGCGCTCGCCTGACGCCTTCAACGGCGAACCGCATCGGATTTATGCGCATCAGCGAGGAGAGGAGCGTGCCCGCGCCGCTGATTGGAAACATCGCTCCTGAAAGAACCCAGGCCGGGATCAAAATCACGCTCATCACCGCGTGGTACCCCGTGGATGAGTTGATCCACCAGGCCATCGCGAAGCCCACGCCGGTCAAGGCCATCGCGCTCAGCAGCATCACCGCGGCGAGCAATGGCCAGTTGACCGCGGCCAAATCAATCTTCGCGAGCGGAGCCAGCAACATGAACAGCGCTGCCTGAATCAGCGCGATCAGCGTCGAGCCCAGGCTCTTGCCCACCACCACCGCCAACCGGGAGCCCGGGCCGGCGAGAACGCACTGCAAAAACCCCTCGCGGCGATCCTCGATGACGCTGATGGTCGCGAAGATGGTTGAAAACAGCAGCACCATCGTGACCACGCCGGGGAAGAAGAACTGCGCGTACTTCAGGTCGCCGGCTCCTTGCGCCCGGAAGGAGCCCGCAAACCCGGATCCGAGCACCAACCAGAAGACAACCGGCTGAAGGAAGGCTCCGACCACTCGACTGCGCTGTCGAAAGAAGCGAACCAGATCGCGACCGGCCAGGACGCGCACGGTGGCGAGGTCGAGCTGCCAGCGCGATGGCGTAGGTACACTCGAAACCAGGGTCAGGCTAGGCATCGGGTCCCATGCTCGGCGAGTCATTGCCCAGCGCATGTCCAGTCAATTTGAGGAACACATCGGCCAAAGTGGGTCGGCGCAGGTTGATGGAAACGACTTTACCCGGCGGGAAGGCTTCGACGATGCGGGGAATGAGCAGATGTCCATCGCGTCGTTCCACCTGCAGGCATCCATCCACCGCGATCGGCGAGAGCTCCAAACGCGAGCGCAGCAGCTGCTCCGCTTGCTCGAGATCCTCGGTTTCCACGGTGATGATGTCACCTCCAATTCGCGCCGCCAGGCCCGCGGGCGAGTCCTCGGCAACCAATTTCCCGGCGTCGAGCACCGCGAGCTGGTCGCATTGCGCGGCCTCCTCGGCGCGATGGGTGGTGACGAGAATGGTGAGCGACTCTTGAGCCTGCAAGGTCTTCAGGTACGCCCAAAACCTCCGGAACGAAGCCTCATCCAGCCCCTGAGTGGGCTCGTCCATAAGCAGCATCTTGGGGCGGTGGATGAGCGCCCGGGCCAGCTCCAGCCGTCGCCGCATACCCCCCGACCACTTCGCGACTCTTTCCTTCGCCCGAGGCGCAAGGTCGATGAGCTCGAGCATCTCGTCGGCGCGACGTTTCAGCTCGGCGCGCGGCAAGCAATACAACCTGGCGCCGAGAACCAGGTTTTCCAACCCGGTCAGCTGCTCATCCAGGCTGTTCTTTTGAAAGACGACCCCCAGCTGGGCCCGAAAGAAGCGATCCTCGACCGACAACTGGCGGCCGCGAAAGTAAAGTCTGCCAGCATCGGCGCGGAGGATGCACGCGAGGATCTGAAAGGCCGTCGACTTCCCAGCCCCGTTCGGACCGAGAAGTCCAAAGACTTCCCCGGTCCGTACCGAAAACGACAGTCGATCCAGCGCGACTCGGGTGCCGAAGCGACGGCAGAGGCCCTCGATCCTGAGGATCGCCTCCTCCGGCGAAACTGACCTCGCTACTGCCGCCCGGTGAACGCCCTCAATCGCCGGCTCCATGGCGACGGTCAACGGCGGATACCTACATCGATCCACAATCCCGCGAAGAGCAGCGAGAGGTGAAGCAAGGAGAATCGAAATACCTGACGCGCCCAGGCATTGCCCAGTTTGCCCCGGACCCCTCGAATCGCCAGTCCGAGCGCGATCACTCCCAGGACCAATGCCAGCACCCCGTAGAACGGCCCAGCGATCCGAAGCACCGCGGGGAGTAACGTGACCGGCACCAGAGCAACGGTGTAGGCCAGCAGGTGAAGGCGAGATGCGGCCGTACCGCGCTGCACGGCCAAAGACTTCAGTCCGGCCGCTGCGTATTCCTCCATTCGGTAGATGGAGATGGCGATGAAGTGCGGCAGCTGCCACAGGAAGAGAATCGCGAACAGGACCAGCCCCGGCCAGTCGATGCGGCCGGTCGCCGCCGTCCAGCCCATCAAGGGTGGGAGCGCGCCCGGCACCGCGCCAATGAGCATCGCGGCGTAGGATCGCGGCTTGAGCGGTGTGTAGACGCAAACGTAGGTGAGGAAGGCGAGGCAGCCCAGCAAAGCGGTCAACGGGTTTGCTTCCACCGAGAGCGTCGGAAGTGAGACGGCCGCCAACAAAATCCCAAACCACAGGGCGAGCTGCGGATCCATACGCCCTGAGGGCAACGGCCGGTTGCGGGTACGCGCCATCAGCCGATCCACGTCCCGCTCGATGAAGCAGTTGAGCGCATTCGCGCCGCCGACGAGACACGCTACGGCCAGCAACGTGGTGAGAGTCCGAACTGGGGAGAGTTGGCTGTTACCGAGCCACATTCCCCCGGCCATGGTGACCATCACCAGGCTCGAGAGCCGCGGTTTGGTGAGCGACAGGAAGTCCGACGCGGTCGCGGAGAGCGAAAGAGCGCGCGCGTTCACGCCGGCTCCAATGAGCCCGCAGCGGCTCGGTGCGAGTGCAGCGACACAGTTGAATCGCCTCGCGAGGGGTTGCTGACCCAGTACAGCGAGACCAGCATCGCCAGCAGGGCCGCGCCCAATGAGGAATGCAATGTCATCGTCACCAACTCGCGGGACGTGAAGATGACCGCCACCCCGAGGCTGATTTGGATCAGCACCGTGGCTGCCGCCGTGGCCGATAGCAAGCGCAGCCCGCGAACATGCGCGGGATGCCGCCAAATCCAAAGCGACAGAGTTACAACCGCGATTCCCACCAGAACGCCTCCCATTCGGTGCACCAGGTGCACCTGAACTCCCCAGTGCGTCCCCAGGGGCCAGATCTGACCCCGGCACAGCGGAAAATCGTATCCACAGGCCAGCCCCGCTCGAACATGGCGCATCACCGCGCCAGCGACGATCTGCAGGTAGGTGACCGAGATCACTGCCAAGGTCATCCAGCCCAAGCGCTTTTGAAACTCGCCGACCGAGCCTATCTCGCGGACCGACGAGCTGAGTCGCTGGCGCGTGATAAACGCGAGCGACGTCACCAAGCAGAAAAAGGCCATCGCGGTCGCTTGATGTAGCGAGGACACCCAAGGGGGCAGGCGCAGCTTAACCGTCAGTGCACCGAGCAGTGCCTGCACCACGACGAGGACCACGGCGAAGACACCCAACCGGACCAGCGTT
>Ga0126384_10002202_pt1 | contig 11815 bp, 13 predicted proteins | sample PanSoiMetPlot_36_FD_92543 | JGI IMG/M metagenome (GOLD analysis project Ga0126384, IMG submission 92543) | Tropical forest soil microbial communities from Panama - MetaG Plot_36 | ecosystem: Environmental > Terrestrial > Soil > Tropical forest > Bulk soil | place: Panama | collected 2016-02-17 | reverse complement strand
TCCCGCGGACAAATCGCCATCCGAAATTAAACGAATCCGCGCGCCGGCGGTGCGGACATCCTCAATTAGCTTTTTGTGGCGCGGACGGTCGAGAACTATTACAGTCAAGTCTTCGATGTCGCGTCCGAGACGCCGCGCGATGTTTCGCAAGTTATCTTTCACCGGAGCATCGATATCAATGACACCGCGCGAGGACGGCCCAACCACAATTTTGTCCATATAAATGTCCGGCGCGTGCAGCAATCCGCCGCGCTCGGCCGCCGCCAGTACGGCAATCGCGTTATTCAATCCGAGCGCACAAAGGTTCGTACCTTCCAAAGGATCCACGGCGATATCGACTTCCGGACACGAGGCCGCCATTTCCTCGCCGACACCAAAGCCACCACCGACGTCCTCGCCGATGTACAGCATCGGTGCTTCATCCCGCTCGCCCTCTCCGATTACGACGCGACCGCGCATCGGCACGGTGTCCATAACCTCTCGCATCGCTTCGACTGCTACCTGATCTGAATACTTGCGATCGCCCTGACCCATCGTGCGCGCTGCCGCAATCGCTGCGGCCTCCGTGACACGCAAAAAATCCAAGGACAGCTCACGCTCGGTTCTCAGTTCGGGCGCCATTTTTTGTCTCCTGTGCGCAGAAAACATCGTTTTGATGGATTCAATGGTTAGTTTAAGAGCGCCGACATAGTAACAGAGGAATGTGAGACTTTACGAGGATACTCTTTCAGAATTTTATCGAACGCACTCCCTTGTCCTTTTTGTCCCCCGCCAAGCCTGATTTTTCTCTTGCCAGGGCCAGTTTTCCTCAACGTTTGTCGGCGAAATGGATTTGGGTTCCACTGCGGTTTAATCGCCTCGGTCGTTCGATCAACGGTAATTCAAACGTCGAGGTATTCCGAGGCAGGGCGGAGGTTCAAACGGCCGGAACTCAAGCTGCAAGTGTCTTGCAGTTATTGCTATACAACAGCCGGACAATCAGTTACAATGCGCCTCGTTTATATGCCCCGAGTTCTCATTGTCGATGATAGCGCCGCGGTGCGCGGCATCCTCTGCGATTTACTCTCCGAAAACTTTGACTGCGACACGGCCGGCTCTGCCGAAGTCGCTTTCCAGTGCTTTGAAGCCGAAACTTATGACGTAATCCTCACGGATGTGGCGTTGCCCGACGCGTCCGGCATCGATCTGATGAAGCAAGTTCGACTGCGTGATTCTGAAACTCCGGTGATCATGATTTCTGGAACGCTTGATGAGGAGCAAATACAAGCGGCGATGCAGTCAGGCGCATTTGCATATGTCAAGAAGCCGTTTGACTTAGATGAGATCGAGCAAGTCGTAAAGCGAGCATTTGCCAAAACCTGCGAGGCACGCGAGGAAGCGTTTCAGAACACAAGATAAACCAAACATCACCATCCTACAGCGCAACGGCGCCGACTGTCGTGTGAGGATTCCATGCCGGCAAAGTTTTGCGAGCAGGTTTTTCTTTCTTCAGGCCGAGGGCCCAATCGGCCTGCATCAGCGTGTGAATGTCACGCGTTCCTTCGTAAATGACAGCGGCCTTACAATTTCGCAGATAGCGCTCTACAGGGTAATCGTTCGAATAGCCGTTCGCGCCGTGAACTTCGATAGCCATTGACGCCGCTTTTTCACTGCGCACCGTGGCCTGCCACTTGGCCAGGCTGGTAGCGCGACCGCTGGGTAGACCCTGATTCTTCAACCAACCGGCTTTCAACCAGAGCAACCGAGACATCTCGTAGTCACCTTCCATCACGGCAATTTTTTGTTTCACTAACTGGTGATTAGCGATCTTTGTCCCGAAGGTTTCGCGCTCATTTGCGTAAGCGATCGACGCATCGCGCGAAGCGCGGATGACACCGGTGGCGCCGGCGGCCACCGTGAATCTTCCCTGTTCGAGTGCGAACATCGCGATCTTAAAACCTTCTCCCTCCTCACCGACCAGGTTTGCACTGGGCACGCGAACATCCTGCAAAGAAAAGTAGCCCGTGTTGCCCGCGCGAATTCCCAGTTTGCCGTGAATCGTGCCTGAGGTGAATCCTTTCATCGTTCGTTCAACGATGAAACAGGACATGCCGGAATGATCGCGCTTCCGCCGCTTCTCTTCATCAGTCCAGCAGAAGAAAAGAAAGTTGTCCGCAAGATCGGCGAGACTGATCCACATCTTCTCGCCATTCAAGATGTATTCATCGCCATCGCGGCGAGCGGTCGAACGAGCGCCGACAACATCTGACCCGGCGCCCGGTTCCGTCAATCCGTAAGTCGCCAGCTTTTCGCCTTTAGCCTGGGGCCCGAGATACTTCTGCTTCTGTTCGTCGGTTCCCCACGTGTAAAGCGTTAGCGAATTCAGCCCTGTGTGCACGGACATGGCAACCCGCAGAAAGGTATCGACCGCCTCGAGTTCTTCACACACGAGACCCAGCGAAATGTAATCAAAACCGGCCCCTCCGTATTGTTCCGGGATGCAGACGCCCAGCAGATTAAGCTCGGCCATCTTATCGAATATTTCGCGATGAAATTCCTGCTTCTCGTCCCATTCTCTGATGTAGGGCGCTACTTCCTTTTGCGCGAATTCGCGCACTGTTTGAACCAGTGCTTCGTGATCGTCGGACAGTTGGAGGTCAATCATGCGCGATACTCTATCATGACTCCGCCGCTTACACAGATTCATGATCCCGACGTGGAATAAAGAACCGCGTGCATAAGAATAGAAGTGAAAAACCGACACGTAATGCGAACTCGATCCATAAAATCACGATTATCTTTCTGCGTAATCGGTGTAATTCGCGGATAACAACTTCTTCGCTTCCTCTTTTGCTTGTTCAAGATTGGCCACGCGCCCATCGAGCTGCATTTCGTAGACCGCGCGGGTGATTTCACCGACCCGCGGCCCGGGCGGTAAACCCATCTCCAATAAATGCCGGCCCAGCAAGATTGGTGCAGGCGCCGTTGACTGCACTTGCAGCTCGCGCGCACGTTCAATGAACCATTCCTGGGCCTCGGCGGTGTACCACTTGTGGCGTGGCACGTGTGCGGCATTGCGCCCCAACGAATCGGCCTTTGCTACGCGATACAGCAGATCAAGTTCGCACTTTCTCGCCAGCCGCCGAAAGGCTCCGTCGCCTACCTCATCGCGCTTCTTGTAAAACTCGCCGGGCTTTAGATGATCGCGTACCAGCGCAACTACCTGAGCCCGCACCTCGTAGCCGCTGATCGTGTGTATGTTGAGCAGCTCCAAAAAACTTTCAGTCGGAGGCACACCAGCTTCTTCATGTTCACGCGAGCGCATCCGCCCATCGACGAATGCCGTGGTCGCAGGCTTACCGAAGTCATGGCAAAGCGCTGCCAGCATCACGCTGATCTGTTTGGGATAGGGGAGATCATCAATCAGTTCGCGCGCGCGATCGAGTGTGAGCAGCGTATGCACGAATACATCACCCTCCGGGTGCCACTCGGGCTCCTGCGGCACATCAATCAAAGCTTTGATTTCGGGAAACAGTTGATCAAGTGCTCCCAGTCTTCTCAGCCAATCGATCCCAAGCGAAGGCCGCCGCGCACGCAAAAGAAGCTTCTCGAATTCGCCCCAGATGCGCTCAGCCGGTAAGTCGGAAAGATCGAGCGATCGAGAAAGCTCGACTGTCTGTGGATCGATATCGAACTCAAAACGTGCGGCAAATTGAGCGCCGCGCAAAACCCGGAGGCTGTCTTCGCCATACGTCTTTGGCGAAACCGCCCGCACAATTCTCTTCTTAAGATCCTCGCGGCCGTGAAAGGGATCAAGTATTTCACCGGTTAACGGATCGCGAAGGATGGCGTTAATCGTGAAGTCACGACGCGACGTCGCTTCGTCTATGGGCATCGCCGGATCGCCTTCAATAAAGAACGCGCGGTGACCGCGGCCGGTCTTACGCTCGCGGCGTGGCAGGGACACATCGAGATGCGGACCAAGCTTGTAAACTGTGAACGCCTCTCCGACGACGTTGACGTTGCCGAATCGATTCAGCAGCTCGCGCAAATTTGACGGCTCTATTCCATAGATTTCCAGGTCCCAGTCCTTCGGCTGTTTATCCATCAATTCGTCTCGCACACAACCGCCTACCAACAGTGCGCGACCGCCGTCAGCACGGACGGCTTCGGCGATGGCGAATACACTTTCCGGTAAAGCGGTCATCTCGCGGTTCAATGTCCTGAGTCCAGGCGGTAAAGTCAAGATGGAGAAAGGGAGGCGTCTAAAGAGCAGGGTCTAGTTTTGAGATTGCCTTTGTGCCTTTCGATCTCGGAAAGCACGCAAAGGAAACGTGACGTCAAATGCTATTAAACCCGGTGGGCGGTCCGTCATCGATCAGCACCTGTAGTCCTTGGGTGGAGGGCAGACAACTGATAATCTGGACGCGCTCAATCTTCATTAAGTCTGATCCTGCCGTGTGCCAAATCTTCGTCCAGAAAGTGCGCGTCGGGCCATGAATCGCGAATGTCGAACCATCGTTCATCACGGCGACCGGTTCAGCCCTGGTGCCGCCACGCAATTGTTCGAGGAGCTCCGGGACGTACGGCTTGAATTTCTCAAACTGGACAAGCACGGCGCTGTCAGAGATTTCCGCTGGAGGCAGATCGATGGGTTCACCTGATTCAAGCAGCAAGCGTGTTTCTGTTTGATGATCTCGTTTCTTTACGATTGGCATTGTGACTCAATGAAATCATATCCCCGCGAGACACTCAATCGCTGCGGCTTCGCCGCTTGATGCGCGGTTTACGCTTCGCCTTAGCTGTTCCAGTCAATCTGCGTTATCGCGAGGCTGAGCCTCGTCGCAGGAGAATTGAGGACGGCAGAGCCGTCCTTGAAAATTTTGCGTCACTGCTTCGGACATTGCGCGTCCTCACATCAGAGACTAAAGTCTGTGTCACTGATGGCGGCGGAGAACCTTTTCGATCAAATCTTCATGCCTGAGCGCGGCACGCGCATCGCGGTCATCTACGAACACAGGAAAATCACCTACGAGGAACTGCAGGCCTTAACGCTGGAGACAGCTGAGGCTATACACGCACTTGCGATTCAGCCAGGCGATCGAGTGGCGATTCTTCTTAACGACTCGCCCGAATTTATTGCCTCGTTTGTCGCGATCATTTCATTGGGAGCGGTAGCCGTTCCGATCAACACAGCTCTGCCAGCGAAAGAGCAACTGTTTATCTTGAAGAACTGCGGCGCACGCGCGGCCATTGTGGAAGCAAAGCTGACGAAGCCTCTCTTTTTGGAGACAGCTCCGTCGCCTGAGTTGAGGGATGTCCTGATCGTTCGCCGGGACGGCGATTCAAGCGTCACTTCGACTAACTCAGTTAATACGCATGAGTTTGCAAACGCGGGAAGAGCGCATCTGAGAGAATTTCCGGTAAACGACGGTGAAGCGCAACAAGATGGAGCCTTCCCTCGCGGTCGGGCTGGTACCTCGCGGATTCGAGATGCTTTCATTCTTTACACGTCCGGCAGTACGGGAGAACCCAAAGGTGCGGTACACAGCCAGGCTGACATCTTCTATACAAACGAAACTTACTGCCGCGAGGTATTAGATCTGCACGAGGGCGAGCGTCTCTTTTCATCTTCACGTCTGCCCTTCGCCTATGGTCTCGGGAACGCTTTCACGTTCCCTCTCCTGAATGGTCACACGACTGTCTTATGTCGCGAAAAACCGTCCTCTGAGGTAATTGCCCGCGTCTTTGCTGAGTATCGCCCGACAATCTTCTTTGCTGTGCCGGTCGTCTACCGCATGCTGCTCGAACATCATCACTCCATATCGCCGCTTGACACATCCGGCCTTCGCCTCTGCATTTCAGCAGGCGAAGCCTTGCCGGCACATTTAGGCGAAGAATGGCAACGGACGTTCAGCGTCGAGGTTTTGGATGGTATCGGTTCGACCGAGATGCTGCACATGTTCATGTCGAATCACGCCGGTGAAGTGCGGTATGGCAGCAGCGGCAAACTGTTGCGCAGCTACGAAGCAAAGCTGATCGATCAGGAAGGTGCCACTACCACCCAGGGTGAGGTCGGCAATCTCTGGATTCGCGGAGGCAGCGCCGCGAGTTATTACTGGGAGCAGCCGGAAACCTCTGCCCAAACATTTGTTGATGGCTGGGTAAGAACGGGCGATCTCTACCGCCAGGACGCAGATGGATTCTGGTGGCATATGGGCCGGAGCGATGACTGCTTCAAACCCACAGGTCAGTGGGTCTCGCCGGTCGAAGTCGAAGGGGTGTTGGTGAGAAGCGATAAAGTTCGCGCGGCCGCAGTAGTCGAAGGGTTTGATAAAGATGGGTTGTCGTGTGTCTGCGCGTTCGTCGTGGGAGCAAACGAAAACAGTAGCGAAGAAATCATTGAGCAATCGCTACAAGAGCTCTGCGAAGAGTCTTTGCCGCGATTCAAACGCCCGCGCCGTTATATCTTCGTCTCTGATTTGCCTTACACGGCTACAGGAAAGGTACAGCGATTCAAGTTGCGTGAACAGTTGAAACGTCCAATCTCCAATGTCCAACGTCCAATGTCCTAAATTCCCGGTGGACATTGGACGTTGGATGTTGGACGTTGGACATTGGACACTATGGAAAAGAGTCTCCAGGAAACATACGCTCCTAACATGGCTTGCTTCGGCTGCGGTCCCGCGAACGAAAAGGGGTTGCACATTCGCAGCTTTCCGCGAGGTGACGAAGTTGTCGCGACCTTCGAGTCGCAGACTTATCAGGAGGCGTTTCCGGGAATGCTGAGCGGCGGAATTATCGGCACGTTGCTGGATTGCCACTGCAACTGGACCGCAGCTTATTACCTGATGAAGCAAGCGGGCTTGGATCACCCGCCATGCACCGTGACGGCGGATTATGCGATTACGCTAAAGCGGCCGACGCCGACGGACAGACCATTAGAGCTACGCGCCCGCGTGGTCGAGGCGACAGCTGATCGCGCGACTGTCGAAGGTGAGCTAATCGCTCACCACAAAGTCACCGCGACCTGTCGCGGCAGGTTCGTGGCAGTAAAGCCCGGACACCCTGCGTATCACCGGTGGTAGGCTTCGGTTTCTGACACGCGATGCTCTCTACCATCTTCTTCGACATCGGCGGCGTGTTATTGACTGATGGCTGGGGACACGTGTCACGGCGGGCTGCCGCCGACAAATTCCAATTGGATTGGGATGATTACGCCGATCGTCACGAGAGAGTGGGCCACGCAATTGAAACGAATAGCCTCTCGCTCGACCAATACCTCAACCGTACGATCTTCTATAAACCGCGGTCGTTCTCGCGGGATGAGTTTCGCGCTTTTATTTACGCCCAGTCGGAACCCAAACCGGCCTCGATGGAAATCGCAAAGACACTCGCCGCCACGAAGAAGTTTTTCATGGCCACAATTAATAATGAGATTCTTGAGCTAAATGTTTATCGACTCGAGGCTTTTGGTTTGCGGGGGATCTTTAAGGTTTTCTTTAGCTCGTGCTTTCTTGGGATCCGAAAACCTGATGAAGCAATCTATCGCACAGCGCTGCAAGTTACTCAACGAAAACCGGAGGAGTGCGTATTTATTGACGATCGCGAAGTGAATTTAGAATGCCCGCGGGAACTTGGGTTGCAAACAATCCTCTTTCGCGATGCCGAGCAGTTGAGAGGCGCGCTCAGGGCGCTGGGCATTACAGATTAGAAAAGACCGCCGCTCAGGAGGAATTTACAACCAGACCCTCGCGAGAAACTTTCCAGTCCAGCAGTTCTGCGCCGTCTTGTTTGCGTAAGGCGCGCTCCAACTCTTCTTTCCGTTCCGGCCTACAGATGAAAGCAATGCAACCGCCACCACCGGCGCCACAGACCTTTGCACCTTCAGCGCCGTGCGCCATCGCAGTCTCAACGAGATCATCCATGTGAGGCGTGGTAATCGCCGGCGCCAGCCGCTTTCGGTTTGGATACGCGGCGCGCATGGTTTTTGAGACAGCTTCCCAATCGTTCGCGAGCAACGCCTGGCGTATTTCTGCCGCTGAGTCACGAATGCGCTCAAAGATTCCGAACAAGTCCGCGTCGCCGTCGATGTGCCGCTTCAGAATGTCCCAGTTGTTGATGCCCGAAAGACGCGGTTCGCCGGTGTAGCAAATCACAAAGCGGCGCGCCAGTTCGGTTTCGTCGATTGCCAGGTGTTCCCGGTCAATGCCGCCGGGACCGTAATGAAGGCAGGAAACTGAACCGTAGAATGCCGGGTAATAATCCTGAACACCTGCCGGAACTTTAATCACCATAGTCTCGAGGTTTGCTGCCAGAGGTATGAATTGGCGCGCCTCGTATCTTTCGCCCGTCAAACGATTGAGTGCGCCGATTAGAGCGATTGCCAGAGCTGACGACCCGGAAATGCCTGCGCCGGCCGGTGCTTCACTGTTGGCGACCAGATTGAATCCGGTGGTAGGACGGAAGAAGTGGACAATCTTGGAGATCAACTCAAGTCGTCCTTCGCGACCGAGTAACTCAACGCGGTCGACCGAAGTTTCGAAACGCTCGCCGCGATCGCGTGACTCCAGAATGATGCGCCTGTCATTGCGCTCTTCAATACGGACCGTCGCGCGCAGTGACAGCGCGAAGTTCACCGTCATCGCCCGCGGATGAAAAAGATAAAGCGGCCAAATGTCGATTGTCCCACCCTCCAGATCGACACGGGTTGGAGCAGATGATTCGATAATCATTATTGCGTGCTTTGTACTTTGTGCTTGCTACTTTGTGCTTTATCGCTTCAATGAATACACATCAAAAACCGAAGTACAAAGTTCAAAGATCGTTTTATTTCAGATGAATCTTTTCGCGAATCTCTTCCTTCAGTTCCTTAAAGCCTTCAATTGCCTTGTGTTCAATTTGCTGCAGGCGCTCGGGTTCGACTTCCTCAACCTTTTTTGAAAGCCACAGACGTTTGACCCAATAAACTGTGAGCACGCCGACCAGAACAATTACCAGCAGGATCTTGCCGACATGTCTAAAATCTCCGATCAATCCGATGACGGCGCTACTGAAGAAATATCCAGTGCCGCTAAGTACGCACACCCAGAGAAAACAACTCCCCATCGAAAGCAGGAGAAATCGCCAGTAACGCATGCGGCCTACGCCATAAAAAATGCATGACGCCCAGCGCAGGCCATAAATATATTTGGAAAGAAAAATCGAAAGGCCGCCAAATAAATATGTAAGACGCTCCAATCTTGGACGCGCCGATCGGTAGAAATGAAAGTCGCGGACCGTCTTGCTAAAACCGCGTCCAGCAGCATATGCAAGATTGTCGCTCGCAACGCCGCCCAGCGTCGCCCAGAGCAAAACGCGCGCGAAGCTGTAGTCTCCAAAAAAAGCACTGTGCGCGAGCACGCCTGCGAGCAGCAGCGTAATATCTCCTTCCAGCATGACCAGAAAAAAGACAGCATAAAGGCCATATTGCTCGATTAATTGGGAAAGAAATTGAAGGCTGGTCATCGCGAGTAAGCAGTCAGCAGTGAGCAGCGAGCAGTGGATACCAGGTGGTAAGTCGGGATGAAAGAGCAAGCCTCATAAAAGGTTCGTTTCCTGCTTACTGCTGCCTGCCTACTGGCTATTGTTCTCGGCTTCCTCCTCTGGCGGGGGCTTTACAACCAAAACGGGACAGCGCGCGTGCCGGACAACTGCTTCTGCGGTCGAACCAAAGATCATTCGTCCCAACCCGGTTCGTCCATGGGAGGAAATAACGATGAGATCGACTTTCTTCTCGTCGGCTACGCGAACGATCTCGGCCGCGGCGTCTCCATGCACGATAACTTCTTCTACCGTCAATCCCGCAAATTCATCGCACTCAGCAAGTTTCGGCAGTTGTTGCTCGGCTGAGTCTTCCAACTGATCAGCAATGTCAGCGATCGGCATTGGCTCGGCCAGACCTGTATATCCGACCGCGGGAACGATCGGTTCGACCACATGGACGCAAACGATTGTCGCGCCAGTGGCCCGAGCGATGGCCGAGGCGTATGGTAAAGCATAGTTCGCGCAACCACTGAAATCGGTGGGAAAAAGAATCTGGCGTACTTCGGGCAAACGTGCCTGGGTTTGTGACGTTGTCTTCAATTCCGCCGCATTCTACACGCACAAAGCGTTGTTTGACACCCCCGCAGTCGTCGCATAAGATCACCACGAAATTCCTGCCCAGGCTCTACGACATTCAATGAAAGGCCGGTAGTTCATGCCGGAAACCGCTGGAAACATCTTTGCTGGTATTGAAGTTTGCGCCTCAATCATTCGTGCGGTGACAGTCTCGGCAACGGGAGAGGTGTTATCGAGGCGCGAAACTGCACACGCCCGTGACGATCTGATTTCCGAGATTCGGGAGTTGATCTCTGATTTAGGTCAGCAGCAAACAATAAAGTCTGTCGGGTTGGCGATTCCGGGGCTGGTTAATCGCGACACTGATCGTGTCTTGATCTCGACTGGATTGCCCTCAGTGGTGCGCGCGGACCTGCAACCCGAATTAATGAAAGCGACCGGGCTGCGCTTCGAGTTAGAGAACGACGCCAATGCCGCCGCTTACGGTGAATATATTTCCGGCGCCGGCCGGGGAGCACGCGACATGTTTTACATCGGCATCGGCGATGCGATTGGCGGCGCAATTATTCTGGACGGGAAACTCTGGACTGGCGCCTCCGGCTGCGCGGGGGAGATCGGTCATATCACGATTAATACTGACGGCGTCGAATGCGTGTGTGGCAACACAGGATGCCTCGAGACGATTGCCTCCGCTCCCAACATTGCGCGTCGATCTCGCGAACGACTGGATCGAGATTCAACTTCTTCGCTATCACGGCTGGCTCTCGATGAAAACTTTACGGCGGCGGACGTCGCTCGCGAAGCAACAAACGGGGACGACTTCTCAGTGATGATGATCGAGCGGACAGGAAATTTCATCGGGATTGCAGTCGCCAGCATCATAAATCTGCTCAGCATTGAGCGAATTGTGTTGGGCGGCGACGTGATGTCAGCAGGCGATCTGATTCTTAAGCCGATAATCGAAGAAGCCGGGAAACGTTCGTTTCAACCGTGCTTCGAATCCACCAAAATAGTAGCTGCCGAACTGGGAACGGATGGTGTTGCCCTGGGAGCGGCGCTGCTGGCGCGTGATGCACTTGGCTCAGAAAGTGGATCAGCAGCCCGACCGTGACGTAGTACAAACGAGCCGGGAACAGCTTGCCGTTACATTAATCCAGCGACGTCGCACGGATCTTTTTTTCCTGCTCGGCGCGAAAATTCCTCAACCTCTTCTTCAGTTCAGGTCTCTTGTTCGCGAGGATCGAAATTGCGAACAACGCAGCGTTCGTGGCCCCGGGCTTACCGATCGCCAATGTGCCAACGGGAATGCCGGCCGGCATCTGCACCGTCGAAAGCAATGAATCCAACCCGTTTAGGGCATCGCTCTTCATCGGCACTCCGAGCACAGGCAACGTTGTATGTGCGGCGACCACGCCCGCAAGATGCGCGGCGCCACCTGCGGCGGCGATTATCACTTCTACTCCGCGAGAATCCGCAGAGCTCGCATATTCGGCCGCCAGCTTCGGCGTCCGGTGCGCGGACATCACATGTGATTCGTGCGGCACGCCGAAATCCTTCAGAGTGTCCGAAGCCGAACGCATCGTATCCCAATCGGATTTGCTGCCCATCAGGACAGCAACAAGGGATGAAGGATGAGGGATAAGGGATGAAGGTGATTTGCGGGAGTTTGGATTTTTTTTGTTAGACATGCGGTTCTTTCCGGAGCGCGTGCTACTTCTTTTTTCATCCCTCATCC
>Ga0126384_10002201_pt1 | contig 11815 bp, 7 predicted proteins | sample PanSoiMetPlot_36_FD_92543 | JGI IMG/M metagenome (GOLD analysis project Ga0126384, IMG submission 92543) | Tropical forest soil microbial communities from Panama - MetaG Plot_36 | ecosystem: Environmental > Terrestrial > Soil > Tropical forest > Bulk soil | place: Panama | collected 2016-02-17 | reverse complement strand
TGCCGCCGCCATAGCCGGCTTCGACGTCGCCAGGATGCAGGCGCTTCCTTTCACCGGCGACATCCCCAATGAGATCCTCGTGCCACGCACGCATCGCAATGGCTACGACCGAGCGATCACCGTCGCCGGTGCCAAGCTGATCGACGTTGGGACTGCGGATCGGCAGACCGACGCTGGATTGCGTGGTCTCGAAGCCTGGGAAATCGAATCGGCGATCGGCCCGAAGACAGTGGCGCTTCTTGGCAACGCCTCGAGCGCAACGGAGCAGGACCTGCCGCTCCTCGCAGAAATCGCAGTAAGCCATTGCCTGCCGCTGATTGTCGACGCCGCAGCGCAACTGCCGCCGGTATCCAATCTGCGGGCACCACTGGCGGCCGGCGCAAGCCTCGTGGTTTATTCCGGCGGCAAAGCGATTGGCGGGCCGCAGGCATCGGGCATTCTGGCCGGGCGGCGCGATCTCATAGCGTCCGCCGCGCTGCAGATGCTCGACATGGATGTGCGGCCGGCGGCCTTTGTCGCGCCGGCCGCGTTCTTCGGCAATAGCCAGCCATCGGTCCTGCCGCGGCATGGACTCGGACGGGGTTTCAAAGCGTCCAAAGAGGCGATTGTCGGCCTCATGGTGGCGCTGGCGGAATTTGTCGAGCGTGACCACGGCGCTTGGCCCGCGGCCACGCATATAAGATTGCTGCGCCTGCAGGAGCGGCTAGCAAGCCTCTCTGGCATTTCGACCGAGATCATTGGCGGCCGGCGCGAGGGTGCCTTGCCAAGGCTTGCGATTGGCATCCAGCCGGCGAAGCATGCCGAGGGAGTGTGCCGACGTCTCGCACAAAGCAGCCCCTCGGTGCGTCTTGGCGAGGGACAGATCGAGAAAGGCACTCTTATCGTCGATTTGTTGGCAACCGATGAAAGTGACGACGAACAACTGGCGCTGGCGTTACGCGAGGTGTTCAACGCACTTCCCTCAACGTTAGTTTGAACACGATGCTTGCGTCGTGGTGCCAAAACTAGTCTCCGGTTAACCCAAGCCGTGGACTTGATGCTCGGGTTAGCTGCCGTTCGTGTGTTCGGATCGAACGACTGCGAGCGCTACAACGGCTTTGAGAATCTTATGCCACTCTGCATGGCAGTAGGTAGGTGGTGGCTCGTGCGCCGAGGGTGCTCACAGCGGCGAGCGTAGGTAGGTGGCGAGGGGTTCAGGGATAGCAAGCGCATGCAGGATGACTGACGTGTCGATCGCTATGGCACACGCACCGAGGATGGACACGATGGTGCCGAGAATAACCACAAGGGAGAACACCTCGTGATGGGGATTGAGCAAGAGCGCGAACAGAAAGCGAAAGACCAAGGACAGTTGCAAGAGTGGAGCGACCAGCATGATGGGCGCGACAGCCAGCGCTGAATAGAGGAAGCCATGAGCCGCCGCGACGAAGATGCCCGAGTAGACAAACCAGCGAGCGTTGTCGCGAGTGACCGCCATCACGTTGCGCCGCAAGCTCGGGATGACAAGCCCGAGAGTAACGGCCACCGTTGCTGCGGCATAGGCTACTGAGGCCCCGGCCACGCCACTCAGCGGGCCGACGTTTTGGAGTGCCTGGCGAACCACGATGGGAGAACTTCCGTACGCAAGCGCCGCGATCAAGGCAAAAGAGAAACCCACGGCGACGCGCGGCTTGAATGCCGGCTCAATCAACTTGCTTTGAGTGGAAGGGTCTGAGGAGCGCTGGGTAAGGAGAGACCCGCCGACCATGAGGATTGCACCTACGGCCTGCAGCATCGTGCACGGCTCGCGGAGAACGACTACGGCCAAGACGAGCGTGACGACCGAGTTGAGCTGAACCACGGGCGCCGTCAGGTTCACGCCCGCCGCTTGGCTGGCTCGGAAATTGCAGTATCGGCCGAGCACGAAATGCAAAACGCCTGCCGCAGAGAGTGAGGCAAGTGCCGAGGCGTCAAAGCGGCTGAGGTTTTGGAACGCCCCTGTCAGGAGGGTGACGGCCAGGAAGCATGCGAGGCCGACCGGCATGCTGATGACCATCCCCTGCGCCGGGGTACCGGTAATGACACCTCGCCGCCCGGTGGCGTTGGTCAGGGCGAATGTCGCACCTGAGAGAATGGCGAGCACGGCGCCCAGAAGCTGCACAGCGTTTCTCCCGGTAGGTCTTCGCCCACCGGGCACTCCGTTCCGGCGATGCTTGGGCTGTTTGCAAGCGATGGTAAACGGCGCTTCATGCGGCCCGTCAAGGGTTCGCCGCTGCGCGGCCGCTATGCGCCAGTGACCGACTGCCGCAGTGGCTCTGATGTGGTGCCGCAATTGAATATCGGGTGGTGCCAGACGCCGCGATTGTTCCAGCCAATGCTGAAGTCTGGCGTCAGCCCAGCAACATTGCTGACCAACGGAGGATTCGCTCGGGCATCCCCGGCCCGCATCGCAAGGTGAGCCACACCTGCTTACGTGCCCTTGGTGACGGACATAACCGGCTGTTTTCGGGGCAGAACGCTTACGGCGCGTTGGGCCATATAGAGCGGACTTGAGGGTCGCGGACCAGCCCGCCACAGCGTCGCCTTTAACGAGGCAGCGGATTGGCATTCCCGCCCGCTTCCGCCCGCGGCGGGTGTAACAGCGCCGTTTGACACTCTGCCCTAGGACTTGGCTTGTGCGGCCGCAGCCGCGAGGGTAGGCGCACGTCACCCAGATCGACGCCACACTTCCCCTCTCACCCGCCAGCGGAGGTTCGCATTTCCAGAGCGCCGCTTGGAGTCGCCGGAGGAGGAGGCTTCGCTTCCTTGACGAGGCCCTGCACGATGAAGTTCACGGTGTCCTGACGGTCACGACCTGCTCGCCAAGACGTCTTACGGCGGTGCTTTCTGGTAGATTGTCAATCATCCTGGCAGACTCGCCGGGCACCGCCGATGCCAGGCCGGTGCAGAACCGGCGCTGGGTAGTTGTCCGGTTCAGAAGTGAGGCGCCCATAGGTCAACCACGCAATGGGCAAAGAGTGCAAGATTCGGTCATCTTCACTTGGTTCAATTGGCCGTTACGTTTTTCGCCGCGGCGGTCACCGGAGCTGAAAGCATGCAGCAAGGAAAGACGAGAGTTGCGATCCTTTTCGGGGGCCGCTCCGCGGAGCACGACGTCTCCCGGGCATCCGCTGCAAACGTGCTTCGCGCCCTCGATCCAAACCGCTATGAGGTCACGCTTGTCGGAATAACGAGAGACGGCCGTTGGATAGTCGCCGATGCCGGCAATGGCGGCGGTACGGGCGCTTCAGCACTGGTTGTGCCAGAGGATGGACCATACCTCACACTGCTGCCAGGCGGGCAGGGCCGCGCACTCCTAGTCGAGCATAATGCGGCGGGCGCGCGCGAAATACCTGCCTTCGATATCCTCTTTCCGGTCTTGCACGGACCAAATGGTGAAGATGGAACAGTACAAGGCGCACTCCAGCTCGCCAATGTGGCTTACGTCGGCTCCGGGGTGATGGGCTCTGCTGCCTCAATGGACAAGGATATTGCCAAGCGGCTCATGCGTGACGCTGGCTTGCCCATTGTGCCGTTTCTCGTCATGTCAGCGTCATCACCGGTGACATACGAGGATGCGGCCAGATTAGTGGGCTCCCCTGATCTTTTCGTAAAACCCGCCAACATGGGCTCCTCGGTTGGTGTCTCCAGGGCACGCACTGCCGATGAATTCGCTGCGTCATGTAAGCTCGCACTTCGCTTCGACAAGAAGATCCTGATTGAAGAGCGCATCGCTTCAGTGCGAGAGATCGAATGCTCCGTCTTGGAGGATGCCAACGGCAATGTTCGTGCATCAGATCTTGGAGAGATTTTACCCGACGGCAAACACGGCTTCTATTCGTACGACGCAAAGTATCTCGACGCCGATGGCGCCATCCTCCGGGTGCCGGCAGCTGTGCCAGGAGCACTGGCAGAGCGGACCAAAGAGCTTGCGGTCCGGGCATTCAATGTTCTGTGCTGTGAGGCAATGGCGCGTGTGGACTTCTTTCTGAGTGACGACCAAGTCTTCGTTAACGAGTTAAACACAATACCGGGGTTCACAAACATCAGCATGTACCCGAAGCTGTGGGAGGCGAGTGGGTTACCGCAGTCCGAACTTATGAATACCTTGATTGCACATGGGATCGCGCGTCATCAGCGTTCAATGACCTACTCCACTCAAGGTGCCGTGTAGTTTGCGGTTTGGGCCAATCGCACAGATCCTTTGTCTGGTATCGATAGAGAGCGGCGGGCATAGCTTGCTTCAAAGCTGGGCGGTAAGCGCCAGGAGTTGGCAGACGCCGGATCGGATCGTCGGCGTCGGAAGGCAGACCGTACGAAATCCAGGAGGGTTAGCCCCCGACTGGCGACCGGGGCTAGTTAAGATGCATGGCAAGACCTCGTTGTCAGCATCCAGCGCAGTAAGTCAGTCGCGCCATCACCGCGACCCAGTCAGCAAATTGACAGCGGCGCGCTGTAATCGGCATCGAACTGAGCGCGGCGCTACGCAGCACGAAGCGTAGCCATTTCTGTGTCTAGACCGACCTGCACGGTCATCGTCGCGCCACGCTGATCATGGAGCTTGGCGTCGAGGGCAATACCGATTGGTGATTGCAAAGTTGATTGCACTGCTCCGAACGTTCCTGGTTTTCTTTGTTGGTGGCCTGTTGATGGTGGCCACGGTCATCTGCGTCTTGCTCATTGGCGATGCCGTCTCGAAGCATTGCCTTCATGACAACCCCAATCCTACCTGCGGAGACGCGCTCTTTTTTGCCGCTGTATCGCCCGTCTACGGCATCGGAATCGGGATGGCCCTCAATTTCCTACCCCTCTTGGTCGGAGCCCTATTGGCCGTCCTCGGTCGTGCCGCTTATCGCCGACTGCCGTTGTGGTATGTGCTGGCCATCGTGCCCGCGTGCGTGCTGGCACATAGTACGCAGGCAACGTCATGGCTTCCCGACAGCGAAGTGCGCCCACTCTACGAACGCCTATTGCTGTTTGCCGTGTTTCAGACGGTGGCACTGCTGGTCTGTTGGTGGTGGGACCGGCGCGGCTCTTGGGACTAACGCCCGCGCTAGTGCTCCGCCTCGTCTATCCGTTCAACTAGCGCAGAGAGCTGCAGATGTTGGCACGCAGCGCAGGTGCCAATCTTCGACGCGCATTTAGATCAGACGCTCTCTAGGCCGGATTTGATCAATACCTTAAAGCGCCGCCCTGCACTATTGACCGCAAAAATCTTGTGCTCGGTCATGCAATGGGTTGGCTCTCCTTCGACTACACCGCTTACGGAACAACGCGTATGACTGGGGCATCTATGGACGCGAGCCTTCGCTCTTCCGGCTTCATTTAAAGATAGCAGCGGGTACGAACCCGACGATGCCGCAAAACGACATCGCCTTTCGACTGTGCTGTGCGGTTTTCACAACGCCACGGTTCAAACATCGAGCGTTGACAGATCGGCGCTTGTTGGGCCGCCGGGAGTGCAGCTAGGATCGCCCAACGGTCTGGGGCTTGGGGAAAGATGCTGAGGCAGGGGACTTGCGCTCGCGCGCTGGGCGGCGTCGCAGCTGTAGCAGTGGTCGCCGCACTTCTTGGTGGCAGCACGGCGACCCACGCCGGCTCGGGATCTCTGGCCCCGCCCAAAAACTACCGCGAGCAAATTGCTGCCAAACTTCAACAAATGGAGGATCCATCCACCATTCAATACGTCGGGATCACCCAGCCCAAACAGATGTTTGTTGGCCTGCTTGCCGGCGGCATGAGGCCCGCCGTGTGTGTCCAGGTGGAGCGGCCTAACATCTTCGGTACCAGGGCCGCCTGGTACTATTTATTCTACTTCGAGAGCGGGCAGGTCGATGGCTACTTGCAGTGGGCGAGCAGCGCCCTGCAGCAAGCCATGCAGCGTTGCGAGCCGCCGCTAACGTCAATGACGGACCTCGTGCGTTCGCGCCGCAGAAAGTAAATCCAGGCGCGCCCAATATCTCCAAAATCCATGTGGGGGAATTTCTCAACCTTTTGCCGGCTCCGGCATTGGCTCTTTATGTTGGAAAACCAGCACGCGCGCTATGAGCAGCCGGGACGCCTAAACTTGCGCTGCGTGTACGCCCAGCCTATCACCTGGTCTTGGACGATTGAGGTGGACACTTGTTGTTGATGCGCTGACAGCCAGGCGCCCTCCACTCTTTCGTTGCCGCCTATCGCTCGGACGCTCTGTAGAAGTCACTTTGGATTGAGGTTATCTCGGCGTCGAGGTCGACGACGCATAGAGATCGAAGAGACGTTCGACATTTTAAGGCGGTCGGCGAGCGTCAGCTCCGTAATGCCGATCGCAGGTTGCGGACCGGGTCCGGGGTGCCGCGGCTGTCGCATCGGCGACCCGTCTCCGCCCTCTGCTCACCCTATTTAGTGCCGCCCCTCGAAATGCGCGAACTCGCTCATGAAAGGGGCGGCCACGTCGGCATTGAGCTTGCAATCCAGGAAAATGGGTCCCTGCGGATCGCGGAGTTTGGGGGCGATCCGCGCCAGGTCATCAAGCGTGCGGATGGTCTCGGCCTCGAAGCCAAAGCCGGCGGCGATCGGCGCAAAGTCGACGTCTGGGAACACCGATTTCGCCACCGGCTGCTGGCGGAGTTTCAGGAAATGCAGCTCCGCTCCGTAGGCGCAGTCGTTCATGACGACGACGACAAGCGGCAGGTCCTCGCGCACTACCGTCTCTAGCTCCCCCATCGTCATCAGGAAGCCGCCGTCGCCGATCACCATCACAGTAGGCTTCTCGGGCCGCGCCTTGGCCATTCCAAGCGCCGCACCGAAGGCCAACCCGATCGAGGCGAAATCACCGATCATCTTGAAGTGGCCGGGATCAGGCACGCTGAGGTAGGGGACTACGCCCAGGAAATTGCCGCCGTCGACGACGAGATTTCGATCCGCCGGCAGGAGCTTCTCGAGCTCCGTGGCGAGGACACGCATGTCGAGCGTGCGCTGGGTATTGGCGGGCTGGAAGTCCTGCTCGGGATGGAAAGCCGCGATCAGCGCCGAAGCTTCGGCACTGTGAAAGGGCTTCTCCGCCACCTGTCGCGAGGGGCTGGCCGCGGCAAGGCGCTCGGCTGCAAGGCGCGCATCGCCGACCACAGCCACGTCGGCATCAAGCCATCGGCCAATGTTCGCGCGCACGCAATCGACGTGGATCAGCGGCACCTTTGGCAGCGAGGTACCAAAGCTCGTTGTAAGGAAATTGAGCCCGGCGCCGAACACAATGACGCCGTCCGCTTGGTCGGCCATGCGACGCGCGATCGAGTGGGAGAACGAGCCGATTATGCCGAGATTGCGGGGATTTCCTTTGAACAGGTCTTTGCCGCGCGCGGTGGTGACGAGCAGGGCGCCAATGCGCTCAGCAAGCGCTTCGATCGCGCCTCTGGCGCCGGCCTTGTGGGCACCGAGACCGGCAACGATGAGCGGGCGCTTCATTTGGGCGAGCACCGCCGAAGCCGCCACGATCGAGGCCTCGCTTGGCGGCTCTGGTCTCCGCTTCGGCTGCTGTACGGCAAGCGGCCTCGCCGGCGGCTCGATTTCTGAGAGCTGGACGTTGGTCGGAAGGTGCAGGCTCACGGTGCCGCCTTTGAGCGCCGCCGCAGCGGCATCAGCCAGCGTCTGACGCGCACCTTGCGGGCTTGTCGCAGAGAAGGTTCGCAGACCCGCAGCGCGCAGGATGCCGATGCCGTCGAGTGCCTTGTAGTCTGGTCCCAGTCCGTTGGGCTCGCCGATCGTGGCGGCCTCACCGTAAATGATGAGCACCGGGCATCCGGTGCGGCTCGCATAGATGGCGGAGTGGAGCCCATTGGCGAGTGCCGGGCCCCGGCCGATCACGGCCACGCCGAGGCGACCCGTGGCATAGGCATAGCCGTCGGCCATGGCGATTGCCGCGTTCTCGTGACGGGCGCCACAGAATCGTACGCCGATAGTGTCGAGGGCGGTAGCAAGAAGCGCCGTATCGTCGCTCATGAGACCGAACACGGCCTCGACATCGAGCGCCTTGATGTCGTGGGCGAGCAGCTCGTAGACAGGAGCCTTCTCGGGGGAACCGTTGTTTGCCGCGCGTCCCATGTCGTGCCACCTCGATCGCGTGCAGGACCAGGAACGCAGGGTCCCCTCTCCCGCAGGCCACGTCAAGGCCGGTGGGGAGTGGCGATACCGGTCGCGTCGCTGGTATCGGAGCATTGTCTCGAGCGGTCGATCGAAGTGGGCTGCGCCAACTTCGGACGCGATCGACATACCCCCCCGCACGCGCGGGACAGCCGACGCCGAGCCGGCCTATGTCAACTGCTGCGATTTACCAGAATGGCCTCTCGCTCACTGTCGACACGTGAGCTGCGACAACTTTCCACCCTTGATCGGGAAACCGCACCCAGGTTTGGCTTTGGCGGCCGATGAGATCGTGTCCACGCACCTTGAACTCGAGGTTGACCGTGGCGAGATCGCGCCCGAGCGTCAAAATCTCGAGCCGGATACGGTGTTGTTTGATGCCGGGGCCAGGCGGGCGCGTTACCCGGTGCTTGTGAATGGCCTCGAAGCCATAGCCGTTCTCGTGGAGCGCGTAACGGATGGTGTGTGGGCTGTTCCAGAATGTGGCGTCGAGCACCGCGACGTCCTTGGCCTCGAGTGCCGTCTCGTAGCGCTCAAAAAGCTCGCGCACCTCGGCGACGATTTCAGGGATATTCGGGGTAAAGTCGTTCATGCCATGTCCTCGACGGCTTTGGCGACGGCCACCAGCATCGCATCCTGTCCATGTGCGCCGATCATGGAGAGCCCCACAGGCAGACCATTGACCGCGCCGCCGGGTATGCTCACCTGCGGCACCCCGGTGAGGCCACCATGGGCGACGAGGCATGCGATCCGGTCACGCACACTATCGAGCGCCGAAATCGCTTGACCCTTCGCCGGGGCCGGGAAGGGCGTCGTTGGCAAGCAAAGGATGGCGCCGTCCGCCAGGAGATGGCTGAGCCGAGCGCGGGCTTCGCGCCGCATAAGACTGGCCCAAGCCCGCTCGGCTGCCGAAATCTGCGAGCCCGCGATCAGGTTGCGCGCCACGACGAAGGCCATGCGCGGGTTCGTGGCCTCGATCCAGGGCCGGAATGTCTCCCAGGCCTCCGCCGGTTGCAGCGTGCGCTGGGCCCGAGCCCAGACCGACAGTCCCTGCGGCGCCATGACCTCCTCACTGACCGATCCGATAAGACGGGTGAGGCGCGAGACCATGAGTTTCAATGCGACCCAAACGTCGGCGTCGGCGAAGCCGAAAGCGTCGACGGCGATGATCAGCCTCTTCGGCAGCGCACGCGGCAGGTCCTCGCCGAGCATTACCTGGCTGACCCGGGCGAATGTAGCGGTATCGCGCGCAAACCAGCCGGTCGTATCGGACGACGGCGCCTGCGGCAGCATGCCGTCGAGCGGCAAGCGACCGTGGGTCGGGCGAATGCCGTAGAGGCCGCAGAAGCTCGCCGGCACGCGCACCGAGCCGCCGGTGTCGGTGCCAAGCGCCGTATCGCAGAGACCTGACGCCACCGCCGAAGCCGATCCCGATGACGAGCCGCCGGGCACGCGGTCGGGCGCCTTGGGATTGAGCGGTGTGCCATCGAATGCGTTCTCGCCCAGGATGCCAAGCGAGACCTCATCGGTGATCGTCTTGCCGATCAATGTAGCGCCGGCATCGAGCAACCTTTGAACGGCCCAGGCGTGCTTGTCGGGCACTGGCTGCCAGCGCGCCCAGTCTTGATTGCCGCCCCCGGTCGGTTGGCCCGCGACGTCGAAAAGATCCTTGGCGGCGAAATTGAGACCGGCGAGCGGCCCGTTTGATCGGCCTTCGATCCGAATTTGAGGTCCCGACACGAACGGTGCGGTTGACGCATGCATGCGGCAGCTCCCAGGCCGATCTCACGCCGACTAGATTAGCTGCTATCGTGCTCTAGCTCAGCAGGGAAGTCGTAAGGCGATCGCAACCGCCAAGCAAATCGATATCTGGGTCACCGACGCGATTCTGCAGTAGCGGACAGGGTCGGTGCCGCGCATTTCGTCGCCGATCTGGGAGCTAGCGAACACCGCTTTTGTGGTTGGGCCGGAGGCGACGTTTGGCGCCCAGGAACATTATCGGGGCATGATCTCGCACTGATGCGGCGAGTTGCGGTATCATGGGCGAACAGACGCGTGCAGGAGGCGCCAGGGGCCTCGGCGCCGCGCCAGAGGAGGGACGCCGGATATGCCACAGGATGCCGCCACCACTAGGCCGCCTCGACAATTCAAGATCGTCGGTACGCGACCGCTACGTCCCGACGGTATCGACAAGGTGACCGGGAAGGCCCGCTTCGGCGCCGATATGTACATGCCGGGCATGCTGCACGGCTTCGTTCTCAGAAGCCCCCACGCACATGCCCGCATCAAACGCATCGACGCGGCTCGCGCCACCGCCCTTGACGGGGTCAAGGCGGTGCTAACGTCCTCCGACCTCCCTGACCATACCAGCGGTGATCAGGGTTTACGCGATGCTCTCGAGAACGTCATGGCGCGCAGCAAGGCGCTTTACGACGGCCATCCCGTCGCCGCCGTGGCGGCGGTTAGTCCGGCGATCGCCCGACGGGCGCTGAAATTGATCAAGGTAGACTATGAGGTGCTCCCTCATGTTACCGATGTCGAAGCGGCAATGGCGCCCGACGCCCCGATCCTGCACGAGCACATCTTTACTGAGGGTGTGCAACCGAAGGCAGCGAGGCCATCAAACGTCGCATGCCGGCATCAGTTCGGCCATGGCGATCTCGACAAAGGTTTCAAGGCTGCGGACGTGGTCATCGAGCGCATGTTCCGCACCGAGGCGGCCCATCAGGGCTATATCGAGCCGCACGCCTGCCTCGCCGACCTCAAGCCTGACGGTTCTGGTGACATCTGGTGCTGCACGCAAGGGCATTACATGGTGCGAACGATGTGCGCCTCCCTGCTCGGCCTCGACGTCTCGCGCTTGCGGGTGACCGCCTCCGAGATCGGCGGCGGTTTCGGCGGCAAGACCGTAGTATTCCTGGAACCGCTGGCGCTCGCCCTGTCGCGCAAAGCCGGCAAACCGGTGAAGATGGTGATGAGTCGCGAAGAGGTGCTGCGGGCCAGCGGCCCGACCGCGTCGAGCGCGATGCGCGTCAAGATCGGTGTCAAGAGGGACGGCAGTCTGACCGCCGGCGACGCCGAGTTGAAGTTTCAGGGCGGCGCCTTTCCAGGCTCGCTCGTTGACATGGGCGCCATGGCGGCTTTCGCGTGTTACGAGCTCGAGAACGTGCGTGTTGTCGGCTACGACGTGGTGTGCAATCGACCGAAACTCGCCCCTTATCGGGCACCGAGCGCACCAATCGCTGCATTCGCGGTTGAGAGCGTGATGGACGAGCTCGCGGGACGCATCGGCATGGATCCGCTCGAGCTGCGCCTCAAGAACGCCGCCAAGGAGGGCACGAAATCGTCCTACGGCCCTACCTACAAGCGCATCGGTCTCGTTGAGACGATCGAGGCGGCGCGGAAGCACCCTCACTACGAGGCGAAGCTGACCAAGAACCAGGGGCGCGGTGTGGCGTCGGGCTTCTGGTTCAACTTCGGCGGTAACACGTCGACGTCACTCAGCATCAATGCCGACGGCACCGTCGCCGTCTCCTATGGCAATCCGGATATCGGCGGCTCACGCGCCTCAATGTGCATGATGGTGGCCGAAGAGCTGGGCATCCCCTATGACAGCGTGCGCGCCATCATTGCCGATACCTCCTCCCTCGGCCACAACGACATCACCGACGGCAGCCGG
>Ga0126384_10002200_pt1 | contig 11818 bp, 5 predicted proteins | sample PanSoiMetPlot_36_FD_92543 | JGI IMG/M metagenome (GOLD analysis project Ga0126384, IMG submission 92543) | Tropical forest soil microbial communities from Panama - MetaG Plot_36 | ecosystem: Environmental > Terrestrial > Soil > Tropical forest > Bulk soil | place: Panama | collected 2016-02-17 | reverse complement strand
GCAAGCCAACAGGTTGAGAGTGGCAAGTTTCGCCTGCACAAATTCGAGCAGCCAATCGGTGAAGAGAGTTACACCATCACGCGCCAGAGTGAGACTCTTTTACTACAGTCTCAGTTCCTTTTTACAGATCGCGGCTCGAAGGTCCCGCTGGTAACAAGTCTGAAGACAGCCGCGGATTATTCTCCGCAATCGTTCAACATTCATGGCGCCACCTGCCGCTTTTGTCCCATCGATTGGGAAGTTGCTGTGGAAGGTAAATCCGCCCGCGTCCGCCAGGAAAAACAAATTCGGACAGTTTCTGCGCCTGACATCTTCTTTGTCATCTCAGGCTACGCTCCGGTTGCAATGCAAATGGCAATGATGCGGTACTGGCGCGCGCACGGCAGCCCCGCCCAATTGGCCATCGTGCCTAACGGAGGCCTACGAATTCAAGATCGCGGCGCAGAAAATTTCGAGCTTGGCAACCACAACATGGCGTTGCGTAAGTACAACGTCCGCGGCTTGATCTGGGGCATGGAAACGCTGTGGATGGATGCTGATAACAATCTGGTTGCATTGGTGTCCACTGATGCTGAATTTGATCACTTCGAAGCCGTCCGCGACGAGTACGAAGCACTTCTTCCCAAGTTCATCGCCAATGCCGCGCGCGACGAGATGGCGGAACTCACGGAACTGAGCGCGAGATTTGCTTCGAACCAAACCGACATGGCTTTTGTGGGTGCAACTTTGATTGATGGCACAGAAAATCCGCCACTGCCGAATGCCACTGTGATTACGCATGCCGGCAAGATCGTTGCCGCAGGGCCAAGCTCCAAAGTGAAAGTGCCTCCGGGCGCGACCCGCATTGATGTTTCCGGCAAGTACATCATTCCCGGACTATGGGACATGCATGCTCATTATGAGCAGGTGGAGTGGGGTCCCATCTATCTAGCGGCAGGAGTGACTACCGTCCGCGATGTCGGCAATGAGTTCGAATTCATCACCGCCGTGCGAGATGCGCTGAACACCGGCCATGCAATTGGCCCTCGGATGCTGCTTGCCGGAATCGTAGACGGCGATGGCCCAATTGCGCTGGGCGTCACCCGGGTGAACTCGCCTGCTGACGTTCATGCCTGGGTGCAGCGCTATCATGATGCCGGTTTTCAGCAGATGAAGGTCTACAGCTCGATGACTGCTGATAACGTGAAGGCCGTTTGCGAAGAGGCTCACAAACTGGGCATGACGGTTACTGGCCATATTCCTCAGGGAATGACAGCTTACGATGGCGTGAACGCGGGAATGGATCAGATCAATCACCTCCATTACATTTTTGATCTCCTGCTACCGAAGAATTCCAAAACTGAGAAACCAAGTCCCGCCCAGCGATGGGAGACTATGGCATCGGTTGACGTGAATTCTGATGCCGGCAAGCAGGCCATACAGTTTCTGAAAGACCACCACACGGTGATCGATCCCACAATGGCCCTGATGGAGATGAATCTTCGCTCCGCTGATGCACTGGCAACCGTTATCGAGCCCGGCATCGCCAAAGTTCCGCCTGAAATGCGCGAACAATTGAGTAATGGCGGCATGCCATCCTCACTGGCCCCATTTTCACAAAAGGTTCGACAGAAATACCTGGAACTGATTGGCGCGCTGCACCGTGCGGACGTCCCGATCGTGGTTGGGACGGATCAGGGGGTGCCGGGACATTCGCTGTATCGTGAGATAGAGTTGTACGTCGAGGCTGGTTTCACGCCGCTGGAAGCGCTACAGGCTGCAACCATCGTGCCAGCACGAGTGATGAAACTGGAGAATGACAGTGGGACAGTTGAGGCAGGTAAGCGCGCCGACTTAGACATCCTCGACGCGAATCCGCTAGCGAATATTCACAACATTCGCAGCGTGCGCTCGGTCGTCAGCAACGGTGTGCTGTATCAGAGTGCTCCGCTGTGGGAGAGCGTGGGATTCAAACCTTAATTATTCTGATGTGAACGCAGTGCTCACAACGTAGTGAAAGAACCGTGGCTGGCCTCTTCGTCTCCAGTAACGCGAGTCATAAGACGAGACCTTCACGCCGGTACGTAAAGCGCTGACAAAACTGTGTTGCTCCGGATCAACCACAATGCCTACGTGACCTTGCCATACAATCAGATCACCCGGCTGTGGCTCGGAGACACGCTGAAACGCTTCCACACCTTCAAAGAGCTTGCGCGAATCCGCGTAGACGTAGTTTAGGCCCGATTGCTGGTACAGGGAATGAACCAGATGGGAGCAATCCATGCTAGTGCGCCTCATCTCCAGGGCCGAGTTCAAGACCAGATCGCCGGCGGTCAGTGAAAAACCCAGCGAATCTGAGTCCGGTCCGTCGATTGCCCACGCGCTCATACAAACCAGCAGGCACACAAATATCCGGAGCGTTTTGTTTCTACCTGTCATTCATGGGAGAAGTGGGCTTTTCGAACCGCTGATTAAATTCGATGCCTGGTCGAAGACAGGCGAGAGCGGAAATCGAGAGTTCCTGGATTAGGCCGTTAAGTCGAGCGTGCGCTGGATGAGCGTTGAAGCATTTCGTGAATCGCCTGCACTACTAACTCCGGCTGATCCAAATGGATGAAATGCGCGCTGGCAGTGGCCATCACATGCCTGGTGGCAAGGGCTTGATGCTCTGCCAGACGTTCAGACGGCTGGTGTGATCCCGAGAGCACCGTTATTGGAAGTTGTTTTGGCAACAAGCACGCGGAAGCAGCGAGAGCGCACGCCGGCAGCGCCTGAATGTAAGCGGCCATCGCCCAATAAAATCGAGGGCGGCTCCAGTGCGCGCGGACCAAGGGCAAAACCTCGCGCGGAATTTTTCTTACTTCGAACCTGATCCTTTGCAAGGTGGTGCTGAAACGTGAAATCGGTCCGGGGCTGTCTTTCTTTCTTAACAAGAGCAGCCACAGACCCAGGCGCACCATGCCAAAAAACGCGAGCACACCTGCAGCTCGAGCAAAGAACACTGCTCGCCGTAGACGCCAGCGCTGCTTTGGGTCGGGGTTCATCCATTCTTCCGGCGTGGCTGGATCGACCAGCACCAGGCCAGCAAGTTCGCCGGGAAAATGGTGAGCATAAAACCGCGCAATCAAGCCACCGAAAGAATGGCCAACAAGAATGAATGGTCTTGGCACTTGCAGAGTGTCGAGCATCTTGTGGAGATTGGCGGTGACCTCTTGCAGAGAACACAGGCCGACCGGAACAGCACTCCAGCCTATGCCGGCACGATCGTAAGAACAAGTCGCGGTTGATTGCGCAATCTGTGGCTGGATAAGGCTCCAACTCAAGGAAGAGTTGGCCAGTCCCGATTCAAAGACCACGGCCGGCTGTCCCACACCGAGATTCATGACATGCAGGCCATTGACCACGATTCCCGGAGGCGGAAAGCGACGTCGGTCATGACCGGTGAGGAGCCATTGAACGGCAGCCAGAGCAGCCAGGACGCCAATAACTGTGAGTGCCGCAAACACAATCACCAGTTTAGCGTTTGGAAAGAAGTCGCTGAAGCCGGCAAAGTACGGCAAACACAAGACAGCCAGCCGCGAATGAACGCGAATCAACGCGAATAAAAAACCAAGAATTAACCACGGGCTGAGATGGTCCAGGACTGAATGCTGAGTGCTGATCGCTGAGTGCTTCTTCAGGGGGCGAATTTTTGGCGAAAATCCGCTACAATGAATTAATGTCCCCCGTGATTTCGGTTCCTGATTCGCTGGCCTGGGCGCATCCCGTGGTTCAGGAGTGGTTTGTGCGCAAGTTTGGCACGCCGACAGAGCCCCAGGAGCAGGGCTGGCCTCATATTTTCGCTGGGCGAACCACCCTCATCTCCGCCCCTACCGGCTCTGGCAAGACCCTCGCGGCATTCCTGATCTGCATTGATGGCCTTGTGCGCAAGGCTCTTTCCGGCAATCTCGCTGACCGGACCGAAATCCTCTACGTCTCCCCGTTAAAAGCCCTCGGCAACGATATACAGAAAAACCTGGAAGCCCCGCTGGGGGAAATCCTGGCGCTGGCCGGCGAAAAAGGGTTGCTTATGCCGCCCATCCGGACTGCGGTTCGCACCGGCGACACGCTGATGCACGAGCGCCAGCAGATGCTCCGGCGTCCTCCTCACATTCTGGTCACTACACCAGAGTCGCTCTACATTCTGCTTACGGCGGAGAGAAGCCGGGCTATCCTGCGCGATGTGAAGACCGTTATTGTCGATGAAATCCATGCGGTCGCTGACGATAAACGTGGCGCGCATCTGGCGTTGTCACTGGAGCGCTTGGAGGAATTAGTGGGAGCGCAGGCACCGGGGTCCCCAGCACGCGCCGGTGTTGCGGGGGATGGGGTGGAGGCACCGGGGTCCCCAGCGCGCGCCAGTGTTGCGCGTGATGGGGTGGAGGCGCCCTCGCCTGCGGCAGAAAATGACGCGCAGCCGAGAACGGCTGCGCTCCCAGGAAATGGCCTGATGCGCATCGGGCTTTCGGCTACGCAGAAACCTATCGAAGTCGTGGCGCACTTTCTTACTGGAAGCGGGCGTCCAGATCCTGTCATTGTCCAGGTCGGTCACAAGCGCGAAATGGACCTGGCGATTGAGGTTCCAGGACAGGAGCTTGGCCCCATCGCCAGCAATGAATTGTGGGACGAAGTCTACGACCGCATCTGCCAGTTAGCACAGCAACACAAATCGACGCTCATATTTGTGAACACTCGCCGGTTGGCCGAGCGCGTGGCTTTCAATCTGGCCCAACGTCTGGGCGAAGGCAACGTGGCCGCACATCATGGCAGTCTTGCGCGCAAGCTGCGTCTGGAGGCAGAGCGCAAGCTCAAGAACAACGAGATCAAGGCCCTGGTAGCCACGGCCTCGCTGGAGTTGGGAATTGATATTGGGCATGTGGACCTTGTTTGCCATATAGGCTCGCCACGTTCCATTGCGGTTGCGCTTCAGCGTTTTGGCCGCTCCGGACACTGGCGCGGCGCCATTCCCAAAGGCCGCTTCTTCCCTACTACGCGTGATGACCTGCTGGAATCTGCAGCGCTGGTGCGCGCCATTCATGAGGGTGATCTGGATCGGCTTATGATTCCGGACCAGCCTCTGGATGTGCTGGCACAACAGCTGGTCGCCATGTGCGCGGCTGAAGAGTGGAATGAAGATGACTTGTTTGCAGTGCTCTCCCGCGCTTATCCGTATCGGGAACTGAAGCGCCAGGATTACGACGACCTGCTGGTTATGCTTTCCGATGGAATTGCCGCGCAGCGCGGCCGTTTTGGCTCCTACCTTTACCGCGATCGTGTGAACAGGAGGCTCAAGGCGCGGCGCGGCTCACGCATGATCGCCATCATGAACGGCGGGGCTATTCCTGAAACGGCACTTTACACGGTGGTGGCCGAACCTGAGGGAACGGTTGTTGGCACGCTGCATGAAGACTTTGCAGTGGAGAGCCTGAAGGGCGACATCGTGCTGCTGGGCAACACAAGCTGGCGCATTCGCCGTGTCGAGAGTGCCGGCCGCATCCTGGTGGAAGATGCGCATGGAGCTCCACCGACCATTCCCTTCTGGCTGGGCGAGGCCCCCGGACGCACAGAAGAACTTTCTTTGCAGGTTGGCGAATTGCGTCAGCGCATCAGCGAACTGGCGCCCAATACGGTACCCGGATTCGTGAATCAGAAATCCCCGGAAGTAATGCAGACTGTCGAGTGGCTGCGACGAGAATGCGGACTGGATGATTCGGGCGCAGAGCAGCTCGTCGAATATGTTGTGACCGGGCGGACGGTGCTGGGCGCTGTCCCGACCACCAAGACCATCATTGCCGAGCGTTTCTTCGATGAAGGCGGCGGCATGCAGCTCATCATCCATGCGCCGTTTGGCGCTCGCATCAACAAGGCCTGGGGGCTGGCTTTGCGCAAGCGCTTCTGCGTCTCCTTCAATTTTGAGCTTCAGGCCAGCGCTACGGACAACGGCCTGAACATCTCCCTGGCTGAGCAGCACAGCTTCCCTCTTGCCGATGTTTTTCATTTCCTGCATGAAAATACGGTGAAGGAAGTTCTCCAGCAGGCCGCGCTGCTCTCTCCACTGCTTGAGACACGCTGGCGATGGGATGCCAACCGGTCTCTGGCCTTGTTGCGTTACTGGAACGGCAAAAAAATCCCCTTGCAGGTGCAGCGCACTCGGTCGGCCGACCTGTTAGCCTCGGTTTTTCCCGATGCGGCCGCATGCCAGGAGAATGTTGATGGCCCAATTCAGGTACCCGACCATCCCTTGATCCGCGAGGTCATGAAAGACATCTTTCATGAAGCTCTCGATCTCGACGGTCTGAAGCAAGTCCTGCGTCAGATTTCTTCTGGCGCGATCAAGTGTCTGGCGGTGGATACTCCAGTGCCTTCAGTGTTCTCACACGAGATCCTCAATGCCAATCCTTATGCATTTCTGGACGATGCTCCTCTTGAGGAACGTCGTGCTCGCGCCGTTGAGATGCGTCGTGTGCTGCCTGAATCCGTGCTGAATGAAGTTGGAGCACTCGATCCAGCCGCCATCGAACAGGTGCGAACCGACGCATGGCCAGATGTGCGTGACGCCGACGAACTCGCTGATGCGCTGCTGACTTTGATCGCAGTGCCGCAAGAAAAATCCACCACGGAGACACGGAGACACGGAGAAGATCAAGAAGGATGGTCAGGATTCTTCGAACAATTGAGAGCATCGCGACGCGCAACAAAAGCGATTGTTGGAGCAGCGGAGAACACATTCTGGGTTTCTGCCGAAAAACTCAAAACCTTCGCAGCCATTTATCCCCAAGCACGATTTGAAGACCAGCTTCCCGAAGTAGAAACCGCTGCCCCGCTCTACGACGATGCTCTCAAGGCAATGCTGACCGGATGGCTCAGTCATTTGGGCCCTGTAGCTGCTTCAACTCTGGCGGAGATGCTGCATCTGCCTTCATCGGAGATAGAAAAAGGCTTGCTGCGGATTGAGTCAACAGGATTAATCCTGCGCGGCAACTTCACTCGCACCACTCAGGAAACCGAGTGGTGTGAGCGACGCTTGCTGGCGCGCATCCACCGCTTGACTCTGGGTTCTCTGCGCAAGCAGATTGAACCTGTCACGGCGGCGGTGTTCATGCGCTGGCTTCTTCGTTGGCAGCATGTTGCCCCCGGCTCTCAGGTGCGCGATGAGCATGGTTCCCTGGAAGTGCTTCGTCAGTTGCAAGGATTTGAAATTCCCGCAAGCGCGTGGGAACGACAGATTTTGGCGCGCCGCATCAGCAACTACGATCCAAAATTCATGGATCAGCTCTGCCTGACCGGGGCCGTAGGTTGGGGCAGGCTGTCGCCACATCCTGCCATGCTCGATGATTCGTCTGTTGGGACTCGCCGAGTTGTTCCAACCAGCGTCGCGCCCATCACCTTCTTTGTCCGTGACGAAGCCGAATGGATGGCATTGCCCAATATTCGCGCTGCTCATCGTGACCTGGAAAATCAGGCACGCGGCCTTAGCCCTGCGGCGCACGCTGTACTCACCTTCTTGCGCTCACGCGGGGCTTCGTTCTTCGCCGACATTGTCCGAGGCACGGACAAGCTGAAGGCAGAAGTGGAAACCGGACTATGGGAACTGGTCGCTGCTGGCCTGGTCACTGCCGACGGATTTGATAACCTGCGCGCTCTCATCGATCCCAAACGGCGTTCCGGCCAGGGTTCAGGACGCAGCAGCCGTCCGCGTCACAGCGCCGGACGCTGGTCCCTGCTGCACCCGCTCGAAAGCAGCGAAGGCAATGAGGCGGTGGAAGCGGTGTGCCGCGTTCTTCTCGCGCGCTATGGCGTGGTCTTCCGCGAGTTGCTGGCGCGGGAAAGCATCCTGCCTCGCTGGCGCGAACTGGTCATGGCGTTTCGCCGTCTGGAGGATCGTGGCGAAATCCGTGGTGGACGTTTTGTCAGCGGCTTTATCGGCGAGCAATTTGCTCTTCCTATTGCCGTCGAATCTCTGCGCGCGATGAAGAGCATCCAACCCGGCGGCGAAACCATCACCATCTCTGCCGCCGATCCGCTGAACCTGGCAGGAATCATTGTTCCCGGCGAGCGTGTGCCGGCCATTTCCGGAAAATCCGTGAGCTTCAAAGATGGTGTAGCAGTCGAAACACCGGCCTTAGCGCAAGTGGCAATCGGCAGCTAGGCCCATGAACGACGTCCCACAGCTCATTGAAGGCGAAGATTACTATCTCGAGAATGGTAATTACGTCTTCACCGCAAAGTATCTGCTGAGGCGCGGCTATTGCTGCGAGTCAGGATGCCGACATTGTCCCTACGGATTTGTGAAGAAAGAAGCCGAGCCGCGAATCAACGCGAATAAACGCGAATGAAGTTTTTCCATACAGAATTCGTTCGACGAGCAAGATATCAACTTGGTTGAATGCTGAGCGCTGATTGCTGAGTGCTATTCATAACGCAACGCATCCACGGGATCCAGCCGCGCGGCCTTCATTGCTGGATAAATCCCAAAGAAAAGTCCCACACTGCTGGCCACAGCTACGCCCAGCACCACGGCCCACACCGGAACAGAAGATGGGAAATTTATGAGATGAAGAAAGAAGCTGATGGCCAGTGAGAGCAACACACCAATAACGCCTCCAACACCGGTCAGAGTCATGGCTTCCGTCAAAAACTGAAAACTGATGTCGCGTTTGCGCGCACCAATAGCTTTGCGCACGCCAATCTCACGCGTTCGCTCGGTCACTGACATCAGCATGATGTTCATCACGCCCACACCTCCCACCAGCAATCCAATGGACACAACGCCCACAACTAGAGTGAATACCCCGGAAAGGATCTGGCGAAACTGGTTCCCAAGTTGTTCGGCGCTGCTGATGCCGAAGTTATCAGGCTTCTCGAAGGGAACGCGGCGTCGGATTCTCAGAAGACCCCGAACGTGGTCCTCAGCAACACTTTTCATCCCCGGATACGCCATCACCAGTATCACGATCTCATCATCCTGGGGATAGTGCTTGCGATAGGTGCGATACGGAATGAATACCTCATTGTCGCCCCTGCCCGGCGCAGGGTTTTTCTTTTTCTCGAAGACGCCAATCACGGTATACGGATTCCCGTCCACCAACAGTTGTTTGCCCAGAGCGGTTTCACCGGGAAAAAGGGTCTGTTCGGCGTCGTAGCCGAGCGTCACCACGTCCAGGCGATGCATGTCTTCCTCATCAGTGAAGAACCGGCCTTCCTTCATATGGCTGCTCTCAACATCGGAGAAGCTCGCCGTGACGCCACGAAAAATGTTGTCTGAAAGCTCATGGTTCTTGTAGCGCGCGGTGCGGATCGGCATGCGGAACCCTTCCCCGATGTGCGGCAATACCTCCACTGCCACGTCCTTGACCGCGGGAATCTGCTCCTTCATGGCCATGGCGTCTTCGTAGGTCAGGGATTTGCGGCTGCGCTCTTCCGGGCTGAGGCGGGCAAAATGAAATCCGGGATCAAATTTAAAAATGAAAAGATTGTCGACACCGAACTCATTCATCGATGCCTGGAAATTGTCTTCCACTCCCAGCAGCATGGAAGCCACTACAATGGCAACCGTCACGCCAATCACCACGCCCAGTACCGTAAGAAATGAACGCACTTTGTGATTGCGGATGGTCTCGAGGGCCATCAGCATATCTTCCTTGAGTAAACTGGCGCGGAACATAGCTATGTTTCAAACCTCAGCGCTTCAATGGGATCAAGTTTTCCCGCTTTATAGGCGGGATAGACGCCAAACAAAAGACCGACCGTGGTGGAAACCGCAATAGAGATGGCAACCGCGGAAGGCGGCACGGCCATAGGCAGCGGGGTAAGCCGCCCAACCAGAAATGCGATTCCACCAGCCAACAGCACGCCCATGATGCCTCCCATGGCTGACATCACTGAAGACTCGATGACAAATTGCAGCATGATGTCTTTGCGCGTGGCGCCCACTGACTTGCGCACGCCAATTTCCCGTGTTCTTTCCGTCACGCTGGCAAGCATCACGTTCATAATCACAATGCCGCCGATCACCAGAAAGATGGCGACAATGCCAACTGAACTATTGGCCAATGTGCCGGTCAGGGTATTCCAAAGATCGAGGAGCGCAGAAGGTTCCAGTATTCCGAAGTTGTCTTCCTCGCTCGGCGCCAGATGGTGGCGGGCGCGCATCAGCATACGCGCTTCGTCTTCCGCAGGTTGCATCCACTCCGGACCCAACGCTTGCACGTTGATGCTGGTAGACTCCTGCGAGCCGTAGACCTTGCGGTAAGTCTGGATCGGAATGTAAACAAAGTTATCCTGCGACTGGCCGAAAGTGCTTCCCATCACCTTGGCTATTCCGACAATCTCATAATCCTCGCCGTCAATATGGAGAAACTTTCCCATCGGATCGATCCCGGGAAACAACCGTGTAGCTACGTCATTGCCAATCATCGTAACGTTGGCCCGGTGCTCGTTGTCCCCGTCGCTGATGTATCGCCCGGTCGCCGGCTCTTCTATATCCATCTCGCCGATGTTGGCGGTCACTCCGCGAGTGTCAACGTCTTCCACTGTCTCGCCGCGATACTTCACCTTGGCCAGGCGGCGGACCTCCAGTCCCACGGCTTTCGCCAGCCGCATGTTGTCGCGGAGATACTCGAAGTCCTCCCAGGTAACGTTCTTGTTGCGACGCTCCAGCTTGGCAAATTGCTCGCGACTGGTGACGATGGGGAAGCGCCTGACCAGAAACACGTTGGCGCCAAAGTTGGCCACGTGGTCCGCAACATAGCGGTTTGTCCCTTCGATCATCGCAACCACAACAATTAAGGTGGAGACGGAGAGGATTACCCCCAGCAAGGTAAGAAAAGAGCGCAGCTTGTGCGTACGAAGGGTCTCCAGCGCGATACCCGCCGGTTCGCGCAACGATATCCCCCGCCGGGAGTTGGAAGTCAGGGGCATGTATTACGTTCCTGTACCGCTTCTGATTAGACTGCTGTACTAAAGGATACGTTTTTTCTTTCTGTTAGGTTCCCGGAAAAAAGCAATTGGCAACTGGCAACGGGCCGGGTGAAGGCTGTGTCCTCCCAAAACAATGTCATTCCGATGTCCCGTAAAGCGAGCGCGCGCACTCATCAGCGCGCGAGTAGGGACGAGGAATCTGCTCTGCGGGATTAGAGGTTCACGAGAAAGCTGGCAGCGCGGTTTGAGAAAGCAACAGCTGCAAATATGATCGGAGAATCCTGCAGAGCAGCGGAGCAGATCCCCTCGGTTCCGGTTCGCGAGCTGAAGCGGACGCTCGCTCACCCACGGACCACTCGGGATGACAAGTCAGGCGGGGTTTGGGCTTCAGGAGTACACCAACTATTCCAACTGCTAATTACTTCTACTCGTATCTCAGCGCTTCCACCGGATCAAGTCGAGCAGCCTTCATGGCTGGATAAATGCCAAAGAATAATCCCACACTGCTGGCCACGGTTACGCCCAGAACCACGGCCCACCACGGCACCGACGACGGCCAATGAACGAGGTGCAGGATGAAGCTGCCGACGTATGAGAGCCCTATTCCCAGAATTCCACCTACGCCGGTTAAGGTGATGGCTTCAATAAGGAATTGAAAGCTGATGTCGCGCCTGCGCGCACCAATGGCTTTTCGCACGCCTATCTCGCGCGTCCTTTCAGTCACCCCCATGAGCATGATGTTCATCACTCCCACGCCACCCACCAGCAATCCAACCGAGACGATGACCATCACAAACAACAAGACTCCCTGCATGATCTGGCTGACCTGCGAGCCCAGGGCCTCCGCGCTGCTCAAGCCAAAATTGTCTGGTTTATCAGG
>Ga0126384_10002199_pt1 | contig 11818 bp, 9 predicted proteins | sample PanSoiMetPlot_36_FD_92543 | JGI IMG/M metagenome (GOLD analysis project Ga0126384, IMG submission 92543) | Tropical forest soil microbial communities from Panama - MetaG Plot_36 | ecosystem: Environmental > Terrestrial > Soil > Tropical forest > Bulk soil | place: Panama | collected 2016-02-17 | reverse complement strand
CGCGTGCATGCGAAGACAAATAAGGCGGAGAGCGTTCTACCTTGGCGGGCAAATTCAGTGATGCGTCCAAGGCACTGGGGCTTTGGTCAGTACGCGCTTGCCGCTAGCGTTCTGCTCGCGGCTGTTGTAGGCATCACGATTGGACGCAGCGGAATTCTCGCACCTTCTGGATACCGCGCTGCACTGGAGTCCGTCGATGGAACTCTTTATCGCGTGGACTCTACTGGCGAGCACAGCGTTAAGGTCGGCGACCAACTCAGTGAAGGCCAAACTGTGCGGACGGCTTCCAACTCGCGCGCGATGCTGCGTCTGCGCGATGGTTCCCTTGTCGAGATGAATGGGCGCAGTGAACTCTACGTCACGCTCGGTTGGAAAAGCACGACGGTCAATCTTGGACGTGGCATTGTGATCGTGCAGGCAGCGAAGCGCCGCACTGGTCATCTTTATGTGAAAACGGCAGACGCTCGCGTCTCGGTAACAGGCACGATCTTCTCGGTCAACTCAGGCATTAAGGGATCGCGTGTCTCCGTCATCGAAGGAACCGTGCACGTTGCGCAGGCAGCAGGAGACTCGGTGCTCCAGGCTGGCGATCAGGTTACGACCAGCACGAGCATGGGAGAGGTCCCAGTTCGGGATGAGATCTCGTGGAGCCAGGACCGCGATAAGTATCTGGCGTTGCTTGCAGAGTTCTCAAAGCTCGAGAGAAAGTTGCAGGGCATCAAGTTCCCCGATCTTCGGTATCAATCTCATCTGCTCAACTTTGTCGCCGACGGGACAGTCGTCTATGCTGGTGTTCCCAATTATGGAGAAGCACTGCAGCAGGCCAATCAACTGTTTCAGCAGCAGCTTTCTCAAAGTGCTGTGCTGCGGGAGTGGTGGCAACAACGTGGTCCTGGCGCAGGTCAGAAAGGACCGGGCTTCAACGAGGTCATCGAGATCCTTCACGGGCTCAGCACATACGTTGGCGATGAGATCGTGTTCAGCGCGTCGCCGGCAGGACGTCGCTGCAATCTGGTTGTCATGGCTGAGATCGCGAAGTCTGGGTTGCGAGAGTTTCTTGCTTCCCAGATCGCGAAAAGCGACTCCCCGCAGAATGTTCATTTGCTATCACCCGAAGATCTTGGTATTGCGCAGGGGAGTAACGACGACTTCTACATCCTGATCACTCCGAAGTTCGTTGCAGCCTCGCCTGACGTTTCCTCACTCGCGGATCTAAACAGACGATGGTCTGCCGGAGCGAGCTCAGCCTTTGCTCAGAGCGATTTTGGGAAGCGCATCGCCTCCGAGTATTCCTCAGGAGCCGGGCTGCTGATCGCCGTTAATCTCGAGCAAATGAGCGCTGATCGTGCTGTGGCCGTACAAGCTGATCGACATGAAGGAATGTTGGAGAGCAGCGGCTTTGCCAAAGCGAAGTATTTGATCGCGCAGCGCAAAGATTACGATGGCAAAGCTTCCAACACGGCGGAGCTAAGCTTCAATGGAGCGCGTACCGGTGTAGCGTCGTGGCTTGCGGCTCCCGCGCCCATTGGCGCGCTCGACTTCATCACCCCAAATGCCTCTGCGGTAGGAGCATTTGTTTCTAAGAGTCCAGCCTTGATGGTGGACGACTTTCTGCAGATCATCACAAACGCTAATCCGCAGGCGAGCGACTCCTGGCAACGACATCAGGCGGAGCTGAACCTCGATATCCGCAACGATCTGGCCGCTGCTCTTGGAGGGGAAGGTGCGCTCGCGCTGGATGGTCCGCTGCTTCCGACGCCTTCGTGGAAGTTGGTCGTCGAAGTCTATGATCCGAGTAAGCTGCAGTACAGCATGGGTCGTCTCGTGGAGGACTTCAACCGCGAAGCCGCAAAGAATAATCGGCAGGGCTTGAAGCTGCAGGAACATCAGGTGGATGAGCGCACGTATTACTCGATCCGCTCGCTCGATGCCGTCGTTCCACTCGAAGTCCACTACGCCTTCGCGGATGGATACGTGATAGCAGGTCCGAGCGAGGAATTGGTGGGGGAGGCGATTCGGACGCGAGCTCAACGAGACAGCAACAGCATCGCACACTCTGAGAAGTTCCGAGCGTTGTTCCCGACGGATGAGCACGCGAACGTCTCGGGTTTGATCTATCAGAACCTGGCTCCAGTGCTTGGGCCGATTGCGAAGCAGCTTTCGCCCTCGCAGTTGCAATCGATGCAGACTCTGGTGCAGAACACTGAACCGTCGGTGATTTGCGCATATGGAGACGAGAGCCAGATTGAACTAGCCAGCAACAGCAAGAGCCTCGGGCTTGATCTCAAGTCTTTGGCGATTACATCATTGCTAGATCAACTCAGATCGGGAACTCCGAAGAGCGTGACTCCGTAATGGACACCATGGCCCCTGTCATAGAACTCGACGGCCTGGAAGTTCGCTTCGGAGCCCGCTCTGTTTTGAAGCGGCTCAAGGGAGAACTTCATGGGCGCTGTATCGGCTTGCTCGGTCCAAATGGATCGGGCAAGTCGACGTTATTGAACACGCTGCTCGGCTTCTACCCTCCGGCACGAGGCACTGCGCGAATTTTTGGAAAGGATATCGGCAAACACAGCCGTGAGTTGCGTGGACTCATCGGTTACATGCCGGAGAGCGATGCCTTCATCTCGAACCTGACAGGTGTGCGCTTCGTGCGTTACATGGCCGAGTTGTCGGGGCTGCCATCGAATCAGGCATTAGAGCGAGCGCACGAATCCTTGTTCTACGTTGGTTTGGGCGAAGTACGTTATCGCAAAGTAGGCACGTATTCGCTGGGCATGAAGCAACTTGCGAAGCTGGCGCAAGCAATCGCGCATGGCCCGCGACTTGTATTTCTCGACGAACCCACCAACGGTCTCGATCCGCCGGCACGGAATCGCATGATCCAGCTTATCCGTGAGGTTCGGGATGCCGGGAACATGCATGTCGTCATCTCCTCGCATCTTTTGCGCGATGTGGACGAATGTTGCGACGAGGTGATCATTCTTCGCGATGGCAATATCGCGGGCATCTGCAATCTCGAAGAGGAACGTCGATTGAATCGCAAATTCCTCGAGCTTGAAACGCATGGTGAAGACAAGTCCTTCGCTGACGCGGTCCAGCAGCTCGGTTGCGAATGTGCCTTATTCGGGAAGGGAAGGATGAAGGTTGTCCTGCCTGAATCGATCGAGATTCGCGAACTCTACCAGGTAGCCGCGCAACGTGACGTCCAGATCCGCCGCATGAATTACCGCCGCGATTCGCTCGAAGATATCTTCCTCAAAGCGATGCAGGAAGTGGGGGCACGCAATGGCAGTCTATAAGCGCAGCTACAAGCGATATGAAGGAAGCACAACGTCCGCTCGCTGGCGCTTCCTCGTGCTGACGCGCTACGGCTTCTCCGGACTATTCGATTCGCGTCCCTTTACCGGAGCCTTTGTGCTCAGTTTCGTGCCATTTCTGATTGCCTTTGCAATGATTTATTTCGCGCACAGCGCTACTCTTCGCGCGATCCTGGAGGTCCGTGGCCCTGGGCCCAACACCGCACAGATCAACAACTACTTCTTCCTCACATTTCTTGGCATTCAGTCGTGGTTATCGTTCCTGTTAATTACCTGGCAAGGACCTCAGTTGGTGGCGGCGGATTTGGGGAACAATGCGCTTCCGCTAATCCTCGGCCGTCCCATCTCGCGTACCGAATATGTACTTGGAAAATTCCTGGTGATCGCGAGTTTGGTCTCGGTGATTACCTGGATTCCTACGATTGTTCTTTTCTTTCTCAATGCGGGAATGGAAGGGAATGGCTGGATTTGGTCATACTTCTGGATGTTGGGCTCGATCTTGCTCGCTTCGTGGATGTGGATTGCAATCGTCGGTCTAGTCGCCCTCGCGGCATCCGCATGGCTCAAGTGGCGAGTTGCCGCCAGCGCATTGATGCTTGCGTTCTTCTTCGTTGGTCCCGGTTTCGGCGCTGCCATAAATTTCACTTTGGGAACTAATTGGGGACACATGCTCGATGTCCTTTATGCAGTGAAGTTGATCTGGGTCGGACTCTTTCGCGTGCCGGTCTCGACGGCGCAGACTCTTAATATGCTGGGCATCCCTCTCTGGGCAGCGTGGTGTTCCGTCTTCGGAACGTGCGGGCTATCGCTGTTCCTGCTGAATCGCCGCCTGAAGGCGCGAGAGGTGGTGCGAGGATGAGCGTTACTATAGGGGACAGGGTACAGAGGACAGGAAAAAGGAACGTTGTGACCGCGAGTGCCGCTCCTGACTCAACGCTACGGCAGCCCGGCGCTGAGACTCAAAATCGAATCATTCTAGAGAATGTCTCCAAATTCTATGGAGAGGTTCTGGGAGTGAATCGCGTGAATTTGTCGATTCCTCCGGGTGTGACTGGCCTCGTTGGTCCGAATGGCTCGGGCAAGACCACGCTGATGAATCTGATGACGGGACTAATACATCCGACCGAGGGCCGCGTCAGCGTGCTTGGAATTTCTCCCACTCGACCGGAGGAGTTGTTTCGTCGGGTTGGATACTGCACACAGTTCGACTCGTTCCCAAAAGGGGTCACAGGGTTTTCGTTCGTCCACAATACGCTGCGGCTCCATGGCCTCGACGATCGCGAGTCCGTCCGCCTCGCTCATGAGGCACTTGAACGCGTCGGCATGACCGAACCCGCATTGAGAAAAGTGGCGGGATATAGCAAGGGAATGCGGCAAAGAATCCGGCTGGCTCAGGCCATCTGCCACCATCCAACGGTCCTCATCCTCGATGAGCCCCTGAATGGACTTGATCCCATGGCTCGCGCCGAATCGTTGGAGCTGTTCCAGGCGCTGGGCAGGGAAGGGCTGCATGTAATCATCTCCAGCCACATCCTGCATGAACTCGATAAAATGTCTGACCAGGTAATCCTGATGAGCAGCGGCTACGTTGTAGCCGAAGGACAGATCCACGCCGTGCGAACGGAAGTGAAAGAACATCCAATGCAGATTCTGATTCGCTGCTCAGATCCGAATCTGCTCGCCTCACGCGTATTCGCGCAGGACCATGTAGTGGAAGCAAAGCTGAACGAAGATGGGAAAGGCGTACTTGTCCGAACGCGCGACGCTGACGCCTTTTACCTCCTTCTGAACCAATTGGTGGTGAAAGACAAGCTCTCACTCGAAACCGTAGCGCCTGCCGACGATGATGTGAATTCGGTCTATCAGTACCTGATCGGCTCGGAGAACAAGACCATATGACACGCCTTGCTCAACTGCGCAGCAGTCTTGCAGAACAGCCCTGGGAACTATGGACTCGGCAAGTTGCGGCGGTTCTTCGTATGGACCTGCGCAAAAACTTCCTGTCGCGTCGGGGTATCTGGATTTACTTACTGGCTTTTGCTCCGGTCGTGATCATTACGTTGCACGCGATCATTGATCGTCGCTCGGGCTCCATGCGCGAGGATACCGAAGTACTTGCCGGCATTTTCCAGTTTTTTTATCTGCGGCTGGGAATCTTCTTCGGCTGCCTGGGGATTTTCACTTGGCTCTTTCGTGGCGAAATCATCGAGAAGAGCTTGCATTATTACTTCCTGGCACCGGTGAAGCGGGAAGTGCTGCTGATTGGCAAGTTCGTCGGAGGACTCGTTACATCCGTAACGCTGTTCGGTCTTGGAGTTTTCGCATCATTCGCGATGATGTATCTCCGCTTTGGAGATGCGGGCCAGTACTACGTCTTCAACGGTCCCGGAATGGGACAGTTGCTAGCCTATCTCGGTGTCACGGTTCTGGCTTGTATAGGATACGGATCGGTGTTCCTAGCACTCAGCTTGCTATTCAAGAACCCGATCATTCCTGCAATTCTCGTCTTAGGTTGGGAGACGTTCACGCCAGTATTACCCTCTATCGTGCAACGCTTCAGCATCACGTACTACTTGAAGCAGCTCTGTCCGGTGTCGATTCCCGGGGAAGGTGTCCTGGCTCTCTTCACTGTTGTCAGCCAGCCTGTGGGCACAGTCGCCGCGATCTTAGGTCCCATTGTGCTGGGGGCGCTGGTTCTCCTTCTTGCATGCAAGTTAGTCCGCAGGCTTGAGATCAGCTATGTGGCGGAGTGAGAGTCGACGCTCTCTTCATTATGGAACTGCGGGTCGCCTGTGTCTGTGAGGCGGCGTGTTACAAGGCCAAACAGGGCGTCCTGCCTGGTGCAGGGCGCCTGTTTGGATTTGACCGGCGTCGAAATTAGTAACCAGCAGCTATTGTGACGAGTTCCTCATCTGCTGCTTGAGCACGTTGCGAACCTTTGTGTGACGTCTTGAATCGTAGCGTGCCACTCAGTGTGACTACATCGCGCAGCAAGTATTCACCGTCAACTTTCACAAATACCAATTTGGTTCCAGTAGAGTAACCATCAATTTCGGTGGCCCTGGCCAGAATTCCGTTGCCTTCGCCGATAAAGGCTATGCCCATGTTGTCATTTGGAAGCGATTCGCGAATTGTGTAGGTTGCGGCTGGCAAAGTTTTGCCACTCACGACAAAGTCGAACGGGACGTTGACCCTCAGTGCCTGAGCATGCGCAGGCGCGGCCACGCAAAGCGTAACTCCCGCAAAGAACAGCAGTGCAAACAGTTTTCTCATTACAACTCTCTCCTTGAGTGCGCTCTTAGAATCTACGCACAACATATCGACGCTGCGGCAGCCTCAAGGATTCTGAGAAACAGACTGATGTGCGCAATCAGGGTTGAATTGCTGGGAGGAAGTGTCATTTTGGGACCTGCAGGAGCGATTTGGATTTGTATGCGCACGCGGTTTGTAAGTGAGTGACTACTTCGATTCTGTGTTTGGCCTCTTCATTCCGGGCTCTCCCCCCATTTCGTCCCGCGCTTTTTAGTCTCCGGCGACATTCCTGTAACCGATTCACACCTTCGAACATCTTCCATGGCTGGCGTGCTGCCGTATGTCCTTGAAACCTGGGAATTGAAAGACAAAACAAGAAGTTCAAGAATGAAACAAAAACTCTCTGGTACCAATTTGCGCACGTGACATTTTCATGACACTTGGACAGAGCACCTGGGCTACGCTTCGACCCATTGAAGACTGAAAACTGAAAGACTTTAGGAGGATTTCGCGTGGGCTCAACCATCCCAGCGGTTATCGGCGCTGCCGACCACAGCTATTGTTTGGCGGATGCGCTATTCAGCAGTTTGTACTCTGAACTCCACCGGTTGGCGAAACGGGAACTGGTGCGACAGGGCGCCCGAGGAAGCCTGAGTGTGACAACGCTTCTTCACGAAGCGTATCTCGATATCTCCGGGCGCAACGGTACGTCCTTTCCCGACCAGGCGCACTTTATGGGGTATGCCTCGCGGGTGATGCGCGGACTCATCATTGATCATGCACGAAGCCGTTCCGCCCTCAAACGCGGAGGTGAATTCGAAATTACGTCGCTCGAGGTCGATGTAGCTGAGAACTCGGTAAATGCGAGCGAACTCGAATCAATCAGTGATTCGCTCGATCAACTGGCAAAGGTTGAACCCGAACTCGCTGAGATCGTGGACCTGAAATTCTTTTGTGGCATGTCCTTTGCCGAAATCGCAGCCCTGCACAAGCTCTCTGAACGCACCGTCCAGAGAAAATGGGATAAGGCTCGCATCTATCTTCGCCGAAGCCTACGTGCCGAGGCGTCGCTTTGATCCATGGTGCGCGACGTGTAAGGAGAGGGACGCGGCCCACTGCGTCTCCATCCGCCTTAGGCATTCGTAAAAGGTTCCAAATTCATAACCGCAGGTGTCGTCTTTGCTCCGCCGATTCCGATATCAGAAGTAGAGCCCTTTAATCCCAGATTCAATGCAAGCCTTGTCGAAGGGAGTGGCTCACGAATAGTAAGAGATAAAGCGAATGCGCAGGCTGGATCGACTTGAAAACAGATTAACTGCCAGGCTGAACAGATAGACCGAGCGAACCTGATTCAGCCAAGCAAAGTAGCAGGAGATTTGAATTGACGAACACTTTGGACATTATTGCGCTGGAAGCAGCAGACGTGTCGCGCGTCTTTTTTTCGACTCTCGCCGAGCTTGCCTCCGCGATTTGCGAGAAGCACCTTGGAACTTGGTCGCAACGAATGCTACAGGAGGCCGGCATTCGCCTCGAAGTAACCGGCCGCGAACACCTGGTCGAAGGCGAGGACTACATCGTCATGAGCAATCGCCAGTCTCGCTATGACATTCCAGTCTTGTACCAGGCGCTGGGAATGCCCATGCAGATGCTCGAGAGCAAAGAGGTTGCACGAATCCCGTTTCGGGCAATTCGTACCGGCAAGCAAATTCTGCCGGTAACCATCGAGAGCACAGGACGGCCTTCAGGCATCGACGATGATGCTGCTGCTGGAGGACATAAAGCGAATGTGGTCATCAGCGCCCCGATTGATCCCGCGACGTATGGTCCCGACAAGACCGATGCCCTGATGACGGTCGTCAAAGGCGTGATCGAGAGCAACTTTTCCGCGCCATAAGAGAGCTCGCTTATTACAGCAGTGAGCGGCTGAGAACCAGAACTTCATCCTGATCCGTCGACGACTTTCTATCCGCAGTTCCCGAGGCAGCTCCGTGGGCTTCGGTGACGTCCGATTCATCCGGAGTGGTCAAATGCGCGAGCCGCTCCGGTGAGCGGATGCTTGCGGAAGAGTATCGGAATCGGAATCCCTACCAAGTTCTAGAACATACCTGACGGCCTGATTGCATTTCGTTCGACGCTACGCTCTTTGACAGCTGAACCTGCCTAAGTCGCAACCTAACCTTGCGATTTACCTGACCGCTTTCGAACACCGGAACAAGCTTTTGGTCAACATTTCTTCCTCCATTTAAACTCAAATTCCTTCGAACAAAGGGAGTTCTATAGACATTCGACTGGAGAGCAGATTGCTCAATAGTCGACCAGATACTTTCGCGGAGATCTTAAAAGTGAAGCTCAGCACATGGAGCCGAAGTCCTTTGCTGCTTGTATCAGCGATGGTTATGTCGTTTCCATCTCATGCCATTGATTCGGCCGCCCATCCTGAAATGTTGGTTTCCACCTCGTGGTTGGCCGATCATTTAAACGATGCAAAAGTCGTCGTTGTCCAGGTTGGACATGACCGCGCCGACTACGAGAAGGAGCACATCCCCGGCGCTCGTTTCTTAAGCACAAATGATTTCACTACGGGCCACACAGGGCTGATGGTTGAATTGCCAACAGTTGATAAGCTCAAGCAAACGTTTGAGGAGTTGGGAGTCAGCGACGATTCGCGGGTCGTCATTTACACCGTAGACTGGTATCCGATTGCGGCGCGTGCATTCTTTACGCTCGACTACCTCGGCCATAGCAACACCGCATTACTTGAAGGCAGTCTGGCGCAGTGGAAGGCGGAGAATCGGCAATTGACTTCAGAGGAGCCTAAAACTGGGAAGGGAAGCATTACCCCGCGCATCAATCAGTCAGTGCTAGCCGTTCTTGCTGATGCGAAGGCCGCATCACAATCTGGTTCTCAAGCCATTCTTGTCGACTCGCGCCCGCAAAAACGCTATGTTGCTGGGCATCTCCCCCGGGCGGATCATGTCTTTTGGGAAGAGACTGTGGAGAAGCCAAACAGGCCCGTTTTTCTTGCTCCCAACGATTTGCGCAAGCTGTTTGCCTCGAGAGGCATCACTACTGGACACAAGCTCATAACGTATTGCGAGATCGGACTGCAAGCGTCGCACATGTATTTCGTGGCAAGGTATCTGGGCTACGACGCTTCGATGTTTGATGGCTCTTTCTACCAATGGAATGATGTTGAACATCTAGCCTCGGTGAAGGGCAATTCTCCTCAGTGAAGTCCCGAAAATCTGAGAGATCGTCTCGCTTATCAAAGAGCGCATGGCTCGCAGTGCTTCTGACGATCACTGTCCCATCATTTATTCCGGCCGCCTACACCGAGAATGCCCTCCGAAAGGAAATGCTAGTGAGTACTGCATGGCTGGCTACTCACTTGCACGATCCAAACCTCGTTGTTCTCTGCATCGTTGACGACGAAGGCTTCTACTCGTCTGGTCATATTCCTGGGTCGACGATGGTTCGCCTGTCAGATATCTTGACTACTCGGAGCGGCATTCCGAACGAGTTGCCGTCGATAAGTCACCTTCAGGATGTATTCCAGAATGCAGGAGTTGGCAACAACTCGCGCATCATCATTTATGGAGAGCGCTCGGGTATGCTTGCCGCTCGCGCTTACTTTACGCTCGACTATCTCGGCGTGGCAGATCGAGCGGCACTACTGGATGGTGGGATCGAGAAATGGCGAACCGAGCGACGTGAAGAATCAACTCTAGCCTTGCCCGTTCGCGTCACCAAGTTGGAAGTCCGAACTCATCCGGAGGTTCTTGTAAATATCGAGCAGATGGATGCGTATTCGCGGTCCATCCCTGGTCCTGCGATAGTCGATTCTCGTCCGCACAGCGAATACGTCGGAAATGAATTATCCGAGGATGTCCCGAAACGAGGCCACATTCCTCACGCCGAGGGACTCTATTGGCGCAACCTACTTCGAAACGAGGCGCTTCCTTCCCTGAAGCCTCCGGATGAATTACGAGATTTATTCCGGGCATCAGGTGCAGCTCCAGGCAAACAAGTGATCACGTATTGTCGGACCGGAATGCAATCGTCTTTCAGCTATTTCGTAGCGAAATATCTTGGATATAAGGTCCGAATGTACGATGGCTCCTTCTACGAATGGAGCCGATCATCCCTGCCCGTTGAACCCTGAGTCCCTACGGGCCTTGGTAGTAAATCCAGCAGACTTGTACGCTTCTGCCTGACTACATCAGTCGACCGAATGAAACACCTTACAAACTGCATCAAACTTTGCCTTCTACTTTTCTTTCTTACGACAGCAGTTATTTCGCAGACTCCCGATACTGCAACCATTGTGGGACAGGTATTTGATTCCACGCGCGCGGTAGTCGTCGGCGCTCAGGTTACCGTGACCAATGATTTGACGGGCCGTCAACGTAGCGTCGAAACCGACAGCAAAGGCAAGTTTTCTTTGGCCGCTCTTCCGGTGGCGGGCAGTTACACGCTCACGACCAGTAGGGCGGGGTTCACCGATGCTCGAATCCAAAATCTGACACTTGCCGGTGGTCGCACGGCAGAAGTGAACCTTCAGCTCAATCCTTCGGCGGAATCCACGGTCATAGACGTGACGGGAGTAGTCGGCGAGGTTCTAACTGACGAGCCTCAGCTAGGGGAGCGAATTGATGCGAAGCAGGCTGAAGAGACGCCTCTTTTGAACAGACGCATTACTTACCTTCCTCTCCTGAACGCCGCGAACCGTCCCGCGCTCAACCAGGGCGACGTGTTCATGAATGAGAATTTGTTCACCACGAACGGCTCAGGTAGGAGGCAGACCTCGTTCGAAATAGACGGCAGCACTGGCAACGATAGCTGGGGAAGGCAAACCATATTTACGAACCTTCCATTGTCCAGCGTGCAGGAAATGACGGTTCTCGAAAATGCGTTCTCAGCCGAGTATGGGGCTACTACCGGAGGAGTCGTAAACATTGTCACCAAGACTGGTAGTAAGAACTTTCATGGCGAGGTTCTCGGCTTGTTCCGTCCGTCCGAAACGCAAGCCAAACTCTCGGGATTTACCGCGGCAAACGCTCCCAACGGCAATGCGATCACTGACGACTCGCTGAAACAAACCTCGGCATCGCTGGGTGGTCCGATAGGTTCGGGGGGACACACGCACTTTTTTGTTTCTGGCGAATACAGCTGGCAGGATCGCACTTCGCCAGTCATCTCGCCAGTTGCCCCCGGCACGTTCGAAGGTCACTATCGCGGATGGCTTG
>Ga0126384_10002198_pt1 | contig 11826 bp, 10 predicted proteins | sample PanSoiMetPlot_36_FD_92543 | JGI IMG/M metagenome (GOLD analysis project Ga0126384, IMG submission 92543) | Tropical forest soil microbial communities from Panama - MetaG Plot_36 | ecosystem: Environmental > Terrestrial > Soil > Tropical forest > Bulk soil | place: Panama | collected 2016-02-17 | reverse complement strand
TACTCGAGCGCTGCAAATCATTAGCTCCGACTCCTACCGCCATCGCATACCCCTGCGATGCAGCCTCCCTCAAGGGAGCCGTCGCAGCGGCGGATCTAGGGCTCCTCGCTCCGATCCTCGTGGGGCCGCGCAAGAGAATCGAGGCGACCGCGGATCAGTTCGGCACAGACATTTCACGCTACGAACTCTACGACTCGCCCCATAGCCAGGCTGCCGCGGAGGACTCGGTAAAGCTCGTCCGCGAGGGCAAGGCCGAGATGCTGATGAAAGGCAGTCTGCACACGGATGAACTGATGATGGCCGTGGTCGCGCGCGACAGCGGTCTCAGAAGTGCGCGCCGGATCAGTCATTGTTTCATCATGGATGTGCCCGTACTCGAACAGGCGATCATCATCACGGATGCAGCGGTAAACATTTCCCCGGCGCTCGAAGATAAGGTCCACATCATCCAGAATGCGATTGATCTGGCGCACACACTCGGCCATGCTCAGCCCAAGGTGGCGATCTTGTCAGCAATGGAAACTGTGAATCCGAAAATTCCGTCAACCATCGAGGCTAGCGCGCTGTGCAAGATGGCAGATCGCGGGCAGATTACAGGTGGCATTCTCGACGGGCCGCTGGCGCTTGATAACGCAATCAACCTCAATGCAGCAAAGATCAAGAAAATCGATTCCCCGGTGGCGGGCCAGGCTGACATCCTGGTCGTACCCGATCTCGAGGCAGGCAATATGCTGGCTAAAAGCCTGTCTTTCCTCGCCGACGCCGACGCCGCAGGAATCGTGCTTGGTGCACGTGTGCCGATCATCCTCACAAGCCGTGCCGACTCAGAAGTGGCGCGCCTGGCTTCGTGTGCGGTTGCCGTCCTCATCGCCAAAGCTCGCCGTGACAGCCTTGCCGCAACCATGGGCCAGGCTGCCTAAGCTTTCACCTGAACTGCACTGACACACGCGGGATACCTCAATGGACGACGTAATTTTGGTTCTCAATTCCGGCTCCTCCAGCCTCAAGTTCTCGGTATTCGTTGATCGTTCAAACCATGTCGAACTTAAGTTCCGGGGGCAAGTCGAAGCACTCTACGCTTCGCCTCGATTTATTGCGAAGGACTCGGCAGGACGAGAACTTGCAGTGCACAATTGGGGCCAAGGTGTACGGCTTGGGCATGAGGGTGCGGTTGCTTACCTGAGCGAGTTCCTGAGTTATCAGCGAGAAGAAAATCACCTCATCGCGGTAGGCCATCGTGTGGTACACGGCGGAGATCAGTTTTCATGCCCCACGTTGCTCAGCCCGCAGGTACTGGCCAAACTTGAAAAACTCATACCACTCGCTCCGCTGCACCAACCGCATAATTTGTTGCCGATTAGATTGATAACTCAGCGCCGGCCGGAATTGCCTCAGGTGGCATGCTTCGACACTGCTTTTCACCGCGCACAGCATGAGGTTGCGCAAACCTTCGCGCTGCCATCCTCGATCACTGATCGTGGCGTGCGGCGCTACGGCTTCCACGGACTTTCCTACGAGTACATCGTGAGCGTGCTGCCGGGATTCGAGCCGAGGGCGTCATCAGGACGAGTCGTGGTCGCACATCTAGGAAACGGAGCCAGCATGTGTGCTTTGCGCGCAGGCAAGAGTGTGGCGAGCACGATGGGCTTCACGGCGGCAGATGGTTTGCCTATGGGCACACGGTGTGGTGCGATAGATCCAGGTGTGCTCATTTATCTTATGGATGAACTCAAAATGGGCGCGCGTGCCATCGAAAAACTCATCTATCAGGAATCGGGGCTGCTCGGTGTATCGGAAATCTCGAGCGATATGCGGGTCCTATTGGACAGTCCAGAGCCGCGTGCCAGGTTCGCAGTTGATCTTTTCATTTACCGCATCGGCCGCGAACTCGGCTCGCTTGCTGCGGCACTCGGCGGCCTTGATGCTTTGGTGTTTACCGGTGGCATTGGCGAGCACGCAGCCGTAATTCGCGAAAGGGTTTGCCGAGATGCGGGCTGGCTCGGAGTGGACTTAGACGTGACAGCCAATGAACGAGGCGAACCGCGCGTCAGTAGCAAATCCAGCCCTGTTTCTGTTTGGATTATTCCGACTGATGAAGAACTCATGATCGCTCGCCAGACTCGGCACGTTATCGGAATGGCGTTGGCAGCAGCTTGATCCCATGTCCTCGATCGACGGCTGCCTTGTTCCGCTACGAAGGTGCCAGCGGCATGCATGTTGGCTGAAGGGCTACCGCCAACGGTTCTGCATTCGGGGCCGCATCGGAAACTTGCGTTCGATGCGGGTTCAGATCGCAAGTGTCAATCGCGCTTGCTGTATCCAGCACGGGCACAACATCGCCGGCACTGTTCCACCACGACGGAACAGCTGCGATTCTTAAGATGCCTTGTCTCGACGACACCACGCAAACCGAACTGCAACCGAGAGATTACGAGGATAGTGAGAGCATGACCCTTGACCAGTATGCAGGAAGTTTGGAATTGAAAAGCCGTCGCAATAACGTCCAGTATTACTTCTCATGAAGAGAGCTTTCGGAATAACTTTGAATTCTATTGCTCTTGAGTGTCGGTATCATCCTAGGCCTTCTCGAACTCCGACATCCTCATTTCCAGCAAACAGACAGTCCAATGCAGAGCAAAAACAATCCTGATATGCGAATAAAGTGTCAGCAGATTGCGGATGAGTATGAGAAGAAGCAATCAACTGAGAGTCGCTCGTTGAGAGTCACCGTTGCGGTGCGTCGAGTCGAGTTCAGCCCGTCATATAACTCCTGCCTCGCCGCTGTCACACGAGCGATTTGCGGCCCCCGCTCAGGTGAACGTTGGCAGGAGGTCATCGATTTACAGTCAGAAGTGCTGTTCTCTTCTTGATGCGTCCCCATTGATCCCGAGTCCACGAATTTTTGTGGAAATGGTCGGGAAATCGCAATAACTGAAAAAAGTGATAGAGCGCTCGAGCAGGTGCTGCGCGGAAGTACCGGCTCATCGCATTGAACTGCTGAGGCCGCAGCGGGTCGCTTCCGAGAAGAATGGCGCGAGCGTCGATTCCAGCTTTGTAATCCCACCTTGCAGGGCTAGGAGTCTTTTCGCGATCTATATCAGTTGAAAGCCTTCAGCAAGATGCAATGAGCCGCGAATGAGAGCGAGCACTGAAACGGCTCATTGGAGCAAGAAGTTGAACTGAAATTCACTGTTACTTCTTACAGTTTCTGTGAGCCCGAGGATCCACTTAGTTTTGAGGTACTCGACTGCCATACGTTACAAGGAGCCGCTTTGAAAAGCACAGAAGATCGAGATGGAACCGTAAGCGCAATTAGAGAAGCGACTGACCGAGAAGCTTTCGCGCAAGAATGGGAACGCGCCTGGAGGATGCATTGGGAGAGAACCGGGTTCACTCCGTACGAGTTACCTGTAAGTGATTCGCGCACAACAGGGGAACGTGAGTTCTTGATGGAACCGCGAACGTTGCAAGGCGAACGTTCTCGCCTAAAGCGAATCATGGACGAGTTCGAGCACGGGTTTCGCAACTTGTACAAACTCGGTCCGGCAGTCTCGGTGTTTGGGTCTGCTCGATTTAAGCGAGATCATCCCTACTATGAACTGGGCCGACAAGTAGGTAGGAGACTGGCCGAATCCGGGTTTGCCGTAATCACGGGCGGCGGTCCCGGTGCCATGGAAGCCGCGAATCGTGGCGCACGTGAGGCAGGTGGCCCATCCTACGGGCTGAACATTGTCCTTCCTCATGAGCAGAAGCCCAATCCTTTTGTCGACCAGACAGTGGAATTTAGCTACTTCTTTGTCCGCAAGGTCATGCTGGTTAAGTACTCCTGTGCCTATATTGTCTTGCCTGGAGGACTGGGTACGCTTGACGAGCTATTTGAGGCGGCCACGCTGCTGCAATGTGGCAAGGTCGGGCCTTTTCCGCTTGTGCTGGTAGGTCAGGAATTTTGGCGAGGTATGCGAGATTTCCTGCTGTTCATGGTTCAGCAAGGGGTCTTTGGTGTCGAGGAGGTTGGGTTTGCTCGTATTACGGATTCGGCAGATGAGGCAGTCGAACTAGTCATTCGCAGCTTACCTCCTGCACTCAAGGATCGCTTGCACCCGGTAAAGGCAAGAGCGGTATGAAAATCAAAGTTGTTGGTGCCGCAGGTGGCGAAGTTACGGGGTCTGCATATTTTGTCCAAACCGAACGGGCCAAAGTCTTGGTCGACGCTGGCATGTTTCAAGGGGGAAAGAAATCAGAGGCGAAGAATCGACTCCCCTCAGGCGTAAACCTTTCAAAACTGGATGCGGTTTTGCTGACGCACGCCCATCTGGACCATACGGGGAGGGTTCCACTCCTCATCAAGCATGGTTACTCAGGGGTAGTCTTTGCCACTGCTACAACCATTGAGCTTGCCGAGCTGATTCTACAAGACTCGGCCAGACTCCAGGTCCAGGACGCTCAACGTACCAATCGCAGGCTTGGCTTCTCAGTACAAGGCCGAGTCGAGCCTCTATACAAGCCCGAGCATGTAGCTCGCTTCAGACGCATGGCCCAAGCCGTTCCCTTTAGAGAACCAGTTCACGTCGCCGATGGCATGTCTGCACGTTGGATCGAAGCGGGCCATATTTTAGGGTCGGCAAGTATCGAATTGACCATCAAGGACAATGGTCGGGGCTGGATCGTTGTGTTTTCCGGCGATCTCGGACCCACGGGTCGGCCCATCGTTCGGGATTTCGAGCGCTTAAGTCGCGCAGACCTCGTATTCCTCGAGGCCACCTATGGGGATCGAGATCACAGGTCTTACTCCGAAACAGTTGCTGAATTTGAAGATGTTGTGAAACGAGCGGTCGATGGCCGGGGAAGAATACTTGTGCCAACCTTCGCGATAGGGCGTGCTCAACAGATGCTGTACCACCTTGCAATTATGTTCCACCGTGGCGTGGTCAGGCCCTTTCATGTGTACCTCGATAGTCCCATGGCGATTGAGGCCAGCAAAGCCATGGTGAAACATCCAGACCTGTTTGACGAAGAGTTGCTCGAATGGAAGAATCGAGGACTTCTCCCGCTGGATAAGAAATGGTTTCATAGCAGCGTTACGCCCCATGATTCTCAGAGCCTCAATAATGTTGAGGGGCCCTGCTTAATCCTCGCTGGAGCTGGTATGTGCAATGGAGGACGTATTCTTCATCACTTCCGGCACGGGCTCCCTCGAGAGAACACGCACGTGCTCATCGTCGGATACCAAGGAAACGGTTCATTAGGCCGACGACTTGTTGAAGGCGCCAAATCGGTTTCGATTTATCGTGAGAAAGTTTCAGTTCGGGCGGCAGTTCATACCCTCGGCGGATTCAGTGCACACGCGGGACAGACTGAGCTGCTCAAATGGTTTACGCCGCTCGCACCCTCTAGTCCTCGAGTCATCATTACCCACGGCGAGGACGGGCCACGCAGAACTCTATCCGCCGCGATTCAACAGAAATTCGGTTTGATACCTCAGTTGCCCGTTCAAGGAGATGTGATCGAAGTCGCGCGCGCGAGTGCTACATCAGCATCGCTCGCATCGTAAAAAGCTGGTAGCGTGGGCGCCACAGTGGTGGTCGTGCCGCGTGAAGTAGTGTGGCTTCCACAAGTCAAAGAGAAGAAGGTGGAATTATGGCTAAGATAGCAATTCATGGTTTTGGTCGTATCGGAAGGTCTTTAATGAAGGTCGCACTCAAACACGACTTGTTCGTCCCAGCATCCATTTCCGACATCAAGGATCTACCGACTCTAGCGGCTCTGTTCGAGGTGGACTCCAACTATGGACGTTGGCCTGAAAAGGTGAGCACTGGAGACAGCACCATTATCGTCGGGGGGCGCGAGATTTCCTACTTCGACGCCATGAAGACCCTGCCCGACTGGAAGGCGCTCAACATCGATCTGGTAATCGATTGCACAGGCCGGGCCACCACTCGCTCGGGTGCACAAGCTCATCTCGATGCCGGAGCTAAACGCGTGTTAGTGAGCGCGCCCAGCAAGAAACAAGAAGATTGTGACGCGGTGTTACTGCCTGGCATCAATCTCAGCACCTTCGACCCAGAGAAACATAAGATTATCAGCATGGCGAGCTGCACGACCAACGCGCTGGCTCCGGTGGTCAAAGTTGTGATTGAGAACTTCGGCATCAAGTCAGGCCTGTTCTCCACTATACACGCATACACGAACACTCAGTCGCTCACGGACCAACCGATGAAGGATCGCCGCGATTCGTGGGCCGCTGCGGAAAACATCATTCCGTCTTCGTCTGGTGCGGCGCGTGCGCTTTCTTTCATCTGGAACGGTCTCAAGATCACCGGTAAAGCCTACCGCGTTCCTACTCGCACTGGCAGCATTGCAGAACTAAACCTTCTCACAGAGGACGACGTAACCGTGGAGGAGGTTAATCACGCATTCCGCAAGGCAGCGGCGGCCCCGCCACTCAAGGGCATCATGGCTGTCCTAGAGGACGAATGGGCGTCTTCTCGTATCCTCGGAGATCTGCACTCGTCGATCGTCGACCTGCCACTGACAGCCGTTCAGGGCGAGTTGCTATCGGTAGCTGCATGGTATGACAACGAGATGGGCTACTCAGCCCGGTTGGCGGAAATGGCGACGCATCTCACAAATAGCAAGTCCACAGTTTTGCATGAAGCCCACGACGAGGTTCTTACTAGCTCATAGTGATTGCCTCAAGTCAGGTTAATTGAATGCGTTGTTCTGGGAGTAATGCTGCTGAAAGGATGCTGCCAGAATCGTGCATACATATGCCAACTGAAACAAAAGTCAACAGGCGTTTAGAGCAGACTGCGAAATTGGCTCTCGAATTCGGCCGCGTGGTAATGGAAGTTGGCGGTAGTGCACGTCATGTCGAAGAAATCGCCGCACAAGTTGCCCCCGGTCTAGGAGCCGATCGCATCGACTTAGGGTTGGGCTATTCGTCGTTGACCATTCCCGATGATCGAACGCGAGTTACTGTCCTCCCATGCTACGGCGCCAAGTCGCGGAAGAGGGCCGAATACTGACTGATGAGGAAGAACAGCTCGCTCATGAGCAGGAGCGCACGTGGTGGGAAGAGTTGACACGACCCTGGAGAGAACAGCTTGAGAGGGAGTGCCTCGAGCGTGCTGCCGCACGACGCAACCAGTCCAAAGAATCGAACTAGCTGCATCTTCTTAGCAATGATCAACCAATGCGATTAGCAGTATTGTTAAGGTACCGCTTCGCTCGCGTAATTTGCCGCTTCGTTCAGCTTAAGCGGTGTGGGGTGGCCTACACTGAACCCATCACAACGCCGCGTCACTTGCCCGGGATAGTTCTTCGGGTTGGGTCTTCGCTCGCCCCTACCGCTTAAGCGGCATGAAGCAAGATTTGGCGTGAGATCAAGCGACGAACGAAGCGCAAGAATAGCGAGAATCGAACGATTGATCTAGCGCAACGACGCCCCTCCCCGCGCCGACTATAGTGACGTTAGTTAGATTGTCTTTCCCTTGGGCTAGTACAAATAGGGTCATCGGCTGCACCGTGACCCAGCCTCCTTGGGGATGTGGTTATGTCCATGACATCATGTCGCGATTTGGGAGAAACTATCGATTTAATCTGGTGCCAGGGTGGGTGAATAGGGGGCTCGGCATTAAATAACAGAAGCAAACAAAAAGGACCGTCAAAATAGGGTCAAGTTCACAAGATTGAAAGAATGAGACCCCGCCATTTTTCTCAAGAGTGAGAATTCCCTGCAAGCAATTCTCGATACTAGTACATGACGATTCGTAACCCCAATTCTCCTAACGTCAAGAGGAGTCTACTCGTGAAACCCGGACTAACTCCTGCGACCACTGACAAAAATGGAGGGTAGACATGTCGCAGTGGACCGCTCTGATTGGAACGAGGATGGTGAATTGTTACCTCACAAGTACTTTCAATACTTTATCCTGATCTTCCTTTACTTCTTATCGAGTTCGCGCGCAATCACCGATCCTAACCCGATGGCGTCGAACCAGTCCGGGTACCGTTTGCACCTCTATCACATTCATACCGGCGAACGCCTCGACATTGTGTATCGGCATGGGGACAGATACGATTCCAATGCTCTGGCGCGAATCAATCAGTATTTGCGCGACTATCGGACGGGTGACGTCCGCGAATACGATCCGCACGTCTTCGACCTGCTGCGCGACCTGTTGGCTTCTCTAGGACGTCCCGATGCGGAAATCAACGTGATCTGCGGCTACCGCACACCACAGACGAATGAGTATTTGCGGGTCCGCGGGCACGGTGTAGCGCGGCACAGCCTCCATATGCAGGCCATGGCGATCGATATTCGCGTGCCAGGAGTGACTGCGGCCGAGCTTCGCGATGCAGCATTGGCTCTTCACCGCGGTGGAGTGGGGTATTACGCCGCCTCCGGTTTCGTCCATGTCGATGTAGGCCGCGTGCGACGATGGTAGCTTTCTCGACTACGGATATGGGTAGCCTTTGGCGAGAGCTGCCGCCAGCTTTGCATCATGGCCGTAGATGTCTTCGTAGAAGTGGACTTCGTCATTCTCGTAAGCGAGAGCGGTTGCATAAACAATAAAGACCGGCACTTGTCGGTCGAGGCTCACAGTCACGTTGTCACTCCCGTGTTGCATTCCCTGTTGCACGCGTTCGAGCGTCCAACCGGAGTTGTTTCGGAGAGCCCACGCGGCGAGTTCCGCCGGCTTTTCGACGCGAATACAACCGTGGCTGAAGTCGCGCCGTGTTCGCGAGAACAGCTCGGGAGCGGGAGTGCTGTGCAGGTAAACGTTAAATTCATTGGGAAACATTAGCTTGACCAAGCCGAGCGCATTCGCAGGCCCAGGCTTCTGCCGAACTGCGAGCTTGCCGTCCCGCAACCGCGCGAGCACATCATCGGAAATCGTTCCCGATGTAATCACGGTGCCGTCGTGGGTCGTGACCTCGTAGCCCTTGTTTGAGATGTAATCGCGGTTGCGCTGAATGGCCGGAACTATCTCGCTCCGCAGAATGCTGGGCGGAACATTCCAGTAAGGGCGCAGAACAACATAGGTCATGTCCCTCGAAAACACCGGCGTCTGAGTGCGCATTGCTTTCCCAACCACTACGCGCATCTGCAACCTGACGTGATTGACCTCGTCTAACGCCCTCAGACGAAAGTCGGGAATATTAACGACAATCGGCGGTGAAGCAAATTCTGACGGCAACCAACGCCAGCGTTCAAGGGAAAACTGCAGCTGCCGAACCCGATCCGACAGGTGCACATTCAGTTGCTTCAGCGTGTCGGCTCCCAAACGACCATCGTCTTTCAGACCGTGTCGTCGCTGAAAACGCTTCACGGCGTCCACCAGCGTACTGTCGTATATCTGGGAAACGGCAGGCCGCTTGGCCTCGGCGGGCAGATCGCCCACTAGCGCAAGAAGCCGGGCCAATCGGGGTATCCCAGAGTATGTCTGCCCGACATCAATTGCCTTATGCAACGCAGGAAGCTTTTCCCCGTCGTCTTTGCTTGCAAATTCCATGTAGCGAACCAGCGCGGCCTGCGAGCGACGATAACCCGCAAACGGGGGCTCCACACCGTCCAATACCGCGGCTACGTCGGAAGCAGGCAGCAACCGATCGCGCAGGAACTGTGCCAAGTCGTATTTCTTCTGCTCTACGCTCATGGCAAAGTTGAAGTGTTTCGGATTGATACGCCCTACACGCAGGTCCGAGACAAAGCGCATCGCGCAAACAGTGAGAGCTAAGTCAAAGCGAGCCGCATCGGCGCCCGAGTCCTTCAGGATCAGGATGCGACCTTCCCATCGCGAACCGTCATAGTCTTCAGGCTGGAGTCCTTTTCTCCACGCGTTCTTGAAGAGTTCAATCATGGCTGACGCTTGCGGAGATGGCTGAACGCCCTGCAGCCAGGCCGGGGCATATCCATTGGACTCATAAAACTCCATCACGTCAGTCCTGTAGTCGGTGAAATCGGGCCAGCGGAGGTCTGCGAGTCGCCCGCTAGTAACAATCTCGCGGAGCATGCCGTTGATTGCTGCGTGACCTTGATCCTGGGAACGCTGGGCGTGATATGAAGGTAAGCTCACAAATGCGAGCAGGGCGAAAGCTCCGCATATGTGACCGGGCAAAAATAATGAGGATCTCAAAACCATATAGGTCCAGGTGTTACGGCCCATCGACTCGAGGCAGGTTTGCCATTAATTGGTCACGAGAGGATGTAGCCATTTTCTATTCTTCTTTAGAACTGGCAATGTTGACAGAAACGGAGGTTGGCAGGAGGCTCTGGACAGCGTATATCACGTCAGTGCCAACCCGACCTGGGTGGATGAGGGTCCATTGCTAAGGTTTGAAAGTGCCCTATTGAGTATTGAATAATATAGTGACATTCCTGGATTTCTGTGCTATGGTTTGGGCATGGGAAACCCAGCCGGAGTACGACGGGATTTTGAGAAGTTAGAACAGCGTCGCCTGGAGGCGGCCGAATTGCTGCGCCAGGGCCTCCATCAGGCGGAGGTGGCTCGCCGAGTGGGAGTGCATCGGCAATCGGTCAGCCGTTGGGCCGAGGAACTGGAGCGCGGTGGTAAGCGTGCCCTGCGCAAGGCGGGACGTGCCGGCCGCCGGCCGCATTTGCACGCCGAGGACCTGCGGCGCATCGAGAAGGGACTCAAGCGGGGACCGGAAGCGCTGGGCTACGAGACCAGCCTGTGGACTTCGTGGCGGGTGGCTCATCTGATCGAACACGAGTGCGGAGTCCAATATCACCCCTCCCAGGCGTGGCGGATTCTGCGGCAGTTGGGCTGGAGCTGTCAGCGTCCCGTGGGCCGCGCCCTGGAGCGGGACGAAGACAAAATCCGGCAATGGAAACGGGAGCGCTGGCCGGAGATTAAAAAAAAGCCCAAAAAGAAGGCGCACCATCGTCTTCCTCGACGAAAGCGGATTGAGCGAGCGCCCGCACCGCTGCCGCACCTGGGCGCCGCGCGGACAAACGCCGGTGTTGCAGTATCACTTCAACTGGAAGATGCTGTCGGCGATGGCGGGAGTGACATGGTGGAACTTCTACTTCCGGCTGTTTCCCGGACCATTCGCAGCCGGCAGGTAATCGAGTTCCTCGCGCACTTGCTGCGCCACATTCCCGGCAAGCTGCTGATCGTCTGGGACGGATTAACCGGCCACCGCAGCCGCATGACCTGGGAGTTCATCCGCCAGCAGCGCGGGCGGTTGTGGGTAGAGTTTCTTCCCGGCTATGCGCCGGATCTGAATCCGGTCGAGTACCTGTGGTCGCACTGGAAGCAGCATGAGTTACCGAATTTCTGCCCGCAGAACTTTGCCCAGTTAAGTCACTATGCCCGCAAGGCTCTGCGTCGGATGCGGAAGCGACCCACGCTCGTAATTGCTTTCTGGCGGCAAGCCGAGCTGTTTCCTTTGTAACTATAGTATGCAATTCTCAATATAAAGTGCAATTGCCGTCTTCTCTCGATTCACCGTCGCTATCAACTTTATGACGATAAGGTTACTGGTAGCGCGCGACTGCGAACTGACTTTCGAAGTTGACGAACGCAGTGCCCGCCACCACAGCCTTCCCGTCCGCTTGGATGGCAACGGCATTCGCCTGGTCCCTCAGGCTTCCCACGAAGCTGGTGGTCGTTTTTCCTCCGCTCCCAAAGCTCGTGTCGAGTGTGCCGTTGCTGTTATAGCGCACGACAGCGAAGGCGGTGCTACGGCCCGCGGCAACAATCTTCCCGTCCCCGTGCGTATCGCAACACCCAATGCTATATCGTTAGCGCCGGCGAAGTCGGTGATCACTTTACCGCCGCTGCCGAAGGTCGCATCGAG
>Ga0126384_10002197_pt1 | contig 11828 bp, 8 predicted proteins | sample PanSoiMetPlot_36_FD_92543 | JGI IMG/M metagenome (GOLD analysis project Ga0126384, IMG submission 92543) | Tropical forest soil microbial communities from Panama - MetaG Plot_36 | ecosystem: Environmental > Terrestrial > Soil > Tropical forest > Bulk soil | place: Panama | collected 2016-02-17 | reverse complement strand
CCAGATCGCAGATCATCACGGTGAGGTGACGGCGCTCGGCGTCGCGGCGCAACGCCCGTTCGGTCGCCGTTTCAAGTGGTGCGGCAATAACCCCATCGAGCTCCGAAATCGCGCGCAGAATCTTGCGGCGATGCCCCAGCAGAACGCCGAGGTCCCTGAGATCTTGCTCGGTCAGATCACGGATGACCGAGAGGTCGATGGCATTCTCGGCGAAGCGTTCGGCGTATTCACTCAGGCCGATCGATGCCAGCCACTCGGCAATGCCTTTCATGGCGCGTCCCGTCGGCGGCATTGATCGCCGAAGTAAAAACGAATTTGTGTCCGATGGCTGTTTCCTCCGAATCTCGATCTAGATCAAGGACGGCGACGCAATGCAGCGGTTTTTATCATCCCACGCGTCATGGGGCCCCATGCGAGTAAGGCGCAGCGCTCGGACGCTGCGATGCAAACGATTGGCGTTGCGGTTCAGAGCCAGCCGTTGCGGCGAAATCGCCAGTAGAGCGTGCCGCAGATGGCGACGATCACGCCGATCACAAGAAAGTAGCCGTAGCTCCATTTGAGCTCCGGCATGAACTCGAAGTTCATGCCGTAGATGCCGGCGATCGCGGTCGGCACGGCGAGGATGGCGGCCCAGGCCGCGAGCCTTCGGGCGATCGCCGTCTGCTGCGCCTGGCCGCGCATCAGGCTTGCCTCGAATGCGAACGCCAAGACTTCCCGCAGGGAGTCGATTTCTTCCTGCACGCGCCGCACATGGTCGGTGACGTCGCGGAACATCGGCTGCATGGCAGGGGCGATCGGCATGGCTTCGGCGTGCTCGAGCCGGCGGCACACCTCGACCAAGGGCACAACGGCATTGCGAATGCGCAGGAGGTCGCGGCGGATCATATAGAGCCGCTCCACGTCGGCCTGCTCGGCGACGTCGGCGAATACGCTGTCCTCGATTGCTTCCACTTCCGCGTGCAGCGTTTCCAGCACCGGCATGTAGTTGTCGACGATGAAATCGAGGATCGCATAGAGGATATAGTCTTCGCCCTGGGAGAGAACGGCGGGGCAGGACTCGCAGCGCTGGCGCACGACCGCGTACGAGGTCGAAGCGCCGTGGCGGACCGAGACCACGTAGCCGCGGCCGACGAACAAGTGGGTCTCGCCGAAAGCGATGCGCCCGTCGACCAATTGCGTCGTCCGCGCGACGACGAACAGCGCCTCGCCGTACTGCTCGATCTTGGGATGTTGATGCGCCTTGCCGGCATCCTCGATCGCCAGATCATGCAGAGCGAATTGCGCCTGTACGCGCTGCAAGAGGTCGGCGCTCGGTTCCCACAGTCCGATCCACACGACGTGGCCTGGCCGCTTCGACCATTCGCCCGCTTCCTCGATGGCGACATCTTTGATCCGGCGTCCGCCTGCATAGACGCTCGCGGCGATGACGCCGGCTTCGGGATCGCCCGCAGGCGCTTGCTTCGCTTCGGTTCGGACGTCCACAGCTTTCCAGTGCCGCAGGTTTTCTGTTTGGCAGAGTATTCACCTTTCACGATGTTCTGTCGATTGCTTGGGCAGCGACCTACCGACTCGCCAGCAATTTGTCGCGCATCTTTTTCGGTGTCATTCCGGTCCACCGCTTGTAGCCGTGCGAGAACGCGCTGACACCTTGATAACCGACGAGCCAGGCTATCTGAGAGATCGAAAGGCTGGCCTCAGCGAGATAGTGCGTGGCGAGATCGGAGCGGAGTCGATTGAGAATTTCACCAAAGCTCAGACATTCCGCGGCCAGCCTTCGCGCCAACGTGCGGCTGCTTACGCCAAGCGCCGGCGCAACAGCTTCGAGCCGCGCCTTGCCATGCGGCAAGAGCGGAGTGATCGCGTTTTCGACAGCAATTCGTAGTGGACCTGCGCCCGAGCGGCGATACGCCAGCGCCTGCTCGCAATCCTGGAGCATGATCTCGTTGAGAAAGCGATCCGCGCTGATGAGAGGAAGTTGCCTTGCTCCCTTGTCGAAGATGATCCGGTCTGTATCCGCGCCGTAGTCTACCCGGCATCCAAAAAATTTTTCGAGCTCGGATGACTCGCTCAAGCGCCGATGAGCAAAATGGATGCCGATTGGGTTCAGACGGCGCTCCGTCCAGGCTCTGCAGAACCGGACAAGCAATGTAACCAAAAATTCCATCTGCTGCCGATCGGAATGTCTGGCGACACCAGCGTAGCGCACGGCAATCGTGAAGTTCCTGGCGGCGGAGCATTTCAGAACGACGCTCGCATTGCCGATCGAGCTGTAGCGGCAGTTCACTCATATCATCCGAGCTCGAACGTGGTGACGCCAAACACCCGTTCGAGTGTCAGCGGACGAATCGCTCCCGTGTACATCCGCGCCGTCTCGAACACCGGCAAGAGCTCGCGCTCTTGCGCGAGCGCGACCGCCTCGTCGTTGACGCTTGGCACATCGAGGAAGATTTCGCGTGCGCCCGCGGCCGCGATCAGGGCGGCGAGGACCGCCTCAGCCGCGGCGCGGTCATCGGCGATGAGCGGGCCGATTTTGTGGCCGCGCCGGCACGGCCGGATCACGCCCCAGCCGGCAAGGCTGCCATCGCGCACCAGCGCGCGACCGATATGGCCGAGCGCGCTGATCCACGCGCGCAGGAATGCCCTGCGCGGCGCCGGAAAAACCTGCGCATCGTCCGCCTCTACCGTTGCAAACGGCACCGCCGCGAGCGGCATGACACCCGCCGGCGGCCTCGAGGTACGAGCGACGCTGCCGCCGTAGCGGATATTGGCATAGGCGAGCCGGAATCCGGACTTGCGATAGTTTTGTTGCTGCGCCACCACCCCGTCGAGGCCGATGGTGCGCGCGCCGGCATGCGCGATCGCCGCGTTCCAGATGCGCAGCCCATAGCCGCGGCCGCGCAGGTCAGGCCGCACGATATAGAAGCCGAGGAATGCGAAGGCGCTATCGTAATTGAGGCAGGAAATCGTCGCGGCCGGCGCGCGGTCGAGCTCGCCGACAAGAAAGCCATGGGAATCGACGGTGCTGAAACACGCGGCGTCGCCCAGCCCGGGATTCCAGCCTTCGCCCGCGGCCCAATCCACTGCGATGGCAATCTCCTCGGGCCGCATCGCGCGAATGCGCAGATCAGCGGCGCAGGTCATTGTGCTTTGCTGACGCTAGAGCGCAAACCCTTGCGCTCCAAGGCGGCGCCGATTTCCTCCAGGATTGCGGGATCGTCGATAGTCGCCGGCATAGCCCAGGGCTCGCCGTCCGCGATCTTCTTCATGGTGCCGCGCAGGATTTTTCCCGAGCGTGTCTTCGGCAGCCGCGCGACCGTAATTGCGAGCTTGAAGGCGGCGACGGGACCGATTTTTTCGCGCACGAGCCCGACGCATTCCTGCTCGATCTCGGCAGTCGGCCGCTCGACGCCGGCCTTGAGCACAATGAAGCCGCAGGGGACCTCGCCCTTGAGTTGGTCGGCGACGCCGATCACGGCGCACTCGGCGACATCCTTATGCGCGGAGAGCACCTCCTCCATTCCACCGGTCGAGAGCCGATGGCCGGCGACGTTAATGATATCGTCGGTGCGACTCATGACGTGGATGTAGCCGTCTTCGTCCTTGAAGCCGGCATCCGCCGTCTTGTAATACCCGGGAAACTCGGCGAGATAACTCTCCTTGAACCGCTCGTCCTGCTGCCACAGCGTCGGCAGGCAGCCCGGCGGGAGCGGCAGTTTGAGGACAATCGAGCCGATCTTGTTCGCTTGAACCGGCTTGCACGTATCGTCCACGATGTCGACTTGGTAGCCGGGCATCGCCACCGATGCGGAGCCGTACTTTACCGGTAACTGGCCTAGCCCAACCGGATTTCCCGCGATCGCCCAGCCGGTCTCGGTTTGCCACCAGTGATCGATCACCGGTACCTTGAGCAGGTTTTCGGCCCACTGGACGGTGTCGGGGTCGGCGCGTTCGCCGGCGAGGAACAAGGTACGGAATTTCCCGAGATCGTGTCGCGCCAGCAGCTTGCCCTGCGGATCCTCCTTCTTGATGGCGCGGAAGGCCGTCGGCGCCGTGAATAAGGCAACGCAGCCATGCTCGGCGATGACGCGCCAAAATGCGCCGGCGTCGGGCGTGCCCACGGGCTTGCCTTCGTAAAGGATCGAGGTGCAGCCGTGCAGCAGCGGCGCATAGACGATGTAGCTATGGCCAACCACCCAGCCGACGTCGGACGCGGCCCAGTAGACCTCGCCCGGCTTGACGCCATAGAAGTTCCGCATTGACCATTTCAGCGCAACCATGTGGCCGCCGTTATCGCGCACGACGCCTTTGGGAATTCCGGTGGTGCCCGAGGTATAGAGGATGTAGAGCGGATCGGTCGCTTGAACCGGCACGCAATCATAGACCGAGCGCGCGAACACGATCGCCTCGTCGCGCAGCTTGGCCCAGTCATGGTCGCGCCGGGAGACCAGAGCCGCCTCCTCCTGCGGGCGCTGAAGAATGAGACAAGCCTCGGGCTTGTGTCCCGCGAGGCGGATCGCCTCGTCGAGCAGCGGCTTGTATTTCACGACGCGCCCCACTTCGAGCCCACAGCTAGCGGACAGGATCGCTTTCGGCTTGGCATCGTCGATCCGGGTCGCGAGTTCTTTCGGGGCGAAGCCGCCGAAGACAACCGAGTGCACCGCGCCAATGCGCGCGCACCCGAGCATGCCGATCACCGCCTCGGGAACCATCGGCATGTAGAGGACGACGCGATCTCCTTTGGCGACGCCGAGATTGCGCAGGATGGCAGCGAGCACCTGCGTCTCGACCTGCAGACGGTGATAGGTGATCGTGCGCTTTTGCCCGCCGAGCGGAGAATCGTAGATGATCGCGGCCTGTTCGCCGCGCCGGGCGAGGACGTGGCGGTCGACCGCGTTCCAGCAGGTGTTGCAGACGCCGTCCGTGAACCAACGCCCGTACACGCCGGCCTTGGGATCGAACACCTGCTTAGGCGGCTCGATCCAATCAATGTCAGCCGCCGCTTCGCCCCAGAAAGCCTGCGGGTCGCGCTGCCAGCGCGCATAGACTTCGTGGTAGCGGCTCGCTGGCGCATCCATGACGCTACTCCCTTGTCGATCCGTTTTGGTCGGCGCGTAAGCGCCATTGTGAGCGCGCCCGGGGAGTTTGCAAGTCGCGTCGGCTGCGTCCAGCGGCCGTGCGGCAAAATGCTAGGGCACGGGGCCAGCGCCATTCATGGAGCGATTTGACAAGGAGACGGGCCCATTGAAATGATACGATCAGCAAAGAATGATTACGCCGTGACCCTCACGCCTTACGACATCGATCTCGACCGTAACCCGGCGAATTTCCAGCCGCTCACCCCGCTCTCGTTCCTCGAACGCTCGGCCGCCGTCTTCCCCGACCACACCGCCATCATCCACGGCGCATTGCGCCGAAACTACGCCGAGTTCTACACGCGCGCCCGCCGGCTGGCGTCTGCGTTGGCGAAGCACGGGATCGAGCGCGGGGATACAGTCTCGGCGCTCCTCGCGAACACGCCGGCAATGCTCGAATGTCACTACGGCGTGCCGATGGCGGGCGCCGTCCTTAACACCATCAACACGCGGCTCGATGCCGCCATCGTCGGTTTCCAGCTCGACCATGCCGACGCCAAAGCGCTGCTCGTCGACCGCGAGTTCTCGAAGCTCGCGAAAGAGGCGCTCGCGCTCGCCAAGGTCAGGCCGCTGGTCATCGACTACCACGATCCCGACTTCACGGGCGCTGGCGAGAGGTTGGGTTCAACCGAGTATGAGGATTTCGTCGCCTCCGGCGATCCCGACTTCGCCTGGAAAATGCCGGCGGACGAGTGGGACGCGATTTCGCTCAACTACACCTCCGGCACCACCGGCGATCCCAAGGGCGTGGTCTATCACCATCGCGGCGCCTATCTGCTCGCGATAGGTAATGTACTTACCGGCAGCATGGGGAGGCACTGCGTCTATCTCTGGACGCTGCCGATGTTCCACTGCAACGGCTGGTGTTTCCCGTGGACCCTCTCCGTGGTCGCTGGCACACATGTATGTCTGCGCCAGGTGCGCGCTCCGGCGATGTACGACGCAATGGCCCAGCACAAGGTCACGCATCTGTGCGGCGCGCCCATCGTGATGGCAACGTTGCTCAATGCGCCGCCGGAAGAGAAAAAGCCGCTGCCGCATGTCGTGGAGTTCTTCACCGCGGCGGCGCCGCCGCCGGAAGCCGTGCTGGCGGCAATGAAGGCCGCCGGATTCAATGTCACGCATCTGTACGGGCTGACCGAGACCTATGGTCCCGCTGCCGTGAACGAATGGCGCGCCGGCTGGGATGCGCTCGCGCCCGCCGAGCAGGCGGCAAAGAAAGCGCGCCAGGGCGTGCGCTACGTGCCGCTCGAGGCGCTCGACGTGCGCGATCCGGACACGCTCGCGCCCGTCCCGTGGGACGGCGAGAGCATGGGCGAGGTGATGTTCCGCGGCAACGTCGTGATGAAGGGTTACCTCAAGAACAAGTCGGCAACCGAGAAAGCCTTCGCTGACGGCTGGTTCCATTCGGGCGACCTCGGGGTGATGCATCCCGACGGCTATATCCAGCTCAAGGATCGCTCCAAGGACATCATCATTTCTGGCGGCGAAAATATTTCCTCAATCGAAGTGGAGGACGCGCTCTACAAGCACCCGGCGGTCGGTGCGGCAGCCGTAGTAGCAAAGCCCGACGACAAATGGGGTGAGACGCCCTGCGCCTTCATCGAGCTCAAGCCTGGTCAGAAGGCGACACAGGAGGACATTATCGCCTGGTGCCGCAAGAATCTCGCGAGCTACAAATGCCCGCGCTACGTGGTGTTCTCAGAGTTGCCGCGCACGTCGACCGGCAAGATCCAGAAATTCAAACTGCGCGAGATGGCGAAGGCGGTGTGAGGCTACTCCGCCGCCTGGCGCAGACCCAGCTGTCGTAGCGAGCGGTCGATCCATAGCCGCGTGAGCTTCTCCTGCACCCCGTTCTGACTCAGTCGCGCGCGCAGATTGTCGAAGTCGACGCGGTCGAGATCCTGGTCCTGGTTGAAGCAGGAAAACACCACGCTTTCGACGCCGCTTGCGGGGTCGCGGTGGACTTGCAGGCATTGCGCGCAGATTTCCTTCATCATGCACTGCATCGGCGAGTTGATGGAAGCGATCGCCTTGTGGCCGGGCTTGAAATGCTGCGCAAGCATGCCCTGCCGCGCCCGCGAGACCGCGGCCATCATGCCGTCCGAGCCGATCGCAATCACGCGATCGACCTCGCCGAGCGGGATCGGCGCCGCCCCCAAGGTGCCCGATGCGTAGGCGTCGAGCGCCGCGACGATGTCGCCGACGAAGGCTTTGTCCTGCGCGCGCTCGGCGCGAAAGCCGGGCGGTTCATCGCAGCACCATACGATGGCATCGGCCGCGCGCTCGATCTCCTCGACCTTGTAACGATGGATGGCGCGCTTGTAGCCGGCAAAGTAGAGGACGCGGCTGCCATTTCTGCGCAGCGCCTGCCCGATCGAGAACAGAACCGCATTGCCGAGCCCCCCGCCGATCAGCAGCACGCTTTCGCCGCTGGGCGTTTCAGTCGGGTGCCCGGTCGGCCCCATCAGAATGACCGGCTCGCCGGGGGCAAGTTGTGCGCACAAGTCGGATGAGCCGCCCATTTCCAGCACAATCGTCGACAAGAGGCCACGCTCGCGATCGACCGCGGCCCCGGTGAGCGCGAGCCCCTCTTTGGCGAGCCGGGTACCGTCTGCGTCGCGCGATATCGTCTCGTAATTTTGCAGCCGGTAGAATTGGCCGGGCCGGAATGCGCGCACAGCCATGGGCGCGCGCACAATGACCTCGACGATGGCGGGGGTGAGCCGGTTGACCGCGTGCACAGAGGCCCGCAGCTCCTCGTTCAGTCGTCCTACCAACTCCACCGGCGAGACGTCCGATGCGGCTAGCCGCGCCAGCATTCGGCTGACGAGGGGGTAACCCTGCTTGGCGCTCGCCATCGCTTTAACGACGTTGCCTGCAAAAGAAGGGTGCAGATCGCCGAAGAAGCTGATGGCGCGGCTGTCCGCGCGCACGCCCATCAGCACGTGGGCGGCCGACGGTTTGGTGATGCGCTCGGGCGTGAGGTTGCGGCCGTGCTCGTCGACCGCCTGAAAGTATTTGCCGTCGATGCGCACGTGCTGCGGCTCTTCGCGCGCGAGCACGGTATTGGGTTGTGTCCCGGCCGCGACCAGGATGGTGCGCGCCGGCAGGATGACCTCGCGCGGCAGAGCGGATGGATCGGCTTGGGAGAGGCGCAGCGCGCGGGCGCAGCCGAAGTCATCGAGCAGCACCTCTTGCGGCGTCAAGCGCTCGGCAAAGCCGATCCCTTCCTCCAGCGCCTTGCCCACCTCTTCGTGGTTGAGCGTGTAGCTCGGGGAATCGATCAGTCGGCGCCGATAGACGATGGTGGCACTACCCCATCGTGACATGAGCTCGGCGAGCCGCGGCTTGCGGTCCTCGCGCGCGGCCAAGTCGCGCTCGGCGCGAATCTCTCGCGCGTGCTGCAGGAACTCGGATGCGGTTTCTGTTTCCGAAGCGGTCCAGTCGGTGCGCACCGCCGCTTCCCCGCGCTCGGCGATCAGCGTTTCGTAACGAGTGAGGAACTTCTCTACCTGCAGCGGATAATAAGCCAGCGCCTCGGTCGCGGTGTCGATGGCGGTGAGCCCGCCGCCGATGATAACGACGGGCAGCCGCACCTGCAGATTCGCCAAGCTCTCGGCCTTGGCGGCGCCAGTAAGTTGCAGCGCCATCAGGAAATCGGAGGCTTGGCGCACCCCGGCGGCGAGGCCGTTCTTCATCGGTACGATTGTCGGCCGCCCCGCCCCGGCGCAGAACGCAATATGGTCGAAGCCGAGTGCAAAAGCGCTATCGATTGTGAGCGTTCCGCCGAAGCGCACGCCGCCAAACATTGTGAATTCAGTGCGCCGTTCCAACAGCAGACGGATGAGCTTGAGGAAGTTTTTGTCCCAGCGGACGGTAATGCCGTACTCGGCAACGCCGCCGAAGCCGGCCATCACGCGAGCATCGAGCGGTTCCCGTAACTCGGCGACGTCGCGGATCGGGCGGAATGAGGTGCGCGCGCCGCCCAGCCCGACACCGGAAATATCGGGGTCGAGCGGTTCGATCTTGAGTCCGTCGACCGCCACGAGGGTGTGGCCATCGTTGATCAAGTGATGGGCGAGCGTGAAACCTGCGGGGCCTAGTCCCACGACCAGCACCTTGTGGCCAGTCGCAGGCTTCGGCACCGGTCGGCGCAGATCGAGCGGGTTCCAGCGCGTCAGCAGACCATAGATTTCGAAGCCCCAGGGCAGCGCCAGGACCTCTTTGAGGATTCGCGTCTCGACCTGCGGAATATCGACAGGTTCCTGCTTCTGGTAGATACAGGCCTTCATGCAATCGTTGCAGATGCGGTGGCCAGTCGCGGCGCACATCGGATTGTCGATCGCGACGATCCCCAGCGCGCCGATGGTATGGCCGCCCGCCTCGACCAGATTCATCTCGGAAATTTTCTCCTCGAGTGGGCATCCCGCGAGCACGACCCCGAACACGCTTTTCTTGAACTCGCCGCTCTTCTCCTTGAGCCCCTTCGCGCAGGAATCTTTGTCCTGGTTGTGGCACCAGATGCAGTAGTTGGCGTGATCGAGGGCGCCGGCGAGATCGGTGCCGGGGTCAGTGAGTGCGAAGCCATCGCGGGCGCGCCGCTGCGAGGGCGGCAGCTTGAGCATCGCCACGCCGTCCACAACCTCGGTCTCAACCGCAATGAGATCGTGCGGGCCGATTTTGCGCGGCAGCTTGAACAGGACGCCGCGTTTGTGCCAGCGCTGGCCTTGCGGCGTGTGGGTTGCCCAGGCAGCGTAGCGCGCGGCAAGATCGAGTGCGGCGGCATGCTCGGCCTCGGCCTTCATCCAGGCGTCGACCCGCTCGGCGAAGCGCAATTCAGTCAGCTCGCCGCCGATAAGCGGCTCGAGCTCCCGACGCAGCGCCTGCCCGTCGAAGCTCGCCGCTTGATCAGGACCATATTTTTTCGCGGCACGGCGCTGCACGAACAGCCGCTTCACCGCGTAGAGCGGCGCCAGCGAGTCGTGGCGCTTGCGCAGCGCCTCGACCTCACCCGTAACGCCGAACAGCGCGGCGATGAAATCGTCGAGTTCGACCGCAAGCTCGACGATGAGATCGGAATAAGTCTTGGCGGCAAGCGCATCCGGCGCGGCGCGCGCAGCCATCAGTCGATTGTGCAGGTCCGTATTGCGCCGCTGAAGGAACTCGACAAAGCAGCCGTCGAGCCGCGCCAAGCCGGTGCGACAATAGAGGTCTTCAAAGCGCAAACCAAACGCGAGGGAAAGACTTTCGCTCATCTAATGAGGCACCCTCGATGGACTTGTGCCGGATCCTATGCGGTCGCCAGACCCGCAATCGGGAATTTGCTGCACGAGAGCCTCTAACCTGCGGTGCGAAATCGGGCGATTACCGCAGCTGGAATCGGCACACCCTTCCATTTAGCCGGATCCTCTGGGTCGCGCCCGGCCCAAACCCGGATCTCGCTGCCTTCGACGGCAAGCTCCCCGCTTATCGAGATGCGATGCGTCACCTCGAAGCTCGAGCGGTTAAATTTGGTGACCTCGGAGGCGATGTGCGCCACATCGTTGAACTTAGCGGGTCTAAGAAAGCGGGCCGTGGCGTCGACCAGCGGTATTCCGACGATTCCGAAGGCGATCGACAGTTGGTTCGGTTTCACCTCAAGCGCTTCCTCGAAAAGACGCCACACGCTCCAATCGAAATATTCGAAGAAGCGGCTGTTGAAGACGATGCCAGCCGGATCGCAGTGACCCCATTCGACCGTGAATTGCCGGCGGAGGACGAGATTGGCCATGCCCGGTTCCGGGTTTCCTTTCTGGCGGATGGCGCCACAAAAGCCCGCCTGCGCGCAGGATGTCAAATCCCCCAAACACGCTTGCGGGACCTACGGAACCGATGCGAACGCTAGGCAGGGGCCCCGCTGCGCAGCCCCGACATCGAGGCTGGCATTATCAAATTTTGAAGTCGGCCTTTGAGTTGGGACGACCAGGCCGATCAGCAGACCCAGACTCTCACATAGCCCCAACGGCTCAGGAACCACCGCCAGCAGCCATAATCGTCGTAGTAGGCATAAGCGCCGAAGCCACGAAAGCCGCGGCGGAAATGGGCGATGTGATGGAAGCCGCGCAAGTGACCGACAGTGCGGAAAGCGCCGCCGACGTGGCTGACGCTGTGAAAGCCGCCATGGACGTGGCCGACACTGTGGACGCCGCCATGGAACACGTGTCCACCGCCGTGACCGCCGCCATGTCCGCCAGCATGTCCACCGCGCGCGGTCGCGATGGTCGGCGCGAGAGCTCCCGCGACGACTGCGGCCATGAGAGCAACCGCAAGCGCCGTTTTTCGAAGCATGGATCTATCTCCTCTGCAGATCATCCACCCGCGGCAATGCTACCGACGTCGGCTGAACTGACGCTGAATGCCGCATCACGGATGCGTGAGTCTGGCGCCATCTCGCGCTGCAGGCACCCTTACGGACGGCACTGTCAGGTTGGTGTAAGCAAAATAGTGAAGACTAACTGCCCGTGCGTTGAAATGCGGTCACGTCTCGCCGCGTGAATTGCTCAAACTGCGTCGATCCCCTCGGTCGGCGACCCACATCACACATTCAGCATCGGAGGGAATTGATCGTGCTTCTCATCGCTTATTATGTCGCCTTCATGATCGACGGTGATCTCGCGGCTTATGGCATTGGCCTCGTCACCGAACTTGAATTTG
>Ga0126384_10002196_pt1 | contig 11829 bp, 7 predicted proteins | sample PanSoiMetPlot_36_FD_92543 | JGI IMG/M metagenome (GOLD analysis project Ga0126384, IMG submission 92543) | Tropical forest soil microbial communities from Panama - MetaG Plot_36 | ecosystem: Environmental > Terrestrial > Soil > Tropical forest > Bulk soil | place: Panama | collected 2016-02-17 | reverse complement strand
TCTGGCGTGCCAAGCAGCAGTTCGAGCCCCTCGAAGCGGTTAGCTCTCTGCTGGTCAAGGCAGCACAGTTCAATGCGGAGACGAAGCGCGCTGCGGCCACCGCTAACGTGAGGCGAGCTCGGGCCCGGGCTGCTTACACTCTTGGCGGCGTTGCAGCGATCTCGTTACTTGTTGCCGGCTTTCTGGGGATGGTGGTGACCCGCAGCATCACTGCGCCCTTGCGCTCCTTGGTTGATGGATCCGCTGCGCTCGCGCGGGGCAACTTTCAGCATCGTGTGCCCATCGCTGGTCGTGATGAATTGGCACACCTCGCTGGAGTCTTCAACGACACTGTTGTTAACCTTCAAGACCTGTACCAGGAACTGCAGAGCAGGGAGACCTATCTCGCCGAGGCCCAGGAGTTAAGTCACACGGGCAGCTTCGGTTGGAGTGTGCACGGCGACCGGTTCTTCTGGTCCGACGAAACCTTGCGCATCTTCGGTCATGACCCAAAGGTCGAGACGCCCACATTAGACCTGTTACTGCAGCGCATCCATCCCGACGACGAAACTATGGTGCGTGAATCCATTCGGCGCGTGTCGCAGAGCGGACAAGGACTCGACCTTGAGTTTCGCATTCCATTCGAAGACTCTTTGGTGAAACATGTCCGACTGGTGGCTCACCGAGTAAACCGGGGATCGGGGGAGCAATTTGCCGGTGCGATTATGGACATAACTGCAAGCAAACGTGCGGTCGAAGCGATCCAAGCCCTCAGTGAAGCCCGCCTTTCCGAGCGAACGCGCATTGCTCAGGAGTTACACGACACGTTGTTGCAGGGAGTGTTGAGCGCTTCTATGCAGTTGAGTGTTGCTGATGAGCAACTCAATCGTGATTCACCAGCCAAGCCGCTGGTTCGGCGGGTTCTCGAGTTAATGAGAACTGTGATCGAGGAGGGAAGGATTGCGGTCAGTGGCTTGAGGCTATCGAAGCACGACTTTGTAGATCTTGAGTATGCCTTCTCTCACACCCCTCAACAACTTGCTTTGGGGGACGACGCGAAATTCCGTGTGGTTGTAGAAGGAGCGCCTCGCACTGTTCGCGCGCTGATCCGCGATGAAGTATACCGGATTGGCCGCGAAGCCGTGATCAATGCATTCCGCCACTCAAAGGCAAGGAATATCGAAGTCGCGCTGAGATACAGTGCCGAAGAATTGCGAGTATCGGTGCGCGACGACGGCATTGGGATCGATCCGCAAGTGCTGCAACAGGGACGAGATGATCACTGGGGTCTCCAGGGAATGCGCGAACGCGCCGACAAGATGGGCGGGAAGCTAAAAATCTGGAGCAATGGAACCAACGGTACCGAGGTGGAAATGCGCGTTCCCGGGCACATTGCTTTTGAATCTCAAAGCTCAAATGAACCGACTAAACATCTGCACATGCGATCTCACGAGGTTTCGCGGAGACTTCATCGTTGATATCATGCGGACCCATTCGCTGGTAATCGTCGGGTGCAGTTCTGCAAGAAAGCTCTTTGTTGGTTCCGCCGGACGAATTCTTAGAGCAGTTAAGGACAAACACGCGCCCTCGCTTAAGCAATTGAGGAGCAATCGCCAAGTCGGGATACAGAGGAAGCAACGATGGGTGAGGTTGAGTACCTCAATATCAGGATCAATAATCTAGTCAGCACGTTGGCTTTGCCCTCAATCTGGACCCGAGGTGACACGCGTCAGATCGCTACCGCCGTGCTCGATGTACTCCTGGAGATGTTGCAGCTGGATTGTGCCTATCTGCGGTTGCATGGTACCGCTACGAGTGCGCCCGTCGAACTGATTCGACCCGATCAATCTGAAAGTAAGGCTGGCTATATTGCAATCATCAACGATGTGCTCGATAGCTTGTTGAAATGTGAAACACAAACGTGGCCTGTCGTTGTGCAGAAGGCCACCCGAGAAGGATCGATTTTCCTCGCCGCAATTCGGCTTGGGCTAAATAGCGAAATTGGGCTACTTGTCGCAGGATCCAGGCGCGACGACTTTCCCGACCTGTATGAGAGACTTCTACTGAATTCGGCGGCGAATCAGGCGACCATTGGGTTGCAGGAGACTCGCCTTCTCGCTGCGGCGGAACCGAATCCAGCTGCGGAGAAACTTCGGCAAAGCCAGTTCTATCTCGCGGAAGGGGAGCGCCTAGCCCATACCGGAAGCTGGTCCTTCGACCCGTCAGGTTTTTTTAAACATTGGTCTCGCGAACTATTCGAAATCTACGGACTCGATCCGGCGGGCAAGGCTCCCACACTGGAAGAATACCTGCAACTCATTCACTCCGATGATCGCCGGTCGATGGCACAGACGATTGAGCAGATGATAGCCAAACATCTTGGGTGCGATCTCAAGAAGCGAATCGTTCGGCCTAGCGGTGAGGTTCGATATATTCGCTGTGTTGGTACTCCGGTTGTTGAGGGTGGAGTCCTTAAGGAAATCGTCGGTACGGCGATGGATCTGACCGAGCAAGAGCTTCTGACACAAGAACTCCGGCTACGGCAGGCGTACCTTGCCGAAGCCCAGAAGCTGAGCCATACCGGGAGCTTCGGATGGAATCCTCGTAGTGGTGAAATCATCTCCTGGTCAGACGAAACGTTTCGGATTTTCGAGCTTGACCCTGCGACCAAGCCGACACTTGCTCTGATACTCCAGCGCGTTCACCCGGAAGACCTGTCGGCCGTTAAGAAACAAGTCGATCGCGGATCCGCCAATGGCCAGGGCTTTGATTTCGAACACCGTTGTCTGATGCCCGATGGCGCGATCAAATACCTCCACGTAGTGGCTCGCGCCGTGCAGGATAGATCGGGCAATCTCGAATATGTCGGCGCCGTTACAGACGTAACCGACCGCCGCGAGGCGCATGCCGCTCTAAAGAGCGCCTTCGACGAAATCAGGCTGCTTAAGGACCAGCTCTACAAAGAAAACCTTGTGCTAAAGGCGGAAATCGGCTGCTCTTCTATGTTCGAGGAGATCGTTGGTGCCTCTCCGGCATTGCGGGCGGTCCTGTCTCGCGTGACCAAGGTTGCTCCAACCGATTCCACCGTTCTGATTACAGGTGAAACCGGTACTGGCAAAGAACTCATCGCCCGAGCGTTGCACAAACGATCAGCCCGTTCGGAGCGGCCGTTTGTCAGCGTGAATTGCGCAGCAATTCCACATTCATTGCTGGCTTCAGAGTTGTTCGGACATGAAAAAGGCGCATTTACGGGAGCGCTGCAGCGTCGTCTGGGCCGCTTCGAGCTGGCACAAGGTGGAACCGTCTTCCTGGACGAGGTAGGAGAACTTCCCAATGACACCCAGATAACGCTTTTGCGTGTTCTGCAGGAGAAAGAGTTCGAGCGAGTGGGCGGGCACGAAACCATCCGGGCTAACGTTCGGGTAATTGCCGCGACCAATCGAGACCTCGAAGCCGCGATTGTCGCGGACAATTTTCGTAAAGACCTCTTCTATCGTCTCAACGTCTTTCCGATCGCAGTCCCATCGCTGCGCGAGCGCCGAGAAGACATCCCCATCCTAGTGGAGTATTTCGTCGATCGGTATGCCAGCAAGACGGGGAAGAAAATCCGTGGCATCAATAGAAAGACCCTTGAGCGGTTGACTGCCTATTCTTGGCCGGGAAATGTTCGCGAGCTGCAGAACGTAATTGAGCGTTCGGTTATTTTATGTGAAACCGAGAATTTTTCGGTGGATGAGAGTTGGTTGTCGCCAGAGCTGAGTCGATCTCCGCAGCTTGCGCGGCCGCTCTCCCAAAAAATCCTATCGCAGGAGAAAGTAATGATCGAGGCAGTGCTCGCGAAATGCAAAGGGCGAGTTTCGGGAGTATCTGGCGCCGCGGCCATGCTCGGCGTCCCTGCTTCTACACTGGAATCAAAGATCCGCTCGCTGAAGATTAACAAGCGCCAATTCGCCAGCTAATGATGCCGCAAGAACTCATATACATTCACGACTTTTCACAAATTCTCGAACTCTCACGATTTCTGCCTTGCCGCGATCCAAAGTTATCAAGAGCTTGCGATTGGCACACGTATTGCTCTTTCTGAAGTGGAGCGTCGTTTCGGACGCGGAGCCAATGACGCAGTAGATTCAACGATCGACGAAAAACGAATTCATGCTAGGTGGCTGTCCAGAGTCGGTCCGCGATCAAGCAGGCCTGGCGGAATTCAGTTGAAGAGGGGTGAAACCGATGGCTGACATCGCAAAAATCCGAGTTCTCAGCGTTGACGATCATCCTTTGCTGCATGAGGGATTAGCAACCGTTATCAGAAGTCAGCCAGACATGCTTCTTTCTGCTGAGGCCTCGAATGGGCGTGACGGTATTCAGCGTTTTCGGGAGCATCAGCCTGATGTAACTCTGATGGATCTGCGGCTTCCCGACATGAGTGGCATCGATGCCATGATCGCAATTCGCTCTGAATTCCCTGAAGCTCGCATCATTATTCTGACCACATTTGCAGCGGATGCGGAAATCCAACGAGCCCTTCGCGCAGGAGCGCGTGCCTATCTGCTAAAAAGCATGCCTCCAAAGGAGTTAGTGGAGGTCATCCGTCAGGTTCACCACGGCAAGAGACCTATTCCAGCAGAAATAGCTGCTCATTTGGCTGAGCATTACACCGAGGAATCGCTCACCGGACGCGAGATCGAAGTCTTGCAGAGGATTGCGGAAGGCAATCGCAATCGGGAAATTGCCGAAAAGCTTTTCATCACAGAAGAGACGGTCAAGGTGCACGTCAAGCGCATCATGGAAAAGCTGGGCGCGAGTGATCGCACACAGGCAGTTACCATTGGGGTACGTCGCGGCATCATTCATCTTTAATCCACGTGGGATGCGGCAGTCGACCATCCAAGCGATAGAAAGACAGATTTCTGGCGATGGCGATCTTCTTGAATCTAAACGCACTAGAGACGTACTAGGGTTCCCAACAAGCACCAGACGCGGTGCGACAGCAAGCGAGCGGCGATCGCGCGGTGTGGCCACCACCCATCGAAAGAATAACCGTACTTCTCCCCAAACGTGTTACGCCCCTAACTACCAACGGGGGTAACAAAAAACTACTGTATATCGTGATGCGTATCTCTGCGCAATTTGCCAAAGTATCAGCATAAGAGAGCCGAACGAAAGGCCCGTTGTGGGGACACAAAGATGGAAGGAGTCGATATGTCAAGCTTGGCTGAGTTTAACTTTGCTTCGAACTTTTGGCCCGGAGCCGCGTCGGAGAAGATACTGAGTCGATCAGAATTGCTCGTCAAACGCTACGAAGTGTTACTGCGGCTGTCGAGGCGTTTGGCGCTGGTAGGGTCGCAAGACCTGGTGAGTTGTCTCACTGCTGAGCTTTCCCACGCAGTCGACTTCGACGTTCTTGACATTGTCATCAATGCGGAAGCGAGTCCAACTTGTGCTGGAGACCTGTCTGGGTGGGACCCGCAACGGTGGAACTGCTCCGACATGGATGCTCAGGGTGAGACTGAAGAAAGCATTGGTAGCGCAAATTGGAGCCGCTTGTCTGCCGATCGGGAAACTCGATCGCAATGCGTCATTCCCTTGATCTGCCGCAGCTCCGAGCTGGGCTGCTTGGTTCTGGAACGCCACGTCGAAAGGGCGTTCGATGCCGAGGAAACTGATTTTCTGACGCAGGTTGCGGGTCAAGTCGCTATCGTGATCGACAATTCGCTGGCCCATCGCCGTATCGCTCGCCTTACCGAAAAACTCACTCCTGAGAGTGTCTACTTCGACGACGAAACTCCCACCGAGACCGAGTTTGAGGATATTATTGGTCGGAGTACTGCGCTTCGCGCCCTGCTGCGGCAGGTTGAAACCGTTGCCCCAACGGATTCGACTGTCCTCATCCAAGGCGAGACGGGAACGGGAAAGGAACTGATTGCGCGCGCATTGCACAATCGCAGCTCCCGCCGCTCGGGCCCATTCGTGAAGCTTAATTGCGCAGCCATTCCAACCGGCCTGCTCGAGAGCGAGTTGTTCGGACATGAGCGGGGCGCCTTCACGAGCGCTATCGCTCAGCGTATCGGCCGCTTTGAGCTGGCACATCGTGGAACCATATTCCTGGATGAGATCGGAGAGATTCCGCTTGAACTGCAGCCTAAGCTACTTCGGGTCCTGCAAGAGAGGGAGTTTGAACGCTTAGGAAGTTCCAAAACCCAAACCACGGATGCGCGCCTCATCGCTGCTACGAACCGCGACCTTTACGCCTTAGCGCAGGAGCAGAAGTTTCGCTCCGATCTTTATTACCGGCTGAACGTTTTTCCGCTCCAGGTTCCTGCCTTGCGCGAACGGCGGGGAGACATTCCACTCTTGGTTCAGCATTTTGTTCAGCATTTCTCGCGGCGCATGAAAAGGAATATCGAGAGCGTTTCTAAAGATGGCATGGAAGCCCTCGTAGACTACAACTGGCCCGGCAATGTCCGCGAATTGGAGAATGTAATCGAGCGCGCCGTGATTATGAGTCCTGGTCCAGAGTTACGTGTTCCGACAGCTGAACTTTCGCGTACTGCCGCAGATCCTAATGTCGGCAAGCCGCAAACATTGGAAGAGGCCGAACGTGCCCATATTCTCGCTACTCTGAAAAAGACTCACTGGATCCTTGCTGGACCAAACGGTGCAGCCAAACAGTTGGGACTGAACCGATCGACACTGCAGTTCCGCATGAAAAAGCTCGGCATCCAGCGCCCCGGGCTCTGATGTCCAGTTGTGTCGTATATCCGGCGTTGGGACAGAGGAATGAACTTTCACCGCCCCATATCGGTGACAGGCTGGCCGCCTCGAACTCCCATGCTCAAGGATTGACTTCGATCGATTCCAAGCCTTCGCAAGAAATCTCACGCAAGGCAGTTTGCGCCGGAGATTTGCTTCGGCTGGCAACATTCACCACAACAATCGTTCGTGGCGCCTAATTGCTTGGTGCTGTCAGAGCAATCGGATAGCTATACGGAGGAAGTTAATGGAAGATAAGGTTCGGTCCCTCGTCAAGCTGCTCGTTTGGGTACATGCAAAATAAGAGTGCATGTATCTATCAAACGTGAGCGACATAAATCCTTGCCTGCCCATGGTTGACCCTGCGAAGTCTTCGTGAGCCGCCTACATTTGGGCACTCCCTTCTATTTGTGGTATGCCACTGGTTCAGGGAGACTTGAAAGGGTTTGTGTGTTCTTCCTTGCAGGGTTCGTCCTCACCAGGCTGTTCTCCCAATCTGAACGCCAGTCCCTTCCGCATCGTCCTTGGCACTGAAACTCTTTATATGGTCCACCTATCGGTCCACCACACCCCGGGCACACCCAGTTTACGATCGACGAGAGATCACTCGCATTGAGTTGTGTTGTTGCCGCTGTCGTGAAATACATAGACCCTCACAATAAGATCTAGTCAGCGACAGTGCATGATAGATGCCAAGACGGAACTTGTGGATCATGTTGATCCATAAAGCAAATTGTGAGCCGTGTGACAATCGCCCCTGCTAATATCTTAGCGATTAGACGCCAGGCTGGCATGGAATCGCCAACTGTCTGCGTTCAGGCTGGCCAGCCGGCAAATTGCCGGAATATGGGCACCGCACTAGATTAACGGTCCGTTTTCTCGTTAACTCCACTCGTAAGTGGGGTAGAGGACCGAGTGCACATAAATAATAATAGATGAGCACAGCAACGGCGGTCCCTGATATGGGCAACCTGAAGTGCTACGAAGCCGTGCTTCAGACACCGGAGCGATTTCCCCGTGTGCATTTTTCGTGAGCGGCAGAAGCCGACACCATGCACAAAGGCGACCGATTTCGTTTTCTGTCCATTCGGTCGCCAGGCACGAACCCGCTTTCGGCAGCCGGCTTCGTCGCTGCTATCCACTGCCGGCGGCTATCAGAGTTGGCGTGCGGATCCGAGCCAGGCCAAAGGTTTGGTCTTCACAATCTGCGCCACAGTCTGAGCAATTGGCTGATGAACAAGCCGAAGGCGGACCCCCAAAGACCGTACAGAGCATTCTCGGGGCGACAGTCGCACTTCTGTGATTGTTCATTGTCCCTCGCTGTGTCACCCCTGTCGATTGACTGCCTTCGTCGCTTACGCAACCGGAGGCGCCGCCGGTCGGGTCGCTAATTCTGGGTCCTCAAGCTCAATGAGTCGGGTGACAACGGCAAACAAGAAGCCAGCAGAAAGGCCGCACATGAGTACACCTGTGACACTTTCTACCGGGCCCATCGCTCGCCACGCTTGATTAAGAGAAAGATCTCCTGCACCGACCGTAGCATAATCCGCCGCCGAAAAATAGAAAGCTGCCTCCCAAGTTGCAAAACACTTCCAACGATAAAACGACGCCCACAACAGAATCTGCGATATGTGCAAGCAAACCAGCAGACTGGTGAATCGCACCATCAGCACCGCCGACCAAAATAGGCCGAGGTGTTGAATGCCCTTGGGAAAGTGCGCTTTTAACCACTGGATCAGAGTGGCCATGCCGGCGCTCTGCAGTATAAGTGTGAGCGTCACGAGGATGATTGTTACAAATCCTTGGTGAACGAAAGTCATAATCCGCTTGCCATCAAAATTGGGTGGGCTTCATTGGGTGGGCTTCGGGGTACCGCCCGATTATCGTTCTTGCTTCGGACACTATTCGCAAGTGCGGAACATCGAGCATTTCGTCCTTGTACGCAGGCGCTCCATTTTCTGCCCACGACAGGCCGGGGATCAGAATGTACAGCACCGCCGCAATCGCCGGAACTAAAATCGCAATCTGGTTATCTTCATGATATGTCTAATTGGTCCTTGCCAAGAACTTGTGGGGCCATTGCAATCTCAGCAACGATCCTTCGCGCTTCATCATTGCCGCCTGGTACCAGGTTTTTATGGCGCCTCATGAGGAGACACATCCCTTACAAGCACTTGAGCCGCCAAACACTCGTTTGGGACCAAGGTGAGTCAATGTGATCGAATGTAAATGGTTAGGACTGAGCAGGTTGTCGAGGATCGGGGTTACTGGCATAGGAGGATGGCATTGATTACCGTGAAGACAGAGGCATTTGCGCCAATGCCTAATACCAGCGTAACAAACTGCGATGACTAGGAATCCGGGAGATTTTCCAGAGCTGGCGAGCGACGAAGCGGACCCGCATTAGTGATCTCGTGGCTGACCTCGGGCGCATCGGAGATATCTCTACCCGAAGCACAGCCCACGCCAGCCACCAACGTCGGCAAGCCGGGTCTTTTCTTCGGCGTGGCTGCTTCGGGTAGCGAGTTATGACGGCGCGCGATGTCCAGCACGGGTGAGTGACATCCAAAATTGAACAATCTGCGCCACACCCGTGGCAAAAACATGGGCGCGTAACTGATCGCGAGATTTCGACAGGCAGGAGAAGGAGAGTTGGCCGTCGTAGTGAAAAGCACGTCACCCAGGGTTGACCTTGTGGATTGTTTCCAACAATTTCCCCGGAGGCACACGTTTAAGCACGAAAGCGCTTGCCCCTGCTGCAAGCGCACGCTGCTGAACGGTGTCAGAATCAAAAGTAGTCAAAATGATTATGCGTGCTTCCGGAAACTCTGTCCGAATCGCAACCGTCGCGTCGATGCCGCTCATGTCTGGGAGCCTGAGATCCATGAGGGTGACATCGGGTTCGTGTTCTCGAAAAAGTTTGATCGCCTCGCCCGTTGGATGCTTGCGCCACAATCAGCATGTTCGGCTGGGAATTGATGACCAAGCCAATCCCTTCACGCATGCGAGGATGATCATCGACACTGAGAACACGTATTCGATCGTTCATAATTGGCGAGGTCCGAGTTAATCGGGCGGTTACCAGGGGGCAAGGCACGCGACCAGCTAGTTTCAGGGCCGCAGCCCTTGCCACCTGTGACTCTTCATCAAGACGACTTTGCGTATGCCAGGGATGCAGGAATAGTCAGTTCGATCTCCGTACCGGAATCGAGTTTACTCCAGACCGTCAATTTTCCTCCGGCAAGTTTGGCGCTCACCTGCATGCCGGGCAGGCCATAGCGCCCTTCACGGGTGCAGCTATTCAGAACCTTCGGACCAATCCCTTTTCCATCGTCCGGGACGCGGAATCGAAGTTGCCGGTTGTCATAACAGACTTCGACTTCAATCCGTCGCGCGCCGGAGTGCCGGAGGGCGTTGCATGTGGCCTCGCGGGCGATGCGGTTACGCTTCGTCCCTCAGGATCGAGTGCAAATCTCGCGACTCTCCCTCCACCACAACACGAAAGTATACGGGCTTCGGAAATCTTGTTCGGACGCAAGCCTTTCTCCGACTGTAGCGAGGGCACTAGCGAAGTCGTTTTTGATGACTGTCGACGACCGCATCCCCCTCACCGCATTCCGACCCTCGTCGATGGCCGCCGGCCCTCCTCTAGCCAACTGCGGCCGTCGGCAATCAGCCCTACCTTACTTCGTGGGTCGTTAGCCAGGCTTCGTCGCTCGATTCACGAAGCCTGGCAGCTAATTCCAAGTGCGCCAAACCAAAGTACAGAAATCAACCTTCATTCGAAGTGCTTGGCGAGACCAACAAGATGGCAAAGATCTTAGACTACAGGAGGTGAGGCCGTTGACCGAATGGAAATGGATGCCACAACTCGACCGGTAGTGCGATTTACTCCGCGCGTAGCGCTTGCATCGGTTCTAGTACTGCGGCATGTCGCGCTGGGATCGCGGTAGCTAGCAATGCCACAACGATCACCGAGAATACTCGTAATTGTGCGAGATGCGACAAGTGTGTGGTTTGGACGCCTTTCGTGCTCTTTCCGATCCGACCCAGGAGGAGAAGGAGTAAGGTATCCCGATTAATCAGGCAACTCGTACTGGAGCGCTGCCACCGCCGCGACTCAGATCAGGTCCGGGTGAGAGTCCGGTACGTTTGGACGGTAGTACGCAGGAACCCCCGTCGGGCTTGGTCCGAAAAAGGAATTAGGTGGTCGGTGGCAACCCTCACCAGGGCTCACCGCAGACTGATAAAACATCAGTCGTGGTTCGCAGGACTATTGTCAGCAGCCTTGTTTTGAGAAGCTAGCGGGCGACTGATGCAAAGCTTTTTCATCCTGTAGACCAGTGATGTCCGCTTCATTCCAAGCCGCTCCGCTGCTCCATTCCGACCGCCGATGACCCAATCGCATGCTTCAAGCGCGTGGAGAATATGATCCCGCTCTACCTGCGCAAGACCGCTCATTGGCAAATTGGATTGTCTGTGAGAGTTGAATGGTTCTAGTTCAGAAGTTGGGGCGCGTAGTACTGAGTGGGGAGAAAGGATCACTGCTCGCTCAATAAAGTTTTGCAATTCCCGAACATTTCCAGGCCAACGGTACCGCACAAGTGCATCCATCGCCTCTGGAGCGATCTCGTCGATTCTCTTGTTCATTCGTCGGGCGTAGATGGCTGTGAAATGCCAAACCAGTTGTGGAATGTCTTCAGGCCGTTGCCGCAGAGCGGGAACCGCGATGGGAAATACTTTCAACCGATAATAAAGGTCCTCGCGAAATGTCCCTTGCCTTACCATAGCAACCAGGTCGCGATGCGTGGCTGCGATGAGGCGGACGTCAACCTTATTGGTGCGGTTGCTGCCAAGTCTCTCGAATTCTTGTTCCTGCAGCACGCGTAGCAGCTTCGCCTGAAGTTCCAGAGGGATATCGCCGACCTCATCGAGAAAGAGCGTGCCCTTATTCGCAAGTTCAAAGCGTCCCGTTTTTTGCGCGATAGCTCCGGTGAATGCGCCTTTCTCATGACCGAATAATTCACTTTCCAAAAGCCCAAGGGGAATGGCAGCGCAATTCAGTTTGACAAAGGCCCGTTCTCGGCGGCTGCTCATATT
>Ga0126384_10002195_pt1 | contig 11831 bp, 9 predicted proteins | sample PanSoiMetPlot_36_FD_92543 | JGI IMG/M metagenome (GOLD analysis project Ga0126384, IMG submission 92543) | Tropical forest soil microbial communities from Panama - MetaG Plot_36 | ecosystem: Environmental > Terrestrial > Soil > Tropical forest > Bulk soil | place: Panama | collected 2016-02-17 | reverse complement strand
CTGCACCGGAAACGGCGCCACCTGGTACGAGCGGACGGGCGGCGTGATGTGGAACAGCCAGGGCGGGGACTTCGACGCCGGCACGGCCTCCAGCCAGGTCTCGATCCCGGCCTTCGAGACGGAGAAATGGGAGACCTTCGACGTCTCCAACATCGTTTCCAGGTGGGTGAGCGGGCAGGCCCCCAACCTGGGCTTCCTGGTCAAGTCGGACAACGAGGCCCAGGCCAATTACAACTTCACGGTCCTGGCCAGCAACGACTACAGCCCGGCGGCCTCGGTGCGGCCCCAGCTGCAGGTCACCTACACCGACGGCACCCACGCCACCCCGCCCACAGTGGCGGTCTCGGCGCCGGCGCCCGGAGCCATGGTCTCGGGCAGCACGGTGACGCTCTCGGCGGCGGCCTCCAGTCCGGGGGCTGTGAGCAAGGTCCAGTTCTTCGTGGACGGGAGCCTCGTCGGCACGGCAGGGCAGGCGCCCTGGCAGGTGACCTGGATCGCCTCCGCCGGAACCTAAGTCTTCTTTGCCGCGATGCATATGGCTCAGGCTCTGGGTAGCGTCGTCATCAGGATTCGGGGAGGATAGGACTCGCCCATAGGTTGATCGCCCTGAGTTAGCGGACGGGAAGCCGAACCTGCCAGGGCGCCTCACCGGCCGTACCCACAGACTGGTCGCTCTACATCTCTGGCCTGAGCCGCTTTGGCGATCCGATAGACGTCCACCCCAACAACGCAGACAGACCAACGGGACCACCTCCTGGTTCGAGCCGCCGGGGGTCCACCTCCGCTTCAAGCTCGCTGCGGGCCATCTCGACGACATGAGGTGGCTCAGGCGGCGAGAGGCACGCACCCGAGCGAAGCTGTCGGCAATCATTCCCCCTGGGTGGGGCCCTGAATTAGGTCCTGCCGCCGGGTTTCCGGCGCCTGCTGACCCCTTGTTCCCCGGGATCAGCGGGAGAATACTTTCATGTCCGAATCCACGACTTCACGCTCCGCACAGTTCGCAGATCTTTTCGAGGCTGCTCAGGACGGCTTCATCCGTCTCATCGAGCTCCTGGACGACGAGCAGTGGCGGCGGGTCGGGAAGAATTATCCGCAGCGCGTCAACAACGAGGATGAGAGACGGACTGTGGGCGTGATCGCGCATCATGTGGCGAGCTCTGGGCCCTTCATCCTGGAGCGAATCCAGCTCATGGCTGCGGGCCGCTTGCTGCCGCCGGTAGGAGATTTCCGGGAATTGAACGCCAGGCACGCTGCCGAGAACGCTGCCGTCACGCGGGATGAAGTGCTCAAGGTTCTGCGCGAGACAAAGGGCCCGATCGCTGCCGCGGTGCGCGCGATCCCGGATGACCAGCTCGATCAGCCGCGGGAGACACCGGCGGGCCCGATGTCGGTGGCGCAGCGGCTGGAGCGTGTCCTGATCGGGCACCTCAAGATGCATCAGGGGTCGATCGATGCGGCGGTCGCCCAGTAGGCCTCCGTTACCGAACCCTCCCCCGCGACCCGGGGTAGGGGGTGATTCGCGGTCGGGTGTTGACCGAGTAGCCTATTCAGTGCGGATGGTTCAGGGAAAGCTCGACGCGGTGGGCGTCGTCGTTGGTGATTTGCGACGGGCCGTGGGTTTCTACCGCCTTCTCGGGGCCCCATTCCCGGAAGGTGCCGAGGAGTCCGAGGACGGCCACGCCGAGGCCCAGCTCGAGGGTGGTGTGCGGCTGCTACTCGACACGGAGGAAGGTATCCGGAGCTTCGATCCCAGCTGGCGCCGAGGGAATGGTTCTCCGGGTGTGAGCGTAGCCTTCCGTTGCGCCAGCCCTGCAGCCGTCGACGAACTCTACTCGCGGGCCCTGGGGGCGGGTGGGCACGGCCATAAGGAGCCCTGGGATGCGTTCTGGGGTCAACGCTATGCGCAGCTGCGAGACCCCGACGGCAATGGGGTCGATCTCTACGCCGACCTCGTTCCGGTTGGCTGACGCGCAAGACCGCTGAACGGGCAGTCCCGTCGCGGCGTGCATTGTCGCCAATCTCGGGGTCAACGCAGGCCGGCGATCCAGTCCGCGGCGGCGGTCAACGCATCGTCGAGGCGCTCCTTCAAGCTGTGGCCGGTGCCCGGCAGCGTCACCACGCGCACCTCAGGCAGCTTGCGCGCCTCGCGGCGCAGCTCGTCCGGTGAGCCGAAGGGGTCGGACTCGCCCTGGACGATCAGAACCGGACACCGGATGCGCGGCCAGTGCTCGGTGCGGAGCTGTTGCGCGAAGCCTGGCCTGTGGAGCGGGTAGGCGAAGAGAAGGAGGCCGGCAAAGTCGCTCTCGGAATCGGCTGCGGCCAGGCTCGCCACCCGACCGCCGTAGGAGCGGCCGCCGGCCACCACGTCTGGGCCTGTGCCCGACTGCTGCAGGAAGACTGGAACGGCCCGTTCGGCGTTGCCGCCCGGCAGCTTGACAGCCTGGGCCTCGATACCCCTTGTGGCAAGCCCATGGATGTATGGCTTCAGCGACTCCACGCCTCCGGTTGCACCCGGACCAAGGAACACCTTCACTCGGACTGTTCGATCGCCTCCTCGGCGGCGTATTCAGCCGGTCGGGCTTTTCGGCCGCTCCTCTAAGCAGCTCCAGAACGCAGCGGGACCGTGGCCGAGCGCACTTGAAAGGCCTGCAAGGCGAGCATCACGCCGAACAGCACCAGCCATACGCCGAGCACCAGCGTCAGGGCGAACAGCGAGATGCCCGGTACTACGATCAGGAGCACCCCGGCGATGACGCTCAGGAGGCCGCTGAGGATCATCCACGCCCTGCCCGGCAGCTCCGGGTGACCGATGGCCACGAAGAGCTCGATCACCCCGTGCATCATCCAGTAGAAGCCCAGGACGAGGGCCAGCACCAGGAGACTCAGGGCCACGTGACCCAGCAAGTAGACGCCAACCACAAATGACAGCACTGCAAGGATTGCCTGAAGGGCTCGAAGCCATCCCGTCTCGCCAGGAATGGCGAAGGCTCCCACGAAACGGAATACACCGCCAACAATCAGCTGGACCGCGAACACGATGGCGATGATCACCAGCGTCGCGCTTGGCCAGAAGATCGCCACCACTCCGGCCAGGATCGAGATGATCCCGAAGGCGAGGATCCAGGCCCAGGCCCTGCCGAGCTTCCTCAGTCTTGCCTCGAGTTCGCCGGCCATAAGCATCGACATTGGCAGCCTCCTATCTCATCCTGCAGGGGTGCTGACATTCAACACGTAATTCGATAGAGATTGCCACTGCGCCGACCGGAGTCAACCGCACTCGGGTGATGGCGCCACTCCCTCGCCGCCCGCTGATCGCGCGGCCTCCACGACTCCGCCGACTGCGAGGCCGATGCGCTGCGCGGCGATGGTCCGGTCGGGCTGCCCGGCGTCCAGCCAGGCGATGACCCCCTCGACTGCCACCGTGGGCACGAGCGTCGAGGCCCAACGCGCCCACGCCGGGTCGGGGATCACGTCCGCCAGGTAGCCGTACGCGACCTCGAACATGGAGGCGCGCAGCACGTCGATCTCCTTGCGGAACTCCGGCTCGCGGGCGGCGTGGTGGAACAGGAGGCGGAAGCCGGCCGGCTCCACCGCGGCCGCCGAGAGCAGGGCGTCGAGGCTCGAATCCGTGAACGCGGGGGATCCCGTCGCAGCGGCCAGGCGGTCCTGCGCCCTCCGGAGAACCGCTCGGTAGAGCTCCGCCTTCGAGTCGAAGTGCCGGTAGAGAACGTCGCGGCTGATGCCCGCCTCAGTCGCCACGTCCTCCAGGCTGGTGGCTGCGAATCCGGCGTTCGCAAATGCGCGAGTTGCGGTTATGAGGATCTGCTCCCGGCGCTCTGGGCGGCGGAGAAGCCGTCTCTTTGGTTTCTCATGGCCCGCCGGCGGGGTGTCGACGGCCACCTCTGAGGCCATCTGACCACTTTCCATGCAGAAAAGTATAGACTTTGGCATGGCGACTCTAGAGTCCACACTTAGAAGTAAATTTGTTTTCTCGGAGACCCGCCGAGGCATTCCCTTCAGGAGGGTGAAGTCGTGCGCGCATTCGTCGGTCTGGCGGTTCGCCGCCCCTGGTTGGTCATCGTCGGGTGGCTGGCCGTGCTCGTCCTGGCCAACCTTGGCAGCCGCGTGGTGCACCCGCCCGCGCCCAACAGCTCGTTCCTGCCGGCCGAGGCGGAGAGCCAGCGGGCCGCCATACTCGAAGCCTCCCGGTTCGGTGGCGGCCATCAGGCAGCTCAGGTCGTGGTCGTCGACCAGAACGGGCTTCGCTCAACTGACCATGAGCTCGCTCGACAGCTCAACGACTGGCTCAGCACCCGCCCGAGCTCTGACAGGATCCTGTCGGTCAGCCCGGCCTATCCGAGCCCTGACGGCAAGGCCCTGGTGATGCAGGTCACGTTCACCGTCGCCAGCACCGTCGACGAACAGCCCGACGCGGGCATCGCCGCGATCGAAAAGCACCTCGCCAACCTCCCGCTGCCGCCCGGCGTTCGGGTCGGAATCACGGGCGACCCCGTGATCAGCCACGACATTGGAGCGGGCATCAGCGGGAGCAGCTCGTCTGGACGTTCCGATTTCCTTCGGGTGGTCAGCATCCTGATCATCGTGGTGGTGCTCGCGCTCGTCTATCGCGCGCCTCTGCCCGTACTGGTCCCTCTTCTGTCAATCGGAGCGGTGCTCGCCATCAGTTCGAACCTTCTGAACATCGCAGCCGCCACGGTCGGACTCCCCCTGGGCTCGTTCAGCCTTCCCTTCGTCTTCGCGGTCACACTGGGCGCGGGCACCAACTACGGGATATTCCTGATCTCCCGCTACCGTGAGGAGCTGCGGCGCGGCGGTAGTCGCAGACACGCCATGGAGATCGCGGCGCCGGGTGTCGCTCCGGCGATCGCCTCCAGCGCTGCCACGGTGGTGCTGGGCACGGCCGCGATGGCCTTCACCTCCCTCGGCTTCTTCCGCACGCTCGGCCCCGCGGTCGCCATCTCGATCGTCGTGATGCTGGCCGCCGGCCTCAGCCTCACCCCGGCCTTGATCGCGATCAGCCGCGGTGCTTTCTTCTGGCCCCGCTGGCCGAAGCCCGAGGGCACGAGCGGAGATCCAGCCAGATCGATGTGGCACCGCGTTGGCGTGGTCGTCACGCGGCGTCCGGCGGTGGTGCTGGTAGCAGTCCTGGCGGTGCTGGCTCTGCCGGCGTGGGCTCTGACGAGAGTCCAGGTCTCGGTCGACTCCCTTAGCAGCCTTCCCGGCGGCTCGCCCTCGCTGGCTGGCTATCGCCTTTTGCAGGCCCACTTCCCTGTCCAGACCCAGGCGGCGTCGGTCTTCGTCACCACCGGCGGGACCCAGCTCGACGGGGCTCAGCTGAGCCGCGTCCGAGATGCCATGCATGACTCGCCAGGCGTCGCGTCGGTGAGCGATCCCGAAGTCTCCCGCGATGGCAGCGCCGCGAGGTTCCGGCTCGTGCTCAGCAAAGACCCGTCGACGGACGAGGCATCCGCCGCGGTCACCGGGGCCGAGGTGGCTGCGAGGCGTGCACTGACGGCCACAACGCTGGATCACCCGCGCGTCCTTGCCGGAGGTGAGGTGGCCGTCGATCGGGATCTGCGAGAGCTGCTGGTTCAGGACTTCCTGCGCGTGCTGATCCTGGTCGGCGGGTCGATCTACCTGGTCCTGGCAATCCTCCTGCGCAACCTCTATGCCCCGGTGTACCTCCTGGCCAGCGTGGGTCTGTCGACCGCGGCCGCGATCGGTGGAGTCGGGCTGCTCTATCGCGTGCTGGCCGGCCAACCCCTCTACTGGGCGGTACCCGTCTTCGCATTCGTGTTCCTGGTCGCCCTCGGTGAGGACTTCAACATCTACCTCGTCTCACGGCTTCGCCAGCAGCTGTCGCAGTCGGATCGCGCTGCGGGCATCGCTCGCGCGGTTGGGCTGACCGGTGGGCCGATCTCATCGGCGGGTCTCGTGATGGCTGCCGCATTCTTCCTCTTCCTTGGCAACCCGGTGCCTCTCGTCCAGCAGTTGGGGGCCGTAGTGGTCGCCGGCCTCCTGCTCGACACGTTCCTGGTGCGGCCGCTCCTGGTGCCGGCGCTGGTGCGGTTGCTGGGTGGCTGGAGCGGCATCTCGGCCGTGCGACAGCCCGGGGCAGCGGCTTCCCCTGCATCGCGGCGGGTTGAGGTGGCGACGCCGCATCAAGACGCCGGTGAGGCCGGTGGCACTGGTAATCCACCGCACCTGGACTGGGGCGGGACGAATCAGAAGCCGTAAAGGTCGCCTGCCAGATATTTGAGCCCGCTGTCCACGCAAACCGTCGCTACCGTCCGGCCAGGACCGAGCTCGGCCGCGAGCTGGATCGCCGCCGCAACATTCAGACCAGAAGAGGTCCCCCCGAAGATGCCCTCCTCACGCGCCATGCGCCTGGCAGTTTCGCGTGCGAGCTCCTCGTCCACGGAGCGGACTTCGTCGTAGGACTCACTGTCCAGGAGTGGCGGTTTGAAGCCGATGCCGATTCCCTCCACGTGGTGCGCTCCCGACGCGCCCCCGGCGATCGGCGTGGAGGCGGCGGGCTCGAGTGCCACGATCCGCGTACCAAGAGGCTTGAGCACGTTCGCGACCCCGACAAGCATCCCAGCAGTGCCGACCCCGCCGCAGAAGACGTCGATGGAGCCGCTGACCTGGTTCGCCAGCTCGCGGCCGATCCCCTCGTAGCCCTTGATGGAGTCAACGTTGTTGAGCTGGTCGGTCCGGTAGCTGTTCACCTGTGTTGCGAGCATGCGCACTCTATCCATCATCCTGGGGAGCAGATCGGGTGTGATCTGACCACCGCGGCTTGGTTCGATAATCACGTCAGCACCGAACGCGCGCATGGTCGCAAGCTTCTCCGGCGCGAAGGCGTCCGAAGAGACAACTCGGAATTTGTAGCCTTTTACGGCGCACACGAACGCGAGCGAGGAACCGGTGCTGCCTCCGGTGTACTCGATCACAGTCATCCCTGGACGAAGGGCCCCTCGCGCCTCCGCCTCCGAGATCATGGCCAGCGCCATGCGGTCCTTGTAGGAGCCGGTCGGGCTGAAGTACTCGAGCTTGACCAGAACGTTGGCCGCCCCTGGCGGCAGCATCCTGGTCAGCCGGACGACTGGGGTGTTGCCAATCGCGTCCAGCGTGGAGTCCTTTACTCCGGCGCTCTGCATCAGTGGTCCTCCAATGGTCGGTTCCGCGCGTGTTGTCTCCAGTCTGCCAGCGAGGATGTGGTAGTGAGACCCAGCTGCGCGACTGCGCGGCAGACCACGCTGCCCTGCCGGCCGTCGATACTCGCTAGCCGAGCAACGCGACCACTGCTCCGTGCGTGTCGAAATAGGTCGGGCTCAGGTCTTCGAAGTCGGGCCCGTCCTCCTCGCCGACGTAGAGGTCAAGATGCTTCGGATCACTGCAGCCGCCACAGTGATCCTCCACGACCCAGCCAGCCCCTTTGACGCGGGCGCAGACGGTCTCGTCGACGTTCGAACCGCAGCTGACTACTCGCACACCTGTGCCGGGGGCAAAGCTGGATGCCGCTGCCGCCGAAACCCACTGCCGTAGCGGCCGGTCGCCTAGTCCAACCGGTGTCCTGGCCAGGAACCAGCAGCGGCGGTCGAAGTCCCAACCCAGATAGCGGTTCTCGTGGATGGGAGTCACGAAGCGACCGAAGCCCTCGGTCTGAACGCGGTCCAGGAAATGGAGCGAGTGCTTGCCGAGCGCCAGGCCGGCGCAGTCCAAGATGGCCTGCAAAGGGGGCCCGTGATACGACTCGACCGGCGTGTAGTAGACGGTCAGGTGCCAGCCGCCGGTCGCCTGACCCGACGGCCTCGCCGATGCTGGAGCCGCTGACGCCTGAACGCCGTGCGGAGGTGTCTGCGCCCCACAGCCGAGGCACAACGTGCACAGGCTGACCGCGGCGCAGATCCACCGATTGAGGCGGCTCAAAACGCCCCGGAGCCACGTTGTGGCGATGAGCCGAGCCTGGTGACACGGGTCCAGCCCACGCGAATGCCCTTCAGGGCGCGCAGCACCGCCTTCAACGCCACCACGTACATGAACTGCCGGTAGAACAGGTTCTGGACGGGCACCAGCAGGACCAGCGCGACGGACTCCCCGTCTATGGCCAGCGCCCACAGGCAGACCAGCAGAAGCGCGACGTTGTACGCGACGACTTCGAGGAGCAGCTGAGGGCCCCAGGCGAACAACGGACTGAGGACCAACCCCAGGTCGATCGTGGGAGCCATGATGGGAAACACGATCTGAGCGACCCACAAACCGGGGATCGCTACCAGGCCCAGGGCGCCTGCGCGTGGATTGAGCGTGGCGGCCCGATGCTTCCAGAGGCTCTGCAGCATGCCGAACGCCCAGCGATTTCGCTGGCGGCTGAGCTGTCGCAGCGTCTCGGGCGCCTCTGTGTATGCCACCGCCCCGGGCACGTAGCGCACGCGGTATCCTGCTCTGCCCAGCGCGAGGGTGACGTCGGTGTCCTCGGCCAGCGTGTCAGTCGGGAAGCCGCCCACCCTCGCGACCGCGGCCCCGCGCCACGCGCCGACCGCGCCTGGCACCACCGGGACGCAGTTCAACATGCTGTATACGCGGCGCTCCAGGTTCAGCGTCAGCACGTATTCCAGGACCTGGAACCGTGTCAGCAGGGTGCTCCGGTTGCCAACCTTGGGGTTGCCGGCTACGGCGCCAACGCGCGGGTCACCGAATGGTTCGACCAGGCGGCGCACGGTCCGCCTGCCGAACACGGTGTCGGCATCGAGAGCCACGATGATGGGGTGGCTTGCCGCGCCAAATCCGACGCGGAGCGCCTGCGCCTTGCCTGCGTGCGGCCGTTGGATCACGCGGACGCCTTGCCGGGCGAATGCGGACGCGATAAACGCCGTGCGATCGTCGGAGCCGTCGTCTACGACGATGATCTCCAGCCCTGGATAGTCACTGCTGATCAGTGCCTGGAGCGTCCTACCGATGACCTTCTCCTCATTGTGGGCAGGGACCAGCACAGTGACCGGACCCCGATAGGCATTGGCGCGAGGGCGGCCGCCGAGGGCCCAGTGCAGCAGCGCGAAGCCACCCAGAAAAAGGACTCGGGCGAAGGCGAGGAACACAACAATGTTGACCGCGGCGAACCAGAAGCTGCTGCCGTGGTAGACGGTCCAGATGGTGCCCAACGTCAAGGAGTCGAGCAGCAAGTTAGGCTGGCTCACCGGCGGCATCGCGGCCGTTGGCGATTCTCCTATCGCCTCACCAACCGGCACGATCTCGAGGCCTCGAGCCTGGAGCCCGTCGAGGATCCCGGGCAGTGCCGCCACCGTCTGGCTGCGATCGCCGCCCCCGTCGTGCAGGAGTATCGTCTGGCCGTCTGGCGCCGAGAGAGCACGCGACACGATCAATGCCGGGCCGGGACGCGTCCAGTCCCGCGTATCCGCCCCGCTGCCCACGATCTGGTATCCCTGCTGCGCCACCTTGAGCAAGCTCAGATTGTCCTGTCCGGGATCGGGATCGGAGAGCGAGTCCGAGTAGGGGTAGCGAAACAGCGTCGCCGAGTGGCCGGTAGCAGCCTCGATCACCCTCTGCGTCATGCTGAGCTCGAACCCGAACCGCCAGTCTGAAGCGTGCTCAAGGTCGGCAGCGTGCGTATAGGTGTGGTTGGCGACCTCATGCCCCTCCGCGTACATCCTCCGCAGGAGGTCGGGATGTTGAGCCGCCACACTGCCGATGACAAAGAAGGTTGCGCGGGCGTGATACTCGCGCAGTATTTCGAGGATGCGCGGAGTCCAGCGCGGGTCGGGCCCGTCGTCGAACGTCACCGCCACCGTTCCCTGCCTCAGCGCCGTCTCTCGCAGCTGGACTCCGGCCGGCAGATCCAGATAGCGCTCACCAGTCACCCGACCGTCGGCCGCGTCCACGCTGACCGTGCGGTGCCCCACCTTCGGGAGCCCGGCAATCCCGGCAACCTCTCCACGGCCGCTCAGCGTTGGGCTGATGGTGACGACAGAGAGAGTGGCCGGGACAGAGTCGCCTCCCGCAGCCACGACCTGCCACAATCCCTCGTCCTCCAGCCCTACCCGCCACAGGCCCACGCCGGCGAGGCCACCGGCCTCAGCCTCGCGTATGAGCGGCTGCAGGCTCGCCGCGTCGCAGAACCACACGGTGTGGCGTGTGTGATCGGAGCCTGTGTACGTGTACCAGGGCTCGCGCGCGGTCGCGTCCCACATAATCGCGCTGGCACCGCTCGCGCGCTGCATGACCTGGCTGAAGGACAGCGGCTCGACGGTGTCCTGTCCCCAGTCGTACCCATAGCCCGCGAGACCAAGCAGGACTTTGCTGGGTGCAACCTCCCGCCGCAGCTGTTGGAGGGCGGCTTGCACCCACGGGTAGGCAGCGATCGGGCCCGGTCTGCCAGGTAGGTTGTGCTGGTCGTACGCCATCACCAGCAGCCAGTCGGTGACCCCCTGCAGCCGGGAGAGGTCGTAGCTGCGGTGGTCGACCGGAATGTCCAGGATCAACCCTTTGCCCGCCGCGTGCAGACGGCCGTACAGCTCGGCCACAAAGCTCAGGAAGGCTGCGGAAAGCGTCGGCGACAGCTGCTCGAGGTCAAGATCGGCACCATCCCCGCCGGCGTCGATCACTGCCTGGAAGATGTCGGCCACGAGTGATTGACGACCTGCCGCGGAGGCGAGAACCTTCAGGTCACCGCCCTGGAAGGCACCATCCCGATAGTTCTGCACCATCTGGAAGACCTTCACGTCGCTCGCATGGGCGAGCCTCACGAGGGTCTTGGGATCGCCGACCTCGTGCAGGCCACCGTCGGCGGCTAGATACAGCCCACTTGGCGCCAGGTGGGTGATGTGGTCTCGGTCGAGGTGGGCAAGGCCGGAAAAGTCGGGGGTGTCGCCATCGTAGAAGGCGAGGGCTACCGGGGAGCTGGAGGCTGCATGGACTGGTCCAGCCGGTGTCGGTGAGAAACAGAAGAGCGCGCCGCAGGCAGGAAGGACGAGACTCCGAACGGCAAGAGCCCTGGCCCTGCGACCTCTAACCACAGGCCGTCAGAAGGGCGGGAAGAACGGGGGCTTTGTCTTCTTGGGCCTGGGGGTAGATGGAGGTCCGTGAGAGGGTTTTGGAGACGGCCCCAACGTGGCACTCGGGGCCGGCTGCCCTTGACCCCCCACGGCGCCGGTGGCGGGTCCGGCTGCGATGCCGCCGGGCCTGGCTGCTACACCCGGCGGCCCGGCTGAGGGGTCACCGGCGGCGGCGCGACCCGGCCAGTCCGACACCGGCTGAGGCGCGGTGGCGGAGAACCATGGCGCCTTGCCTGGCGCTACATGGGCGGCCGCCAGCAGCACCGCCCCAATCAGGGCGACCAGAGCCACCGCGGCCGCGAGCACGACGCGTTTGATGCGAGGCCAGCGACGGCCGGCCGCGTCGTGAAAGACGAAGGGAGCGCCCTCCGCGGATCTCGCGGCTGGTGGAGCACCGCCCACGGGAAATGGTGCCCAGCTGCTTGGTTCCACGCCCACCTGGGGCGAACGGGCGTAGGGCGCCGCAGGCTCGATCACGGGTAAATCGGACTACCCCCTTGGTTGTGCCACCGAGTTTAAAGGGATAACGCGCAGCTCTGGCGAAGTACCCGACAGGCCGTACGGGCTCGCCGTTCATGCGACCTCGCGCTCGGCTTCCATCGCGGAGTCCGCGACCATGGCACCCCTGCCTCGAAAAAGAGTCACGGCTCTCCCGACGGCGCCGAGGACGGCCAGGCCCGCGCTCAGGGTGACGGAGTGGCGCATGCCGCCTTCGGAGTAAGCCGCGAGGGCCCAGGG
>Ga0126384_10002194_pt1 | contig 11831 bp, 11 predicted proteins | sample PanSoiMetPlot_36_FD_92543 | JGI IMG/M metagenome (GOLD analysis project Ga0126384, IMG submission 92543) | Tropical forest soil microbial communities from Panama - MetaG Plot_36 | ecosystem: Environmental > Terrestrial > Soil > Tropical forest > Bulk soil | place: Panama | collected 2016-02-17 | reverse complement strand
TGGCTGTACACCATCCTGACGAACCTCAATCGCAATCGGTTGCGGTCGTTGGCGCGGCGTCCGGCTTTGTCGCCAATCGAAGAGAACGACGCCCCGGATCTGGCCGGGCCGGAAGCAGGCGGGCGCGATATCGAACGTGCGCTCGCCACGCTGGTCGAGGACCAACGCAATGCCTTGCTGCTGGTGGTGCTGGAAGGGCTCAGTTATCGCGAAGTTGCCGAGGTGCAAGGTGTGCCGATTGGCACGGTGATGTCGCGTCTGGCGCGTGCGCGCGTACAGATCAAAAACTATCTCGACGGCGGGCGTCCCGCGCTCCGCCGCGTGAAATGAAGAGAGAGAAGGTGAACCTATGATCGATCGCAATTCACCCGTAACCGAGGATGAGCTGCACGCCTACATCGATGGCGAGCTATCGGCTGACCGGATGGACGCCGTAACCACCTGGCTGGCAGATCATCCTGAACAGGCCGCGCTGGTCGCGGCCTGGAGAGCTCAAGCTGAGAGTATCCGAGCGCGTTACGGCGCCGCTATCAAAGAGCCGGTGCCGCAGCGACTCAAACTCGACCAGGTGCTCAATCAAGATCGAGCGAACGGCCGGTCCTGGGCGGCAATGGCGGCGGCTGCAGCGATTGTGGCTTTCGTCGTCGGTGGAGCGGCGGGCTGGGTGGCACGCGGCACTTCTGCCGCGGCGCCAGCCGGTTTTGACGTGTTCGCCACCGAGGCGCTCGACGCGTACAGGCTTTACGTTGTCGAGGTGCGCCATCCCGTCGAGGTGCCGGGTAGCGAGCGGACACACATGACGCAATGGTTGTCGAAGCGGTTGGGCGAAGACTTGCGCGTTCCGGACCTGCAATCGATTGGGCTGAAGCTGGTCGGCGGCCGGCTGCTTCCCGGTCCGACCGGCGCAGCAGCGTTCTATATGTATGAAAATTCCTCAGGCGAGCGCTTCACGATGTATTGCGCCAAGGCCGATCTTCCGGAAACCGCACTGCGCTATACCGCTGACGAAAAGGTCGCAGCATTCTATTGGATCGACGATAACATCGCGTATGTGATAAGCGGCCCCGCCGATCGCGAACAGCTCGAGAAAGTGACCAAGGCGGCCTACGAGCAGGTCGACAAGACCGGCGCGAAGAAGTTGTAGCCCACGATCAGTCACTCCGGGAAACTAGCGAGGCCCGCATTCCGGGTTCGTGTGCGGGCGCGCCCCGACCCAGTTCTTTTCACTCCAAATCTCCACGCGGATCGTAAGGCTTGTTGTCGCGCCACTTCTTCATGAGCTCTTTGAACTCGTCGTCGACGCGTTCGGGCATCAAAATGCGCACAGTTGCGAGCAGGTCGCCCGCGTCGCTTTTGGCCTTGAGGCCCTTGCCCCTGAGGCGGAATGTGCGTCCCGAATTTGTGCCCGCAGGAATCGCCAGCTCCACCGCGCCGTCGAGCGTGGGAACTCGTATCTTTCCTCCAAGCACAGCTTCGTAGAGCGTGATCGGTAGCTCGAGACGCAGGTCGGGCCCATCCGGTTTGAACAGCGGGTGTGGCGCAACGTTGACCGTTATCAGCGCGTCGCCCGCTCTACCGGTCGCGCTCGGCCAGCCCTGGCCTTTCAGCCGGATCTGTTGACCGCTTGCGATCCAGGCCGGAATCTTCACCTCAACGTCTTTGCCGGTCGGTAGATGCACGCGCGTCTTGGTGCCTTTGGCCGCATCGACAAGCGTGATCGTCAGTGACGCGTGCAGGTTCTGGCCGCCTGGAGGTGCCTCAAAGTCCACTGTCTCGAACTGCGAGCCAAAACCGCGCGCTCCAGCGGAGCGGCCCCCGAATATTCCGCGGAGCAGGTCTTCAAAGCCCCCGCCACCGCCTCCACCACTGCTGGAACGGCGGAAACCGTCGGGACCGAAGCTAAAGCTTTCAAAATGCGCGCCGCCGCCCGGGTGGAAGCCACGCCCCCCCGGTTGCGCACCGAAACCTTCGAAGCCCTGGAAGCGCGGCTTGCCTTCGGCATCTATCTCGCCACGGTCGAATGCCTTGCGCTTGTCGGTGTCGCCGACAACTTCGTAAGCGGCATTGAGCTCGGCGAAACGTGTGGCCGCTTTCGGATCGTGCTTGTTGGCATCCGGATGCAGTTTTTTGGCCAGGCGGCGATAGGCGCTCTTGATTTCGGCCTCGCTCGCACCCTTTGAAACCCCCAGTACTTCGTAGGGGTTGCGCATCGTGTTTAAACTCCCGTGAAGTCCCCTGCCCGTCGGCAGAATGTCTGCGACTTGACCCTCAATGTGGGGTTCCCGCGCGAGAGATGCAACGCGTCAGAATTCCGTCATTGCGGGACACCGCGAAGTGGTAAATTCGGAATCCGTACGCTAGCTCGGATTGTGTTCTGGATTCCGAGAGTGCTTATGACCGATTCCACAGCTTGAGCGTGCGAACTTCCCACTCCCCTTGCTGCTGCTTGCAGGCCTCGCCCTGCAACCAGGATTGCGAGTTACCGCTCACGAAGCTCGCCAGAAAATTGCGGCACGTTCGTCCGTCCAGAGTGTAGGCGGTTGCAAGTGGGGTGACGGTGCCACGCGTGCCGGTGTGCGGATTTTCCCACGGCATACTGGTGTCCTTCTCGCCTCGCCTGAGCACGGCGCTGGCAGCGGCTCGTGCATAGGCAAGATCGGCATCCGGCGGCAGTTGGGCCAATTCCTTCGTGCTCGGAAGGGGCGTAGTCGAAGCAGTTGGGTTGGACTTTTCTCCGAATAGAGAATCCAGAGGGCCGGATACGCTGCAACCGCCGACGCCAAGAGAAGACGTGATTGCGCCTGCTATCGCCAGCGCCCGCCATAGGCGCGGGCGTGCGCATCCACTATAAAGGCGATGGTATCGACAGGGACAGGTCCCCAGCACGCAAAGCACCCCAGCAGATGTCCGACACGGCGCCAATTGAACACCCGAGTTGGTTAACCACTGGTGATTTCACCAGGGCCGACGAGCCATTGCGGCTATTTACCGCGTGGCTGACGGAAGCGACTGCCACGGAACCGCGAGATCCCACAGCGATGACTCTTGCCACCGTCGATTCGACCGGCCTTCCCAATGCCCGGATGGTATTGCTCAAGGGCGTTGATGAGCGTGGGTTCGTATTCTACACCAACATGGACAGTCAAAAAGGGCAAGAATTGGATGCGCGGCCGCAAGCAGCCCTCGTGTTCTACTGGAAGTCGGTTAACCGGCAGGTCCGTGTACGCGGCTCGGTTGAACGCGTCAGCGACGAAGAGGCCGACGCTTACTTTGCCTCCCGTCCCAAACAGGCGCAGATCGGCGCCTGGGCAAGCAAGCAATCGGCACCGCTCGAAAGCCGCCTTGCGTTCGAGAAGGCTGTGGCGCTCTATGCAGCCAAATATGCCCTTGGCAAGGTACCGCGCCCACCCAATTGGTCCGGCTTTCGGATCGTTCCATTCTCGATCGAGTTCTGGCAGGAACGGCCGTTCCGTCTGCATGATCGGATCGAATTCAAGCGCGATCGCCTGAACGCGCCATGGAACAAGACGCGGCTCTATCCGTGAGCTAGGCTGTTAAGCCACGCTCACGCTAGAACCTTTCCAAGGTTGCCATGCCGAGTTCGCAAACGAACCAGCCGCGCCGTACGCTACTCCTCACGGGAGCGAGCCGTGGCATCGGCCATGCGACAGTCAAACGCTTCTCTGCTGCCGGCTGGCGCGTGATTACCTGTTCGCGTCATCCCTTCCCCGAGAATTGTCCTTGGGAGGCTGGTCCCGAAGATCACATCCAGGTCGACCTCGCCGACGAAGACAGCACGTTGGAAGCGATTGCCGAGACCAAACACCGGCTCGATGGTCATGAGTTGCACGCGCTTGTCAACAATGCAGCCATCTCGCCCAAGGCTGAAGGCGGCAAGCGGCTGAGCACGCTCGACACCAGCAAGGACGACTGGCACCACATCTTTCAGGTGAACTTTTTTGCGCCGATTATGCTAGCGCGCGGGCTGATTGACGAGCTCAAGGCCGCCAAGGGTTCGGTGGTGAACGTGACATCGATTGCCGGCTCTCGGGTTCATCCATTTGCCGGCGCAGCCTATTCGACTTCGAAAGCCGCGCTGGCCGCCCTCACACGCGAAATGGCTAGCGACTTCGGACGGCTCGGCATCCGTGTCAACGCCATCGCACCAGGCGAGATCGATACGCCCATCCTCTCTCCGGGCACTGAGAAGATCGTCGAGCAAATCCCGATGCACCGGTTGGGCACGCCCGATGAAGTCGCCAAAATCATCTACGTGCTGTGCACCGACACGGGCTCATACGTGAACGGCGCGGAGATCCACATTAATGGCGGCCAGCATGTGTGAGTTTGTGAGCACGCTGGGCTTAGCGAAGCGGGCCCACGACTACGTCGCCAATCGTGCATGTTCCGGGGTGAGGCCGTTTCGAGCAGCTAATTGATTTTTTCAATACTGATATTGGGATGCGTTTCTCTTAGGCTATCGGCAAGTCCTTGCATAATGCCGTTCGGCATCAGCTTGAATTGGTATTTCCATAGCCCATCTCGAGATTCAAATTTGAGGCCACCATTTCACAGCCACTTGCGCCATTTGAAGTACAGATAAGGGAGCACGGCAGCCACCAACATCAGCAGCAATGCGAATGGATAGCCGCTGACCCAATCGAGCTCCGGCATGTTCTTGAAATTCATGCCGTAGATCGAGGCGACCAAAGTTGGCGGCATCAGAACCACAGCAGCCACCGAGAAGATCTTGATGATGTTGTTCTGCTGGAGATTCACCACGCCCAGCATGGCGTCGAGCAGGAAGGTAATCTTGTTCGTCAAATAGGTGGCATGGTCGGACAGCGAGACAACGTCCCGCTGCATCGATTGCAGTTGCGCGCGCGTGTCCTTCGGCCACTTCATGTTGTCTGCCTCGTTGGCCAGAAACAATAGCAGGCGCCCAATCGAGACCAGGCTTTCGCGCACTTTAGACGTGAGATCGCCCTTGCGGCCGAGTGCCTTTAGTACGTCATTGTAGGAGGGCTGTTGGACCCCCTCCTCCGGTTCGAAGATCGAGTGCGAAACCTGGTCAACCTCGCCGCCGATGCGCTCTAGGATATCAGCGGAGCGGTCAATGACCGCGTCGAGCAGGTCCATCAGCACATCGTCGCCTGACACTTTCGCCGGGCAGGCGCGCCCCAGCTTATGCTCGACAATGGCGAAGGGCCGTGGATCGTCGTAGCGCACGGTGACAAGGCGATGGCCAGAGAGGATGAAGGTGACGGCTGTGGTCTTCGGCGTAGCGGTGTCCGACTGACACATCAGCGTTGCTGTCATGTAGCGCGCGCCATTCTCCACGTAGAGCCGGCTTGAGACCTCGATCTCCTGCATCTCTTCGCGGGTCGGGATGGCGATCCCGAGTAGCTGCTCGACCAGCTTGTCTTGTTGTACGGAAGGCGTGACGATGTCGATCCACACCGCGTTTTCCGGCGGGGGCGAACCGGGCTCGACAGAGATTCGCTCGAGTGTCGTACCGTGCGGGACGTAGACCGAAAGCATGCAATCCCCATCTTGCGCATGATCTGCTCACGATCACGCCGCGGTCGCGTCATCTCTCATGACCCGATCGCGCAGATTTGCGCAAGACATAAATCACTGCAGCGCAACGCATCGGCGGCCGCGCACAATGTCGTGGCTGTGATGGATGGCCGAAGCCGGTCCGTCTATTGCGCCGCGGGGCGGCGGCGCGACCCGCTAGTCGCGATCGTATGGCTCGAGATGAGACTCGGTCGAATTACGTTGTTCGCCCTGGTGGCGCACCGCAGCTGCGACTGCCGAAATCCCGATCTTGCCGTAGCGATCGTCGAGGTTGGTATATTGCTCCGCGGAGTCTTGCTTTTGCTCCGTTGTTTTCACGCTCATCGTCCTGAACTCCAATGCCTTCCTCGATGTCCCCGGACCTAATGTGGTGACTCACTGGGGCAGAAATGAGCGGCAAATCGTGTGCTCTTGTGACATTTGGCTTTCGGAGCCCCGTACCGGCAATATAAGTGCAGCCATGGTAAATCCTCTCTTAAGGTCTTGGGGCCAAAGTTATTTTTTAATGTGGTGCCATGTGGAACTCGGTGCGACATTCCTGCCACAGGTACAAGGGAAGGTGATTGTGGACAGGCGGAAATCATGGCATCGCCACGGTTTTTCGGTTAATTGCGGCTTAAGAGGAATTTGCTGCGGCGCCAACATGGAAAGAGGAAGTAAATGGTGGCGAGGGGATTGTTATTAGTCCTTTTCAGCACTGGCGTCGTACTTGGTGGCTGCATGCAGTCCACGGTCGAGCCGGCATCGGAAGCGAACCTGACCCCCCGTGACAGGAAATTGCTTGCGGCGGCGCCGTACGAAAAGGCGGCCGTTCCCGAGTCCTACAAGCGGCACATCGTCGAATATCACCGCAAGGAAGCGCCTGGCACCATCCTGATAGATACGGACGCGCGCTATCTCTATTACGTCCTGCCCGGAGGCAAAGCGATTCGTTATGGCGTCACCGTTGGCGAGGAAGCATTGGCTTTTTCGGGTGTAGCCAAGATCGGCCGCATGACGGAATGGCCGTCATGGACGCCGACCCCCGAGATCAAGCAACGGATGCACGTGCCGGATTTTGTCGGCCCCGGGCCTCAGAATCCGATGGGCGCTCGCGCTATGTATCTTTATGAGGGCAACAGGGACACTCTCTATCGCATTCACGGCACCAATCAGCCGGAATACATCGGCTCGGCGATTTCCTCCGGCTGCATTCGCATGACCAATGAGGATGTCATCGACCTGTACAAGCGCGTGAAGCCGGGCACAGTGGTGGTCGTGCTGGCGCCGCATCAGGGCGATTTCACTCCGCGGATTGCTTCGAGTTTCGGTCGCTTCCGCTAAGCATCAGCGCGTTGAGAGCTTAAAACGGCGCCGCCAACGCGGCGCTGTTTTGTTTTGGTGCTGCCATCGGCACGGTGGGCTCCTCTGTTGCGGCTTGGCCGCGTCTCAGAATCACAGCCAACTGCGTGTATGCTGGGGGCACTTGTCGGTGGCCGGCCGCGGCGTTGGCAACCGCGCCCGGGCGACAATTTCGGTCACTGCCTGTTCCCGCACGTCCCACTGGCACATACGGAAGCCTTGCCGGCGCTCGATTAGATCAAGATGAATGTGGCTGTCGTGTTGGCTGTCGGATCCAGGTCCGAGCACTGTCGTGAACCGATGGCACGCGCTCTCGCGTATGTCTTCACGGAAATCTTTGGCGACCTTCACATCCGTGAGGCCAAAGGCTCGTCCATCAGCCAGTATGAATGAGCGCAGATCGATTGCATTGCCTTTTCCATGCTCGCTGAGCTTGGCGCCCGCCGCACGATTGCGGCCGCGGCATTCGAAATCATCGTAGCTTTCGACCGTACGCAATGCAGCGCCAAGCTTATCTGCCCGCGGCGCTGCCTCGTCGCGAAGCCAGCCGGCGAGTGATTCCGCAAACGCACAGCGCAGCACCGGAGTCGGTTTGAGTTCTATGCGCGCGCCACCGACTCGCACGACTGCCTGGAGCCGCACCATGTCGGTGCCGCCGCACGCGTCGGGGCCAACGAGGCGGGGCAATAGTTCGATCACCGCAATCAACTGGAGACGCTGGTCGCACTCTGTGGGCGTGTTCGTTATGTCAGTGGAACTGAAGTCGGGGCCGGCGGCCTCGTGAAATGTCTGCGGCTCGATCCATAACGGCGGATGCGGCCTTGGCAGCGGTGCGTGCTCGGCTAAAGCCAAGCCCCCGCCCGCGCTTGCTAGCCAAAAGAATGCAATCAATAGCCGCATCGAAATCGAAGTTGGCAGGGATTGCCGCACTTGTACATGCCGTAACGAGGCCGAAATTGGTGCGGTGCCATAGCTCATAACGAAACCGTTGCGCCGCCTGGCGCGGCGGTTAACCTTATGAGCGACTGGCGAGGGGCGCCGGTCCTGAACCTGAATAACCGCGCATGATCCCGAAAGTCTCGCACTAGATCATGCCCGAGAGAGGGGAATGCTATGCTCGGCCTGATGCAAGATTGGCCCTTGTTGTGCCATCGCATCATCGACCATGCCGCAAGATATCATGGCGGGCGCAAGGTTATCACGCGCGCGGTCGAGGGTCTGATCCATACCACCAATTATGCCGAGATGCGCGCCCGCGCACTAAAGGTTGCACAACGGCTTGAGAAGGATGGCATCAAACTGGGCGATCGGGTCGCCACGCTCGCATGGAATACTTGGCGGCACATGGAAGCCTGGTACGGTATTCTTGGCGTTGGCGCCGTCTACCATACTGTCAATCCCCGCCTGTTCCCCGAACAAATCGCCTGGATCGTCAATCATGCCGGCGACCGGGCGATGATGAGCGATCTCACTTTCGTACCGCTTCTGGAAAAGATCGCCGATAAGCTGTCGACCATCGAGCGCTACATTATTCTCACCGACGCAGCCCATATGCCCAAGACCAAGCTGAAGAATGCGGTGGCCTATGAGGATTGGATCGGCGAAGTCGATGGTGATTTCGAATGGAAATCGTTCGACGAAAAAACAGCCGCCGGCATGTGCTACACGTCCGGCACCACCGGGCATCCGAAGGGCGTGCTTTATTCGCACCGCTCCAACGTATTACATGCCTTGATGGCGGCGATGCCGGACTGCAAAGGATTGTCGTCGCGCGACGTTGTATTGCCGGTTGTGCCGCTGTTTCACGCGAACGGCTGGTCCCTCGCCTTTTCGACGCCGATGGTTGGCGCCACGATGGTGATGCCGGGCGCTAAACTAGATGGTCCTTCGATTTACGAACTGCTTAGCACCTACAAAGTTACCTTCACCGCCGCAGTGCCGACGGTGTGGCTGATGCTGCTCCAGGATTTGGAAAAGACCAGCGGCAAGCTTCCTTCCCTTAAGCGCGTGGTCATTGGCGGCTCGGCCTGCCCACGCGCCATGACCAAGACCTTCCAGGACATATATGGCGTTGACGTCGTGCATGCCTGGGGAATGACTGAAATGAGTCCACTCGGCTCGCTCTGCACAATGAAGCCGGAATATGCCGAACTCACCGGCGAGGCGCGTCTCGACGTGGAAATGAAGCAGGGCCATCCGCCATTCGGCGTGGAAATGAAAATCACCGACGACAACGACAAGCCGCTGCCGTGGGATGGCAAGACTTTTGGCCGCCTGAAGGTGCGCGGCCCGGCGGTGGCGAAGGGTTACTACAAGGTGGAAAGCGATCCAGTTTTCGAAAAAGACGGCTGGTTTGATACCGGCGATGTCGCCACCATGGACCGTTACGGGTACATGCAGATCACTGACCGCGCCAAGGACGTGATCAAATCAGGTGGCGAATGGATTTCCTCGATCGATCTAGAAAATCTTGCAGTCGGTCATCCGAAGGTGGCGGAAGCGGCGGTCATCGGTGTGTCGCATCCAAAATGGGACGAGCGGCCACTGCTAGTGATCGTGCTCAAAAAGGGCGAAAGCGCTAGCAAGGGGGAAATCCTTGGGTTCATGCAGGGCAAGATTGCGAAGTGGTGGATGCCCGACGACGTGGTGTTCGTCGACGAAATCCCGCACACGGCAACCGGCAAGATCCAGAAACTCATGTTAAGGCAACAATTCAAGGATTATCGATTGCCGACCGTACAAGCTGCGGAGTAAAAATCTCATTGTGCTGCTCAGCATGCCGCGAGGCCGGCAATCGGGATTTTCGGTCGTGCAGCTGTCGAGTCTGCATTCCGACGAAAAAGATCAGGCAGACCGAGGATTACCTGCAGCAACATTTCGACAGCAGTATCTCGATCGATAGTCTTGCTGAACGCGTCGGAATGGGGCCACCCAACTTCATTCGCCCTCCAAGGCCGCGACCGGCTGCGGGCCCGGTGCCTATATACAGACGCTCAGAGTATTGGCAGCCAAGGAATTGTTGGAAAACGGTATGTCGTCCATTCAGGCCGTAAGCTCAAAGATCGGATACGAGGATATCGGATTCTTCCGGAATCTATTTAAGCGTCATACAGGGATGACACCTGGCGAATATCGGGAGCGATTCTCGCAAATGAGCTTCCAGCGCGGGGAACTAATAGCGGGAAGAGCCTAAGGGATAGCGGACACCGCCTGCCAACTCATCAACCAAAACCACTCCACCGACCTTCTTGGCGCGTATTATGCCTCGACTCTAGGTGCGCAACGGGCGCATACTTATGCATACTTAATATGTCGGCTCATCGTTGTGGGGAGGATGGTCATGACAATTGAGGGTTTTATCATTTGGCTGGTTATTGGTGCGATTGCCGGCTGGCTCGCAGGTCTTATCATGAAGGGCTACGGCTTTGGGCTCATCGGCAACATCGTGGTCGGCATTGTCGGCGCCCTCATTGCCGGCTGGCTCTTGCCGAGGCTCGGGTTTGTTCTCATCGGCGGCATTGGCGCGGAAATCATCAACGCCATCATTGGGGCTGTAATTCTTTTGGCGGTGATTGGGCTCTTCAAAAAAGCAGCATGAATGAGCCGCTGGCGGGCCTGGACCCCCTCAGGGCTGCCCCGCTCACCAAAGCGGCAGCCCTTCTTTGAGTCCTATATCGAGCATACGTTCCAGAGTATGCGCAATTCCCGCGGTAGGCCACAGAATACGCCTGCTGCATTTATTTTTCCCTATCGTCCGTCCTCCTCAAGCAACGATAGTTATCGACTGAAGAGCCATATTCGTAAAACAGGTTTGCCTTTACACCACGAACGGACGCCGACTGGAGCAAGCGTTATTTCTCATAATCGCTGTGGCAGACCGCCATCAAAGGCTCAGCCATCCTTGATGCTGAGGTGGTGTATCTCGACGAAGAAGGTAGGGCGCTATTCGATTTGCTCCGCAGCCGCCTTAACGATCACGTCGCCCACGATTTAACTTGTTGATGCTCGACGGTGCGGCGCAAACCGTTCATTGAACGCAAGACGACCTTGCGCAAATTGCTTTGCCGCAATGAAGACATTCAATACGTCGCTCACATCGAGAGCGATGGTGCCGAGACTTTTAGGGCGGTCTACTGTCTCAAAGAAACTGAATGCGCCGTATCACTCAGGACCGTCGAAAACCCGGATCAAAATCAAGAATCTGACGGCACCGCCGTATGCCCGGTAAGGCATCGGCCAAAATCTCTTGAGGAGGTTAGGCTTTCGGCAATCGACTGTCCGGCTCTTAAATCCCTAGCATCCCCGATGCCGGAAGGCAGCCCGAACTGGTAAAGAGCCGCAGCCTTCCGTGGCAACAACTGCGGCTCAATTTTTTATTTTCTCAGACTCGTGGCGAAATACCGGCTCACGCTTTTCGGAGGACGATAGTTCTGTTGCTAATTTTCGCAGCTAGCGATTTTTGGTAAAAGCGCGCAGGCGTTAGTGTGCCCCTGGCGGCACGATAACATGTGGGTCGAAAATAAAGGAGTTGGCAGCCCAGAGCGCGAGTATCGCCACGATGGCTGCAACCAGATATTTCCACATTCAGAGCGCCGGCAAGCCCTGCCACAGCGCATCGCCAATAAGCCAAGCGACCGCTAAAATCCAAATCACGGACGTGACCAGAACCACCGCGTTGATGCCAGTGCCTTTCCACATCATGTCTATCGCACGCTCGCCAAAAGTGGCCACAAGTGACCGCCCAAGCTGAACCAAACTAAGAGCACGGTGATAGCCATTGCGCCAGTGCGAACCTCTCTCCACATTGCCTTAGACTAGCGCTGCCTTTCGGCAAATCGGCACTTATACGTGCGTATAATTTGGTATAGGTCGGCCTGGGATAAAAATCGGGGCCGCTCTCACCCCAAGGG
>Ga0126384_10002193_pt1 | contig 11832 bp, 6 predicted proteins | sample PanSoiMetPlot_36_FD_92543 | JGI IMG/M metagenome (GOLD analysis project Ga0126384, IMG submission 92543) | Tropical forest soil microbial communities from Panama - MetaG Plot_36 | ecosystem: Environmental > Terrestrial > Soil > Tropical forest > Bulk soil | place: Panama | collected 2016-02-17 | reverse complement strand
CGAAACCAGTATTTGAAAAATTCCCCTGGAAGCCGTCATGGATGCCTGCCACAGAGAAAAATACCGCTCCCAAGGTTGTAACGTCATAGATGCCGACGCCGCCGCGAATCACTGTCTTATTGTCCGCAAACGGGCGATAGGCGAAACCAACACGAGGAGCGAAGTTAGTGTAAGTCTCGCGCAATTGTTTCGGCCACCCCGCCTGTTTCGAGGTCAGGAAGGGCGTGCAGGGAATATTCGGATCGGGACCGGCGTAGTTCGGGATTTGGTTTGGCGTGTCGCAGGCGTTGACGGCCTCTGCCCACAGAGGCTGCGTGGCGGCCAGAGACCTGGGGTCCGAGGAAATAATCACGCGCCCTGTGCCGGCAACACTAGGATCGAAATTGGTGAGGTTAATCGGATCATATAAAGACGGTAGCCTCGACATCCGTAGGCCAAAGTCCAAGGTCAGTTTCTTCGTGGCTCTGATCGTGTCCGCCGCATAAGCATAGTAGTGAGTGGTTTTGCCATCGATGTTCCTTGGTGGAGTATGGGTGACGTAGGTGTAGTAGGGAACCCCGATCAGGAAGTCGGCGAAATTATTTCCCGTGTACTGGCCATTAAAGAAAAAGTCTCCGTAGTCGTCCGCGGGCGACGACCCGGAGTACCAGGCAGTGACCAGATGCAGCATGCGGACATCGAAGCCAAATTTCATGGTGTGCCTTCCCTTGGTCCAGGTGAGGTTCTCATTGATCTGGAAGTTGTGGGAAAGCTGCGGATCTGGCCGGGTATGAACAATGGCGTCGATGCCACCCCTGGGCTCGAAGACAAAGTCGGGGAAGCCGCCTTGAGGAAAAGGCCCCAGTTGCTGAGGATTCAACCCCAATTGCTGCATAAAGGCCGGTCCATCGATCGGAAAGACCCCGCCATGTTGCCCGCGGCTGATTCCTCCGCGTAGCTCATTGATCAGGTTCGGTGTGATGGCGTAGTTATGCGCGATCACGATCTGATTGTCATGCTCAAAATCTTTTTCCGCAGGAAGGAGCAGGCCGGCAGGATTGACCGTCCTCCCATTCTTGTACGTCCAGCGTCCGAAAATATTCTGCTTGGTGTTTAGGGTGTGATCAATGCGAATATCGAACTGATCGGAAAGGATCGGGTTAGGAACGTTCAGTGTGTGGTTGTGGAATGCGAAATTGTTCTCGCCTCCCTGGATTGGCAGCGGGTAATACTGGAGAATCGCGGGGGCTCTCGGATCAAACTCGCTGGTTGGGATAATGTTGCCCGCATAAGGCGTCCCATCCAAGCGGTGCAGTTGGAGGCTGGCATCCGGGTTCGTACTGTCGCAAATCTGGTTTGCGTCATAGTGATCACAAAATTGGGAAAAATCCCCGTTCCGCATTGCCTGGTTGGGGACCGTCTCTTGCAAGAGCTTCTGAGTCCGGTACCGCATACCTTCATAGTCGCCAAAGAAGAAGGTGTGATTCTTGATGATGGGTCCACCGAGAGCACCCCCGAATGTGTTTGCGCTTTTGGCAGCCTTAGCCACCGGCGGCAGGGGATCGACAAATCGCGTGGCATCCAGGGCCGCATTCTGGAAATACTCAAATAGTGCTCCATGAAATACGTTCGTGCCCGACCTGCTGGTCGTCGTGATATCCGCAGCGTTGCCGTATTCTGCCCCACCGCCCGATCCCTGAACCTTCATTTCCGAAATGCTCTCCGCAGAGGGAAACATCTCTCTTTGAGGGCCGTTAAAGCGGATATTGGTTGTGCTGATACCATCAACCGAATATTCGACTTGAGTGATCCCTGTTCCCTGGACCGAAATGTTGCCATCCTGGTCGCCCGTTACGCCGGGCAGATAAGCGAGCAGTTGGTACGGACTGGTGCTGCCAGCGCCGCGATAGTTCGCGGGCAAGCCCAGCACTTCCGTGCTGGTCACGCTGGTGGAAATGGTTTGGGTTTCGGTGTTGATGAGTTCAGCATTCGCGACAACTTCTACCTTCTCCGCGGTCGATCCGACCACCAGTTTGAGGTCTGTACGCACGGTTTGCCGCGCCGCGAGCCGGACGTCTTTGACCGTGACTTCCTGGAAGCCGGCGGCTTGGACCTGGACGGTGTAGATACCGTCCTTAAGATTCTCGGCCTGATAGTTGCCCTGCGCGTCGGTGCGGTAATCGCGGGAAATGTCCTCGCCCTGGTTGGTGATCGTAACGACGAGATTGGGCATCACCGCTCCCGAAGGGTCGGTGACTGTGCCGAGGATCGTTCCGAAGGTGGACTGGGCAAGCGAAGACGTGGTGAGAAGCATCACGCCCAATACAATGCTGAGAACAACGACGAAAGGCTTAAATTTCATCAGAGGATCCCTTTTACCGAAGAATCCGGGCCCCAAATCGTGCCGATGAAACCGGTTACATACCGTTAAAAAATTGCGCGAAGCATATGTTAGAAAGGAAACGATAGTCAAGTTGAAAGATGTAGACTGGGCCCCGGTCATGGGTTTCGCGAGAAGAGCGTTGCCGTGGATGCTGTCTCTGTCGTGCTGGGCGCAAACCACGGCGCCCGCCCCCCAAAAGTCACGCGCCCCGTTGCACCCCAATGTTGTTTTGGTCACGCTCGACACGACTCGTGCCGATCGCATGGGATTTCTGGGATCAGATCGCGGACTGACGCCGAATCTTGATTCCTTCGCGCAGCATGCGGTGGTTTTTTCCCGTGCCTACGCACAGGTTCCGCTGACGACGCCCTCTCATGCCGCCATCCTGACCGGGACCTACCCGCAGTTCAATCATGTGAGTTACATGGGAGACCCGTTGGCGAAAGGGCTTCCGTTCTTACCCGAGATTCTCCACAAAAACGGGTACAAGACCGCGGCTTTCGTCGGCTCACTTGTGCTCGACCCGGCGAAATTGGCTCCCGGCTTTGAGCGGGGGTTTGACGTCTATGATGCTGGCTTTCATCGGCGACGCCCGGGGGAAGACAACTACCATAGTACGGAGCGCCGCGGGGAAATTGTGCTCCGTCACGCCTTGGCTTGGCTGAACAAACACCCAGGCGGGCCCTTTTTTCTTTGGATTCATCTTTACGATCCGCATGACCCCTACTCCCCACCCGAGCCCTACGCTACACGTTATCGGGCAGAACCATACGACGGCGAAATCGCCTATACCGACTCTATCGTTGGAAAACTATTCGCCGCATTGCGGGTACAAAATCTGTTCGATAGCTCAGTCATCGCTGTGATGTCGGATCATGGCGAAGCGTTTGGCGAGCACGGTGAAACCCATCACGGCATTTTTCTTTATGATGAAACCATCCACATTCCCTTGATGTTCAAGCTTGCTCACCAGCAAAAAGCAGCGAACGTGGAAGCAAGGGCTGGACTAGTAGACGTTGCGCCCTCGATCCTACAGGCGCTGCACATGCGTTTCCCAGACGCCATGCAGGGCCAGTCGCTTGTTCCTCTCATGACGTTGAGTAAAATTCAACCTGGAGGCCCTAACCCCCCCAGTTCAACACGTGCCATTTATTCGGAAAGCGGATATGGTCATCTTTCGTTTGGCTGGAGCATGCTTCGGGCTTGGCGGACAGGAAAGTATTTGTACGTCGATGCTCCGGAACGCGAACTCTACGACCAGACGGTGGACGCCGGGGCAGCGCACAACCTAGCTCCCGATTCGAAGGCAGTAGCAGAAACTGCGGCCGCGCAGATGGAGGAGTTCCGTCGCAAGACAGCCGCGGAGAGCACGGAAAGAACGCATTTAACGCCGGAGCAGACCGAAAGCCTGCACGCTCTGGGGTACATCGGCACGGATTCAACGGCTCTCCATGAAGTGAATGGCAACGTGGGACCAGATCCCAAACAACGGATCGCCACTGCAAATCTCCTGTATCAAGCCATGGTGGAATCAGAAAATGGCAGATATCAGGAGGCCGTACCGGCTCTTGAGGAGGTCGTGAAGCAGGAGTCCCATGCCCTAACGGCTTATCTGCTTCTAGGCCGTGCCTACGTTTCTCTGAAGGAATATGAGAAAGCAATCGCTCCGCTTCAGCATGTGGTCGAGACAACACCCGAGAACTCACTCGCACGCTACGAACTCGGATGTGCCCTGGCGAAGACGGGACGCTGGAACGATGCCGCGCCGCAATTTGAAGCTGCGGTTGCCCAGGTGAATAGCTCAGCGATGATGCATTTCTATTTGGCGATGGTGTATCAGCAGACATCACGCAATGATGAAGCGCTCGTCGAGTTCAAGGAAGCGCTGCGGCGAGATCCGAAGAATTTCCCTGCCAATCTCCTGTTGGGGCGAATGTACTTGAAACAACAGAAAGCCGACAGAGCCGTTCCTCTCCTACAGAAGGCCGCAGCGCTTCGGCCGGATGCCATTGATCCGCACCGGTTGCTGGCAGATGCCTACCGCCAGCTGGGAAGAGAAGAGAGCGTAAACCGTGAACTTTCGGCAGCAGAGCGCATCCAGACAAATGGCGGCTCGAGACTGGGCACGCCTTTGGATGACAATCTGGAAGACGAGCGCTGATCTTCATCCCGTGGAGTTTTCAAAACCAGAGTGCCGGATAAAAGCTCCGCAAAAACCCGGCACCTTCTCAGCGATCGCTATCTTGGGAGGACTTTCGCTGCAACCAGAATTTTTCGATTTCCTCCAAAGTCTTGCCCTTGGTCTCTGGAACACCTCGCCAGACGAAGAGTAATGCTGCAATCGAGATTGCCGCGTAGAGCAGAAACACTCCAGCCGCGCCGAACAGATTGACGAGCGAAAGAAACGTCAGTGTGACCAGTAGCGTTCCACACCAGAGGCAAACGGTCGCTAGCGACATTGCCCGTCCCCTGATTTTGGTCGGGCACAGTTCCGCCATCAGCACCCATGTACCTGTGCCTACACCGACTGCGAAACAAGCCACGTAAGTGAGGACGAACGTGAGAACGACAAGCGCCGACGCTTGAAAGTGAATCGCTGCCGAAACGGCAATGAGGGAGACAGCCATTCCACCAAACGCTGTCATGAGCAGGGACTTTCGTCCGGCACGGTCGATCACTAGCATCCCCACGATGGTGGCGAGGAAATTGATCGCCCCAATAATGACGTTGGCCCACAACGCCGTGCTAGCGGTCTGGCGCGGTACATGCTCCAGAAAGACAATTGAACCGTAATAGATAATGGTGTTAATGCCAGTGAACTGGCTGAAAAGTGCGATCACGATAGCCAAAAGCAGTGCGGTTCGAAACGTGGGGTCCAGCAAATCCCCTCTCTCTTCTGTGAGGGCGGCACGAATGTCCGCAACCTCTTCCGTGGCTGCTTGCGGGCCAACGATCTGCTTCAAAAAATGCAGCGCTTCCTGTTCCCGACCCTTCTGCACCAACCAGCGTGGGCTCTCGGGAATGAAAAGCAACGTCAACAGGAAAGCCACCGAGGGCAGGGAAGCCGAGGCGAACATCCATCTCCAGTTTGCAGGTCCCGCACCAGTGAGCAGATAGTTCACGCTGTAGGAAAGCAGAATCCCGGAAACAATTGCCAGTTGATTCAGAGAGACCAGCAGTCCGCGTTTTTGCGCAGGAGATATTTCTGCGATGTAGAGTGGCGACAGAGTAGAAGCGATTCCAATGGCGATACCGCCCACAAGCCGCGCTACGGAAAACTCGATCAAATTCCTGGGAAGAGCCGCACCGATCGAAGATAAAGTGAAGAGTGCAGCCGCGCCAATCAAGACCCGCTTTCTTCCGAAACGGTCACTGGTGAACACGGCCACGCTGGCGCCGATCACGCATCCGAGAAGCAGGCTGCTGGCGGCAATCTCGGTCTGCGAATCGGTCAGTCCGAACTGCTGCTTGATGAAAACGATTGCGCCGTTGATCACTGCCGTGTCAAAGCCAAATAACAGACCACCAATCGCCGCTACCATAGCGGGCAAGTAAACCGAGCGGGAGGAGCTTTGTTGTCGTTCTGTGATGGGCATTGGATCCGTGCATGTTGCGGCCGCTGGAGGGTCAAACGCATCTGTGCCCCGAAGCATTCGCGCAAAACGGTTTGTGCATTATACCGACGCTGTGCAATTCTACTGGGCGAAATGACTGTGCTACGGAAACAGCCAGTGAGATCGATAGCCGTCAACTCTCGAGTGTCGCGGCCAACGAGCAGGAAAGTGCTTGTGTCGATGCTTGCGGCGGTTGGACGGTGAGCGAATGAGAAAAACAACAAACAGGGCGGCGACCATGGCGGCGAAGTCTGAAGCTGGATCCGGTCCAGGAAAATGGCCGCATCGTCCTCTGCAAACCACGGTGATTGGAAGCTATCCTTTTCCCGGTTGGCTCGAGTTTGCATCGGCCCACCAGGAACAATTCGGTGCTGCCGACATCGAGGAGATGCGTGCCGACGCCGTGATTGCCGCAGTTCATGATCAGGTCGCCGCCGGACTGGATGTCATAACCGACGGAGAGCAGAGTCGTTATGACTTCAACCTCTCATTCTACGGGCGGCTTGAAGGTCTTGATCCAAAACCTGTGCAATCACGCCGGTTTGGGCCACCAGCCCACGATCAGCGCGGAAAATATGAAATCACAGGCCGACTGCATTCCGACCACGGACTGGGCGCAGTAGCGGAGTTCAATCTTCTGCAAAAAGTCGCACCCCCGGGTCCAGTCCTGAAGGCCAGTGTCCCAGGCCCCTACACATTGAGCGGACGAATTAGCCCCGGTGGAATCTACAAAGACCGCTGGGAGGTAACCGAGGCTTTGATTCCAATCGTACGCGAGGAACTCACGCAGTTAGTGGGGTGTGGCTGTCGCGAAATCACTCTGGATGAGCCTTCGATGAGTTGTTATGCTCACCGCGAGGATCCCCGGCGTTTCGTCAAGATATTCGCCGAGACCGTCAAGCCGGTCTTGGGACGGTGCCGTCTTTCCACTCATCTTTGTTTTGGAAACTACAAAGGCCGCGCCGTTGCTCTGCGGCGGTATGCACCCCTATTCCCCGCATTTCTCGACCTGCCCGTCGATGAGATGCATCTGGAGATGGCCAGCCGTGAGTTCTCGGAGATCGAAATCATTCGCGACATCGCAGAGCGAGGGATGGATGTAGCCGTCGGGGTCATTGACGTGAAGAGCTATTACATCGAATCGCCCGGCGACGTCGCCAAACGCGTACGCCTCTGCTTGAAACATGCCCCGGCAGAACAACTTTCGTTTGCCCCCGACTGCGGACTCAGTCAGACCGCTCGTTGGGCCGCCAGCCAGAAATTGGTGAACCTCGTGCGTGGCGTGGCCATGGTACGGAACGAACTCGGACTCATGTGATTCGGCCCCTTCAGAGTCACGACGCTCTACTGGCGGATATTCGTGCCTCCGACCGGCGCGATGGAGGCTTTCGTTTGTGGTGGCTGGGGCAGAGCGGCTTCCTGCTACAGTGGGAAGGCATTCATGTGTTGCTTGATCCTTATCTGTCGGACTCGTTAACCAAAAAATACGAGCAAACTGACAAGCCCCACGTGCGCATGACGGAGTTGGTCATTGATCCGGCGCGGCTTTCCATGACCGATATCGCTACCTCCACCCATAACCACACCGATCATTTGGACGCAGAAACGCTCGGCCCGGTCCTTGCCGCCAATCAACACGTGAAGCTTGTGATCCCGGAAGCCAACCGAGACTTTGTGGCAGATCGCTTGAAGATCGACGCTGGTTTCGCGATTGGGCTCGACGATGGAACCTCTGTCGAAATCTCGGGAATTCGGTTTTCCGGCATTGCATCGGCGCACGAAGCCTTGGAATGCGATGAGCGGGGACGTGCAAAATACCTGGGGTATATTCTCGAATTTGGAGATTGGGCGATTTATCACTGCGGCGATACTGTGCGATACGAAGGCATGTCGGAGAAACTGCGGCCCTTCGGGGTCGATGTGGCCCTGCTTCCCATCAATGGACGGGCGGCGGAACGTCGCGTCCCAGGCAACTTATTCGGACGCGAAGCAGCTGAGTTAGCAAAGGACATGGAGGCAAAACTGGTTATCCCTTGTCACTTCGACATGTTTGCATTTAACACCGCCTCACCGGACGAATTCATTCAGCAATGCCAGATGTTGCGACAGCCATTCAAAGTGCTACGCTGCGGTGAACAGTGGCATAGTTCGTGTTTGAGGGAGTCTTAGAATCGGAACAATTCGAGCGACTGACGAGAGTTTACTGTCCGTTGCGTCGCACCGGCGTGGTTGATCTGCGCACCACCAGGTCAGTCCCTAGCGTGTAGTTCGATCCCCTGTGCTGCTTACGCTGCAAAATCTGGTTTAGCGCTTCGAAGGCTTGTACCCCCAGTTGTTCACGGGGGACGCTGATGGTTGTAAGTGGAGGCCGCGCCAGTGATGCAAAGAAAATGTCGTCAATCCCGACGACCGAGACCTCGTCCGGCACTTTGACTCCTGCTTCTTCGAGCGCGCTCATGGCTCCCATGGCAATGAGATCGTTTCCGCAAAACACCACCGTCGGGGTATGGCGCCTGGACAAGACCTCCCGAACCGCCGAGGCGCCGGCGTCGACCCGGTAATTGCATTCCAGCACACAAAGTGGTTTGAGCCCGCGAGCTGTCAGCCCCGACACCAATGCATTCCTGATCGCCACTGCGGTCCAGTTGTCGCCCGGACCAGCAATGACCGCCGCCCTACGATGGCCAAGATCAACCACGTGCTGAATTGCCTTTTTGATGCCGGGACCATAGTCGATTGTGATGTTTCCCACGAGTTTGCCAGCCGGGTCCGCGTTGCAGAGCACCAGCGGTATGCCGGCAGCAGTGAGATCTGCTGCCATATTTCGGTCTACGGATGAGGTAACAATCGCGGCCCCGCGAACGTCATTCTCTCTCAGTTTCCGCATGATCGCCTTAGTCCGCTCAGTGTCGTATTCCGTGTTGCAAAGCAGGACGTCGAACCCCTGACTCCACGCCGTAGCCTGGAAGCCTCGAATGATTTCAGGAAAATAAGGATTGGCGATTTCCGAGATGACTAATCCAAACAGATCGCTCTGCCCAGTCGACAACCGCTTGGCGTGTACGTTCTTGAAATAATTGCACTCATGAACGGTTTCAAGCACCCGCTTTCTGGTTTCCTCGGAAATGTATGGAGTGTTGTTGAGTACACGTGAGACGGTCGCCAGAGATACACCAGCGCGTCGAGCCACTTCACGCATCGTATGAGCCATTTAACTGATGTCTCCGCCGACTGGTTCCAACAACATCCCGGTTCTGCAGCCTCCGAGCGAAATCGCAAACGCCACGTACCGGAAAACGACGTATGGATTTGGAAGGGGCAAAGGCCGATGTCTGAATGCGTCCTGGGCCAAGACTATCTGACGGCTATCGGAATTTGCTTGCGAAGAGCCCAATCGCGCCGGCGATAACTACCAGCATAACCGCCAGTATCAGGGCATACTCGGCTATGTCCTGTCCCTCGTTTCTCCGGCACGCGATTTTTAGAATGCGAATCATACGTGCGCTCCTAACCGGCCCATTTTCCCATTAATTCGTCGTTTCCGCTAACGCATCGGGGGAAAGCACACCAGTCCCAAGTTAGTGCAGCTCTGAAACAGAAAAGGGGATTGAGTCGGATGGCAGCTGATGTGGGGCATCCTGAACGTCACGAGAGACCGAATCGCAACGGCCTTTTCAGCATTTAAATGAAACCGGCGAGCAAACAACAGGCTGAGTAGGCCGTGCCACCGGGCGCTGACGTTGACCGCCGTTCGCTCGACCAGATATTAGAGAGTTCCGGGTGGAGAGCACTTCTCGCTTTGACGAACTTCCGGCTCGCGTGCTTGTTTACCGTGGCCCGGCGCCGGCGGAATTCAGTTTTGTTTCACGTTTCGTCCGCGCTTTGCGGTTTCTCAAGTTGCAAATGTTGATCTGCTAAGTCTCTGACGCTCAATCTCAATGATGAAACTCTTCTGATGTGCTAGCTTTCGCAACTGCCTTCCAGCCGGAACCTCGAAGGATTGACCCGGCCTTCAATCCCGTCAGGTGGTCTTTTTCGTATTCGAGTTGGCCATTTACGAAGACATATTTCACTCCTTGCGATAGCTGTGTGGGCTTTTCATAGGTGGCGTTGTCGCGGATGGTGGCTGCATCGAAGATGGTTACGTCGGCGTAGTAACCTAATTTCAACAGGCCGCGATTACGAAGACGTTCGCGTTGCGCTGGAAGGGAAGTGATCTTGCGGATTGCCTGCTCGAGCGGCAGAAGGTGTTCATCGCGAACGTAATGACCAAGGAAGCGCGGCATCGACCCGAAAGCGCGGGGATGCGACTGGGGTTCGAACAACGGACCATCCAGGGAGAGCTCGCTGGCATCAAGGCCGATGCTTGTCCAGGGCTGTTTCAAGCCGTAACGAAGATCGTCCTCCGAGGCAATGAAGTAAAGCGCTCCGGTCAACGCTTTATCGGCAACTACCAGATCGAACAGTGCATCGAGCGGAGCCTTGTGTTGGGCTCCCGCAATTTGCGCCAGTGTCTTCCCGTCGTATCGTTTCAGGTCGGGATTCACGATGCCGGAAACTAACACGCCAGAAGCACCTCCGCTGCCCAGATAAAGGTTTTCCCAATCGGAATGTTCGGTTGCCATTTCCTGCTTGATTCGAGCGCGGTTAGCATCGGACTTAAGCCGCTCCAGAAGTTTCTCGGTCCCGCCTTCGGCAACCCACGGCGGCAAGCATGAAGCAAGGGCAGTTCCGCCGGCCACGTAGGGATACATATCGGCGCTCACATCCTGCCCGGTATCACGCGCCGTTTGAATCATTGCGACGATCTTGGGCATGGTGCCCCAGCGCGGCTTGCCGATCACTTTCAGGTGGAAAATCTCGACCGGCACGTGAGCCTCGCGGCCGATGCGGAGTGCTTCTTCGATGGCGCGGGTTTCGCTTTGACCTTCGCTGCGCATGTGGCTCGCGTAGATGCCGCCGTAGCTGGAAACGACTTTGGCGAGTTCGATGAGCTCATCCGTTTTAGCGTAGTGGCCCGGCGGATAAATCAGCGCAGTCGAGATTCCAAAGGCACCCTGTTCCATTGTCTGAGCCACCAGGGATTTCATGCGGTCCAGTTCTTCGGAAGAGGGCGGCCGGTTGTCATTGCCGAGCACTGCCTGCCGGATTTGCGCGGCGCCCATGTAGGTGCCGATATTCAACGGCGTGCCCGTTTTTTCGAGTCGGGCGAAGTACTCGTCAAGGCTCGTCCAGTCTACTTTCAAATGATATTGGTCGAGACCCGGTTGGAGTTCGGCGGTCGTCTTTTCGTTTTGCGGCGCGACGGAGGCTCCTTCACCCGTAATTTCGGTAGTAATACCTTGCGAGAGCTTGCTGAGTGATCGATTGTCGATAAGCAGGGAATATTCCGATTGGCCCAACATATCGATGAAGCCGGGGGCGACGATCAATCCATTGGCATCGATGACACGTTTGGCCCCGGCGTTCTTCAGATCGCCAATTGCTGCAATGCGATCCCCGCGGATGGCCACATCCCCAGAGACCCAGGGGTTGCCGGTTCCATCCATGATGCGGCCGTTGCGGATGATTACATCGTAGGTGGAGTCAGCTGCGGAAACAGAGGTGGGCGACGGCGAGGTTTCATATGCGGCGGATGCGATTTCGCCCAGAGCCTCGCCCGCAATTTTTTGGACAGCATCGGGGTCGTCCATGGAGGCCGCGACCATGTTCACGTAGGCGGCGAAGGCAAGATGCTCGCCATTGGCCGCATCGATGTAGCCCGCTAGTCCTTTGCCGGTAACCATCAAATTCTTGTTTAACGCGTCGTAAACGTAGTAAGTTCCGGTCTTGGCTCGGACATGGCCGGCAGCGGGG
>Ga0126384_10002192_pt1 | contig 11833 bp, 12 predicted proteins | sample PanSoiMetPlot_36_FD_92543 | JGI IMG/M metagenome (GOLD analysis project Ga0126384, IMG submission 92543) | Tropical forest soil microbial communities from Panama - MetaG Plot_36 | ecosystem: Environmental > Terrestrial > Soil > Tropical forest > Bulk soil | place: Panama | collected 2016-02-17 | reverse complement strand
GGCCAGGCGCTCGCCGCCATGGAGGCCGTCGCGGCGAAGACCTTGCCGGCGGGCTTTGCGGGGGAATGGACCGACACCGCGTTCCAGGAAAAACGCGCCGAAGGCAAGACCGCCATCATCCTCGGCTTCGCGATCCTGTTCGCCTACCTGTTCCTGGTCGGCCTGTACGAAAGCTGGACGATTCCTGTGCCCGTGCTGCTGTCCGTCTCGGTCGGCGTGCTCGGCTCGTTCATTGCGATCGTCATGGGCGGCCTCACGCTCGATCTCTACGGGCAGATCGGCATGGTTGTGCTGATCGGACTGGCGGCGAAGAACGGCATCCTGATCGTCGAGTTCGCCAAGGAGCAGCGCGAGAAAGGCATACCGCTGCTCGAGGCCGCGACCGAAGGCTCGCGGCTGCGCTTCCGCCCGGTGATGATGACGTCGTTCGCCTTCATCCTCGGCCTCTACCCGCTCGTCGTCGCCATCGGTGCGTCCGAGCTCGCGCGGCGCAACGTCGGCACGCCGGTGTTCGGCGGAATGATCCTCGCCTCATTCATCGGAATCTTCGCGATCCCGCCGCTCTACGTGATGTTCCAGGCGATCCGCGAGAAGCTGCGGCCAGGCTCGCGCCCGCATGTGAAGGCGCGGCCCGCCGAGCCGCACGAGACGAAGACTCCGGCCGCCGCAGAATAGGGCGTCTGATTTTGTCGAGAGCACGTTCCATTCCTACGGAATCGGAACGTGCTCTCGATTCGTATGGCGCATGTTCTTATCGGTGAACCGGTGCCGTGCGAACTTCGGGTTCGCGGCATTCGCGCGCCGACGAGGTCAGACCGCCTCGTGGCCGCCCGCGGCGGCCCGGTCGGCGGCCTGAGCGAGCGGCGATCGTTCGAGCAGATGGCAAAAAACGAACTGGCGAACCGCCGATGACAACCCGATCTGGCCGCGCTTGGCGTTGATCTGCGAGACCAGGGCCGACGTGTTGATCCGTTCAGCATACGCTATGGCGCGCAGGCCGTGCCAGAACCGGTCCTCGAGGCTGATGCTGGTGCGCTGCCCATCGATGACGATCGAACGCTTCTTGATGACGGTGTAGGTCGGATGGGTGACCAGCTGTGGAGTGGCCATACTTCTCAAGGATTCCTCTCCGGATTTCGCGTACTCCCACTCACATTGTGTGAAATGGAACCCACTGATTCATAGAGGTATTTAGATGTGATAATGCATGCCAGAAATGTGTCCTTCGCAAGTTCCTGGTAATATATTCCATTTATCACAATCTTTGAGACTGAATTTTATTACAAATCGTCCATAAGGCGAAAACAACATGGTTTCGGGTGGGAGTCATTAGCCGGGTCGTAGGAACCCGTGCCACAACCTGCCCGACCGAACGGCCGGATGGTTGCAACCTTCTCGGGCAATAATCCCTTCTCGGTGAGGCACAGCCCGAAGACTCCGCAGGCAATGCGGAGGCGCGTCGCCCGAGTATCAACCCCAAGCCGTGGGCAAGGAGTGGGGGCCATGGGCGTCAACAAGCGTGTGGCGGATCGCGTTCGCTTCGACGCCGGCTATGGGGCGAGCATCGCGGCGCTCGACGGCTCGTGGCAGCGCCGATGCTTTGTCGACGACGTCTCGCAGACCGGCGCCAGGATCACAGTGGTGGGCTCGATCGAGCGCCTGGACCTCGGCGAACTTCTTCTCGTCCTGTCGACGACAGGGCCCATTCGCCGCCGATGCGAGATGGCATGGACCAAGGGCGACGTCATCGGCGTGCGCTTGATCCAGCCAAGACCGGTGGACGAGGCCGCCGAGCGTCGCAGGCGCCGGTTGGGCCTGGCGAACCCGCCGCCGAGCGGCTGACCCTAGACTAGCGGATTTTCGACTTCGGGATATTCGCCGTCCTCACCCGACGCGTCTTCGTCTTCGGCTTGATCGCGCGCGCGACGTGGGCGCGCGACGCGCTGGACGCATCGAGCCGAACTTGGGCCGGTGCGGCGTCCGCGCCATGTCGTGCGCCGCGCAGGCCCGATGCCGGCGTGCCGCCATCGATCACGGCGGTCGGCGGGCCAAGGTCGTGCGGCCAGCGCGCAACCGGTGGCAGCGGAATCTGCCCGCGCCGTGGCGTCGTGGCGACGTGCGTCCCCGAAGGCGCCGGGGTGAACTGCGGTCGCAATGGCGGCGCGCCGATGTTCGGCGTGCTCGGCGTCTGCGCCGCAGCGTTCACCGCGCTGACGTCGACCCGCGGCGCGCCGCCGTTCGCGTTGCGCGTGCTGTTCATCACCCATTGCTCGGGCGTGGTCGGCGTCTTCGGCAGCGTCGCGCTCGCCGGCACCACCTGGACAATGCGGTAGCCGCGGCGCTTGAGCTCGCGCAGCAGGCCGGGCAGCGCCATCACGGTCGCGGGCTGGATGTCGTGCAGCAGCAGGATGCCCTTGCCCTTGGCTTCGAGACGGCTGATCGCACGATGCATCACCTCGGCGGCGCTGATGTGACGCCAGTCGTCGGCGAGAAAATCCGTGCTCCAGGTCATGATCGACTGCGACGCCAGATAGCTTTCGATCACCTGGCCCCGGCTGAGGCCCGGAATGCGGAAGAATGGCGCGATCTCGGAGCGATCGCCGAGCGCGGCCGCGACCGAGGCAATGCCCTGGTCGACCTCCTGCTGCGCCCTGGCGAGCGTCATGTGCGGGAACGAATAGGGATGGGTCTGGCTGTGGGTGCCGATGGTGTGGCCGGCAGCGTGGATCTCGCGCACCATCTCGGGATAGGCCTGCGCCATGCGGCCGATCAGGAAATAGGTCGCCTTCGCGCATTGCGAGGCGAGCACCTCGAGGATCCGCTTGGTATAGGGCGGCAGCGGTCCGTCGTCGAAGGTCAGCACCACCTCGTGGTCCTCGAGCGGCAGCGTCTCGCGATACTGCATGATGCCGAGCCGGGTGTGCTCCGTCGGGTCGACCACGAGGACGCGGCTGGTGCCGATCGCGTCGGGATGGCCGGGGCATTCGCCCGCCTGGGCCGGAACTGTCAAACCAAAGACGAACAGGAAACTGAACAGGGGGCCAACGCGCATTCCAGACAACCTTCCAATAAGGGTTCCACAAGTAGAGCATGTTCCGCGGCCGCGGAACCGCCCGGCTTACGCTGGAACGCCAGGGTCAGGACGGAGCGGAGCACCAACACATCATTGGTTAGCTGAAGGATGCATTAACGGTCCGACGTCCTTTGATTTCGCGGACACATTTGGCTCAGGGTGTGCGGTGCTTGCATCACTCGCCGCTGACCTGCGTTCGCCGCTATGGCGCAACCCCAGCTCCGGCCGGCACCACGTGCACGACCCGGTATCCCCGTAACTTAAGAGCTCGCAGGAATGCTGGCAACATGGCCGCCGTCTGCGTTTTCGTATCGTGAAATAGAACGATTCCGCGGCCGGCTGCGGCGAGCCGCTGCAGCACGAGCGTGAGTTCGTGCGCCGGGCTCATCCGATTCCAGTCACTCGCCCACAGGTCGGCGCCGAACACGACGATCCCGCGCGCGGCCATGTGGTCGAGCAGGGCCGGGGAGGCGGCAAAGCCGGGAAAGCGGAAGAACGGCGTGTGCGGGCTTGGCGTGACCTCGCCATAGACGGCGCGTTCGACCGCCGCGATGCCGCGGTCGATCTCGGCTTCGGCGGCCGCAGGCTTCATGCGGCCAAGCAGCGGGTGGGAGAAGCTGTGATGCCCAATCGTGTGTCCCTCGGCGAGCTCGCGCCGGGCGAGCGCCGGAAAGGCCGTCGCATTGCGGCCGAGCAGAAAGAACGTCGCGCGCACGCATTCGTGCCTGAGCGCATCGAGCACCCTGGAGGTCGGGCCGGGCCATGGGCCGTCGTCGAAGGTGAGCACCACCTCCTTGGGGGCAAGCGCGAGCGTCGTGGCGAACTGCAGGCTGCCGATGCGCGGCGTTGTCGCCGCGCTCACGGCGAGCACGCGTGAGGTGCCGAGTGCGTCCGGATGCGGACAGGGTGGCTCGGCCGCGGCCGGCAGGGCGCCGCCGAGGAGAAGCAGGGCGCCGATCGCGGCACGGCCGGCGCGCCGGACGGCAGGTACGTGCGTGAGTGGTGATCGGCATGTCGACACGTCTGGCACCAGATGAGGGGAGCGATTCGCGTTGCCGAAGGGCGGATGTTCCAATCGTGGGTCGCAAAATCCGGCCTTCACTGACCGCCTATTAACACTCTCCCGCTACAACGCCCACGGGTCCGGGTCCGCCACGTTGTAGCTTTTGAGTATCGCATGCCGTCCCCCGCAGGGAATGCCGGCGCTCGTGCGCCATTGATGGCGCGCCTGGTCGCGCGTCCGATCGCGCCGTTCGCGCTGGCGCTGCTCGCCGCCTTCGCGGCCTGCGCGGCGTTCGGCTATGTGCTGGCGCGCGAGAGCGACGCGCGGCACCAGGCCCAACGGCGCATCGCATTGCTTGGCGTCGTCGACGAGTACCGCATCGTGTTCGCCGAGATGACGCGGCGTGCCGCGGCGGGCCTTTCGACCGTCCCGTTGACCGCCGGCCCCGACCTTGCCGGCGCGCTCGAGCCCGCCGGCCTTGCGCGCTATCGGCACGAGCACGCCTGCCTCGTCGCAACGGATGGCGCGGTGATCGCGTCGATGCCGGCCGGCAGCCCTGTCCCGCCCGCGGTGGCGGGCGTGATCGCGCGTTTCCGCGCCCGCAGTGCGGCGGACGACCCCGTCGATCATCCGGCGTCGGTCGCGACCGAAGCCGTCCTGCTCGACGGCCGCGCCACCCTCGTCGCGGTCGCGGCCGTGCACGCGCCGCAACCGCCGGCGGGCGGTCGCGCCGGCGACGACATCCTGGTGCGCGCGAAACGCCTCGATGCCGGCCTCATCGATGTGTTCGAGGGGATGTCGGGCGTCACGGCGTTGTCCTTCGACATTGACGAGGGGCCGCGGCCCGACCGCGAGATGCAGCCGCTGCTCGACGTGCAGGGCCGCATGGTGGGGTGGTTGAGCTGGCAGCGCGAGCACCCCGCCATGGACACCGTGGTGCGGCTGCTGCCGCTGATCTGCGCGGTTGCCACCTTCCTGGTCGCCTTCGCGGCGTTCGCGAGCCGTCAGATCGGCCGCGCCGCCCGCGGGCTCGCACGCAGCGAGGCCGAGGCGCACCGAATTGCGTACGAGGATCCGGTGACAGGCCTGCCCAACCGGCGCGCGGTCGCGGAGCTGGTCGACGCCACCCTTGCGGCGCGCGCCGACGGCGGCATCGTCACTCTCGGGCTCCTCGGCATCGACGCCTTTGCGGACGTCAGCGATGCGCTGGGCGAACAAGGCAGCGATGAGCTCATCGCGGCTGCGGCGAAACGTCTGCGCCGCGCGATCCCGGCCGCGGTGGCGCTCGGCCGGAGCGGCCCGTCCGAGTTCGCGCTGGTGGCAGCCGACGCCGCCGGCGCACCCGCGGCGGCGCAGGCCGCCGTCAAGGAGATGGCCCGCCCGCTGTGGGTTGCCGATCAGAGCGTCCAGATCGCCGTCACCGTCGGTCTCGTGCGCGCGCCCCATGACGGCGAGACTCGCGAGGACCTCATGCGGCGCCCCGATCTCGCGCGGCGATCGATCGCGCCCGACAGCACGGTCCGCGTTGCGGGCTTCGACGGCGGCATGGAGCAGGAACATCAAGACCGTCTGTTCATCAGGCGCGAGCTGCGCCGCGCGCTCAGCGAACGCAGCTTCGACGTGCACTACCAACCGATCGTCGCCGCCGAGGGGCAGAAGGTCGTCGGCGTCGAGGCATTGCTGCGTTGGACCCATCCGATACGCGGCCCGATCCCGCCCGCCGAGTTCATCCCGGTTGCCGAGCAGATGGGGCTCATGGCGCAAGTCGGTGAGCTGGTCCTGCGCCGCGCGCTCGCCGACGCGGTGCGCTGGAAGGACGTCTACATCGCCGTGAACCTGTCGCCCTGCCAGATGCGCGACCGCGGCCTGAGCAGCCTGGTGGCGGCGGTCATCGCCGATACCGGCATTGCACCGTCGCGCGTGGTGCTTGAGGTCACCGAGGGCGTGCTGATCGAGAATCCGGACGACGCGAAGGCGCGGCTCGATCAGCTGCGCGCGCTCGGCGTCAAGATCGCGCTCGACGATTTCGGCTCGGGCTATTCGAGTCTCAGCTATCTGCGCCGCTTTCCGATCGACAAGCTCAAGATCGACAAGGAATTCGTCGCTCCGCTCGGCCGCTCGTCCGACGGCGGCGTCATCATCCAGGCGATCATGGCGCTCGGCCGCGCGCTCGGGCTGGTGGTGCTGTGCGAGGGCGTCGAGACCGAGGAGCAGCGCATCCTGCTTCGGCTCGCCGGCTGCGACGAGATGCAGGGCTTCCTGTTCGCGCGGCCGGCGCCGCGCGCCGCGATCGATCGCCTGATCGGCGGCCAGCGGGGCGCCGCGCGCAGGTCGGCGCTGGCGTAGGCCGAAGCTGACATGCGCGGCAAGGCCGCGTTATGATGCAGCGGCGTCATTGCGAGGGCGCGTAGCGCCCCGAAGCAATCTCCGCCAAAGCATGCAGGCGTCGCTGAGATTGCTTCGCTTCGCTCGCAATGACGGTAATGCGGAGACACAGTCCCATGATCTCCAACACGTGGTCGGGCTTCGATTTCGGCCTCGGCGAGGACGTCGAGCAGCTGCGCGAGACTGTCCGCGGCTTTGCCCAGGACGAGATCGCGCCGCGCGCCGACGAGATCGATCGCAGCAACGTGTTTCCGCGCGACCTGTGGCCGCGCATGGGCAGCCTCGGCCTGCACGGCATCACGGTCGAGGAGGAGCTCGGCGGCGCGGGGCTCGGCTACCTGGCGCATTGCGTTGCGATGGAAGAGGTGTCGCGCGCGTCCGCCGCGGTCGGCCTGTCCTACGGCGCCCACTCCAATCTGTGCGTCAACCAGATCAGGCGCAACGGCAGTGCCGAGCAGAAGCGCCGCTACCTGCCCAAGCTGATCTCGGGCGAGCATGTCGGCGCCCTCGCGATGTCGGAAGCGGGCGCCGGCTCGGACGTGGTCGGCATGCGCACGCGCGCGGAAAAACGCGGCGACCGCTACGTGCTCAACGGCGCCAAGATGTGGATCACCAACGGCCCGCAGGCCGAGACGCTGGTCGTCTATGCCAAGACCGATCCGCAGGCGGGCGCGCGCGGCATCACGGCCTTCCTGATCGAGAAGGGCTTCAAGGGGTTCTCCACCGCGCAGAAGCTCGACAAGCTCGGCATGCGCGGCTCCGATACCTGCGAGCTCGTGTTCGAGGACTGCGAGGTGCCGGCCGAGAACGTGCTCGGCAGCGCCGGGCAGGGCGTCAACGTGCTGATGTCCGGCCTCGACTTCGAGCGCGTGGTGCTGGCGGCGGGGCCGCTCGGCATCATGCAGGCATGCCTCGACGCCGTGATCCCGTACCTTCACGAACGGAAACAGTTCGGCCAGCCGATCGGCTCGTTTCAGCTCATGCAGGCCAAGCTCGCCGACATGTATGTCGCGACCAATGCCGCCAAGGCCTATGTCTACTCGGTGGCGCGGGCGTGCGATGCCGGTCGGACGACGCGCGAGGACGCCGCCGGCGCGATCCTTTATGCGGCCGAGCGCGCGACCGCGGTCGCGCTCGACGCCATCCAGTGCCTCGGCGGCAACGGCTACATCAACGACTATCCGACCGGGCGCCTCTTGCGCGACGCCAAGCTCTACGAGATCGGCGCCGGCACGAGCGAGATCCGCCGCATGCTGATCGGGCGCGAGATCTTCGAGAAGACGGGCTGACCCGCCGTCCCGCCCGCCTGTGTCGGCGAGCGAGGCCGATCGGGGCGACTACTGCCGCGCCACCTGGGCGGCGGGCGGCCGGGACGCCGAGTGGTCCTTGAGCCCTATCCGGCGCGCGATGTGCGGGCCCTGGGTATAGCCGACCACGCCGCCCGCGATCGCGCCGATCGGGCCGAGCACGACGACGCCTGCGAGCGCGCCCATGGCGGCGTCGCCGATGCGTTCCTGGGCGCAGGCAGGCGTGGCAACCAGCGCGACCGCGACGGTCGCGATGGCGAGTGAGATCTTGAGCATGATTTTCGTCCCCGTGGATCCCACCCGGGACCCATTCTACGGGTGGCGAGTAAATGCGGGCTTAGCGCAGCACGCCGGATTGCTGGCCGAAATGCGTCGGTTTTGTGAGGCGATTGCGCATTGCAACCGGGCGAGCAACGGGTAAGTTGCCGCCACCAGGAACCCCGCCGATGAAAATCCACCTTGTATCGCCTGCCACGGTCGTCGTCGCACTCCTGTGCGGCGCCCCGCACGCGCTTGCCCAGAGCGCGGCAAGCCCCAGGGACGCGGCGGCGATCCGCGCCTGCGCCGCAAAATATGCCGACAACCTCAATGAGGCCGAGCGGCGATGCATCTTCGCGATCATGGTCGATCCCTGCACCAAGCAACGGACCGGGCAGTCGAGCCAGGGTGCGGCCGGTTGCTATCGCGCCGAGCAGGATATCTGGGATGAGCTGTTGAACGAGAACTTCCGCACCCTGCGCGAGGGGCTCGACGAGGACCAGAAGACGAAGCTGCGCGACATGCAGCGCGCCTGGATCGAGTATCGCAACACGACCTGTCAGTTCTACTACGACAAGATCCACGGCACGATGGCGACCGAGATGACGGCGGCCTGCCTTGCGCGCGAGACCGCGCGGCGGGCGCTGTTGCTGAAGTTCTTCCAGGGGCTGTGACAGGCGCCGCAAAACGTGAGCTTACATCGCCTCCGCCCGTGTGGGTCAGGGAGGGAGGTGGTGCCATTGTGCAAAGCGTCCACGCACTGCGCGTACGAACGGCCCCGATAGGCCGAGTTTTGAGCGAAAGGGAGAGCGAGCTTGATTCCACTTGTTGAAGCCAACGGTGCCAAAATTCCGACCCTTGGGCTCGGGACCATGACGCTCAAGGGCGATGTGTGCATCGATGCGGTGAGCACGGCGCTCAAGCAGGGCTACCGTCATCTCGACACGGCCGAGCGCTACGGCAACGAGAGCGCGGTGGGCGAGGGCCTGCGCGCCTCCGGCATCGACCGCAACGCGGTGTTCGTCACCACCAAGGTCTACCATGACAAGCTCGCGCCCGCCGACTTCGAGAAGTCGTTCGACGAAAGCCTGCAGAAGCTCAAACTGGTCTCGGTCGATCTCCTCCTCATCCATTGGCCGAACCCAAAGGTGCCGCTCGCCGACACCATGCGGGTGCTGTGCAAGGCCAGGCGGGACGGCCGCGCGAAACATGTCGGCATCGCTAACTTCACCCTGCCGCTGATCGAGGAGGCGGTGCGGCTCGCAACCGAGCCGCTGGTCACCAACCAGATTGAGGTCCATCCCTTCCTCGACCAGAGCAAGGTGATCGCCGCGAGCCGCCGTCACGGGCTCTCGATCACGGCCTATTGTCCGCTGGCGCGCGGCAAGGTGCCGGGCGACCCGACGCTGACGCGCATCGGCAAGGCGCATGGCAAGACCGCCTCGCAGGCGGCGCTGCGTTACCTGGTCCAGCTCGGCCTCGTCCTCATCCCGCGGAGCTCCAACCCGCAGCGACTCACCGAGAACCTCGCGCTCTTCGACTTCAGCCTCAGCGACGCCGAGATGACCGAGATCGCCAACCTGCGGCGGACCGACGGACGCGTCGTCAACCCGCCGCATGCGCCGAAATGGGATAGTTGATGCGCTCGCGGCCGGTCTTGTCCCTGCCTTGCGCGGCTCTAATCTTTGACGAAGGCCCAAAGGCGTGGGTGCCCGGGACGATCCCGGGCATGACGGTGGTCGCAGGCGGTCCATGATTTTCGTCGAGGCCAATGGCGCAAAAATCCCGGCAGTCGGGCTGGGAACCTGGGACCTGCGCGGGCGCACCTGCGCGCGCGCAGTGGAGCAGGCGCTGCGGCTCGGCTATCGCCACATCGACACCGCCGAGATGTACGACAACGAGCGCGAGATCGGTGAGGCGCTGCGCGCCTCCCGCGTCAAGCGCGGCGACGTGTTCATCACCACCAAGGTATGGCAGAATCACCTGGCGGCGCCCGAGTTCGAGCGGGCGACCAAGGAGAGCCTGGCGCGGCTCCGGCTCAACGAGGTCGATTTGCTGCTCATCCACTGGCCCAATCCGCTGGTTCCGCTGGCGGAGACCATCGGCGCCCTGTGCAAGATGAAGCAGGCGGGCTTGGCGCGGCACATCGGCGTCTCGAACTTCACCGTGAGGATGGTAGGCGAGGCGGTCGCGCTCGCGACCGAGCCGCTCGTCACCAACCAGTTCGAATGGCATCCTTATCTCGACCAGCGCAGGCTGGTCGCGGAGACGCAGGGGCGCGGGCTCGCGGTCACCGCCTACAGCCCGATCGCGCGCGGCAGGGCCGCCGGCGACAAGCTGCTCAAGAGCATCGGCCTCGCCCATCGCAAGACGGCGAGCCAGGTGTGCCTGCGATTCCTCGTCCAGGAGGGGGCGGTCGTCATTCCACGCACCTCCAAGGTCGAGCGGCTGACCGAGAACATCGCGCTGTTCGATTTCGAGCTCAGCGACGCCGAGATGAACGAGATCCGCAAGCTGTCGCGCCCGACCGGCCGCATCGTCAATTGGGGCGGCGCGCCGGAGTGGGATGATTAATCTATTCGCCATTGCGGGGCGTGCGGAGCACCCGCGCAGCACGCCGAAGCATCGCAGCCGCGAAAACATGACCAAGCGAAGTGAGATTGCTTCGCTTCGCTCGCAATGACAAAAGAAGGGCATGAGCCTCAGCGGAGAAACCGCCCTGGTCCTGTTCTCCGGCGGCCAGGACTCGACCGTGTGCCTTGCCTGGGCGCTGGAGCGTTTCGCCCGCGTCGAGACCATCGGGTTCGCCTACGGCCAGCGCCATGCGGTCGAGCTCGAGGTGCGGCCACGCCTGCGCGACAAGCTTACGGCACTCGACCGCGGCTGGGCGGAGCGCCTTGGCGAGGACCATATGGTCGACTTGAGCGCGCTCGCAGCGATCTCGGACACAGCGCTCACCCGTGATGTGGCGATCGGGGTCGCGGCCGGCGGGCTGCCCACCACCTTCGTGCCCGGCCGCAATCTCTTGTTTTTCTGCTTCGCGGGCGCGCTGGCGTACCGGCGCGGCGCAAAGCACCTCGTCGCCGGCATGTGCGAGACCGACTTCTCCGGCTACCCGGACTGCCGCGACGACACCATCAAGGCGATGCAGGTCGCGCTCGGCCTCGGCATGGATCGCCGCTTCGTCATCCATACGCCCTTGATGTGGATCGACAAGGCCGCGACCTTCGCACTCGCGCACACCATCGGCGGCGATGCGTTGGTCGATCTGCTGGTCGAGGACACCCACACCTGCTATCTCGGCGACCGCTCGCGTCGCCACGACTGGGGATATGGCTGCGGCGAGTGCCCGGCCTGCCAGCTGCGGGCGCAAGGTTTCGCCAAATGGAAGGCTTCGCGATGAGCTCCGCTCTCTACGACAAGCTGCGCCACGTCACCACCGCCACCATCACCACGATGCTGCTCAAGAAGGGCATCAGGCGCTGCTGGATGAGCGGGCCGATGCCGCTTGCCCATAGCGGCCAGCGGCTGATCGGCCCGGCCTTCACGCTGCGCTTCGTGCCGGTGCGCGAGGACCTCGCCACGCCCGAAAGCTGGGGCAAGCCGATCTCGACCCGTGCCGCGATCGAGGCCATGCCGGAAGGCTGCATCGCCATCGCCGACGCCATGGGCGTGACCACCGCCGGCATCTTCGGCGACATCCTCACCATGCGCATGATGAAGCGCAACGTCACCGCGCTGGTCACCGACGGCGTCATTCGCGACAAGGCCGGCGTGCTCGCCTCCAAGCTACCGGTCTGGTCCGTG